>OGEK01000745.1_pt1 | contig 30781 bp, 30 predicted proteins | sample 1570641 | NCBI WGS metagenome assembly OGEK01 (sample SAMEA2582136, study PRJEB24529) | metagenome | biome: Human gut stool | place: China | collected 2011
AAAGGGGGAGGTTTATTGCATCTGACCGGAAGGCGAAAGGCTCCCTCTTTGAGGGACGATTTCCCCCGGCCGGGGGAAAATGTCGCGCAGCGACAAAAGGGGGAATCTGGCACGCCGCAGGCGACTGGGGGAGTTTGCCCCCAAACACAAAAAAGCCCCGCAGAGCGGGTGCTCTGCGGGGCAGGGATGCAAGTTTTGAGAAGGTACGCTTATTCGCTGACCACGAAGAGAAGCAGAGTGTATTCCTTCTGCTTGGTAACGGTAACGCCGAACTTGGTCGGATTCTTAACGCCAGCCTCATTCAATTTATCCCAAATATCGTCCTTTCTCTTGGCCAGAGTATTCTCGGTGACTTCTATTCCGCTCGTAAAGGTCACGGGCACCAGCGCAGCCGTTTTGTTATTCTTTGCTGCAGCAAAAAATGTCTTCTGCTCCTTCAATGCGTCATCGTAAGCTTTCTGATTAATAGCAGAAGTAAGCCTAGCATTCTCCGCCTTGACAGCAGTAGGCAGGCAGCTATTGCTGATCTCTGTCAATTCCGAATCAACGGTCAGTGTCAGGCCGTTGCTCTGGCCCAGTTCCACAGTCCACTGGGCAACATCCCTTTCCAGCGCAGTATCGCGCATTGAAGGTGCGCTGGGAGTAACGCCGCAAGCGGTGAGCATTGCCAGCGCCATGATGCCGACCAGAAGGACGGCCACAAGACGTTTCATCTTTTTCATATTAGGTCTCTCCATCATAAAATGAATTACAGGCCTTTTCCGCGTCCCAAATGCCCGGAGGGCCTATGTATATTTTACAGTTTTCCCCTCCCCCGCGTCAATGTACAGACTACCTATCGTTTCCAATCATTTTTGAGCCAATACGTCAGTTTGTTGGATACAAAAAGCCCCGGGGCGGGACGGACTCCTTCCGTCAAACCCTGCGGGTTTGCCACCTCCCTCAGTGAGGGAGGCAACCCTCTCCGTCATCGCTGCGCGATGCCACCTCCCCCGAAAGGGGGAGGTTTATTGCATCTGACCGGAAGGCGAAAGGCTCCCTCTTTGAGGGGGCTGTCGCCGCAGGCGACTGGAGGAGTTTGCCCCGAACGCAAAAAACCCCGGGGAGCGGGTGCTCCTCGGGGCAACAAAACTTTATTAACTACGAATCGTACCTTCACACTTGATGGCAATGCCAATATAAGTCTTGCCATTGGAGGCCGTGTAGGTTGCAACACCGACATCTTTCATGGTAGACAGCTTTCCAGAAGGAGTGCCGGGGGTCGCATTCTCCAGGACATCATCCAGTTTTGCCTTGAATTCATCGTTAACTTCCAGCGGCTTTACATCTTTCAGTTCAGCTTTTGTAACCGGTCTCAGCATTTCATCCATTTTATTCGGGTCAAATACATACATCACAAAAGAAACAGTATTTTCAGCTTCATTCATATTGAGGTCAGAAACACACTGCATGTATTGGGCCGTTCCGCTTTCATCATTCTGCACATACGGAACATCTTCTGCTTTGATAACGCCAGTATCATCCGTTTTGGCCAGAACGGCACGAACCTTGCTCTGCAGATCGGCATTATTGCTGTAGCTTGTGCCATTGACAGTATTCAGATACTTCAGCACCTTGCTCTCGATCTCATTCGAGCTGTTTCCACCAGCGCCACCGCCGCACGCGGTGAGCATTGCCAGAACCATCACGCCGGCCAGAAGGGCGGCTGCGAAACGCTTGAACATTTTCATTGTAATGTTCCTCCTGTTTTCAAATTCTGACGGTTTGGGCGACCCCAAATCGCTTTACCCGTCTGAATTTATTTTAGCCATACCCCCCCCCGCATGTCAACAGACATATCGCCCAAATTCCGCAGTTCTTTTTGGCAATTGTCCCCAAACGCAAAAAAGCCCCGAAGGGCTTTCCGGGGGAAGGAAAGCTCTCCGGGGAGAAAGGGTGAGGAATTTTTTTACTTTTTGCCCTTGAGGCGGATGGATATACCAATGTAGCTCTGCTCGTTGTTGCTCTGGACCACAACGCCTATATTCGACCAGTTGCCGTCCTGCTTTACGCTGGCCTTATGATCAGTGTCAACATAATTAGAAATCCTATTCAGCACATCGCTCAGGAGAGTATCCTTATAATCATACCGGGCGGTGATGGTGATGACCAGATCATCTCCCAGCGTATCCGTATGGAACTTGAACGCTCCTGCATAGCCGAGGATCTTGAACTGAGCATTGAGATCTTCATTCAGATTTCTTTCAGCCACTGCGCGGAGCTCTGCGTTATTGGTCACCTGGACGCCCTTCTCCTGACTGATCTGGGCCAGTACTTTCTGCTCTTCGGTTGGGCCGCCGCCACCGCCGCAGGCCGTCAGCAGGGCCAGAGCCATCACACCCACCAGAAGCAGGGCAGCAAATTTCTTCAGCTTTTTCATCGTTAAGCGCCTCCTGTCGTTTCAAGATTTTGTTGATTTGTCTCATTTCAGTGCTGTTTTTTCGCACTACAGAACGGGTGTCTTTCTGGCCTTATTGTATCCGACAGCAGTTGGTTTTGTCAATTGAGAAGATGCATAAAGTTTCCGAAACATTTTCGTTCAAAATCAACGAAACAGCGGCTTTTTGTTGCAGTATTGAGATACACTGTCCTTATTTAGCAAAGGTTCTTTACCGTGCTGGAAAATCTTCTTCCGTCCGGAAGCTCCATGCTGTTCTTTTCCGGGGCACAGTCCTTCCCTGTTTGGACAGATGTTGTGTTCCGATCCATCTTTCAGAATTCTTTCAAAAAATTACGATTTTACACAATTCTACCATTTTTGCATGGTAAAATAAGGTCGTAGAAAAAACAAAGGATGTGGCTCAATATGCAACACTGTCCCGCCCGCGCGGCACAGCGGCTGGCGGCGGCAGTTCTGGCGCTGTGCCTTGTGCTGGCTCTGGCCGTTCCCCACGCACACGCAGCTGCCCTGCAGGAAACGCACGGCATCCGGATGCTGGACTTCAGCACCAGCCAGATCCTTTCCATCGGCAACCAGACCTCCGGCAAATGCAGCTGGTACGCCTTGCGCTATGCACGCACCATTCTGGATGGAAAAGTTTCCTCCGGCAGCGGCATGTGGTCAAACGGTGCGGTCTGGTCTGCGGGCGGCTACTACGGTTATTCCGGCAGCCTGTCCGAGTGCCTGCAGAAGCTTTACAGTGAGCTTTCCGCCGGGAAGCCGGTGATCGTGCATCTGAAAAACACCGCGGTGAGCGGCGTAAAACGGCACACGAACCGCACCTCCAGCTATGAATACCACCTGACCAGTTCCGGCTGGAACGAGGTCAATTACCCGCACATCGCCACCAGCGCCGCCTATGGCCATTGGGTCTGCGTGGTGGGCATCCGCCCGGATGCAGACCCCGCAAACCTGAAGGAGAGCGATTTCTACGCGCTGGACCCGGCCCGTGTTTCCGCAAACGGCACTCTGGCTGTGACCCGGCTGCTGGACGGCACCATCTGGACAGACAATTCCCCGCTGAAAACAGCAGGCTGATAAATTTAGAAAGAGCAAAAAAGCTGACGCTTTCGCGTCAGCTTTTTTGTTTGCAGTTCAGATCAATACCCTTTTACCGAGAAGCCCCGCTCCCATGGGTCGGGCGGCAGATCCTTCTGGCGGATGCCGGTGATCTGGATATAATCGCTTTTCTGGATCATGGCGAACAGCCGCAGGAACTTTTCCGGGTCGCCCTGCACTTCCAGCGTTACGCTGCCGTCATCCTCGTTCTCCACCCAGCCGGTCAGTTCCAGCGTCTGGGCCGCATAGCGGGCGCGGTAGCGGAAGCCCACCCCCTGCACCTGCCCTTCGATAGAATAGCGGCGGCGCACAGTGCCTTCCGGCAGGGCGGGCGGCGTGGCATCCTTTGCTTTTTTATGCAGAAAATCAAACATCTTACAGCTCCTGATAGGCGGTCATCAGCGCCGGGATGAACTGCTTTTTGCGGCTCACCACACCGGGCAGGGTAAAGCTGCCGTCCTCGGCAGGCTGGGTCTCAAAGCCGTCCGAGAGCACCTCGGAGGCATAGCGGCCATTGCTGATGACCACGCTCTCCTCCTTGGGCACATCGGTAAGCAGCATGTAGATGTCCTCCACGTTCTGCTTGTTGCGGGCTTCTTCCAGATAGGGCTGCAGCAGCGCTTCGGCGGCAAGCAGGTTCTTGCGGGTCATGTAGCTGCCCTGTGCCACGCCAAAGCGGATATCACCGCACATGAACACCTTGAAGTCCTGCAGGAACACCTCCTCGGCGGTCTTGCCGTCCAGCTTTTCGCCTGCTTCAAACATCTCATTAGCAAACTCGTTGATGTCCACCCCTGCAATTTTGGCAAGGCGGCGGGCGCTGGCTTCATCCACGGGGGTGCAGGTGGGGCTGCGGAACATCAGGGTATCCGACAGGATAGCCGCCAGCAGCAGACCGGCCGTCTGGGGCGGGATCTCCACGCCGTTTTCGTCGTACATCTGGGTGACGATGGTGGCGGTGCAGCCCACCGGCTGGTTGCGGAAGTACACCGGGCCGCTGGTCTCCAGACTGCCGATGCGGTGGTGATCGATGATCTCAAGGATCTCGGCCTGGTCGAAACCCTCCACGGCCTGTGTGGCTTCATTGTGGTCCACCAGAATGATGCGGCGCTTGCGCAGATTGATGATGTTGCGGCGGCTGACCATGCCGCAGTATTTGCCGTCCTCGTCGAGGATGGGGAAATAGCGGTGGCGCACCTTGGCCATCACGCGGGTAACATCGGCCACCGGCGTGACGAGGGTGAACTTCATGATGTCGCTGCGGGTCATATAGTAGGAGATGGGCGCACACTGGCTGATGAGCTTACCGGCAGCATAGGTATCCACCGGGGTGGTCATGATGGCAACGCCGGTCTCCTCGGCAATGCGCTGGATGGTGCGGCCCACCTTGGCGTTGTTGCACAGGATGAGCAGGGACGCTTCCTTCTCGATGGCGCACAGCTGGCTCTCGTAGCGGTTGGTCAGGATCACGATGTCCCCTTTTTCCACCGTGCTTTCCAGCATTTCAGGCGTAGCGGTGCCGATGCGGATGTGGCCGGTGGTGCAGATATCATCCGCGCTGCCCACCGCCATGGTGCCGTCCAGCGTTTCCAGAATGTTCCGGAAGCTGGTGCGGCTCTTGGCAAGGATGCCGGTATCGAACACGTCCATGTTGGCTGTGGCGATATCCTTCACGGTGATCACGCCCTCCAGATCGTTGTCTGCACTGGTAACAGGCAAAGTGTCGATCTGCTTGTCACGCATGATCTCCCACGCCTTGCGCAGGCTGGTGGAGCCGGGGATGCCGGGCATCTCGCGGTAGTCCACATCGCGGATCTTCGGGTTCACGTCCGTGCACATGCGCGGGGGCTTTACCCCGAACTTTTTGAGCACGAACTCGGTCTCCTGATTCATTTTGCCTGCACGGCGGGGCTCACAGACCAGATCACTGGTCTTGTTTTTCAACTCTGCATAGGCAATGGCCGAGCAGATGGAGTCGGTATCCGGGTTGCGGTGGCCGATCACGACCACCTTATGGGCTGCTTTTGGCATATTGTTCCCCCTTTGGGTTCTGATTTACCTTTTATTTCTTATCTCATTTACCACAGTGCACTCCCCGCTCCTGCAAAGCGCGGTGCACCTCAGGTTTATTTTAGCACAATTGCCTGCACGGGTAAAGTGGAACAAACACGCTGAGGCGCGGCTTTTCCGCCTGCCGCAGTCCTTGACAGACCCTGCAAAAAACGGTAAGCTTTACCTGAAAAAAAATGGAGGCCTCTATGAAAAAACAGTTTTTCCGCATCCTCTCCTGCTGCGTGCTGCTGGCCTGCCTGTGCGCCCTGCCCGCCTACGCACAGGAACCCAAGACCGCACAGCCCGCTGCAAAAGAAGATAAGGTGGTAACAGATATCACCGGTTCTGCCGACCTGATGCGCAATGTCGTTGGCTTTACCACCAACTTTGGCGGGCCGTACCACTTTGCGCAGGCAGACCACAAGTCCCCTGCGCAGGCCTACGGTGATGCCCCTGCCGAGGGAGCCGTTGCGGTGCTGCGGCTTTTTGCCCGCGCCGATGACCACGGCGATGTTCCCCTCAACACCAGCGGACACAGCTTCCTCACCATCACCAATGTCTCGGAGCAGGATATCAATGTGGGCGGACTGCTCATTGCGCCGGATACGTCCATCACCGTAAGCACCCGCGGCAACCGCTGCGAGCATTCCGGCATCTGGTACAATCTGGAGGGCTACTACAAATATTACCTGAACGCTTCTTACTATCAGAATCTTTACGGCATTCAGGTCTCACTGGATCAGAGCCAGCTAGACACTGTAAATCAGGCATTGGCCAACGCAGACCACTGGTCGGCCATTTACAACTGCACCTCGTTCTCTGCGGGCCTCTGGAATGCCGTGTGCTCCGATACGCTCTGCGCCGGTGTGCCCGAGACCCCGGCCGACCTGAAAGCGGACATGTTGAGGAAGTACCCAGACAAGACGGTGTTCGGGCCGACCGTCCCGTATGATTATATCGTATATTACGGCACCAGCCTGACCCCCAGTCGGGAATTTTCCTGACAGAAGATTTTCTCTTGTAATTCTGCGCGCTCTGCTGTATGATATAGGTCATGTATCCAAGTGCATCTTGTCACCGTTACGGAGGAACCTATGACAGCAACCAAAACGCCCGCGTTCCATAAGCCGCCGCTGTTCACCCGGCAGCAGCTCATTGCCCTGCTGCTGCCGCTGATCGCAGAGCAGGCGCTCAGCGTGACCATCGGTCTGGCCGACACGCTGATGGTCTCCTCGGTGGGGGAAGCCGCTGTTTCCGGCGTGAGCCTTGTGGACAGCTTCAACACCCTGATGATCCAGATCATGAGCGCCCTTGCCACCGGCGGCGCGGTGGTCACCAGCCAGTACATCGGCCGGCAGGAGCCAAAGGATGCCAAGAATGCAGCGGCGCAGATCCTGTTCATCCTGTCCAGCTTCAGCCTGCTGGTGGCCGCCGTTGTTGTGGCGGGCCGCCATGCCATCCTGCGCGGCATCTTCGGCTCCATCGACGTGGACGTGATGCGCTATGCCGAGACCTACTTCCTGCTCTCGGCCCTGAGCTACCCGTTCATCGGCCTGTACAACGCCGGTGCGGCCCTGTTCCGGGCGCAGGGCAACAGCAAGATCAGCATGATGTCCAGCCTTGTAATGAATGTGGTGAACATTGGCGGCAACGCCGTGCTGATCTACGGCTTCAAAATGGGCGTGATGGGTGCCGCACTGGCCAGCCTTGTGTCCCGCGCCATTGCCTGCGTGGCTGTGCTGTACCTGCTGCAGCGGCCCGCCTGTCCGCTGCGGGTGGACGGCCTGCAGGCCCTTGCCCCGAAGGCACGGCTCATCCAGCAGATCCTGCGGGTGGGCATCCCTGCCGGTATTGAAAACGGCATGTTCCAGATCGGCAAGCTGTCCGTTTCCAGCCTGACCTCCACTCTGGGCACCGCCGCCATTGCGGCCAACGCCGTGGCAAACACCACCACCACCTTTTTGAACATCCCGGCCAACGCCGTGGGCATGGCTGCGCTGACCGTGGTGGGCCAGTGCCTTGGCGCAGGCGAAAAAGATCAGGCCGTGTATTACTCCCGCCGCCTGATGCTGTTTGCCTACTGCGGCGCATGGTTCATGAACCTTTCAGCCTTCCTGTTTGCCAACAGGTTTGCGCTGAGCCTGTTCAACCTCTCGCCGGAGGCCTACGCCATGGCGCTGGAAGTGATGGTGTGGTTCAACATCGTTTCGCTGTTCATCTGGCCTTCCAGCTTTACCATGCCCAACATCCTGCGTGCGGCAGGCGATGCCCGCTTTACCATGACCGTGAGCATCGTGTCCATGTGGGCCTTCCGGGTGGGCTTCTGCTACCTGTGTGTGCTGGCCTTCCACGGCGGCCTGCTGGCCATCTGGATGGGCATGTATCTGGACTGGGCGTTCCGCTCCCTGTGCTTCTTTGTACGCTTCGTGCGCGGCAAGTGGCTGGAACAGCAGGTCATCTGAATCTTTCCTCTGCATTTTATAAGAGCCTGCCGCGAAGGTAGGCTCTTTTTTACGCAAAACGCACAAATAATTTATTTGTTTTTCAGCAATGTTGTCTGCTTTCGTTCTTGTTTTTGTCACATTCCCGGCGTATAATTTCACAGTGCTAAGAGCTTTCACTTCTGCAAAAAGGAGGCTTTTTCAATGAAACGCAGTTGGTTTTCGCGCCATCCGCTTTGCTTCATGGCGCTGTATCTCATACTTTATCTTTCCGCATTCAATTTCCTGAACACCTAGATCCATATGCCGCACATCCTCGTGCACTGCCGGCTGGACGATCTGATTCCCTTCTGCAAATATGCGGTCATCCCCTATTTTGCATGGTTTCCGTGGATCCCGTTCACCCTGTTCTTCCTTCTGTGGAAGGCACCCCGGGAGGACTTCTGGCGGCTGTGTATGCCGCTGTTCAGCGGTATGACCATTGCGCTGGCCTGCTACGTGATCCTGCCCACCGGGCTGAATCTGCGCCCCTGCTATGTGCCGGGCACAGACATCTTCGCCCGTGCGGTGCGGTTTCTGTACAGTACCGACACACCCATCAATGTCTGCCCGTCCATCCATGTGTTCAACTCAGTCACGCTGATGCTGGCCTATCACCGCTGCCGCATCTTTGAGCAGCCCCGGTTCCGCTGGATGCGCCCGGCCGCTGATGTGCTGTGCATCTCCATTGTATGCTCCACCATGCTGCTCAAGCAGCACAGCTGCATCGATGTAGCGCTGGGCGCTTTGCTGGCGCTGGCACTGGATACCGCGTTCAGCCGTATGATGGACACCAACGATCTGCCGCAGATGCGCCGTATCTGAATCTCTATAAAAAAGAAATGCGCTGTCATCGGGGGACAGCGCATCTTTTTTTGTTCAGAACAGATCCTCCGGCAGGCAGACATCCTGCTTTGGCACCTTTGCCCAGGAAAAGTCCTTGATCAGGCTTTCCGGTGTGCGGGGCGCAGGCTCCGGCTGCAGGCCGTAGGCGTAGGCAAGCCTGCCCACGATCTCCTGCGCGGTATACTTTTCCCGCAGGTTTTCCAGACTCTGGTCGCCGTCGCGCTTGGAGAGCCGCCGCCCATCCGGGGCCAGCAGCAGCGGGCAGTGGGCAAACCCCGGTGCCTGCAGGCCCAGCAGGCGGTACAAATACAGCTGCCGTGCCGTGGACGAAAGCAGGTCTGCACCGCGCACCACTTCGGTAACGCCCATGCGGGCATCGTCCACCACCACGGCCAACTGATAGGCGAACACGCCATCCGCCCGGCGCAGGTAGAAGTCACCGCAGTCGTGCAAAAGATTCTCGGTGTGCAGGCCCATGCAGCCATCCACAAATGTGATGTCCTCGTCCGGCACCATCAGACGGTAGGCAGGGGCCTTCTTTTTGCTTTTTTCCTCAATTTCGGCAGCGGTCAGGCCGCGGCAGGTGCCCGGATAGACCACGTTGCCGTCCGAGGTATGGGGCGCGCTGGCCGCGTGCAGCTGGGCGCGGGAGCAAAAACACGGGTACACAAGGCCGCGCTCTTCCAGCTTTTTGTAGCTTGCGGTGTAGATCTCCGCGCACTCGCTCTGGTAATAGGGCCCGTTCGGCCCGCCGGTGCTGCCGCCCTCGTCCCACGCAAGGCCCAGCCAGTCCAGATCCTGTTCCAGCAGGTCAGCATAGATGCGCGGGCAGCGCTCGGCATCCAGATCCTCAATGCGCAGCACGATGCGCCCGCCCTGACTTTTTGCGCTGAGCCACGCCAGCAGGCTGCAGGCCAGATTGCCCAGATGCAGCCGCCCGCTGGGGCTGGGTGCAAAGCGGCCGGTTGGCGGCACAGGCTCTGTTTTTTGCGTAAAAACTGCTTGTTCTTGCATGTGTATCCTTTCAACCGCCGGACGATTTAAAATTGCCGACGCGTTCGCTTTGGCAATATCAGCGGAAATATTATTTTTAAATTTGTAACTCCGAAACGACTGCGGTCGTTTCGGAGTTACTTTTTCACGGGAAGGGGTCGTAACGGGAAACGGCATATGCTGACGCTGGCTCCCTGCGGGAGCATTCGCGTCAGCATGAAAACATGCTGTTGCCCTTACGTTTCGTCGCGCAGCGACTTAAAACCGGCGGAACACAAAAAATCCTCTAGCGGAGCGACTTGGATTTTTTGTATGGAGCCCAACTGCTTTGGGGTTACTAGGGGCGAGCAGCCCCTAGTTCGTGCCTCCCGCGCCTCGAAAGTAGCGGGTGCTTTTCTGGTTCTCTTTTGGCACGCAAAAGAGAACGTACCCGGCGGTAATGCTTTTTACAAAAGGCATGAAACTTGATCCACACGAATACGCTCTGCACAGGAAGCCGCTCTTGCCCTATTATAGTTGCCCGTCCGCCAAAGGTCAACAGACCACCCGGCCAAGCCGCTGCTCCACCGCCTGCCGCACCTCCGGCGCGTGGATGCCGTACACGATCTGCACATCGCAGCCGCTTTGCACCACACCGCTGCAGGGCAGGGCTTTCAGGGCCTGCTCCTTGACGAAGGCCGGGTCGTTCACCGTGACACGCAGGCGGGTAAAGCAGTTGTCCACCGTGCGGATGTTCTCCCGCCCGCCAAAGGCTGCAATGAGCTTTTCTACTCCCTGCTCGTCCAGCGGCAGGGCCTTTTCCGGCCGGGACGGCTCTTCCGGGCGGCGGCCCGGTGTGGGCAGGTCCAGCGCCTTGATGAGCACTGTGAACACCACAAAATACACCGCGATCTGGGCAAGGCCCAGCAGATACAGCACCGGGTAGTTCGTGCGGGCCGCACCAGCGGAAAGGTTCATCACAAGCGACCCCAGAAGGTTCGAGGTAAACGCCGTGACTCCGCACAGGTGCAGCAGCACGATGAAGCTGCCGGAGATGGCTGCGTGCGCCAGCCACAAAACCGGTGCCGAGAAGCAGAACAGAAAATCCAGCGGCTCCGTAATGGAAGCCAGCGATGCCGTAAAGGCCAGCGGCAGCAGCTGAAGGGCAGTCTTTTTGCGGCTGCCCCGCCGGGCACAGAAGATGAATGCCGCCGCAATGCCAAAGTAGCCGAAGGTCTTGGTAAAGCCGGTGTACATCCACACGATGCCATCCGAAAACGGCAGGCCGAGGTTATATTCGGTCATCGTGACCACATAGGCACCGGTATAGGTGATGCTGCCCACCGCGAGCTGACCGCCCAGCTGCGAGAACTGGAACGGCATATACACCAGATGATGCAGCCCTGTAGGGATGAGCAGCCGTTCCAGAAAGCCGTACAAAAACAACCCGATATTGCCGGAAGCGGCAATGAAGCCGGTGACGGCCGCAATGGCCTTCTGGATAGGCGGCCAGACAAAGCAGGCCCCAAAGCCCAGCACCGCCGCCAGTGCCGCCATGCAGGCAAAGGACCACCGCACACCGGAGAACACACCGCCCAGAATGCCGCAGTGGGCTTTTTCGCAGGTGCGGTCATACACAAAGGCGGTGAGCAGGCCCAGCAGAATGCCGCCGAACACGCCGGTGTCCACAGTCTGGATGCCCAGCACCATGGTCTGGCCTGCGCTGTACAGGCCGGTAAGCGCATCCGGCTGCGCCAGCAGGCCCAACTCGGTCAGCGTTACATTGCCCGCTGTCAGGTAGACAAGATAGCTCATCAGGGCGATGAACGCCGCCTGATGCTTTTCCCGCTTTGCCAGCGCCGCCGCAAGACCGGTGCAGAACAGCACGCTCAGATTTGAAATGACCGCCGTGAGGCATTTGTAAATGATCCTGCCCGCCAGCTGCACCGGCTCCCACCGCAGAAAGGGCAGCACCCCGGCCAGCGGCGCACTGGTGAGCAGTGCGCCCACCACCAGCAGCAGGCCCGCCGCCGAAAGATAGCTCAGCGGTGCCAGCATTGCGCGGGAGAACCGCTCCAATGCGGCTGTGATGCGGTGCTTCATGGGCGTTTCCCTCCTTTCCGGTTGACGTGGGCAGACACTATACTTGTAGTCAACCGATTTTTGCAAAAAATGTCAAGAATGCAAAGTTCCCAAAAATGCGTTTCTTCTTTGTGCAGAGTGCATATTTCCCGCTTGAAATTCGTCCTGCGCTGTCCGATTGACAACCGCCGCGGCAGAACGTATACTTAGGGTGTATCGTTTTGAAGTGCTGCGGCCCGGCTGCGGCACCGCTCAAGGAGGACACTACTATGAAATTGAGATATACCCGCATCCTCTCGCTGCTGCTCTGCGCAGCGCTGGCCTGCAGCATTCTGGCAGGCTGCGGCGGCTCAACCGCCAGCAGTTCCGAAGCGCCAAGCTCTGCCAGCAGTTCTGCAAGCTCCGCTGCTTCCGGCGAAGACCTGCCTGATTCCACCACCCGGGCCGACACCTCCGGCCTGAACCCCGGCGATTTTGACGAGAACTCCATCTTCTCCATCACCGGCACCGCTGCCGCCTTTGAGCCTTGTCTGGGCTGGGGGCCGGGTGTTTCCGGCTGCTCGCTCAAATCGGTGATCGCAGCGGCATCCCTGCTGCAGTGGGCAGAAAACGCCCGCCTTGCCTCCCGCACCCCGGAAGCCGTGCAGGAAGCTTTCTACAGCTGGTACGACACGCTGGACGCTGATGAGCAGGAAAGCTTTGCCGAGGCCTGGACGATGATCGAGCCGGACGCGCTGAGCCTTTTGAGCGACAAGGACAGCATGGCTGGCCGCATTGAGGATGCCGGCCTTGACCCGGACACCCTGCCCGGCTGCACCCTGAAGAACTGGCAGGCCCTGCAGACCGTGCTGGACGACTGCGTGCCCGCAGCGGGCCAGTGAACCCAACAGAAAAAGAAGCTGACCGGGCTGGTCAGCTTCTTTTTGTTTTTGCGGAAAAGGCCGGGGCCGCCTGCGGCATCAGACCTTCTTCAGCACATACTGGCGGGTGCCCATGCCAATCTTCTCGGCCTGCTCCAGCGTGGCCTTCCACTCGATATTGGGGTTGGAATCCTTGAAGTGATCGTGGTGGCAGTTCCAGCCGGGCTTTGCAAGGTTCTGGCCCAGCTGGCTGTTCGGCAGCGGCTGTGCATTCAGGCAGGCATCGGCGCAGGCCTGATCCAGCGCCACCGGATCAAAGGATGCAAAGATGCCAATATCCGGCAGGATGGGTGCATCGTTCTCGCCGTGGCAGTCGCAGTTGGGGCTGATGTCCTGCACCAGAGAAATGTGGAAGCAGGGACGGCCTGCGCATACGGCAGCCGCGTACTCGGCCATTTTGCGGTCCAGCATCTCATTGGCGCTGTCGCACTGGGAATAGATCGCGTCAAAGTTGCAGGCACCGATGCAGCGGCCACAGCCCTTGCACTTGGTCTGGTCAATGACGGCCTTGTTGTTTGCATCGTAGGTGATGGCATCGGAGCCGCACTCCTTCGCGCAGCGGTGGCAGCCGCGGCACAGGCTCTGCTGCACCTCCGGGTGTCCGGCGGCGTGCTGTATCATCTTGCCTGCACGGGAGCCGCAGCCCATGCCGATGTTCTTGAGGGCACCGCCGAAGCCGGTGGATTCGTGGCCCTTGAAATGGGTCAGGCTGATAAAGATATCCGCATCCATGATGGCGCGGCCGATCTTTGCCGTCTTGCAGTATTCGCCGTTCGGCACCGGCACCTCTGCTTCATCGGTGCCGCGCAGGCCGTCCGCAATGATGACCTGACAGCCGGTGGTCATGGGCCAGAAACCGTTCAGCTGGGCGCAGGTGAGGTGCTCCAGTGCGTTCTTGCGGCTGCCCGGATACAGGGTGTTGCAGTCGGTCAGGAACGGCAGACCGCCCTGCTCCTTGCACAGGTCGGCCACCACCTTGGCGTAGTTGGGGCGCAGGAATGCCAGATTGCCCAACTCACCAAAGTGCATCTTGATGGCAACGAACTTTCCGTCCATATCAATGTCCTTGATGCCGGCAGCAATGCACACGCGGCGCAGCTTGTCCAGCAGGCTGGTGCCCACGGGACAGCGGAAATCTGTATAATAGACCTTGGATGCTTCCATAGCAGGTTCCTCCATTTTGTTTGCGCGGCACGCTGCCGCATACTCTCTTGTTTTGTAGTATAGCACATCTTTTTGCAAAGAAAAAGTGCTGTCGTAAAGGGCGGCGGGCACGCCCTCCACGTCCCACGATCAAAATGGCCTCCGCTGATCGCTCTGGCCATATTTAGCGGAACTATTATTTCATAAGCAATGAAAGCCGGAAATCTGCGGATTTCCGGCTTTCATTTTTCACGGGAAAGAGTCGTAGCGGGCAGCGGCATCTTGCAGCGCCGGCTCCCTGCGGAAGCGTTCGCGCAGCAGACGGAGCACAAACTTGCCCGCACGGCGCGTCGCGCAAGCGATTCAAAATCGGCGGAACACAAAAAATCCTTTAGCGGAGCGGCTTGGATTTTTTGTATGGAGCCTTTCTGCTTTGGGGTCTAAAAGGGGCGAGCAGCCCCTTTTTCATGGATCCAGCGCGTTGAAATCGCTGGTTGTTTTCTGGTTCTCTTTTGCAACCAAAAGAGAACATCCCCGGCGGCGATGCATCTTACAAAAGGCATAAAGCCCGCCCCGCACGAATGCGCTCTGTGCGGGAAGCATTCCAAATCAGAAGATGGCCGTCACTGCCGCCACTGCCAGCACGATGATGCCCAGCACGATGCGGTAGGCACCAAAGAACTTGAAATCGTGGCGCTTGACGTAATCCATCAGGAAGCGGATGGCGGCAAGGCTCATGCCAAAGGCCACCACACAGCCCACTGCCAGCACAGCCACCTCGGTGCCGGTCATCACAGAACCGCCGACAACGAACTTGACCACCTTGAGCAGGGATGCGCCCGCCATGACCGGGATGGCCAGATAGAAGGTGAACTCTGCCACACAGGCGCGGGACAGGCCCAGCAGCAGGCCGCCCACGATGGTGGCACCGGAGCGGGAGGTGCCCGGAATGATGGCCAGACACTGCCACAGGCCAATGATGATGGCATCGCGGTAGGTGATCTGCTCCAGCCGGCTCACGTGCGGCGCGGCGCGGCGGTTCTCCACAACAAAGAACAGCGCGCCGTACAGAATGAGCATCGCGGCAACCGTGATGTAATTGTAGAAGTGAGCTTCCATCCAGTCGTCCAGCGGGCTGATGATGAGCACCGGGATCGTGGCCGCTACCACCTTGAACCACAGGTTCCACACACTGGGCTTGGAAATGACCCTGCCCTGCTTCATGCCAAAGGGCCACAGCTTGCCCCAGAACAGCACCACCACGGCCATGATGGCACCCAGCTGGATGACCACACGGAACATGGACATGAACTCTTCGCTTGCGTTGAATTTGATGATCTGCTCCAGCAGGATCATATGACCGGTGGACGAAATGGGAAGCCACTCGGTAATGCCCTCCACAATGCCCATCAGGATGGCTTTGATGATCTCAAAAAACGTAAGTACCCCTCCTTGTGCACAAAGGCACAGCAGCTTATTTTCTTCCAGTATACCATACTATGTCTCTGCACGCACGCAGAATGCGAAAATTTTTACGCCCGCCGCCACTTTTGCCCTGCAGGCTGTTACTGCGCCGGGAAATGTGTTATACTGATGCAAAGACCCTTTTCCTTCTATTTTATCCGCAAATCAAAATAGAGTTTAAACACTCTTGGTATTTTTGTTGAACCATTCTACAACGAGGTGAATCCATATGAATATTCTGGTGATCGGCTGCGACCAGGTGGGCGCTTCCCTCATCCGCGATCTGGAACGCATCGGCCATGATATCTCGCTGATCGAAAAGGATCCCGAACAGCTCAAGCGTCTGGATGCCTTTGACGACTACAGCTTTGGCGGCACGGCTCTGGTGGGCGACCCCACCGACCCGGATACCCTGCGGCAGGGCGGCATTGACAGCTGCGATGCCGTGGCCGCTGTGAGCGAGGACGACTCGGTAAATCTGATGGCGGCACAGATCGCAAAAAGCATCTTCCGCCGTGAGAAGGTGATCTGCCGCGTGTCCGACCCGCACCTGCAGGTGCTGTACCACAAGGCTTACGAGATCGACACCATCTGCCCCACGGTGCTCACCGAGCAATCGGTGTTCCGCGCACTGGCAAAGTAAAAAGTGAGGGAAGCATATGAAAGTTTGTATCGCAGGCGGCGGCAAAGTGGGCATGTATCTGGCCCAGAGCCTGCTGGCCCACCGCCACAAAGTGACCATCATTGAACCGCAGGAAATGTTGTGCCGTTCGCTGGCCGATTCGCTGGATATCCCGGTGATCTGCGGCGATGCCATCAGCTTTGACACCATGCGCACGGCCGACGTTGCCAGCTGCGATGCCTTTGTGGCCGTGACCGGTGCGGACGAGAATAACCTTGTGGCCTGCCAGATCGCAAAGCGGGAGTTTGGCGTGAACCGCACTGTGGCCCGGGCCTCCAACCCCAAGAATCGCGAGCTGCTGCACACCTTAGGCGTGGACACCGTAGTGTGCGGCACCGACAACCTGAGCCACATTCTTGAGCGCGAGATCGAGACGGATACCATCCGCCAGCTGCTCTCGCTGGGCGGCGGCACTGCCAGCCTGAACGAAATTTTGCTGCCGGAGAACTTCCAGTTTGCAGGGCAGGCGGTCAAGGACATCCCCATGCCGGGCGACGTCATTCTGGTGTGCATCACCCGCGATGCGGAGTTCATCATCCCCCACGGCAACACCACCCTGCTGCCATGGGACCGCATCCTCTGCCTGACGCAGGATGACACCCTGCACCTGCTGATGGATGCCTGGGGCCTTTCCGGCAAATGACCGAACGTGACCTGCTGCGCACGGCGCTGATCATCCCGCCCAAGGGCCGGGCCGTACTGTGCGTCTGGGCCGCTGTTCCCGGCGTGTTCTGCGCGCCTTTTGTGTTCTGGCAGAGCCTGTTTGCCGGGTGTATTTTCTGTGCCCTGTGGGTGTGCCTTGTGTTCGCCGCGTGGGCAAGAGCCTGCAGCTTTACCGCAGTGCTCACCGCCCGGAACACTGCCGTGCGGGCCGGTATCGCCGTTCCCATCACACGGCAGCTGCCCCGCCGGGCCGTGACTGGCGTGTGGACCCTGCGCACGCCGCTTCTGTGGCTGGCCGGGTGCAGCGTGCTGGTGGTGCACGGCCCGGGCGTACAGCTGTTCCTGCCGGGCGTGGATGCCCTGCAGGCGCAGGCCCTTGCCGCTGTGCTGATGGAGGAAACGCCATGACCGAACGCGGCTTCCACCCGTTTGCGGTGCTGCATTTTCTGCGCAAGACCATTCTGCTGTATCTGCTGCCGCTTTTGCAGGTGCTGTTTGCCCGCAATTGGGCGGCGGTGCGCACGGCTCTTGTGCAGGGCGCGGCGCTGCTGACAGTGCTTGCCGCTGTGAGCGCCACCGTGCTGCACGCAGGCCGCTGGCGGGTGGATGCACAGGGAACCCTGCGGGTGCGCTGGCGGCTGGGCGTGCGGCTGGACCGCTGCCTGAAAGCCAGCCAGCTGGCAGCGCTCACCATCGAGCGGCCCCTGCTCTACCGGCTGGCCGGTGCCAGCCGGGTGGTGCTGTACCCTGCCGGGCAGAAGCGCACCCTGACCCTGCTTTTGAGCGCGCAGAACGCGCAGTTTTTAGCTGACCGCATGATGCCGCGCCGGGATACTGTGGCCCACACCCCGCGCGGCGGCGAAAAGCTGGCCTTTGCGGTGCTGGGTGCCAACGGCCTTTCCACCCTTGCTTTGCTGGCGCTGGCCATCAAACAGAGCAGGCCCTATGCGCCGGATGCCCAGACGGCGGCCTTTGCCCACCTGAACCGCATTGCGGCGTGGGCGGCGCGCTGGCTGCCCATGGGCACAGCATGGCTGCTGGTGCTGGGCGGTGTGCTGTTCTGCGCAAGCCTTGTGCGCAGTGCGGCCCATGCGGCCCATTACACCGTGTGGCGCACCGAGAGTCACCTTGGCAGCAGGGGCGGCTTTGTGCGCCAGTACGAGATGCGCCTTGCTCTGGAACATCTGAGCTATGCGGACCTGCGCCGCTCGCCTGCCACCCGGGCACTGGGCTACTGCCCGGTGTTCGTCACGGCAGGCAGCTGCCAGCCGGAGATCCCGTTGCTGGTCTGGCGGGAGGACGGCCCTTTTCTACAGGAGCTGCTGCCCGGCTTTTCCCTGCCGCCAAAAGCCCCGGTGGACACCGCAGGCCGCAGCATCCCGGCGTTTTTTCTGCCTGCCGGCATCCCCTGCGGGCTGTGCCTGCTGCTGACAGCGGTATCCCGCTACACCCTGCCCGCCCTCACGGTGCCGCTGCTGGTGGTCGCCGCTGTGTTTGCGGCCCTGCTTGCAGGTGCGGCTGTCGGCTACCGCAGGGAGGGCATCTGGCTGCAAAACGGCCGCCTGACCCTGCGCTGGCAGCACGGCTTCCATCTGCACGACATCTGCGTGCTCTGCCCTGTTCCGGCCCTGACGGCCATGCAGTCGCCATGGGCCGCGGCGGTGCACCGCACGAACCTCACCCTCACCTTTCCGGGCGGGGTGAAGTGCAGGGTGCGCAGCGTGAAGTGCAGTGAACTGCCTTTTTTACTTTTCTGAAACTGTAAGGAGTCTTTTTCTGTGATAAAAACTGTATTATTCGATCTGGACGGCACCCTTCTGAACACCATCGACGACCTTGCCGATGCGGGAAACTGGGTGTGTGAACAGCACGGCTGGCCCACCTTTACGGTGGAACAGTTCAAGCACATGGTGGGCAACGGCATCCCGAAGCTGGTGGAGCGCTTTTCCCCGGAAAATGCCCGCACGCCGGAGCAGCTGGCGGCCACGCTGGCTGAATTCACTGCCCGGTACGACACCCACAAGGAGGACAAGACGGCCCCCTATCCCGGCATCCCGGAGTTGCTGGACGAGCTGCGGGCACAGGGTGTTCAGTGCGCAGTGTTCTCCAACAAGGCCGACCCTCTGTGCGGCAAGATCATTGCCCACTATTTCGGCACAGGCCGCTTTGCCGCTGTGCGCGGCAGCAGGCCCGGCGTGCCCACCAAGCCGGACCCCGCCGGGCTGTATGCGCTGATGGACGAGATCGGTGCAGACCGCTCTGCCACCCTTTTTGTGGGCGACAGCGATGTGGACATCCTCACCGGGCACAATGCCGGGCTGCCAGCCATGGGCGCGCTGTGGGGCTTCCGGGGCCGTGCAGAACTGACCGCTGCCGGTGCGGATGCACTGGCGGCAGTGCCGGAGGATATTTTCACCTATATCAAAAACAACTGAAGATGCAAAAAGGCGAGCCGCCCATCGGGCGGCTCGCCTGCTGTGTTCTTTGGGGGAACTTTATCAGCCCAGAGTGACTTCCTGGATCTTGGAGGAAGCGAACTCGAAGGGCCAGACGGTCTTCCACTCCTGATCCTGCACCTGTGCGATTGCAACAGAAGCGTAGGTGTTGTCACGGTAGTGCTTTACGCCGCCGATCTCGTACTCGGGAGTGAACTCGATCTTGGAGTAGGGCAGAACGATCTTGCGGCCGCCCTCGAATGCACCGTCGATGGACAGCTCTGCCAGAGCGTCGCGGACAGCGGCACCGTCGGTGGAGCCGGCCTTCTCGATGGCGGACTTGAACAGCCACACAACGGTGTAGGACTCAGCAGAGTGGCCGTTCATGTTGACATTGTAGACCTTCTTGAAGTCCTCGTTGATCTCCACGCCGTTGGTCAGGTCGGGGTTGAACTCGACAACAGAAGCCACGCCGTTTGCGGATGCGCCCAGGTTCGGGATGAAGGAAGGATCGGTGAAGCCGTTTGCCTTGGCAACGATCATCTTGGGCTTGTAGTTCTGCTCCTTCAGGGTCTGGACGAACAGGGTAGCGTCGCCGATGTAGGAGTCGCACAGGATGGCATCGGGATCAGCCTGCTTCAGAGCCAGGATCTGAGAAGACAGGTCGGTCGCGTTGGAGCTGTAGTCCACTTCGGCCACAACATCCAGACCGTAGTCCGGTGCAAACAGGTTGACGCAGCGGATCAACTCCTGACCGATGGCAGCCTTATCGGTGAAGATGGCGACCTTCTTGATCTCGTTGCCGGTCTGCTCCTTGGAGTCCTGCAGATACTTCAGCATATCTTCCACGTAGACGGAGTTCAGCGGGCACAGACGGAAGAAGTAATCGTAGTCCTTGTGGTCCTCGTCGGTCAGGCGGTCCAGCGTGGAGATAGCGGTGATCATGGGGATGCCATACTGCTGGCAGACCTGAGCCACGACCTCGGTAACAACGGACATATGGCAGCCCATAATGACGTTGACACCTTCCTGGGTGATCAGGCGCTCTGCCTCAGACTTACCGGTGGCTGCGTCGCCTGCGTGGTCGCCGCGGACAACTTCCAGCATCTGGCCGTTCACGCCGCCTGCCTTGTTGATCTCGTCCACTGCGAAGTCGATGCCGCGCAGGATGTTCTCGCCGATGGCTGCGTTGCCGCCGGACATTGCGTAGATGGTACCGATCTTGATGGTATCACCGCTGGCTGCTGCAGTGCTGCCGGATGCCGCGGTGCTGGTAGATGCTGCAGTGCTGGTGGAAGCGGAAGAGCCGCCGCAGGCGGTCAGAGCAGCTGCGCTGCCCAGAACAGCGGATGCCTTCAGGAAGCTTCTACGAGAGATCTTTTTCATAATTGTCCTCCAATTCTGTTTGTAAAAAACAGCTTGTTAATCCGAGATGCCCCGCCGCACCGTGTGAAGTAGTGCCCGCCGGACATCCAGTTTCCAAAATCAGATGCCGAGGTACGCCTTCTTGACGTGCTCGTTTGCCGAGAGCTCGGCGGCGGTGCCTTCCAGCGCCACGCGGCCGTTCTCAATGACATAGCCGCGGTCAGCCGCTGCAAGGGCCTTGGTAATGTCCTGCTCCACCAGCAGCACCGAGATGCCGTCATTCTTCACCATGGTCTTGGCCACTTCCAGAATGTCGTCCACGATGTTGGGGGCAAGGCCCAGACTGGGCTCGTCCAGGATCAGCAGCTTGGGCATACCGATCAGCGCACGGGCCACGGCCACCATCTGCTGCTCGCCGCCGGACAGAGTGCCGGCAGCCTGCTTTGCGCGCTCGCGCAGTTTGGGGAACCAGTTATAGCACTTTTCCAGATTTTCTGCAAAATGCGCCTTGGTCTCCTTATTGAATGCACCCAGTTCCAGATTTTCCAGCACGGTCATCTCGGTAAAGAGCTGACGGCCTTCCGGCACCTGCACGATGCCGCTGTCCAGAATAACGCGGGAGCTTTTGCCGGAGAGGTCCTCCCCGTTGAACTCCACCTTGCCGGAGCTGGCCTCGACCATGCCTGTGATGGTGCGCACCATGGTGGTCTTACCGGCACCGTTGGAGCCAAGGATGGAAACGATCTCGCCATCCTTCACCTCAAAGCCGATGTCCCACAGGATGTTCACAGAGCCGTAACCGGCGTTCAGACCTTCAACTTTAAGCACTTGCGCCCTCCTTTTTGGTGCCCAGGTACACCTCCATGACGTAAGGATCGTTCATGACCTGCTCGGGCGTGCCCTCAGCGATCTTTTCGCCGTGGTGAAGGACGATGACCTTCTCGCACAGGCTCACGACCGCCTTCATGATGTGCTCGATGAGCAGGATGGTGACACCGGACTCGTTGATCTTGCGGATCAGCTGGATGGCCTCTTCGGTCTCAGCCGGGTTCAAGCCTGCCATGTTCTCATCCAGAAACAGCACTTCGGGCTTGGTGGCAAGAGCTCTTGCCATCTCCAGACGCTTCTGGTCCGGCGTGCCCATGTCCTTGGAGATCACATGACGCTTTTCGTACAGGCCGGTGAAGTGCAGCACCTCCATGGCGCGCTCCTTGGCCTCTTTTTCGCTCTTTGCACCGGCGTGGCCGAAGTAGGCGGCGGCGGTGACGTTATCCAGAACGCTCAGGTTCTTCAGAGGTTTCATGATCTGGAAGGTGCGGGCGATCTTCATGTTGGTGTACTCATACGCCTTTTTGTTGGTGATGTCCTCACCATTGTAGAAGATCTTGCCTTCGGTGGGCGGGTAGTAGCCGCAGATCATGTTGAAGGTGGTGGATTTACCAGCACCGTTGGGGCCGATCATGCCGGTGATGGAGCCTTTCTCCACCGAGAAAGAAACATCATGCACGGCGGTCAGACCCTTGAACCGCTTGGTCAGGCCCTGGACTTCAATAATAGGCTTTTCTGCCATGATTACTTCCCTCCCTTGTCTGCCATCAGCTCATACTCTTCCAGCACGTCCAGAGACGGCTTTTTGAGGATCTTTTCATCGATAAAGGTCTTGACCTTCGAGTTCATGTACCAGCCCAGAATACCGGACGGACGGAAGCGGATGACCACGATCAGCACGATGGCATACATCAGCATGTTGATGCCGGGCAGGATGGCGGCAAAGTTTGCACGCAGCAGTTCGCTCAGCGGGATCATGATGAGGCCGCCGATCAGCGGGCCTTCGATGTAGGCGGCACCGCCCACGACTGCGGGCAGCACGATCTCGGTGGACTTGGACTGGATCATGACATCCGGGTCGATGTAGCGGATGTAGCTGACGTAGAAGAAGCCGACCAGACCGGCAATGATAGCCGAAATGACAACGGCAATGACCTTGTACTTGGTGGGGTTGATGCCGATGGCGGCGGCTGCGTCCTCATCCTCGCGGATGGTGCGCAGCGCAAAGCCCAGCTTGGAGCGACCGATCTTCTTCATGATGAGATAAACGCCCACCATCATGATGAAGCCGATGTAGTAGTACGGCACCTTGCTGGTAAAGCGGAACTGCGCAAAGGAGTCCTTGCCGAAGGGCAGGCCCACACCGGATGCGCGGCCGAAGAACTCCGAGTTGATGATGAACTGACGGATGGACTCGGCAAACGCGATGGACACCAGCGTGAAGTAGGGGCCGCGCAGGATCAGGCTGGGGAAGAAGATGACACCGGCCACAACGCCCACAACGAGCATATCCAGCACAGCGGCCACCCAGGGGTTCATGCCCGTCTTTGTGACCACCAGACAGCACACATAGGCACCCAGACCCATGTAAGCGGCCAGACCCAGCGAATTCTGGCCGGTGATGCCGCCCAGAATGTTCCATGCCATGGACAGAGTGGACATATAGAAGGTGAGAACGAAAATGTTGATGATATAAGGTTTATCCACGACCAGCGGGATCGCTGCGAAGATGGCGACGATGATAGCCAGAACGATCGCCAGATTGCGGTGATAGGTTTTAACTGCTTTTCTGGTATCCATCTTATCGCCTCCTCAGAATCATGACCTGACGCACGACCAGAATGATGATGAAGGTGACGAACACGATCATATCACTGTAGGACGGGCTGATGAACAATGCACTCATCTGCTCCAGCAGGCCCAGGAAAATACCGGCGAAGAATGCGCCGGGGATGGAGCCCAGACCGCCCACGACCACGACGATCAGTGCGCGGAAGCCGAAGCTTGCGCCTGCGGTGGGATAGATGGTGTAGAACTGGGTGAGCAGAGAACCGGCGATACCGGCCAGAGCAACGCCCAGACCATAGGTCAGGATGTAAATTTTCTTGACGTTGATGCCCACGACCTCAGCACCGATGGGGTTCTGAGACACGGCACGGATCTGCTTGCCGGTGGTGGAATACTTGAGGAAGGCAAACAGCGCAATCGCGACCACGATCAGGATCAGGAAGCTGATCAGACGGGGCAGCGCGATCGTGACCGGACCCAGCGGAATGTAGGTCTGGGCATAAGGGGTAATGATCTTATAATAGGTGGAACCAAAGATGACCAGAGCGCCGTTGGTGAGCAGCAGGCCCAGACCGACGGTGAGGAACAAAAGGTTCGTAAAGCTCTTGGTCTTGAGCGAAGGGGTGATCAGGGTGGACTGGATCAGCGCACCCAGACCGAACATGAGCACTGCGACGATGGGAAGGGCTACATAGGGGTCCACCCCAAAGTAGGTATACAGAACATAGGTGATATACATACCCACCATCAACATCTCGCCGTGGCAGAAGTTGACGATGTTCATAACACCGAAAATGATGTTCTGGCCCATACCCATCAGGGAGTAGAAACCGCCCAGCAGGATCCCGTTTACCAGTGCTTGCAAAAAGACTTCCATTGACATCCTCCCGTTCTAAGCATCAGGCGATGGGAACAGATGATGCAAAAACTGCACGCTGCATCCGCCACCGGCCCGTACTCGTGATTGAAAACCGCCCTTGTGGACTCCATTTCCTCCCTTCTACTCGTACAATTGGTATATCATCTGTATTGTAACGTAAGTGCAGCCTGTATACAAGATATTATTTCTACCAAACTTTGTTATGAATTTATATGGAAAGTGCTAGGATATCCCAGAGTTTTTGGTGTGCAAGTCAATTTTCGCAGTTAAAAATGGAGGATTGATGTCTCATTGACATAATTTTGTTACTATTTCAGGCCGGAAATTTACGGAAAATGCAGAAAAACCCGGCAGAAGAGCACCTGAACGTGTTCCCCTGCCGGGCTTTTTATCCATAAAATGGCATGTGGTATTCAAGATGAAGGCGCACCGCCGCCCTGTCCCGGGTTGTGGTTCCCAGCGTCTGCTTCACGCCTTGGAGCGGCGTTCGCATCCCGCTGACCACGGCCCCAGCTTCGCTTCCCTGTACTCCCCTTTTTGTCGCTATGCGACATCTTCCCCCGACCGGGGGAAGTCTTTGCTCGCTGGCGGCGGTCAGCTCAGCTGCAATTCCTGTGCGGGTTGCATGAAACAGCAACCACATTAGACATTCCTAGTCGTTGGGACCTGCAACAACGACGACCGCGGCCAGTGGCCGATGCAGGGAGGAGTTGTTGGGGCAGCGGCCAGCAAGACGCAAGTGCCGCCCAAGGCACGCACGGATGCTGGGAGCCGCAACCCGGGGCACTAAAAAAGAGCCCACTGGGCTGATTGCTTACCCTGCTGCGCAGGGCCGTGCTGTTCGATTCCCGTACGGGTCAAATTAAAAATCCCCCGAGCGAATGCAGCGGCAGCAACCACATTAGACATTCCTACAGGATGGGACCCGAACACTAAAAAAGAGCCCACTGGGCTCTTTTTTGCCGCCTGCGGGCGGCCGTGTTCCTTCGATTCCTCGTACGGGTTGCATGAAAAAATCCCTGATCCTAAGATCAGGGATTTTATTCATGACCCGTACGGGAATCGAACCCATGTTACAGCCGTGAAAGGGCCGTGTCTTAACCGCTTGACCAACGGGCCTTAGAAATACAGAGCTTCGCTAAAACCTCCGACTTTCATCATCCACTATTGCGGACGACCGTCCCCCTTATCTTAGCGAAACTCTGTAATGTGGTAGCGGTAACTGGATTTGAACCGGTGACACTTCGGGTATGAACCGAATGCTCTAGCCAACTGAGCTATACCGCCACATATTGTTTGTGCACTTGAACAGTGCTCTATTATTATACCCACAGATACCCCTTTTGTCAACACATATTTTTAAAAAAATCATATTTTTTCGTGTCGTCCAAAATACAAACGAAGATACGCAAAAATCCCGCTTTCCATTGAATAGAAAGCGGGATTTTTCAACCATTTATCCGAGCCTTGTGGAAAAGCCGGTCAATTCTTCAGCCCTTCTTGTGAGTGGGAACCATGACCTTCAGGCCGCCCATATACGGCTGCAGCACTTCGGGGATGGTCACGGTGCCATCGGCCTGCAGATGGTTCTCCAGGAAGGCGATCAGCATACGCGGAGGTGCCACGCAGGTGTTGTTCAGGGTGTGGGCCAGATAGGTCTTGCCGTCCTTGCCCTTCACGCGGATGTGCAGGCGGCGTGCCTGTGCATCGCCCAGATTGGAGCAGGAGCAGACCTCGAAGTACTTCTGCTGGCGGGGGCTCCATGCTTCGATATCGCAGCTCTTCACCTTCAGGTCGGCCAGGTCGCCGGAGCAGCAGTTCAGCTGACGCACCGGGATCTCCATGCTGCGGAACAGCTCCACAGAGTTCTTCCACAGCTTCTCGTACCAGTCAGCGCTCTCATCGGGGCGGCAGACCACGATCATTTCCTGCTTCTCGAACTGATGGATGCGGTAAATGCCGCGCTCCTCGATGCCGTGAGCGCCCTTTTCCTTGCGGAAGCAGGGGCTGTAGGAGGTCAGGGTCAGGGGCAGAGTGGCCTCGTCCAGAGTCTGGTCGATGAAGCGGCCGATCATGGTGTGCTCGCTGGTACCGATCAGGTACAGGTCCTCACCCTCGATCTTATACATCATGGCATCCATTTCCGGGAAGGACATGACACCCTGCACCACGTTGCCGTGCATCATGAAGGGAGGGATCACATAGGTGAAGCCCTTATCGATCATAAAGTCGCGGGCATAGGCCAGCACAGCCTCGTGCAGGCGGGCGATGTTGCCCAGCAGATAGTAGAAACCGTTGCCGGCCACGCGGCCTGCAGCATCCATATCGATGCCGTCGAAGCTCTCCATGATCTCGGTGTGGTACGGAATGGGGAAATCGGGCACCACAGGCTCACCAAAGCGCTGTGCTTCCACGTTGTAGGTATCATCCGGGCCGATGGGCACGCTGGGATCGATCATCTGCGGAATGGTGTACATGATCTCCTGAATGCGTGCGGACAGGGTCTCTTCTTCCTTTTCCAGCTCAGCCATCTTGTCGGCGTCGGCCTTGACGGCGGCATTGTTGGCATCGATCTGAGCCTGCAGCTCGGCCTTCTGTGCCTCATCGGTGCACTTCTTCAGCTGGCCGAACAGGGGGCCGTTGGCCTTGCTCAGCTTGTTGCGGGCAGCCTTGAGGGCTTCCACTTCCTTCAGGCATGCGCGGTACTTGGCATCCTTCTCGATGACCTCGTCCACCAGCGGGAGCTTTGCATCCTGAAACTTCTTCTTGATGTTTTCCTTGACAGCGTCCGGGTTTTCACGGACAAATTTGATATCAAGCATGATTGACTCTCCTTGCTCTATTTCGGTTCGCACAGAAGATCCTCTCCCCTGTGCCGTTCAAAGACGGTCGCCCGCCTTGGATCGCTTTATTCTTCGTTCTGGTACTGTCCCAGCAGGTTGGCAAAGGCCCGCAGCTGCTCGTCTGAATAGAAATGCACGGTCAGCCTGCCCTTGCCGTCGTGGTAGGCCACGTTCACCTCGCTGCCCAGCACCTGCTTGAGGCTTTCTTCCACCTCCACCGGCAGAGTGCCCCGCGGCTTGGGTTCTCTGGGCTCCTTTGCGGGCTTTGCCAGCTTTTTGCACAGCGCCTCGGCCTGACGCACATTCAACTGGTTGTCCGCAATGATCTGCGTCGCCTGCTCCTGCAGCTCCGGTGTGGGCAGGCTCAGGATCACCTTTGCGTGGCCGATATTGATAAAGCCGCTTTTCAGCAGTTCCAGCACGTTTTCCGGCAGGTTCAGCAGGCGCAGGCTGTTGGCCAGTGCGCTGCGGCTCTTGCCCAGCTTCTGTGCCGCCTGCTCCTGCGTCAGGCCGCAGCGGGTCATCAGCTCCCGGATGCCGGTTGCTTCTTCCACCGGATCCAGATCCTCGCGCTGCAGGTTTTCCACCAGAGCCAGCTCCATGGCCTGCTCGTCGCTGACTTCCTTAATGACCACCGGCACATCGTTCAGCCCTGCCATGCGGCAGGCACGCCAGCGGCGCTCACCCGCCACGATGCTGTAGCCGCCGCGCGGGCACGGACGCACCGCGATGGGCTGCAGCAGACCATGCTCTGCAATGCTGGCCGCCAGCTCGCCCAGCGCCTGTTCGTCAAAGGTCTTGCGCGGCTGTTCCGGGTCCGGTTCGATCTCACGCAGGGGCAAGGTGTCTACCTTTGCACCGGACTCAAAAACCGGGGCGGCATCTTCAAACAGACTGTCCAGCCCGCGGCCAAGTCCTCCTTTTCCTCTTGCCATTCATGTTCCCCCTGAGGTTTAATCTTCCAGAGCATTTTTCGTCTGCTCTGCGACGGGTGCACTTTTGCTGCGGGCCTTTTTGGGCTCGTGCGGGCGGTTGTTCTTGACAAATTCGATTGCCAGATCCATGTACGCTTCGCTGCCCTTGCCCTTGGGTTCATAGAAATTGATGGGCTGGCCGTAGCTGGGTGCCTCCGAAATGCGGATGGAGCGCGGGATGGTGGTCTTGTACACCTTGGAGCCGAAATACTTCTGCACCTGCTCCACCACCTGCACGGTCAGGTTATACCGCAGCGAGAACATGGTGAACACCACGCCCTCGATATCCAGATACGGATTGTACTTTTTGCGAATGGTCTTTAAGGTGCTGATCAGCTCCGAAAGACCCTCCAGCGCGTAATACTCGCACTGCACCGGAATGAGAACGCTGTCGCAGGCACTCAGGCCGTTCAGGGTGAGCAGGTCCAGACTGGGCGGACAATCGATAAAGATGAAGTCATAGTCCTTCTGCACCTCGGCCAGCGCCTTGCGCAGGCGGCTCTCACGAGCGGGCAGGTCGATCATTTCCAGACTGGCACCGGCCAGACGGGTGTTGGAGCCGATGACATCGGTGCGGTACTCGGTCTTACGGATGGCCTCGGAGGCCCGCGCCTCACCGATCAGGATCTCGTAGGTTCCCTTTTCCACGCTGCGCTTCGGGATGCCGTAGCCGGTGGTGGTATTGCCCTGCGGATCAAGGTCTACGATGAGCACCCGCTTGCCCAGCGCCGCAACGCAGGACGACAGGTTGACGGCGGTGGTGGTTTTGCCAACGCCGCCCTTCTGGTTCGCAATTGCTACAATTTTTGCCACGCACAATTCTTCCTTCCGGGAAAATTTAATTGTTCCATGTGGAACATTCGCAGTCATGCCCGCCGGTTTCCCGTCCATACAGGCACCTTAACACCTAGTATAGCACATCCAAATCGGTTTTTGAACCATCTGAAGCGTTTTTCCGCTGGATTTTTAACTTTTAGAGGTGGGAAAACGGAAAAGCGGACACTTTGGGGAGAAAACTCCCCCGTCTGCTGCGCAGACAGCCCCCTCTGGGATGGGGCCCTTGGCATGGCGGGAAAGCTGCCGGATAAACCGTAACGCTTGCGGGTGCGCTTGCTCCCACTTGGGGGAGCTGTCGCGCAGCGACTGAGGGGCTTCCAATCGGCGGAACACAAAAAATCCTTTAGCGAAGCGACTTGGATTTTTTGTATGGAGCCCAACAGCTTTGGGGTCTGAAAGGGGCGAGCAGCCCCTTTCTCGTTGCGGGGAGGGTGGAGTCCAGAGGTAGGGAGGGGGGACTCGAAACACCCCTCCCTGCCTCTGGCCCAGCGGAGCGTCCCCGGCGGCGATGATTTTTATAAAAGCTATGAAGCCTGTCCCACGCGACCGCTCTCTGCACGAGAAGCAACTTTTTCTGTGAAAAAGCAAACAAGCCAGCTCCGCAGGGCTGGCTTGTTTGCAATAAAAAAATATTTTTCCGCTGAAAATGCCCAGAGTGAAACGGAGGGCATTTAAATGGTTAGGCCTGCGATAGCACAGACAAAAAGAAAAAGCGGTGACTCGTGCAGGTTGAGTCATCGCTTTTCTCGCCCCTTGCGGGGCAGGCAGGGTAAATGATAAGAAGGTAAATGAAGAAAATAGCAATTTTAAGAACAAAGGTTTTGTGCTGAGCGAAGAACCGCTCGTAGAAGTCCATGTATCCAACGTAATGCCTTTGTTGGATACAACATACCACTTTTTTGGAAGAATTACAAGCCCTTTTTTCGATTTTTCACCAATAAACGTGCGAAAAATCGCATTTTTGGAGAAACGCACAAATTCAACGAAAAGTTCCCGGCAAACTGACGAACAAGCATAAAAATGAGCCGGCGCGGCCCGGAACGGCGGCAAAAAAGACGCAGAATGCGACAGTTCTTTACAAGAACCGGTCTGTGTGCTAAGATGAATATATTCAATGGGAAGTCTGCCCTGCGAAGGGCGGGCGTATGTGTCCGGGCAGGATGGCCCGGAACGGGGAAAGGAGCATATCAATGGAAAGTCAGGCGGTGAGCGGAACAAAAAAGCCGCTCTTCGGAGGGCGGAAGCCGCTGTTCACACAAAAGGAACTGCTGCTGCTGACCGGCCCGCTGCTGGTGGAGCAGCTGCTGGAAGTGACCGTGGGTATGGCCGATACCATGATGGTGTCCCGCTGCGGCGAAGCGGCTATTTCCGGTGTCAGCCTTGTGGACATGATCAACAACCTCATCATCGTGCTGTTTGCGGCGCTGGCCACTGGCGGCGCAGTGGTGGTAAGCCAGTTTTTGGGTGCGCGGGAGCAGAAGGATGCCGATGCAAGCTCTGGCCAGCTGCTTTTGCTCAGCGGCGTATTCGGTTTGCTGGTGGGGGCATTCTGTTTTGTTTTTGCAAGGCCGATGATCCGGCTGTTCTACGGTGCCATCGATGCCGATGTGCTGGATGCCAGCGTGCTGTACCTGCGCATCATCGCCATCAGTTATCCGTTTCTGGCACTGTATAACGGCGGCGCGGCATTGTTCCGCAGCATGGGCAACTCCAAGATCTCCATGCAGATCAGCTTTTTGATGAACGTGATCAACATTGTGGGCAACGCAGTGTGCATCTTCGGCTTTAAAATGGGCGTAGACGGTGTTGCATGGCCCAGCGTGCTGTCTCGTGTAGTGGCAGCGGCCCTTATCTTGCGCAAGTGCTACCAGAAGGGCAATGCCATCACGGTGCCAAAGACCACCCGGCTGGATGCAAAGATGACAAAGCGCATTCTGGGCATCGGCATCCCGTCCGCCTTTGAGAACAGCCTGTTCGAGGCCGGACGCA
>OGEK01000759.1_pt1 | contig 30237 bp, 22 predicted proteins | sample 1570641 | NCBI WGS metagenome assembly OGEK01 (sample SAMEA2582136, study PRJEB24529) | metagenome | biome: Human gut stool | place: China | collected 2011
CTTACTGGAAGTAAGGGGATTACCCATAAATATATTGTAGTAGTGATGAGTTAGACGCGCAAATTTTTTATCCAAAGGAAAACATATGTTTACTTCTGGCACTATATGTGCTAAAATATAGCTATGGGTAGTAGAAAAAACAACAGAATCTGAGAAAACAGTTATCAGGGAAAAATAAAAATGCAGATAATATCCAGTTATGGTGTAGAATTACGAAAACAGAATATCCCGATCCGACAGACACTGGAGATCTATCGTTCTGCTGTCAGCTATCTGATTGGGATTTATGTGCAGGTATGGGAAGAATTAGCAGAAATCAGTAAGGCAACTCAGAAGATAAAGAAAAAATATTATTGTTGTACTGCATGATGAGTAAGTGGTATAATAATACAAGTTTATATTGCAGAAAAAAGCTGTTGTTCGTGAGAGGCTGGGAATAATGATTGAGTGGAAACAAATGACGATGCAGGAAGCAGAGAATAAAATGGAGGTGCTTCGGGAGATTTTTGATGTAGTCCGTCTCCTGAAAGGGAGTGATCTGCAGGCTGCCGGAATGGAAAGTAAGCTTGCAGGAAGAGAAAATCTTTGCCAGTGTTATGCTTTCTGGAATAAAGATAAAAGATGTGAGAATTGTATTTCCCTTAAAGCACTGGAGGAGAAGAAACAGACATCCAAAATTGAATTTCTCGATTCTGATATGTATCAGGTATTTGCAAGGTATCTGGAGATTGACAGTGAGCCTTATGTAATGGAAATGCTGAAAAAGCTGGACGAAAACACACTGACTGATGAGGAAGGATATGAAAAACTGACGGAAAAGCTGACTGTATATAGCGAAAAGCTGTATAGGGATGTGCTGACAGGGGCGTATAATCGCAGATATTTTGAGGAAAAAGTCAAAAATATGTCTTTGAATGCCGGAGTTGCAGTTATCGATCTGGATGATTTCAAATTGTTCAATGACACTTATGGTCATGATGGAGGAGACCTGGTATTGACAACCGTAGTGAATGTAATTCGGCATTATATCCGTCGTACGGATATTCTGGTGCGCTATGGAGGAGATGAATTTCTGCTGATCCTGCCCGGAATTGAGAAGGAAGTCTTTTCACAGAAGCTCCGTATGATCCAGGAGAAGATCCATGCGACGCATATTCCGGGTTTTAATCGTCGGAAGCTTTCGGTGAGCATTGGTGGAGTTATGTTTACCCATGGCAGATTGGAGGAAGCAATCACCAAAGCAGACAGACTTATGTATATGGCCAAGGGACATAAAAATATAGTAGTGACCCGGTGGGAGCAGAAGCAAAATACAGACAAGATGGAAAAAAGAAACCTGCCTCAGCTTCTGGTTGTTGATGATTCTGAAATGAACCGTGAGATACTTAAGGAAATTCTGGGAAAAGAATACCAGATACTGGAGGCCTGTGACGGGGAAGAGGCTCTGAAGATGTTAGAGCAGTATGGAACTGAAATCTCATTGGTCCTGTTAGATATTATTATGCCCAAAATGGATGGATTTGAAGTACTCGCCTATATGAACAGAGATAAATGGATCGAGGATATACCGGTGATCATGATTTCCAGTGAAGGATCAGAGAGTTATATCCGCCGTGCCTACGAACTGGGGGCTTCGGATTATATAAGCAGACCATTTGATACCAAGGTGGTATATCAGCGGGTTATCAATATGATCAAGCTTTATGCCAAGCAAAGGCGCCTGATTCATCTGGTAACAGATCAGATTTATGAAAAAGAGAAAAACAACCGTATGATGACCGGGATTCTCAGTCAGATTGTAGAGTTCCGAAATGGTGAAAGCGGGCTTCATGTGCTGCATATTAATATTCTGACTCAGCTTTTGCTGGAGAAACTGATGCGAAAATCGGAGAATTACGATCTTTCCTGGTCTCAGCAGCATATGATCGCCACAGCTTCCGCACTTCATGATATCGGTAAGATTGGAATTGATGAAAAAATCCTGAATAAACCCGGAAAGCTTACAAAGGAAGAATTTGAAGCCATGAAACAGCACACGATTATAGGTGCCCGGATGCTTGACAGGCTGGAAATGTATCATGATGAAGAGATGATGAAATATGCCTATGAAATATGCCGCTGGCATCATGAACGTTATGATGGAAAAGGATATCCGGATGGCCTGAAGGGAGAAGAAATCCCTATATCTGCACAGGTGGTATCACTGGCAGATGTGTATGATGCCCTGGTAAGTGACCGGGTATATAAGAAAGCATATTCTCATGAAAAGGCAATGGAGATGATCCTAAATGGAGAATGCGGAATGTTTAATCCTCTTCTTTTGGAATGTCTGGTGGAAATTCAGGATAAAGTACGCAAGGAACTTGGTATTAAAGATGTGAATGAATGTCTGGAATATCTGGAAGAGAGAAACTGATAAAATCCCCCTGAAAAGAGCTTAAACTCAGCGATGAATGGGTGTACATTTCTGTAGATCTGAATGGATTAAAATGGGAAGACAGAGTGATCAAGTTGAACGTGCAGCCTGCGGCAGTGGGAAATCAATAAATTTCTATCAGATCGGAAGGATGCACAGAATGTTGCGGCTTTGAAAAATAATAAATGGTCATTACAGAGATCGATTCATGAAATGCAAAAATATTTTGTAAAAAATTTTCCTGAGTATCTTGACAGGGAATAAATAATCCTTTATAGTATAGCACAGATTTGGTGTGTTACTGGACAGGCAGGCATTAACCGGTCATAAATGTTATTTTTTAATGTTTATGGGGGTTAGTGCCTTTTTTTGATGTATTCTTTGTGGTAAAACGCGGAATAATCATATGTCAGAAGGTTTTAATCTCCCGGAAACAAGACGGTTTATTCGCACGAATAAGGAAAAGGAGACAAAAGAACATGAAAGACAAGATTTTTGGAGTTTTGCAGCGTGTGGGAAGATCCTTTATGCTTCCGATCGCAATTCTCCCTGTTGCAGGTCTGCTGCTTGGTATCGGCAGTTCCTTTACAAATGAAACAACTATCGCTACCTATGGATTGCAGAAGATCCTGGGAAGTGGAACATTACTTAATTCTCTTCTGATCATTATGAACAAGGTTGGAAGTGCTGTATTTGACAATCTGCCGCTGATCTTTGCTGTTGGTGTTGCCATTGGTATGGCAAAGAAAGAGAAAGAGGTTGCTGCTCTTTCTGCGCTGATCGCATATTTCGTTATGAATGTGGCTGTCAGTGCCATGCTTCTTATCAACAATGAAATCACAGCAGATGGTCAGATAGCAGCAGATGTACTGGAAGGAACCATTACTTCTGTATGCGGGATCCAGTCTCTGCAGATGGGTGTATTCGGCGGTATTATCGTAGGTCTTGGTGTTGCGGCACTTCATAACCGTTTCCACAAAATTGTGCTTCCGAATGCGCTGTCATTCTTTGGCGGCTCAAGATTTATACCAATCATTTCTACAATCGTATATATGTTTGTGGGAATCCTGATGTATTTTGTATGGCCTGTAGTTCAGAACGGTATTTATGCTCTGGGCGGTCTGGTAACAGGCAGTGGATATCTGGGAACTCTGATTTTTGGTATTATTAAACGAGCACTGATCCCCTTTGGTCTGCATCATGTATTCTATATGCCATTCTGGCAGACAGCAGTGGGCGGAACTATGGAAGTTGCAGGACAGATGGTGCAGGGCGGACAGAATATCTTCTTTGCGCAGCTTGCTGATTCTGCAAATATAGCACATTTCAGTGCGGATGCAACCAGATATTTCTCTGGTGAGTTTATCTTTATGATTTTTGGTCTTCCGGGAGCAGCGCTGGCTATGTATCGCTGTGCAAAACCTGAGAAGAAAAAAGCGGCAGGCGGACTTCTTCTTTCCGCAGCGCTGGCATGTATGTTTACTGGTATCACTGAACCGCTGGAATTCTCATTCCTGTTTGTAGCTCCGGCATTGTTCGTAGTTCAGGTGATCCTGGCAGGTGCGGCTTATATGATCGCACATATGCTGAATATTGCAGTAGGACTTACTTTCTCAGGCGGTTTCCTTGACCTGTTCCTCTTTGGTATCCTGCAGGGAAATGCAAAAACAAGCTGGCTGAGGATCATTCCGGTTGGTATTATTTACTTTATCCTGTATTATGTGATCTTTACATTTATGATCAGGAAATTTAATTTCAAGACTCCTGGACGTGAAGATGATGATACAGAGACAAAGCTTTATACAAAAGCTGATGTAAATGCAAGAAAAGAAGCCGGAAAGACAGCCGGTGCAGCTGCAGCAACCTCTGGTGATCCGGTAAGTGAACTGATCACCAGAGGCCTTGGCGGAAAGAAAAATATCGTAGATGTTGACTGTTGTGCGACCCGACTTCGTATCACAGTTGCAGAGCCTGAGAAAGTTCGTGATGAACTTCTGAAACAGACAGATTCCAGAGGAATCGTAAAAAAAGGACAGGGTGTACAGGTTATCTATGGACCTCATGTAACTGTTATCAAGGCGAAGCTGGAAGAATATCTGGAGACTGCTCCCAACGAATTCGCAGATGAGACACCGGATAATGTACAGGTACAGGAAAATGCTGCAGCAGGAAATGCAGATGGACAGAACAGTGCAGAGGTTGAGGACAAAAATGCAGGTACAGCACAGTCCTTGGCACCTGTAAAAGAAGAAAAGATCAGAAAAACAGCAATCATTTACAGCCCTGTAGACGGAATCGCAGCAGATCTTTCTACTGCACCGGATGAAGGATTTGCAGGAAAAATGATGGGTGACGGTGCAGTGGTGACACCAACAGAAGGTACTGTATATGCACCTGCAGACGGTGAAGTTGAGTTTATTTTTGATACAAAACATGCTATAGGTTTCCAGACAGATTCCGGTATCCCTATGCTTCTTCATATGGGAATCGACACTGTAAAACTGGAAGGAAAAGGCTTCGAAATCATGGTAACAGAGGGTCAGAAAGTGAAAAAAGGTGATCCGATGATGAAACTGGATTTGGAGTTCTTAACTGCTAATGCTCCGTCTATCACTTCCCCTATCCTTGATACTGAACCGGAAGACAACCAGAGGATCAGACTTCTGGCAAACGGTGAGATCAAGGCCGGGGAACCGTTGTTTGCGGTGGAGACACTGGAATAATATTGTTATAATATAGAAATAACGAAGTTAAACATGTCAAAAAACAGTTGGATGATCAAAAGAGATGATATCTTGATTATCTGGCTGTTTTTTTACGCATGTGAATTGAAAAGCATGACTTTTTGCAGGAGAAATCTGGGAATCAAAAATGTAACAAATTTGTGTGACGGGTAGGATTCTTATTCAAAATATGGTAAACTATATCAAACATGCTTTAAGGGCAAAGGGAAAATTGTTATAATGGCAATAAATTTTTATAGAGGGGATTATGACAGAGATGTACAGAGTTAGCAAGGTATTAAATAATAATGGTGTTATAGCCATTGATATGGATGAAAACAAGGAGTATGTGATTCTTGGCAAGGGTGTTGGCTTTGGGAAAAAGGTCAGCCAGCGTTTTGATAAGCCGGAGGGATGCACTACATATCGTCTGGAACAGGAGACAGAGCGTGGATCTGCGAAAGAACTGGTAAAGGGAATAGAGCCGGAGTATCTGGAGATTGCAGATGCAATTCTGACAGAGTCACAGAAAGTGTTTGGAGATTCCATAGACAGAGGAATTCTTTTTCCACTTGCTGACCATATTTCTTTTGCAGTCGCAAGAATCCGCAGAAATGAGCAGATCAGCAATCCGCTGACAGAGGATATCAAGGTTCTTTTCTACAGTGAATTTAAAGTTGCGGAAACACTGAAAACAATTCTGAGAGAAAGACTTCAGATAGAGATTGATGATCATGAGGTTGGATATGTGGCATTGCATATTCATTCTGCAATTGGTGACGAGAAGGTATCTGTTGCCATGCAGACTGCGAGAGCAGTGAGAGAGTGTATAGACATGATCGAGAATGCAACAGGTAAGCCGATCGATGTACTGTCACTGTCCTATAATCGTCTGATGAACCATATGAAGTATATGGTAGCGCGTGCATCTACAGGAGAGAAGCTGAACCTGGATATGAATGAATATATGTTGGATCAGTATCCACAGGCCTATAAGGTTGCCACTGACATCTGTAAAAACCTGGAAGGATGTATTGGACATAAGCTGGATGAAACAGAGACAGGATATCTGGCAATGCATATTCAGAGAGTGTGTAAGGATGCGGTATGATAATCAGTGAAGAAAGAAATTCCCTGCCCGGCCGGAAATATTTTATTTCTGGTCTGAGCAGGGAGTTTTTTTTGATTTCGGCAGAGTATCCTTATATTTCTCATATTGTTTATTTTCGGTAAGTAACTTTTCATATGCATCGTAAGCGTCCTGCAAAGTATCGTACGGTTGACCTTTGCTAAGAATATTCTGAAAGTCCTTGCCGGATACGAGGTGACCTGAAATTGCGACATATTTATTTGTTTTACTGTCAGGATTGCGAGTGGCAGTTGTTGTTTCGGAAATATAGAAACTGTTACCTTCATTAATAAGCACGGGGATAGTCTTGCCTGCTCCAACGACATCAGTATTGACGGAAGTCCAGAACAGATAGCTTTCTTTAGTGTCGGGGCGTTTCAGATATGCCCAGGTACCATGTTTTAGTAAGCTATCATCTCCTATTTGTTTTTTGACGTTATTAACCATATTATTCGTTGACTGTTTACAGCGAGAATCAATTTCATAGATAGAATTTGGTTTCAGTGAATCTAATACACCACTCTTGAGGAGAGGAGCCTGTAGGTCTTCATTAATCTTAAACGGATATTTTTTTCCACCACTCTCGTTTCCACCTGACCATGTAAATCTTACACTGTTATCGTCATTAAGGGAAATCTCACATGTTCCATTGGCAACGGGAATTCCTTTCCAGTTGTCAGTATCGTCCTCACCTACAGTGTGGGAAATCCCGGCGATGGTAATAGTTTTTGCGGACTGCCAGTCATCTATTTTCTGTTTTAGTTGAACTGTTCTCTTAGCCTCTTCGGGATCTTTGCCATCCAGATTTATATCTGCCATCATTTCACCATACTCAGTGCGGACGTTTGCCAGGTCTGTTGACTCGCGGCTTCGTTCCACATATTTTGTGTAAGAAGGTGCCAGAAGTCCGACAAGAATTGCCAGGATTGCGACCACGACTACAAGTTCAACCAGGGTAAAGCCTTTATCTTTTCTTTGCATATATTATACCTGTAAATAAAACAATAGTTATGCCAGGGGTAAAATATACACTACTTTACCCCTTAAGCTTTTTAGAATGATAGCACAGAATCTGTTACTGTGCAATATTTACAGAAAAATATTTCTTTACAGATATAGGGCAATCGTATGGATCATTTTTTTCACATCCAGTGGTTTAGCCAGATGTGCGTTCATACCACAGTCCAGTGCATGGCGTACATCCTCTGCAAAAGCATTAGCGGTCAGTGCGATGATGGGAATGGAAGAAGCATCCGTCCTGTCAAGCTTCCGGATCTGGCGTGTGGCCTCGTATCCGTCCATCAGAGGCATCATAATGTCCATAAGTATCACATCAAATGTCCCCTCAGGGTGACGGGAGAAAAGTTTTACAGCTTCCCTGCCATTTGATACTGCAGTTACTACAGCACCTTCCTCTTCAAGGAGTACCTGTGCCACTTCTCTGTTTATTTCATTATCCTCTGCCAGCAGGATCTTTATGCCCTGAATGGAGTTTCGCTCAGATTCTGGCTCAGAAGAGATATCCGTTTCTTCTGCCTTTTCAAATGGCAGAGTGATCACAAAAGTACTTCCGATACCCGGAGTACTGGAAATCTCAATGGTACCACCCATCTGTTCAAATAGCGCTTTGGCAATGCTCATACCCAGTCCGGTGCCATGATATACACTTCGGGCATCCATATTCTCCTGAGTAAAGGGTTCAAAGATCTTCTCCAGATATTCTCTGCTGATGCCGATTCCCGTATCAGAGATCGTCCATCTGCAGACCAGCTTATGATCATGGGAAGGGAGAGCATGGATCTCCGTATGGATCGCCCCATTTTCTCTGTTGTATTTGATACAGTTACTGTAAATATTCATCATGGCACGACGGAGGTGCAGAGGGCTGCCGTATACAAAGGGATGTTCGTATATCTCCGGTGCGATATGAACGGTGAAATCAATGCCGTTTTTCTGTGCCTGCATATCAATCAGCATCTGTGTCTCTTTTTCATATCTGATCAGATCAAAAGGTTCATGGTTGAGTACAAGTCCTCCCTCCTCGATCTTGGACATATCCAGTACATCATTGATAAGAGAGAGCAGATGACTGGCTGAAATGAATGCTTTTTCACGATTACTTTTCAGGAATCCGATATCATTTTCGTGCTTTTTATCAATTTCCAGCAGACCAATGATCCCATTCAACGGCGTACGCATATCGTGGGACATACGGGAAAGAAAATTGGATTTCTCTGCATTGGCACGTTCGGCAGTATCAAGAGCTTCTTTGAGAAGCTTCTGGTGTCTGATTTCTGATTCCACCACATCGTCCACATTCAAAAATCCCAGAACAATGATACCGGAGTCTTCGTTTTTGATAAAGCGGAACTGATAGTAATGGATACCATCCCTGTCATTTATCCGGTAATTCCCCTTGTATTCGGACTGACTGGACAAAACACTCATTACATTATCCAGTTCCAGTGATTCTTCCAGCATTGTACGGTCATCCGGATATACACGCTGCCGGATATAGTCTGAGAGGAAAAGATCATAGGGGTATGTATTGCTGTGTTTTTTGTCCGGATCAGGGACATCGTGGTCTTCCTGCTTGATCACAGAGAGAGTTTTTTCTCTGGGGTTTATCAGGTATACGTTCAGGTAGTTGCTGCTCAGTGTCTGGACAATACTTACCTGTGTCTCATAGGCTTCCTGTGTTCTGGTGACATCCTCACCGTAAAGGATTGCTTCCAGATGATTATTGGAAGGATTGAGCAGCAGTCTTGTCACATATTTGGAAAGCCTGGTTATATTGTCATCGTAGAGACAGCGGGAAACTCTGGTGACCTCTACCTGACCGTCCTCGTAGCTTTTTATCAGGGAACTGCGGCAAAATGCGTTGATGAAATCGTTTCTGTCCTTTAATACCGGTATAAAAACAGCAGTCTCTGCAATAAAATGGTCAATGGAAGCGTCAGCATCTATCTTATAGGCCAGGGCAGAAGTGCCTCCGATCTTCAGAATCTTATCATCTGTAAGGTCGAGATGAAAGTAGCCGGCAGCATGGGTAATGGATGCCAGAAGAGAGTGGAGCTGATTTTCATAGATTTTGCGTGCTGTCACATCATTGTCTTCACAGGCCACTGCAATTACGAAATCCCGATAGTCATCGGCGTTTCCGTTTCTGGCAATGAGCAGATAATAGTAATGGACAGTATCTGTGACAACCCTGAAATGGAATTTGAAAGAGGCTTCCTGAGAAAGTCTTTCCAGCAGGGTTTCATAATTCAGGTGTCTGGACACATAGGAACGCTCATCCGGATGAATATATTTCTGGATGAGAAAATTAAATGACAGCTTATAGTCTGCATTATCTTTAATATCCGCAAAAGCATCAGTAAATCTGGAACGATATACGGAGATTTTCCCGGTTTCCCGGTTTACGCCATAAACAGACATGTAGTCAGAAGCAAGCAGGTTGATGGCACCCAGCAGACGGAGAGAGTTCTCACCTGTGGGAATAGACTTTGACAGGCTTTCTCCCTCGGCTACTGTGCTGAATACAAGTGCATGTCCTCTGCTGCCATCGGGCTGTACAGTCTCTACTGCATCAACTGTTTCATAAATATGACGGATCGGATCCAGGTAAGTCTTTGGTCCCTGTATCCCCAGTGCTACAGGGCAGGGCGGGCATGGGGAATCAAGCCCCATAAGTGCCTTATAGCATTTCACTCCCGGCTGGAGATTGGGGTACAGCTGTTTGGCAGTGTCGTTATAGCTTAGGATATTATAGTCTTTGTCTATGCTGTAATATCCGGATGAGTGTGTGTTCATAGTTTTTTACTCCTGATGTTTAGTATTTCAAAGTATACTCTTTTTACCCCAAAATAGCAATGATAATGGGGGAATTTGTAAAAGTTGTACAATGTTTCGTTACTGTTCACACGCCACTATCCCGCGAGGTGTTTTGGCATGAGAATGCCAAAATCCCGAGACATACCGCGCGAATTTATGCGAATAGCATAAATTCTGTGCATCGCGAAGCGTGTTACTGGGCACGGAGTGAACAGTAACAATGTTTCTGATATCTGCGCACGATTCCCAGGTTGACATCCCATCTGCCGTTTGCTACACTAAAATCACATATCTGACAAAGGAACGGGAAATATGAAGAAGAAAAAAATTATAATTTTATCTATTATGATAATTGTGATTGCCTTACTCCTTGAAGCGAGCATCCTGAAATATGTTAATGACAAAAATGCCCATAGAACATCAAAGGTGCTTCTTGATCGTGTGATTACTGTGCTTGATAAAAATGCTGAGAGCAGGAACGAGCTGATCGAATCGTTAAAGGACGATTATATTGTAAGGGCTAAAGCTGTGTCATATATGATTGATGCTGATCCGGCGGTAGAATATGATGTGAATGAGCTGCAGAAAATAGCAAAATTAATGGCCGTTGATGAGATACATCTGTTTGATGATCAGGGAACTATTTACAGTGGTTCTGCGCCCAAGTATTTTGGCTACAATTTTGATTCCGGTGCGCAGATGGAGTATTTTAAGCCTATGCTTAAGGATAAATTGCTGACCATGTGCCAGGATGTTACTCCAAATACTGCAGAGGGAAAGAAAATGATGTATGCCATCACCTGGAACGAAGACGGAACCAAGATGCTCCAGGTGGGAATTAAGCCAAAGAGACTTCTCAATGAAATAAAGCAGAATAACATTTCCAATGTAGTTGCCGGAATGCCGGTATATAAAGGCATGGAAATTATGGTTGCAGATGGGGATACACAGGTAATAGAAGGAGCCACGGACAGTAGCAAATTAGGGAAAAAACTGGAAGATGTGGGGATATCAGCGGATCATGTCAGTGCTGACGGTGCGACTGTAACACAGATCAGAATGGATGGAAAGCACTGCAGATGCATGATGCACCAGAATGATAACTATATTGTTATTGTAACTGTAGAGGATTCATTTTATCAGCAGGGCGGCATGATTGCTATTTTTATAGTAGGTGCATATTTGGTACTGGCATCCTGCTGTATAACCTATATGTTTTCCAAAGTGATGAAAGAAAGACTGGAAAAAGAAAAACTGATATACACCTCAAATACGGATGAGCTTACCAGATGTTTAAACAGACATGCCTATGAAAATGATATGAAAAAGCTTAATCTTAGTGAGGAATGGGTATACATTTCTGCAGATCTGAACGGATTAAAACAGGCAAATGATTCTTATGGCCATATGGCAGGAGACGAACTTATATGCGCAGCGGCAGATTGCATGAGAGACAGCTTTCATGAGTATGGAAAGGTATACAGAATTGGTGGGGATGAATTTGCTGTTATCATTACAGAGAATCCAAGCCAGGTGGAAGAGTTGATACATGGCTTCGACTCCAATGTGGCAAACTGGCATGGAAAGTTTGTTGATTCAATGACTGTTTCGTACGGATGGGTTTTCAGCACAGAGAGAAACTGGGGTAGTGCATATGAAATCTCAAAAGCTGCAGATGCAAGAATGTATCAGAGTAAGGAACGCTACTATAAGAAAAGCGGTGCAGACAGAAGATAGGCAGGTTACAAAAAACATAGCCATCTCGCTTGCGCAGGAAGGAGAATCCGTAGAAAGAATAGCAAGAATCCTTGGTGAAACGGAAAAAACAATTAAAGAATGGATGGCTGAAACGTATTAAAATTGGTTCCGCAGTATCATTAACTGAATGTTACTGAGGAACCTTTTTATATCTGTCTGCTGTTTTAGCCGGGTAAATTGGATTTTACCTGCGTATTCCTGACAGTTCGTCTTCTATCCACTTATCTGTGTTGAAGTTGCTGTCAAAGAACCTGACGATCACGCCGTAAGGTTCTGTATCACTGTTGAATGCGTTGGCTTCATCGGTGTCTACGTGCATTGCCAGGTGATAATTTCTGTGGACTCTGACTACTACATCTGCATAGATAAGTGCGCGTCCGTAGCTTTTGGTCAGGACGAAGACTTCGTCATTGTCTTTGATATGCAGGGCAAGTGCTTCATCCGGAGTCATGTGGATGTGGCGTTTGGCTACGATGACCCCCTTGGGGATTTCGATATCACCGCATGGACCGGATAAAATACAGCCGGGAGTTCCTTCGATATCACCGGACTGGCGTATTACGCTTGGAATCCCCAGTTTTCTGGTGTCTGTAAGGGACATTTCTACCTGCGTGTCGCTGCGGAAAGGACCGAGAAGTGCCATGTTTTCGAAAGTACCTTTCGGTCCTTTGACAGTTACTCGTTCCCGGCACAGATATTGTCCGGGCTGGCTTAATTCTTTGATAAAATGTGGTTTGCTTCCTTCTCCGAATAATTTTTCAAAATCTTCCTGCGAGATATGCAGATGTCTGGCAGAAGTTTCTATAGGTATTTTGATGCTCATTTATTACAATACTCCCTCAATATGTTACTTGTATATGTCTGTCCGACATCCTGTTGTCTGATGGGATACAGAGCAGTTATACTTACTTTTTAGTGTATCTCTTTAATTGGAAATATGCAATGTTTATCTTGTAAGAAGGACAATTTTTATTATAAAATAGTGTTAACTTATTTTTATCGGTTTACAAGGAGAAGTGTTCTGGGCTATAATAAGATACATTAGAATAACAGTTACTGTGAACGGAGTGAACAGTAACGAATAACAATTCTAAATGTAACAAAACAGAATGAAATAGTAATGTAATATCAGACTTATAGAATAATAACCAAGAAGGATTATTGAATGAGCAAAAAGAGATTTTCCGGGCTGCGTCTGATTCTTATGGTGCCTGTGGTGGTGCTTCTGGCCGGTGGACTGATCATCGGTGGGAGAGCTTTGCAGGAGCCGGGGGAAGTAAGGACTCTTAAGAAGCAGGAGGTAGCGCAGACGGATGAAGGACATCAGGAGTATTATTTCGGCCTTCTTAATGAGAATGAACAGAGAGGCTACCGCGAGATCCTGGAGGGGATCAGAAGCTTTGAGGATAAATTTTATCTGTCTCTCTCAGGAGATAATGAGATAGACAGAGTGTATCATGCAGTGCTGAAGGATCATCCGGAGCTGTTCTGGGTACATAACCGGGAGAAAGTTTATAAGACGACTTATTCGGGCAGAGATTACTGTCAGTTTTCTCCGGGATATACTTATACAGAGGCGCAGAGACAGGAGATCACGCAGGCTATGGAGAATGCGTATCAGGAGGTGTTATCGCAGATTCCGGATGGTGCTGATAATTACACGAAGGTAATGACTGTTTATACTTATGTCATAGACAATACAGAATATGTGATCTCTGATGATGACCAGAGTATAGCAGGAGCTTTCTGGAAGAAACAGGCGGTATGTGCGGGCTATGCGGGAGCAGTGCAGTATCTGCTGGAGCGTCTGGATATCCCCTGTATTTATGTGGAGGGTGATGCTGCAAACAGTACCCAGGGACATGCCTGGAATATTGTAGAGCTGAACGGACAGTATTATTATGTGGATGCCACCAATGGGGACCAGCCGGACTTTCTGGAGGGTAATGCCACGCTGTTGGCAGAGCATAAGACAACAATCTATGATTATCTGTGTCCGTTCCCACAGGAGTACGAGGAGAATTATACGGCCTCTGATGAGTTTCCTGTTCCTGCGTGTACAGCGACTGACATGAATTTCTATGTGAGAAACGGCGCCTGTTTTGATACCTATGACTGGAGCAGTGTATATGACCTGTGCAGACTGCGCATTGACAGTGATGCTGCGGTGGTACGCTTTAAGTTTGGCAGCCAGGGGGCTTATGATGAGGCATATATGGATCTGATCGACAGTAATCATATCCAGGATATCGCAAAATATTATATGGAAGTCCATGGGCTGTCACAGATTTCCTATCATTACGGCGTGATCGACAATATGAAGACCTTATACTTCATGTTCTGACGGGTTTAGTTCAGATGTGTCAGTTGATGATAAGGAACGCTATAAATATATAACTAAAAGGAGTGACTGAAAATTATGGTTAATATGACAGATATATTTGGAAATGCGTTGAGTATTGCCGGGAGTTTTATGGATTCAGATCTGGTGAATCGTTTTATGATGGTAATATTTGCAGTGATCCTTGTGTTTGGAGTGCTGAACTGTATTCTGGGATACAGGCTTCTGCGTTTCTGGATGATGCTGGGAGGTTTTCTGGTAGGCGGCGGTCTTGCGCTAGTGGTTGTACATACAATGGGAATACAGGAGAAATCAACAATGCTGCTCGCAGCACTGGCGGCAGGAGTTGTGTTCGCAGTGATTGCATTTTTGATCTATAAGGCAGGTGTGTTTATCCTGGCAGCAGGTATCGGCTGGGCGGCCAGTATTTATTTCCTGCATCCTACCAGCTCCGCAGTATTTTTTGCATGTATTCTGATCGGCGTAGCTCTTGGTTCCATGGCAGTGAAATACTGCAGGGAAGTGCTGATCGTGGCTACAAGTCTGATCGGTGGTATTATGGCAGGGGTTTCCCTTGCACAGCTTGGAAATCTGGCAGATATTCCCTATGGACTGGGAATGAGTGTGGGATTTGCAGTTCTGGGTATGCTGATTCAGTTTGCTATCAACAAACCGGTTTCTGATGAAGAGGATGAAGAAACGGTTGATGAAGAAAGCACTGAGCAGATTTACAGGCGAAATCAGGACCTGAGACAAGACCAGAGTTTTGAGCAGTCTCAGGACAGAGACATGGAGGAATCAATATATGCCAGAGGACAGAAAGGACAGGCGAGAAAAAATGGCAAAAGAAGCTAAGACAAATGCAATGAGAATGCTGGACAGACAGAAGGTTAAATATGAGGCGTTCTCCTATGAATGTGATGAATTTATTGACGGGGTCCACAGTGCGGATAAGATCGGTGCTCCCTATGACCAGTCTTTTAAGACTCTGGTAATGGAAGGAAAGAGCGGCGGTTATTTCGTTTTTGTAGTTCCGATTGAAAAGGAAGTTGACCGTAAGGCGGCTGCAAAGGCTGTCGGTGAGAAGACAGTGGACATGATCCATGTGAAGGATATCACAAAGATTACCGGATATGTGAGAGGCGGCTGCAGTCCGCTGGGAATGAAGAAACCTTATCCTGTTGTGTTTGATGCATCTGCAGGAGAATTTGAGGAGATTTATGTGAGTGGCGGCCGTATCGGACTGACACTGAAGGTTCCCCTTGCTGATCTGCTTAAGGTGACAGGTGGAAAGCTGGCGGATATTATCATGAAGACAGAATAAAATAACAGGGTACGGCTAAGCCGTACCCTGTATTTTATTCTTTAGTTATCGGAAGCGTCCTCTTCGTTGATCTCGAATACGTGACGTTTCTTAGCCATCTCATCACTTGCCAGATATTCATCGTAAGTAGTGATCTTGTCGATCATGGTTCCGTTTGGAAGGATTTCCATGATACGGTTGGCTGTTGTCTGTACGAACTGATGGTCATGTGAGGTGAAAAGGATAACACCCGGGAATTTGATCAGACCATTGTTCAGTGCTGTGATGCTCTCCATGTCGAGGTGGTTGGTTGGCTCATCAAGGATGAGAATGTTTGCACCGGAGATCATCATCTTGGAAAGAAGACAGCGGACTTTCTCACCACCGGAAAGAACACGTACACGTTTGATGCCGTCTTCACCGGGGAAGAGCATACGTCCGAGGAATCCACGAACATAAGTAGCATCCTTGATCTCAGAATACTGTGTCAGCCAGTCTGTAATAGTAAGGTCATTATCGAACTCTGCAGTGTTGTCCTTAGGGAAATATGCCTGGGAAGTGGTAACACCCCATTTATAATTTCCTTCATCCGGTTCCATTTCACCAACTAAGATCTTGAACAGAGTAGTGATTGCCTGTTCGTTGGCACCGACGAAAGCTACCTTGTCATCATGACCGAGTGTAAAAGAAATGTTATCCAGAACTTTTACACCGTCGATGGTCTTGGAAAGGTTCTCTACCATAAGGACCTCATTACCGATCTCGCGGTTTGGACGGAAGTCGATGTATGGGTATTTACGGCTGGACGGACGCATATCGTCAAGCTGGATCTTTTCCAGGGCACGTTTACGGGAAGTCGCCTGTTTGGACTTGGAAGCGTTGGCACTGAATCGGGAAATAAATTCCTGAAGTTCTTTGATCTTCTCTTCTTTTTTCTTGTTGGCTTCCTTCATCTGTTTGATGAGGAGCTGGCTGGACTCAAACCAGAAGTCGTAGTTTCCGGCATAGAGCTGAATCTTGCCGTAGTCGATGTCTGCTGTATGAGTACATACTTTATTTAAGAAGTAACGGTCATGGGATACAACGATGACAGTGTTGTCAAAGTTGATCAGGAATTCTTCGAGCCATTCAATAGCAGGCAGGTCAAGGTGGTTGGTAGGCTCATCCAGAAGAAGAATGTCCGGATTACCAAACAGTGCCTGCGCCAGAAGAACTTTGACCTTCTGGCTTCCTGTAAGGTCAGCCATCTGGGAATAGTGGAGATCGGTTTCAATTCCAAGACCATTCAGAAGAGTAGCAGCATCAGATTCTGCTTCCCATCCGTTCATCTCTGCAAATTCACCTTCCAGTTCGCTGGCACGGATACCGTCTTCATCAGTGAAGTCCGCTTTTGCATAGATAGCATCTTTTTCTTTCATGATTTCATACAGTCTCTTGTTACCCATGATAACAGTATCCAGAACTGTATATGCATCATATTTGAAGTGATCCTGCTGCAGGAAAGAAAGACGCTGGCCAGGAGTGATAACAACGTCACCGTTGGTAGGCTCTAACTGTCCGGAAAGGATTTTAAGGAATGTGGACTTACCGGCACCGTTTGCACCGATGAGACCGTAGCAGTTGCCCTCAGTAAATTTGATATTTACATCTTCGAAGAGGGCCTTTTTACCTACGCGCAATGTAATATTGTTTGCTGAAATCATATCATACCTCTTTTTCGTGAAATTATTGTTTTGCAGTAACTGTCCGGCAGATTGTTTATGGAAAACGTATCTTTCGCAGGAAACAGTTACATTATTTCCTATTATATAAGTTACAACCGTTTATCATTGTACCGTAAATTGGGAAATTTGCAACTGTTTTTTGCTTTTTTGGGTTCTTTTATTTACAAAAAAAAGAAGCACTGTTATAATATAGAATAAATATAGCCTCTTGACGGACAGAAATATGAGGCATTGATATGACAGAAATAACGATTATTGTTTCCATTGTTTTATGCAGAACAGCGATGTGGACAGTAAAGGATAATTAATTTTAGAGAGGTTGCAAAGACTATGTTTATTACAAGAGAGTGCGATTATGCAGTTCGAGTGGTACGTGCGCTTTGGGGAGAGAGCAGACTGAGCGTATCCGATATCTGTGAGAAAGAAGCAATCACGGCTCCTTTTGCCTATAAGATCCTGAAGAAACTTCAGAAAGCAGAGATCGTGAAGGGATACAGAGGCGTACATGGTGGTTATTCTCTGAACAGGGGACTGGATGAGCTGACTTTATATGAGGTTTATTCGGCGATTGATCCGGATATGTTTATCATCGAATGTCTGGATCCGAAATATAACTGTGTCAGAGACGGACAGGATGGATTGCCATGTCTGGTACATAGAGAATTGTTATCTGTACAGGATGAACTGATAAGTCTCCTTAAGAGAAAAACAATACAGCAGATCATGGAGGAGGCGTAGCGCCTCCTTTTTTTACTGATATACTGAATAAACTGCAGAGCAGTTGTCCGGTGCAGAGCTGCGCAGCGAAGCGGATGATTCTATCTGCCTGATTTGTCCGAAATTTAGCATATCTGCATAATGTTAGTTATAAGCAACTCGAAAAATGCACATATTTGCTACTGAAATAACAGAAAATCTCTGCTTTGTACCTCAGAAGATACAAAATATGTCAAAACAAATTGGACACAGGCAGAAGATTATGTTATAATCTACAATGAAATTTGAGGTATATTTTACTTATGCCTTGAAATAAATAATTAATTTTCATCAACCTTTAAGGAGGAAAAACAAACTATGGCAAGAAAGATGAAAACCATGGATGGTAACCATGCAGCTGCTCATGCTTCATATGCATACTCAGATGTAGCCGCTATTTACCCGATCACTCCTTCATCTGTTATGGCGGAAGCAACAGATGAATGGGCAACCCAGGGAAGAAAGAACATTTTCGGACAGGAAGTTCAGGTAACTGAAATGCAGTCTGAGGCTGGTGCAGCAGGTGCTGTACACGGATCTCTGGCAGCAGGTGCTTTAACAACAACATATACAGCATCTCAGGGTCTGTTACTTATGATCCCGAACCTTTACAAAATTGCCGGTGAGCAGTTACCAGCAGTATTCAACGTATCTGCACGTGCACTTGCTTCTCACGCACTTTCAATCTTCGGTGATCACTCCGACGTTATGGCCTGTCGTCAGACCGGATGCGCAATGCTCTGCGAATCTTCTGTACAGGAAGTTATGGACTTAACACCTGTTGCTCACCTTGCAGCAATCAAAGGTAAAGTTCCGTTCATCAACTTCTTCGACGGATTCCGTACATCTCACGAGATCCAGAAGATCGAGACATGGGATTATGAAGATCTTAAGGATATGGCAGATCTGGAAGCAATCGCTGAATTCCGTAACCATGCCCTGAATCCAAATCACCCATGCCAGAGAGGTTCCGCTCAGAACCCTGATATCTTCTTCCAGGCAAGAGAAGCATGTAACCCATACTACGATGCTCTTCCGGCAGTGGTTCAGGAATACATGGACAAAGTTAACGCTAAGATCGGTACAGATTACAAATTATTCAACTACTACGGAGCTGCTGATGCAGAACACGTAATCGTTGCTATGGGTTCTGTAAACGATACAATCGAGGAGACAATCGACTACCTTGCAGCAGCAGGAAAGAAAGTCGGTGTTGTTAAAGTTCGTCTTTACAGACCATTCTGCGCACAGGCACTCATCGATGCAATTCCGGAATCTGTAAAACAGATCACAGTTCTTGACAGAACTAAAGAGCCGGGTGCACTTGGCGAGCCACTGTACCTTGACGTTGTAGCAGCATTAAAAGACAGCAAATTCGGCGGCGTAAAAGTATTCTCCGGACGTTATGGTTTAGGTTCCAAAGATACTACACCTGCACAGATCGTAGCTGTTTATGAGAACACTGCTAAAGAGAAATTCACAATCGGTATCGTTGATGATGTTACTAACCTTTCCCTTGAGACAGGTGCTCCGATCGTAACAACTCCTGAAGGAACAACAAACTGTAAATTCTGGGGTCTGGGAGCTGATGGTACAGTAGGTGCCAACAAGAACTCCATCAAGATCATCGGTGACAACACAGACATGTACGCACAGGCTTACTTTGATTATGACTCCAAGAAGTCCGGTGGTGTTACAATGTCCCACTTACGTTTCGGTAAGAAACCGATCAAATCCACATACCTGATCCACAAAGCAAACTTCGTAGCATGCCACAATCCATCCTACGTAAACAAATACAACATGGTTCAGGAACTTGTTGACGGTGGTACATTCCTCCTTAACTGTGCTTGGGATATGGAAGGTCTTGAGAAACATTTACCAGGACAGGTTAAAGCATTCATCGCTAACCACAATATCAAATTCTACACAATCGATGGTGTTAAGATCGGTATTGAAACAGGCATGGGACCAACACGTATCAACACAATCCTTCAGTCTGCATTCTTCAAACTTACAGGAATCATTCCGGAAGAGCAGGCAATCGACCTTATGAAAGCTGCTGCTAAAGCAACATACGGACGTAAGGGTGATGATGTGGTACAGAAGAACTGGGCAGCTATCGATGCCGGTGCTAAACAGGTTGTAGAGATCCAGGTTCCGGAAAGCTGGAAAGATGCTGAGGACGAAGGTCTTCATATGACTCATGCAACAGAAGGACGTCAGGATGTTATTGATTTCGTTAACAATATCCAGGCTAAAGTTAATGCTCAGGAAGGTAACTCCTTACCTGTATCCGCATTCAAGGATTATGTAGATGGTACTACACCATCAGGTTCTTCTGCATATGAGAAACGTGGTATCGCAGTTAACGTTCCTGTATGGAATCCGGAAAACTGTATCCAGTGTAACAGATGTGCTTATGTCTGCCCGCACGCAGTTATCCGTCCTGTAGCTCTGACAGCTGAGGAAGCAGCTAATGCTCCTGAAGGCATGAAGACATTAGACCTTACAGGTATGAAAGAATATAAATTCACAATGTCTGTATCCGCACTTGACTGTACAGGATGTGGTTCTTGTGTAAACGTTTGCCCAGGTAAGAAGGGGGCGAAAGCACTTGCTATGGAAAACCTTGAAGCAAGCGAAAACGAGCAGAAATACTTTGATTACACAGTTAAACTGCCAATCAAAGAAGATGTTATTGCTAAATTTAAAGAAGCAACTGTCAAAGGCAGCCAGTTCAAACAGCCTCTGCTTGAGTTCTCTGGAGCTTGTGCAGGATGTGGTGAAACACCATACGCTAAACTGATCACTCAGCTGTTCGGTGACAGAATGTACATCGCAAACGCAACAGGATGTTCTTCTATCTGGGGTAACTCCTCACCATCTACACCATACACAGTAAACGCTAAGGGACAGGGTCCTGCATGGTCCAACTCTCTGTTCGAAGATAACGCTGAGTTTGGTTATGGTATGCTTCTTGCTCAGAGAGCTATCCGCGATGGCTTAAAAGCAAAAGTTGAAGACGTTGTTGCTAACGGAACAAACGAAGACGTTAAGGCAGCTGGTCAGGAATGGCTGGATACATTTGCTGTAGGTGCTACAAACGGCGCTGCTACAGACAAACTTGTTGCTGCTCTTGAAGCTTGCGGATGTGACAAAGCAAAAGAAATCCTCGCTCAGAAAGACTTCCTGGCTAAGAAATCCCAGTGGATCTTCGGTGGTGACGGATGGGCTTACGATATCGGATTCGGTGGTGTTGACCATGTTCTCGCTAGTGGACGTGACATCAACGTTATGGTATTCGATACAGAGGTTTATTCTAACACAGGTGGACAGTCTTCCAAGTCTACACCTACAGGTGCTATCGCTCAGTTCGCTGCAGGCGGTAAAGAGACTAAGAAGAAAGATATGGCTTCCATCGCTATGAGCTATGGCTATGTATACGTCGCTCAGATTTCCATGGGTGCTGACTTCAACCAGACTGTAAAAGCTATTGCAGAGGCTGAGGCTTATCCGGGACCATCTCTGATCATCGCTTATGCTCCATGTATCAACCATGGTATTAAGAAAGGTATGGCAAAAGCTCAGACAGAGGAAGAATTAGCAGTTAAGGTTGGATACTGGCATAACTTCAGATTCAATCCTGCAGCTGAAGGAAACAAGTTCTCTCTTGATTCCAAGGCTCCGAGCATGGAAGATTATCAGGCATTCCTTGACGGTGAGGTTCGTTACAACTCTCTGAAACGTCAGAATCCTGAGAAGGCTGCAAGACTGTTTGCTAAGAATGAGGCTGAGGCTAAGGCTAGATTTGAATATCTGCAGAAGCTGATTGCTCTTCATAGTGCTGAATAATCTTTTCGGTTTTTGAACGATTGATAAACAATAATATAAAATAAATAGATAGAGCTATTTATAGTGTCCAGACGATATATGGGCCGCGGTACTTTTTGTATCGCGGTCCTTTTTATAAGGGACGTCAGAAAATGAAATAACTTCTGGGGCTCAGTCTCGGAACCATTGAATTTCTAAGCATTTGAAAAGCCACTAAAAGCATTCAGAAATAGCTCAAACTCGCCTGCGGCTCAGACAGTGAGCGATTTCTGAATAACGCGGCTTTCCAAATACTAAGAAATTCAATGAACCCTCAAAATTCGCTCCAGAAGTTATTTCATTTCCTGACTGGATGCTGGCTGATTTAAATACTTTCGTTGTTTTTAAACAATAAAATAATGTTGACCATAAATTTGACAAGTATTGGATATTTGTCTATAATCAGTGAGAACTTTATAACTCGGTTTAGAATGATAGAATATAAAGGAGCGGTTATGAGGAGATTTGTGAGTAAGGATAGTAAGAGGGATTTCTATATATTATATACGCTGGTTTTTGGGGTTATTGCGGGGTTTATTTATTTTCAGTTCGCGGGGAATGGGAAGTCTTTGGTGTGGAGTCATGACGGGATTCCGCAGCATTTGAATTCTCTGGCGTATTATGGGCGATATCTGAGGGAGGTTCTGCATACGGTTTTTGTGGAGCATAAGCTGGAATTGCCTATGTGGGATATGAATATCGGGTATGGTTCGGATATTCTTACAACTTTGCATTATTATGTGATCGGGGATCCGCTGACTTTGTTGTCTGTGTTTGTGCCGGTGGATAAGACGGAGGTTTTGTATGAGGTTCTGATTTTTCTGAGGATTTATCTGGCGGGGATTTCTTTTAGTGTTTTTTGTTTTTATCATAAGAATCCGAAGCAGGCGACGTTTATGGGGACGTTGATCTATATTTTTGCGGGATGGACGATTTATGCGGCTATGAAGCATCCGTATTTTTCCAATCCTATGATTTATCTGCCGCTGGTTCTGATGGGGATTGATAAGATTTATAAGAGGGAGAAACCATGGCTGTTTATCTGGGCGACTGCGGTTTCGGCTATGTCGAATTTCTATTTCTTTTATATGATCTGTATTTTTATGTTTATTTATGCGGCTTTCCGGTATTTTGGGATTTTCAGCGAGAGAAGTGTGAAGGATGTTCTGGGATGGCTGGTGAAGTTTATCGGGTATTATGCGGTGGCTTTGATGATCGCGGCGGTTATTTTTCTGCCGGTGATCATGACGCTTTTTGGTACGGACAGGTTTCAGGCTGAGAATTATGTGCCGCTTTTATATGATAAGATTTATTATGAGAAGTATCTGGGTGATCTGATCGGGGAGAATATGATCCAGTGGGGGGTTGCCGGGTATTCTGCTGTTGCTATGGCGGGTGTATTTGTGCTTTTTTCCAGGAAGAGGAAATATCTGGATCTGAAATTGGGATTTGGGCTGTTGAATCTGTTTTTGCTGGTGCCTTTTGCAGGGCATGTGCTCAATGGTTTCTCTTATGTGTCCAACAGGTGGATCTGGGCTTATGGGATGATGATCGCGTATATTTTCGTGAAGGCATATCCTGAGCTGTTTACTCTGACTGTGAGGGAAAAGAAGAAGATTTTTGTCATGACGGTGGCGTATTGTGTGCTGGCTCTGTTTGCGAAAGCTGCCAGAACGCAGAGAAATATGGCAGGTGTGCTGGTTCTGGTATTGGCTGTGTTTACGGTTACTTCTTTTAGAAATATTTTTCTGCAGGGGAAGTATATGTGCGGGCTTCTCAGTGCTTTGCTTGTGGTGAGCATTATGTTGAATGTTTCTTATCAGTATTCTTATGAGAAGGATTATCTGTCAGAGTTTGCAGCCGAAGAGGAGTCGCTGGATAAGCTGGAGTCGAATACGGATAAGGCGGTTCTTGCTGCCGGGGATTCAAGTGTCTATCGTTATGACCAGTATGGGGCATTGCCCTATGATAATACTTCTATGTATATGGGTACGAACAGTACTGCTTATTATTTCAGTCTTGCAAACAGCAGTATCAGTGATTTTTTCAGTGAAATGTATCTGAATACGCCATGGGAGCAGCATTATGAGAACCTGGACGGAAGGACGATTCTGGACAGGCTGGCTTCTGTGAAATATTTTGTGATAAGTGGTGATAATTTCCGCTATCTTTCCTATGGATATAATAAAGAGAAGGGCTCTGCAGGAAAGGGAAAAAATGAGTGCAGGGCTTATGAGAATGAGAATGCACTGCCTCTGGGTTATACTTATGACAGTTATATTCCTGAATCGGAATATGAGAAAATGGATGTGGTAAAAAAGCAGCAGGCTTTGATGGACGGTGTGGTGCTTGAGGAGAGTACACTGCCTGAGGCATCTGTTGATGCTGATAATGAGAATATCCAGTATCGTATGGAGACAGGGGATGGTTGTGCTCTGTCTAAGGGAGCAATCAGGGTGACGAAGGAAGGGGCGCAGCTGAAGCTTGTGTTCCATGGTCTTACGGACAGTGAGAATTACCTGATCGCAGATAATCTGGATTATGACAGTCTTTCACCGAGAGAACTGATTGGTAACAGTCAGTGGAAGAAGATGTCTGAGTATGACAAAAATAAGGTTCTTGATGAGGACAGCCGGTGGCGATACTGGAAGGAATCAAAGGAAGCGGCTATGACAGTCAGCTCCAATGATGTGACCAAGACCATAAAGATTTTTACGGATAAGTATAATGCCTACAGTGGACGGCATGATTTTCTCTGCAATATGGGATATTCCAGATCAGGAGTTCGTACTATGACGATCACCTTTGCCAATACGGGTGTTTATACTTATGATAAATTAAGGGTTGTGAGTCAGCCGGTGCAGGGGATTGAGGAAAAAACTGTGAAGCTGGGTGAAGAAGCTCTCGAGAATGTAAAAATGGGAACGAATGAGATTACAGGGGATATCAGTGTTTCCGAAAAGAAAGCTCTTGTGTTGTCTGTTCCGTACAGTAAGGGATTTACGGCTTATGTGGACGGGAAAGAAACGAAGCTTCAGAAGGCGAATACCATGTTTATGGCTCTGGAACTGGAACCTGGTTCACATGAGATACGCCTTACATATTGCACACCTTATCTGAAAGCGGGAATGCTTCTTTCTGTTCTGGGGCTGGTTATATATGTAATGCTGGTGTTCAGGAAGAAAAAGTAATCCAAATTCTATTGCTTCAGGAAAGTCTGGAATGAATTTGAGTCTCGTTACTGAGAACGAAGAGAACAGTAATATACGTGCTACTATCCTGTGAAGTGTTTGACACACTGGAGCATGCAGATTGTTGGAATGGACATTTCTGTAAATTTGTGTATAATAAAGTAGAAATAAGAATTGCAGGAGCTGTAAAGTGCTTAGGAGCAAAATACCTTTTGCCCCTGACATTATAGAAAATATTTACAGGAATAACAGACAGTGAATGAGAAATTGGTCTGTTGTAAATGAATGAAACAAAATGAGGAATGACATCATGAGTAAATTATCAGTGGTACTTCCGGCATATAATGAGGAGCTGATGGTTGGGAAAACCTGTCGGGTGCTGGCGGAAGTTCTTACAGAAGCAAAGATCCCTTATGAGCTGGTGGTTGTAAACGATGGTTCTGGCGACCGGACATGGGAAGAGATTCAGAAGGCAGGAGAGAGGGATGCGAATGTGACAGGCGTTCTTTTTTCCAGAAACTTCGGAAAGGAAGCAGCGATTTTTGCAGGACTGGCGCAGGCCTGTGGAGATGTGGTGGCTGTTATGGACTGTGACCTGCAGCATCCGCCGCAGACACTTCTTGAGATGTACAGGCTGTGGCAGGAAGGCTATGAAGTGATCGAGGGCGTGAAGGCAGACAGAGGAAAAGAGGGCTTTTTACATAAAGAATGTGCAGGATTTTTCTATGATATCATGTCTAAGGCAACTAAGGTGAATATGAAGGATGCCTCGGATTTTAAGATGATGGACAGGAAAGCTGTGGACAGTATTCTGTCTATGCCTGAGAGGAATATGTTCTTTCGGGCTACCTCTTCCTGGGTGGGATATAAGACTACCAGTGTGGAATTTGAGGTGCAGGAGAGAGAGGCCGGCGTTTCCAAGTGGTCTCCGTGGTCTTTGGTGAAATATGCGTTCACAAATATAGTGGCATTTACTACTTTTCCGCTGCAGTTTGTTACGATCACAGGAGCGATATGTTTTATCTGTTCGCTGGTACTTATGGTCTATTCGCTTGTGCAGTATTTTACAGGTTCTGCAGTGGAAGGTTATACCACCCTGCTGATGGTGCTGCTTCTGGTGGGAAGTGCCATGATGATCAGTCTTGGGATCATTGGATATTATATTTCCAAGATTTATGAAGAAGTAAAGCGCAGACCGAGATATATTATTTCAAAAGTAATTAAGAATGGAAATATACAGGACTGAGAGGATATATTTTATGAAGCAATGGATCAGAAAAATGTATGAAAGTTCCGTTATCCGCTATATTTTCTTTGGCGGATGTACCACTATGGTAAATCTGGTCAGCTTTTTCATTCTCAGAAAGCTGAAGGTGGAGCTGAATATCGCCAATATTATTTCAATCATCCTGGCGATCCTGTTTGCCTATGTGGTAAATTCGAAGTATGTTTTTCAGGATAAATGCGAGACATTGAAGGATCATGTTCAGCCATTCTGCAAATTTGTCAGTGCCAGACTGGTCACTATGGTGATTGAGGTTGGCGGTGTATGGCTGCTTGTGTCAGTGATGGGGCTTAATGATATGATCGGGAAATTCCTGACACAGTTTATTGTGTTGATACTGAATTATGTATTCAGTAAATTTTTTGTGTTTACAACAGGGAAATCAAAATAATGAAGGAAAAGAGAGGGAAAACTCATGACTCTGGAAGAAGCTATTGCAAAGATTAAGCCATTAGATCACAATGCCATGGAGATTGCACAGAAAAGATGGGACAGTATTGCGAAACCACTGCATTCTCTTGGAAAACTGGAGACTCTTTTGATCCAGATCGCGGGAATTACAGGAAACGCAGAGGTGGATCTTTCCAGGAGAGGTCTGATCGTCATGTGCGCGGATAATGGCGTGGTAAAAGAGGGTGTGACACAGACCGGACAGGAAGTTACTGCCATCGTTGCCGAGAATTTTCTGAAATATGACACATCTGTCGGTGTGATGTGTAAGCAGAACCATGCGGAGATTTTTCCGGTGGATATGGGGATGGTGACGGACACAAAAGTCCGCACAGACCATAAAATTGCCTATGGTACACAGAATATGACCAAGGGTCCTGCCATGACAAGAGAACAGGCTGTAAAGGGGCTTGAAGCAGGCATTGACATGGTAAGGGAACTGAATGATAAGGGCTACCGGATTCTGGCAACAGGGGAAATGGGAATCGGAAATACAACCACCAGCAGTGCAGTTGCTTCTGTGTTATTGAAACAGCCGGTGGAAGAAATGACAGGGCGCGGCGCAGGTCTGACCAGCGAGGGACTTGTGCGCAAGATTAATGCGATCAAAAAAGCCATTGCATTAAATGAACCGGATCCTGAGGATGCCATTGATGTTCTGGCAAAGATAGGCGGTCTTGATATCGCTGGAATGGCAGGTGTCTTTCTGGGAGGTGCGGTTTATGGTATTCCTGTAGTCATGGACGGATTTATTTCCTGTGTTTCTGCGCTGATCGCCATGCGTATCTGCCCGGCTGCGAGGGATTATATTCTTGCATCCCATGTATCAAAAGAGCCTGCTGCCCATCTGATCCTTGAGAATATGGGGAAAGAGGCAATCATTCATGCGGATATGTGTCTGGGCGAGGGAACCGGAGCAGTAGTTTTATTCCCGATCCTTGATCTGGCAGCAGCGGTTTATCATTCTATGAGTACTTTTGACGATATCCATGTGGAACAGTATGAGGAGCTGAAATAATGCTGACGCTTGTGACAGGGGGAAGCGGGAGCGGAAAATCCGCTTTTGCGGAAGACAGGGTGCTTTCTTTCGGGGATGCACAGAGGATTTATATAGCGACCATGCACCCTTTTGATGAAGAGAGCCATAAAAGGATCGAGAGACACCAAAAGATGCGTGCAGGAAAAGGTTTCGAGACAGTTGAGTGCTATACAGGGCTCAAAAATGTGAAACTGCCTGCCGGATGTGTGGTGCTTCTGGAATGTATGTCGAATCTGGTGGCAAATGAAATGTTTGAAGAGCAGGGAGCCCATGACCGGACAGTTTCGGAAGTTACAAAAGGGATTGAGAATCTGCTGGAACAGGCTGCTCATGTGGTGATCGTTACAAATGAGATTTTTTCAGATGCGGTTGTGTTTGATGGAGATATGGATTCTTATCTGGAATATCTGGGAAAAATCAATCAGGCTGCTGCGCAGAGAGCTGATGAAGTGGTGGAAGTTATATATGGGATACCAGTCTTTCACAAATCCACAGATACCTGCAGCAATCTTTGCAAATAATCTATTTGACAGGATTGATATACTATGAAAAAGAGGAATTGATCAATGAAATCTTTATGGAATAATTTTAAGGTGGCATTTGCCATGTTTTCTAAGATTCCCATGCCACGCGCTGACTGGACAAAGGAAAACATGAAGTATATGTTCTGTTTTTTTCCGTTTATCGGAACTGTGATCGGCGGGCTGACTATGCTGGTGGCGTATCTGGGACTTCGGTTTGGGTATCAGCCGGGATTCGTGACAGCAGTGTTGGTGCTGGTACCTGTATTTGTGACAGGCGGGATCCATGTGGATGGTCTTTTGGATACTTCGGATGCCCTGAGTTCCTGGCAGGAGAGAAGCAGAAGGCTGGAGATTCTTAAGGATTCCCATGCAGGTGCTTTTGCCGTTATTACTGCGGCGGTATATTTCATTGCCTGGTACGGCGCGTACAGTCAGTTGTTTAACAGTGCAGAGAATATGAGGGCGATCGGAATTCTGAGCCTTGGATTTATGGTTTCCAGATGTCTGTCAGGAATCGGAGTTATTACCTTTCCGAAAGCAAAGGCAGACGGTACAGTTGCTGAGTTTTCCAGAAATTCTTCAGATGTGCTCTCGAGAAATGTGCTGATCGTCTATCTGGTGCTTCTGGCTGCGGGAATGATCTTGATCCGGCCTGTATGGGGAAGTCTGGCTTTTGTGGGAGCTTTGCTGATTTTCTGGTATTATCATCATATTGCGATGAAGTACTTTGGCGGGACAACCGGGGATATTTCGGGATTTTTTCTTTGTATCTGTGAAGTTGGGATGGCATTGATCCTGGCGGTGGTTTCTAATTTTTGAGGAGAAGAGTATGGAAATGATAATCGGCGGTGCATATCAGGGAAAGACTGAATATGCCAGGAAACAGTATCCACAGTTAAGGTGGAGTGACGGCGGTTCTGTCACAGAGGAGGAACTGATGAATGCTCAGGGTGTGACTGGTTTTCAGCAGTATATCCGCAGTGAACTGGAGAATGGAAAAGATGTGTCAGATCTTGCGGAAAAAATCATCTGTAAGAATCCGGATATTGTCCTTGTCTCTCAGGAAGTAGGGTACGGGGTTGTACCTGTGGATGCTTTTGACAGAAAATACAGAGAGGCTGTAGGGCGTGTATGTACGAAGCTGGCAGCATACAGCCATAAGGTGACGCGCGTGATCTGCGGGATTGGAACGGTGATCAAAGATGATTAAGTTATGGCTGATCAGACATGGAAAAACAGAAGGGAATAAACTTTCCAGATATATCGGCACAACGGATGAGCCATTATGTCAGGAGGGAACAGAGTTTCTGCATAAGATGGATTATCCAAAGGTTCAGGCCATTTATGTAAGTCCTCTGAAACGATGTGTGCAGACAGCAGAGATTCTTTTTCCGGGAGAGCCGGTACATATTATTGAAGAACTGGCAGAATGCGATTTCGGAGAGTTTGAAAATAAGAACTATAAAGAGCTGGAAGGTAATCCGCACTATCAGGAATGGATTGACAGCAATGGTACTCTGCCTTTTCCGGGAGGAGAAAGCAGGGAAGGGTTTAAAAGCAGAAACCTGAGAGGATTTGACAGGGTTGTGTCCGGATGTATCCGCAGCCATGTGGCAGAGGCGGCACTTGTCATCCATGGCGGTACGATCATGAATATCATGGAAGAGTATGCAGATATACAGAAACCATTTTATGAGTGGCATGTGAGAAATGGCGGCGGCTATGAGGTGGAGCTGGATGAGAATCTCTGGAAGAATGGACGAAAACAGCTCAGGGTTAATTCTGCGATTATGGAAGGATAACGTTACTGTTCACTCCGTTCACAGTAACGTTGCCAAAATTCATTCCAGATTGCCTGTGGCAATGGAATTTTGGCTTGTATGTCTCG
>OGEK01000772.1_pt1 | contig 29899 bp, 29 predicted proteins | sample 1570641 | NCBI WGS metagenome assembly OGEK01 (sample SAMEA2582136, study PRJEB24529) | metagenome | biome: Human gut stool | place: China | collected 2011
TTCATCTAACAATACCAAATGGAACAGATCCTCAGCTTCTGGCTCAAACGCTTCGAATTGTGAAGGAGCTGGAATGTTAGGGGATATCACAGCCGCCGATGAAATCTATATCGTAACAGGCAGAACGGATATGCGGAAATCCATTGACGGGCTGTGTGCTATTGTAGAGGATCAACTCCATATGGATCCAAGGCGAAGTGCCCTGTATCTTTTCTGTGGAAAACGTTGTGACAGGATCAAAGCTTTGCTCTGGGAATCTGACGGATTTGTGCTGCTGTATAAACGTATGGAAGTTCAGGGCAGGTTTCGCTGGCCCAGAAATCAGCTGGAAGTAAAACAATTGACCTGGCAGCAATTCGACTGGCTCATGTCCGGGCTTGAAATCGAACAACCCAAGGCATTCAAACCTACGGAATGATCGCGTAAAACATCTATGCCAACCAACAGAAACGGAGGGGCTTCTCACCCTGTATCATGTCTGAAATCCCTTGTAAATGCTGGGTTTTCTGCTTCTTTTTCATTGCTTTTTATGGTATAATAAGAGCAGTGAAAAAGGAGCAGAAAACATATGGCTGGCAATTCAAAAGATTCAAAAATCCTTGCGTACAAGGACATGATCAACCAACTGAATAAGACGATTTCCACACAGACAGAACTGATCCAGTCTTTACAAAAAACATTGGAAGCAGACCGGCTGGAAAAAGAAAACCTTCGTCAGCAGATTGAATATCTCACGAAGAAACTTTTTGGTACTTCCAGTGAAAAACGGAAAGATATCGATGGCCAGTTGAATCTTTTTGATGAAGCCGGGCAGGAAGCAGATCCGACATGGGAACAGGAACTTCCTGATGACATCACTGTTCCGGAACATAAGAGAAAAGCAAGACGGACACATGCTGATCTCTTTAAAAATGTTCCTTCCTGCGACGAGATCATTTCTCTTCCGGAGGAGGAGCGAAACTGTCCAACCTGCGGAACGCAGATGGAATGTATTGGGAAAGAATTCGTCCGCCATGAATTTCGTTTTACCCCTGCCAAGGGAAAAGTAGTAAATATCTATCGTGAAACCTATAAATGCCCGGAGTGTGCCATATCAGAGGAACATCCGGATGATCAGACATTTGTCAAAGCCCCTGTTCAGGAAGCATTGATCCCGGAAAGTTATGCATCGGAATCCGTTGTCGGATGGGCAATGCACCAGAAGTACCAGAATGGTCTGCCGTTAAACAGGCAGGAAGAGGACTGGAAGCAACTGGGTGTCCCATTAAGCCGGGCTACGCTTGCTAACTGGATCATTTACTGTGCCGAGAATTATCTCCGTCATGTTTATGATTATTTTCACCGTCAGTTACGGATGCGTAAATATCTGATGGCAGATGAAACCCGGGTTCAGGTACTGAATGAGCCGGAGCGTAATCCTGAAACGGATTCCTGGATGTGGCTCTTCCGCAGTGGAGAAGATGGACTTCCGCCGATCCTGCTCTACCATTACACAGAGACAAGGGCAAAGTTCCATGCAGCATCTTTCCTACAGGGGTTCAGCGGATATCTGGAGACGGACGGATACCAGGGTTATAATAATCTGCCGGACATCAAACGCTGCTCTTGCTGGGCACATGTGAGACGTTACTTCACAGATGCCATACCGAAAGGGAAAGAGTATGATTACAGCCTTCCGGCAGTGCAGGGAGTACAGTTCTGTTCCAAGCTGTTTGATTGTGAGCGGTACTCAAAAGCAAAAAATCACACTGCGGAGCAGAGAAAACAATTTCGTCTTGAAAAGGAGAAGCCAATACTGGAGGCATTCTGGAATTGGCTGGATCAACAGCGCCCAAACAAAGGAATCCGTTTGGCGAAAGCGGTAAACTATGCCCAAAATCGGAAAGACACCCTGATGACTTATCTGGAAGACGGTCATTGCAGTTTGTCCAATAATCTTAGCGAGAATGCAATCAGGCCATTCACTGTCGGCCGGAAGAACTGGCTGTTCAGTGCCAGTCCGAAAGGAGCTGCCTCCAGTGCTATTGTGTATACAATGGTCGAGATGGCAAAAGCGAATGATCTGAATACCTATAAATATCTGACATATCTCTTATCACAGCGGCCAGACGATAAAATGTCAGATGAACAGTTGGAACAGCTTGCCCCATGGAGCGAGACTGCGAAAACGAACTGTCAAAACTAAAATAGAGTAAAACGCTTGCATCTATCATTTTGGTGCAAGCGTAATTCATGAGTAACGTAGCAATATTTTGCGCTTACTTTATAGGTATTCAGATCATATCTGGATAAAGCAGGAATTCACTATGCTTATCTACCACCGTACAGTCCAGACCTGAACCCAATAGAGAAAATGTGGTCAAAAATGAAAGCGATTCTTAGAAAACAAAAAGTACGTGTCGCTTCTGAGCTGCCTGAAGCTGTAAAAAAAGCTCTGGAAATGATAAGGCATACGGATTGTGAGGGGTGGTTCCATGCGTGTGGATATATGCACTAATTTATGGAAATGCTATAGTCGTAAAAAAATTATATATAAGAATAAGTGGTATTGAATATATAAAAGAAACTGTGTTATAATATATTGACATTATAGAGGAAAGGAAAAGTGACAATGGATAATTCTACTAGAAGAATGATTAATTCATTAGCGGAAGATGTATTGAGTGCGTACAATATATCTGTACCAATTGGAAATATTGATGAAATTGTTGAAAAGCTAGGTGGTACTATCCAGAAGGAAGCTTTTTTTTCTGATGGTGCCGTTGAGAAAGAAGGAAATGGATTTAAAATTATTGTATCTCCTTTTCAAGATGAAAAAAGAGAACGTTTTACAATAGCACATGAATTAGGCCATCTTTTTCTTCACATGGGTTATCGAACCAATAATGAATTGTGGGAAAAACAGGAGAATAATATTTATCATCGAATTGGAAATTCAGAAAAGGAATATCAAGCAAATGAGTTTGCGGCAGCTTTTTTAATGCCGGCGACAGAATATCTTGCTGTATTAAACAAAGTGGCAGAGGGAAATATGGTTGATACATCTAAAATAGCAGAATATTTTAACGTATCGATAGAAGCGGCAGCGAATAGAGGAAAATTTTTGGGGTATTTAAGATGGTAGATCAAACTCAGAGATTAAGCAGATATAGAGAATTAATACAGGAACTGAATGAAACGAAAAAAATGGAAATAGCTCGACGAACAGTTGAGCTATTCTTTTCGTTTGATATCGTAAATTCATCGTTGTATAAAACAATCAACTACACAGGATGGTATAATGTGATTATTTCTTTATTTAAAGAAATACAAGCAAGCGTAATGAAACTTATGCCAGGTGCAGAGATGTGGAGAGTTTTAGGGGATGAAATAGTTTTCATAATCCCGATAAAAGAAAACAAGGATTTTTTCGTATATACAGATAAAATATTTGAGATCCTTAATATTTTTGTACTTAAGTTAAAAAATGGTCAATTTTTTGATGAATTGGAAATCGATAATGATAAGAAGCTTTTAATGAAAATGCAAAATGTTATTTCGCTAAAAGCAGCTGCATGGATTGCAATTGTGGGTGAAAATGTACAACAAATAGAACGATATGATAATTTGCTGGAAAGATACAAATTAAGAGAAGGGTATGGGCTTATTGAATTTCTGGGAAATGACATTGATGCTGGATTCAGAATAAAAAAAGAGATGTATTATAATGTTTATAATGCATTAAATAAAATTTTGTCTGATCAGAATTTGATACATAAATTTGTAAAAATGGATAAAATTATAGAAGATTCACCGACAACACAAACGGCAAAAGGAAATTTGTTAGAACCCAAATTTTTCTTGAGACTTCATTGTGTGGCGGTATGCTATGATAAATCTACGAAGAAAATATTAATAATGAAACGATCAAGTAAAAGAGAAAAATACCCAGATAAGTGGGAATTTGGGTGTGCAAAAGCGGTTTTAGAAAGATCCTTAAATGAACAGATTGAGCAGGAATATTATAATGATTTCGGGGTTAAGATAAAAGTTGTTTGTGATGAAGAAAGAGAAGATAAGCAGCCGATACCGTTGGCATTGTATGAAGTGGAAAGTGAACAAGGAAAAGATAAGGGAGTCATTTCATTAGCTGAAGTAGTCGAAACGTATAAGAAAAGCGATTTTAAAGAAAATGAAAAACATTCCGAAGTGCGCTGGATTTCGAGAGAAGAAGTTGATACCTTTAAGGAAGACACTGTTAAAGATTTTAAAAACACATTAAAGCTGGCATTTGCAAAAATGGAGGAGATGTATGGAAATACAGATGAATGATAATTCTATAGTAGAGATGTTGGAAACAATATTTTCGAATGTTAATAGTTGGTTAAATTTTGCAGAAGCAAAAAACGCTGCATTGATGGCGTTTAATATAGCAATGTTAGCAGTAACATGGGGGAGTACAGAGAATGCTGGTAAGAACATATTATTTTATGGTGTGAATCTTGCAATAGTAATATCAACAATCATAGCTTTAAAATCGTTTAAGCCTGATAAGGGAAAATGTAAAGAAGAAACAGGCGTTATAAAAGAAAATGATAATTTGCTTTTTTATGAAGACATTGCAAAGTATTCGAAAGAAAGTTATTTAATAGCTCTATACAAAAAGTATCAAGATACAGTGAAAACGGAAGATGAACTTTTAAAAAGAGAAATAGATTATGCGGATGAAATAACATACAATGCTAAAATTATTGTTCAAAAATATAAGTGTTTTAAGAATGCATGGTATGTGGATTTTATAGGATTGGTGGGAATTGCTGTATTAATTCTGGCAGCCTAAAATGTGTAAAATTTCAATGGATAGTTTTTCATCGTTTACTTAAAAACAGGCTGAGCAATAGACGAATGTAAAACAAAGGAGTTGATATTGTGCCGTCATTAGCTTCATTTCAATTAACACCGCCTCAGGATGCGAGAGAGTTTGAACAATTGATGAGGGATTACTGTAATTGCATATATCCAGGAATGGCATGCTTATTTGCACGACCTGGGCAGAAACAGTATGGCGTTGATGTTGTTAGTACAGGCTCCAATGGGGTGGTGGCAATTCAGTGTAAGAATTATCAAGATATGTCTGTTTCAATTTCGATGATAGATCAGTGGATTCAGGGCGCAGAGGAGTTTAAACCGGAGATTTCTCATTTCATAATTGCGATTGGCGCTAAGACGGATGGAGAGATTCAAAAGTATGTGCTCGAAAAAAATCAATATCGGCAAAGCCATAATTTGTTTTCTGTTGAAGTAGTCTACTGGGAGGAGATCAGTGCATTTTTGAAGTCTGATGCACGAATACTGCAACGTTATTATCCGTTTATCAATACGGATGGAATCCAAGATCAATTTGATATTGCTTATAGCAGTTTAGACATAATTCGGCATGATTTTGTAGAGTTGATATTGAGGTATAAAATTCTGGATTTTTTGTTGGAAGATCCTTTTGTAGGTATAAAAACAGAATATCTTATATTGTCAGACAAATTTGATATAGCTTTAAAAGATCTGCTTCAGCGGACTGTGTTTTTGCAAGAAACTGAATTATATCAGAAAATAATCGCATTCTGTGGAAAATGGAATAAATATAATGGCTATATAGGGCTTAAAGTACAACCGAGCAATAATGGGCAATATGTCAGAATGAATCAAGTGCTGATGGAGGATTATGAAGAAATAGAAGCTATTGTTCAAAGAATGAAAAGTGAAATCTGCGAAATTTACGAATCAATAAGTCAATAAATGTAATGAAAAAAGGAAGATTTTTGACAAAATCTGTGATATACTAAAATACAGGTGTTTCAATCTATGATTGAAAAACGATGTTCCCTGGAGAGGGACAGAAATTAATACTACAATGATAAAGTAAGGAACAAAGAAAAGACATGTCACACAAAACTCTATTTTTACAGCAGTCCTACATCGACTGCACAAACCAGTACACCGCGCTTCTGGAAGCGCCGAATCTGCCGTTATGGGATTATGTAATTCTCACAGCATCCAATGAGGAGCAGGCTGCATCGTACCGTACACAGATTCAGTATCGTCTGGAGCACCATATGATTCCAGAGTCGACACACTATGCAGTTCTTCCGGATCCAGACGGAAAACGAGTAGGCAGTGGCGGCGCCACATTGAATGTTCTGCGCTACGTTCATGAAAATGCAGGCTCATTCGAGAATCAGCGGATTCTGGTAATCCATTCCGGCGGCGACAGCAAGCGGGTGCCGCAGTATTCTGCCTGCGGAAAGTTATTTTCACCGGTGCCACGTGTTCTGCCGAATGGAAAACGTTCTACTCTGTTTGATGAATTTATGATTTCCATGAGTGGTGTGGCCGCACGGATGAATGCTGGTATGTTGGTGTGTTCCGGCGATGTGCTGCTGCTGTTCAATCCGCTGCAGATTGATTTTTATGGCAAAGGTGCAGCGGCGCTTTCGATTAAAGAGCCGGCGGAGATCGGAAAAAATCACGGTGTTTACCGGGTTGACAGCGAAGGAAATGTAGGTGGTTTCCTGCACAAAAAAACAGTGGAGCAGCTGCAGAAACTGGGAGCTTCGGATGATCAGGGAAATGTAGATATCGATACAGGAGCGGTAATCTTCAACAGTGAGATGCTGCAGGCGCTGTACCAGCTGGTGGATACGAAAGAAAAATTTGCAGCTTATGTGAATGAGAGTACCCGGCTTTCCTTTTATGCTGATTTTCTCTACCCTCTGGCATCAGACTCTACGCTGGAGCAGTATTATAAAGAAACACCGGAAGGTGATTTTACGCCGGAACTGGAACAGTGCAGAACGGAGTTGTGGAGTGTATTGCATCCGTATCAGATGAAACTGATTCGAATGTCACCGGCTGCATTTATCCACTTTGGTACGACAAAAGAACTGCGTGAGCTTATGACAGAGCGGATGGATGAATTCTATTATCTGGGATGGACATCGAACATCAACACGAATCGGGAGGAAGCGGATTTTGCAGCTTCGAACAGTTACGTCAGCCCGAATGCAGAGATTGGAAAGGGAAGCTACCTGGAAGACTGTATGATTCGCAATAAGTCACAGATAGGTGAAGAGTGTGTGATTTCCGGCGTGACATTAGATGGTCAGACGATTCCTGCGCATACTGTTCTGCATGGACTGAAACAGCAGAATGGAAAATTTGTTGTCCGCATGTACGGTGTTTCTGACAATCCGAAGGAAGCATTGCTGTTTGGAAAAACATTGCCGATGCCGCTCTGGGAAGTTGCGATTTATCCAGTATGCGATTCAATGGAAGAGGCAGTGCATCAGACACTGGAAGCCTGGAGAGAAGGTTTTCCGATTCGGGAAGATGCGATTTCACTGAAAGACAGCTTTAACCAAGCAGATCTTTCTGCACTGCTGCCGTGGCAGGAGAAGGTATCGGATAAAGTAGAACTGGAAGAAATTCTGGAGGCAATTGATCGAAAGGAAAATTTAACCAGACTGGTTGAGCAGATGCGGGATGGTATCTCAGAGCGGGTGAAAGGTGAACTGCTGAAAGAAGCACAGAGATTAAGCGAGACAGAGCTTGATCAGTTCAGCAGAAAGATCAGAATTTATTATGTTCTGTCCTGTTTTGATGAAAAGTATATGGACTCCTGCTTTGCGACCATCAGCAGCGGTATTCTTGCCGGAGCTGTAAAAGGTCTTTGCTATGATGCCGATGCGAAAATGGGAAAAGATCAGGTTACCGTAAATCTTCCGGTCCGTGTGAACTGGGGAGGCGGCTGGAGTGATACACCGCCGTACTGCATGGAACATGGCGGAACTGTACTGAATGCGGCTGTGATACTGGACGGAAACTGCCCGATCGAAGTTGTGGTTAAGAAAGTCGACGAACCGGTGATTGTTCTCGCAAGTGCGGACAGTGGTGCCGAGCAGACCTTTACCGATATTTCCAGTTTACAGGATTCCAGCAATCCATACGATCCGTTTGCCCTGCACAAAGCGGCACTGATTGCCTGCGGCGTGATTCCATATAAGGATCCGATTTCCGTGCAGGAAATCACGGAAAATCTGGGAAGCGGCCTGTATCTTTCCACGCAGGTCATCAATATCCCGCGCGGTTCCGGCCTTGGAACATCTTCGATTCTGGCGGGTGCCTGTGTAAAAGCGCTGTATGAGATGCTGGGAAAAGAGGTAACAGACGAAGAGCTGTATGACCGTGTTCTTTGCATGGAACAGATTATGTCTACCGGCGGCGGATGGCAGGATCAGGTCGGAGGTCTGGCACCGGGAATTAAGATGGTTTCGAGTGAACCGGCAATTCGACAGAGAATTACGTGTGTGCCGTGCAAAATCAGTGAAAAGACAAGAAAAGAACTCGACGAGCGTTTCTGCCTGATCTATTCCGGGCAGCGCAGACTGGCAAGAAATCTGCTGCGGGATGTCGTTGGAAGATACGTCGGAGGAATCGAGGATGCGGTGGATGTCTTATATGAGATCCAGCAGACAGCGGTTCTGATGCGGTTTGAACTGGAAAAAGGAAATATCGATGGATTTGCAGAGCTTTTGAATCAGCACTGGGAATTATCAAAGAAGCTCGATGCGGGCTGTACCAATACATGTATTGACATGATTTTCCATTCCGTGGAAGATCTGATCGATGGAAAGATGATCTGCGGTGCCGGCGGAGGCGGTTTCCTTCAGGTAGTGCTGAAAAAGGGCGTAACGCAGGAAGATGTGCGGAAACGGCTGCGCGAAGTTTTCCAGGACAGCGGTGTAGATGTATGGAGCTGTTCACTGGCGTAGAAGGAGGAAAAAGATGTTAAAAGGAATATCACCGTTATTATCACCGGAACTGTTAAAAGTACTGGATGAAATGGGACATGGAGATGAGATTGTATTTGCCGATGCGAATTTTCCAACGGTCAGTACAGGAAAACGAATTGTACGTGCAGACGGAATCGGTGCAGTGGAGCTGCTGGATGCTGTTTTGCAGCTGTTCCCGCTGGATCAGTACGATGAGGATCATTTTGTACTGATGGAAGTGGTGCCGGGAGATCCGGTTCAGACGCCGATCTGGGATGAGTATAAAGCGGTTCTGAATCGATACGAACCGGAAGCAAAAGTACATACGATGGAACGCTTTGCCTACTATGAGCGTGCAAAAGAAGCCTATTGTGTTGTGGCAACGGGTGAGACGGCACAGTATGCCAATATGATTCTGAAAAAAGGTGTGGTAAGATAGGAATGGAATATTTTGCTTCGTCGTCCCATTCGGTGTCGTCGCAGCGTATTTTATATACACCGTCGGAATTTGCCAGAACTTCACTTCTGTATTTACAGGAAACAGGTTCGCTCCATGCACTGGCGGCGCATACGTCTCATCGAGAGCATCTGGCTTCGTATCTGTTCTTTTCGGTAACATCGGGGTCAGGAGAGCTGAATTACAATGGGAAAACGTATGCACTGCATTCCGGAGACTGTGTTTTCATCGACTGCAGAAAACCGTATTCCCATGCGACATCGGCAGATCTGTGGACCTTGCAGTGGTGTCATTTTTACGGTCATACCATGCCTGATATTTACAAAAAGTATCAGGAGCGCGGCGGACAGCCGGTTTTTCATCCCAAGGAAATGGAAGAATTGGTAGAAGTTATGACAGACCTGTATTCTGCGGCAGGATCGGACAGTTATGTGCGGGATATGAAAATTAATGAGATTTTAAACCGCCTGCTTTGGATTCTGATGAAGAATTCCTGGCATCCGGAACAGGGACGCGCTGCGCATGCCAGAAAACGGATGAGCATGGAAAAGGTGAAAAGTTATCTGGATGAAAATTATAAGGAACATATTACACTGGAACTGCTGTCACAGAAATTTTATATTAATAAATATTATCTGACGAAGATATTTAAAGAAACATATGGTGTGACAATTATTTCTTATCTGGAAACGAGACGGATTACGCAGGCGAAAAATCTGCTTCGATTTACTGATATGACGGTGGATGAAATCAGTGCCGCAATCGGAATGAATGATGCAAATTATCTGGCGCGCCGTTTTCGAAAAATAGAAGGAATGAGTCCGGGAGAATACCGGAAAAAATGGTAAAACAGAAAACCGCAAATCATTTTCAGCAGATCGGGCAGAAAATGGTTTGCGGTTTTTCATTACAATTTAGAAAAGGGACGGCAGATCGTATTTATGTTTATCGTGTACATTGATGTCTTTTCCGAATTGGACTTCAATGATCTGCAGTTCCGTATCAGCAAAAATGGTGTGTTTGCTGCCTGCATTCATCTGCAGGGTGTCACCGGCGTGAACATTGTAAATAACGCCGTCGATCACGGCACGTCCTGTGCCGGAAATAACGTTCCAGACTTCGTTCCGGAAATCATGACTGTGGTAGTTCATCTGATGACCCGGATTTAAATTTACTTTAATCGTAAGACTTTCTTTTTCGATATCCAGAATGCGGAAACTGCCCCAGGATTTTTCTGCAAACATAACGCGGTGATCCAGGGTATTGACAAAGGGCTTGATGTAACTGGACTGCTCTTTGTCGGAAACCAGGATGCCGTCCGGGCTTGCAGAAACTACAATATCTTTCAGACCCATACAGAGTACGGGAAGATTCAGCTCGTTGACTACGTGCACATTTCTGCAGGTTTCGTTAAACAGTGCTTCGCCGACATTGTGGCTGTCCATGGCCTCAGTCAGAGTATTCCAGGTTCCAAGGTCTTTCCACATGCCGGAGAAACGCATCACTTCGATACGGTCCTCGTGTTCTACCACTGCGTAATCAAAACTGATTTTGTCTAACGTTTCATATTTGCTGAAAAGATCTTCGTAGTTTTCAAAATCAATTAATGCATGAGCGCGATCCAGAACATAACCAAGACGGAAAGCAAAAACACCGCCGTTCCAAAGAGCACCCTGGGAAATGTACTGTTCTGCAATTTCTTTGGTCGGTTTCTCTTTGAACATCGACACTGTGCTGACAGGAGCCGGGGTGTCTGGAATAATGTATCCGTATTTTTCGCTTGGATAGGTCGGTTCAATACCCATCAGAACCAGGTTGGCATTGCTGGAAGCAGCCCGGGCACCGAGATCTTTTAAGGCATCGAAATAATCAATTTCCACATAAGGGTCAACCGGGCAGACAACGACAGGCTCGTCCTCGGAAATTCCCTTTACATCCTTCAGATAGGCAGCGGCAAGCGCAATGGCCGGGAAGGTATCGCGGCGGCAAGGCTCAACGCTGATGCCGACATCTTCGCCCAACTGATTGTGGATGGCGGAAACCTGCGATTTTGAGGTTGCGATGGTTACTGTGGCATCCTTGTCGATCGTACGGATCTGGCGGTAAACGCGCTGTACCATGGATTCCAGTTCACCATCTGCCGTATGGAAAATTTTGATAAACTGCTTGGAACGGATATCATTGGAAAGCGGCCACAGGCGCTGGCCGGAGCCGCCGGATAATAAAACGATATTCATAAAGTTTCTCCGTTATCTTTCTGCACGCATCGGGTTGTTCAGGAAATCCTCGTAGGAGAGACGGATGCCGTCTTCCAGCTCGGTTTTGTAGGTCCAGCCAAGAGCGGTTGCTTTGGATACGTCGAGCAGTTTTCTTGGAGTACCATTTGGCTTTGTGCTGTCCCAATTGATTTTTCCATTATAACCGATTACTTTTGCAACAAGCTCTGTCAGCTCTTTGATGGTCAGTTCTTTTCCGGTTCCGGCGTTTACGGTCTCATTTCCGGAATAGTTGTTCATCAGGAAGACACAGAGATTTGCAAGGTCATCGACATACAGGAACTCACGCAGCGGAGAGCCGTCGCCCCAGCAGGTAACTTCCGGCAGATTGTTAATCTTTGCTTCATGGAAGCGGCGGATCAGCGCAGGAAGTACGTGGCTGTGGGTTGGATGATAGTTATCGTTTGGTCCGTAAAGATTGGTCGGCATAACGGAAATATAATCAGTTCCGTACTGACGGTTCAGAAACTCACAGTATTTTAAGCCGGAGATTTTTGCAAGTGCATAAGCCTCGTTTGTTTTTTCCAGTTCAGAAGTCAGCAGACAGCTTTCCTTCATCGGCTGCGGTGCCATACGCGGGTAAATGCAGGAGGATCCAAGAAATTCCAGTTTTTTACAGCCGTTTTTCCACGCAGAGTGGATGACATTCATTTCCAGTGTCATGTTATCGTACATGAAATCTGCCAGTGCTTCCTGGTTTGCAACGATGCCGCCTACTTTTGCAGCAGCGAGGAAGACATATTCCGGTTTTTCCTCTGCGAAAAATGCCTCGACAGCATCCTGACGGCAGAGATCCAGTTCTTTGTGGGTACGGGTAATGATATTTTCATAACCCTGGCGTTTCAGTTCTCTTACAATTGCGGAACCAACCATTCCACGGTGTCCGGCTACATAAATTTTTGCATTTTTTTCCATCATGATATTTGCATCTCCTAAATTAAAGTGCGGCGTTCATGGCTTTTTCCTGTTTTGCAAGCTGACGGTCATGCTTTGCCATAATTTCTACTAATTCAGCATACGTTGTTTTCTGCGGATTCCATCCAAGAACGGTTTTGGCCTTGGTCGGATCGCCCCAGAGGTTATCAACGTCGGTCGGACGGAACCATTCCGGATTGACACATACCAGCATTTTGCCGGTTTCTGCATCGTAGCCTTTTTCTTCCAGACCGGTGCCTTCCCAGCGGATGGTAATGCCGTTTGCAGCGAATGCTTTTTCGGTGAAATCACGTACGGTATGCTGCTCGCCGGTTGCGATGACGAAATCTTCCGGTGTTTCATGCTGCATAATCATCCACATGCACTCCACATAATCTTTTGCATAACCCCAGTCACGCAGAGAGTCCATGTTTCCAAGTTCCAGATGATCCTGAATACCTTCTGCGATTCTTCCGGCAGCCAGTGTGATTTTACGGGTAACAAAGTTCTCGCCGCGGCGCTCGGACTCGTGGTTGAACAGAATGCCGTTGACAGCAAACATACCATATGCTTCGCGATACTCTTTTACAATCCAGAAGCCATACTGCTTTGCAACCGCATACGGGCTGTATGGATGGAACGGGGTTGTCTCGCGCTGCGGAACCTCTTCTACTTTTCCATACAGTTCAGAAGTAGATGCCTGGTAAACTTTTGTCTTTTTGGTAAGGCCAAGAATGCGGCATGCTTCCAGAATACGAAGAACACCAAGAGCATCCACATCGCCGGAATACTCCGGAACATCAAAAGAAACCTGTACATGAGACTGCGCAGCCAGATTGTAAATTTCATCCGGCTGGACAATATTGATAATACGAATCAGCGATGACGAATCAGAAAGGTCACCGTCATGCAGTGTGATTTTATCCATAATATGCTCGATACGAGCTGTATTTGCAAGCGAAGCGCGACGGGTGATACCATGAACCTCATAACCTTTTTCTAACAGAAACTCCGCAAGATAAGAGCCGTCCTGACCAGTGATACCGGTGATAAGTGCTTTTTTCATTCGAAAATCCTCTCTATTCAATAATGTGTAGTGTGGAGAAAAATCTCCGTATTAGTTGCTTGTGTATGTAGTTTAACGGAAGATGGGGAGAAATGTGAGAGGATATTTTGGGGGTTGATAGCATTATATTGGTTTATTCGGTCAGAAGTGGTTTGATTTCCTTTTCTGAGGCACTAGTTCATGGATAAGTCAAATTTGGAAAAATGGTGGGAAAAGATAAGCACAGAACTTGACACATAAGAACAGGAATGATAAACTAAGATTCAACAAAAAACGGTACGAAGTACCGCTGAATTATTCTCATTTAGTTTCACGCATATCTATACCGTTCATCTCCAGGCGATATGTATGATGCTTATCCGTGATTCGTGTAAGGCACGCATCGGAGTAGGTATTATCAGCAAACATATCGAACCATGTGCTGACTGGAAATTGCGAGATAACTACAGTTGATTTTCTAACATCTCTGGTGTCAAGGACTTCAAAGAGATCCCCGCATTCGAAGATACCCGGGGTCTGATCCCATTAAAATTCCAAATGGAAAGAATTATAAGAATAGACGTACATATTACTAGCATTGTAGTAGCGAAAATACTTGTGAAAATTGAAAATACTGGTTATAATATAGGAAAGGAATTTTGAGTGTTTTGTACATAGATTATTGGGCGTAAGATAAATTGTGAGAACTGTTTATTTGTGTAGGATTGAATAAATGAAAATTGTTGGATATCATAATACAGAAAGTGATAATGTTGATGATATTATTGCTAATGGTTTTGTATGTAAAAAAAACGAGAAACATTGGTTGGGACAAGGAATATATTTTTTTAATGATGCGGATACTGCTTTTAGAAATATTGATATGCTAGATCATGAAAAAGATATTAAAACGATAATAGCTGAGATTAACATTGCAGATAGCCAGTTTTTAAATTTAGATGATCCTACAAAATTAAATGAATTTCGACATTATTTTAATCAAGCTTATCAAAGAATGGAAGAAGAAGGAACAAGATTAACCATAAAGGGAAAAAACACAAAAGATGTCTTATTAATATATAGATGTTTCTTTTTGGATTTGTTTAAAAAAGAGAAAGGATATGAAGTTGTATTAAAAACATTTTCGAAAGATAGTCCACCATATGCAGAAAAAGTAGTTGGATTTGAAAAATATTTTGGATTGCCGTTTCTTGAAACATATATATGTGTATCTAAAAATGAATATATAATAAATAAGGCTATAATAGAAAGGGAGTGGCTAATATGAAAAATCAGTTCTTTGAGGAATTGGCAAATTTATATGGTATTGAAATTCAGTATAATTCGAAAGGAAATGGTGGATTGTATTATGTTGATCCAAATGATAGATTACGAAAAGTAGATACAATTCTCAATGACGATTTTGTCACTGCTCATAAAGAAACAATAAATATTGAGAGATGCTTTTCTTTTGATATGTTTAATGCAGCAGAAACTAATATCTCGGAGGCAGCATAGGGAGCGAAGTGATGAACATTGATAAAAATGAAAAAAGTATTCTCCGACTTGAAAAGGTAGTAGTCGAGGATATATCGTTTAAAAGATTCAACACTGAGGCAACGAAAATAGAGAAGGACGCAGAGGTATCTTTTTCTAAACAATTAAATCAAATGGAGAAAAGTTTATATAAAGTAACAGTTAGTGTTGGAATTAATTCGAACAGTGTGTGTAATATGAATATTACGATGTCAGGATTTTTTAGATTAGAAGAAGATTCAACGTTAGGAAAAAGACTGTTACAAACTAATGCTGTTGCAATACTTTTTCCATATGTTAGGAGTCAATTGACGTTATTAACGTCACAGCCTGGATTTGACCCTGTAATACTACCAGTGATGAACATAAATGCTTTATTTGCTAATGAAAAATATTAATATGTACATTGAGGGCGGATCCCATTAAAATTTTATAAACGTAATGACTGGCATCTTAGGATGCCAGTAAAAAATGGTTTGTAACTTTAATGAATTAAATTGTAAAAGTAAAGGATACCCGGGGTCAGACCCCAATGCAACTCCTTATATTTGGTTTCCACCGGCCAGCGATAAAAATAAAGTTCCTGAAACATTGCCTGCGTGATGAGTGGATCGAAAAGATTGGTAGCGAGGTATTCTTTTGTGCCGTCATCGAGAGTGACTTCAATGACACGGACGTCAATGTCCGAGGTACCGTCCTTGGAATTGCCCGGAAGAAAAGTATGGACATCACCTATCTGAATGGTTTACATAAGGAAATGTTTTATTACCTGTACCTTTTTTCAGATCTTTATGATCGAAGCATAGTCGGCGGGGAAGTCTACGAAGAAGAAAGTGCAGAACATGCCAGCGAACTAATCCAACAGATCTGCCTAAAGCAGGGACGTCCTACAACGCAGCCGTTAGTGCTACACTCAGACAATGGATCACCGATGAAAGGCGCTACTATGTTAGCCACTTTGTATCAGCTTGGAATTACGCCATCGAATAGCCGGCCACGGAAGCATCCAGTGCCTGTCCCCAGAAAAAAATGAGGAGAAGGTACTGTAAGAAATAATTGACTCCCTTAGGAGTAAATATGTAGTAGCAATAATTCATACCTTTTTAGCTGTATTTTGTATCGTAAACAGAAAGAAAATACACTATAATCCAAGGCAATGAAAGTACTTAAAAAAGTAGTTTCGTTGCCTTGGTTCCATTTTTAGAAAGAATAATACTTAGGTGGGAAAATTCCCAGGCGCTGTGTGGAGTTTTCTGTAAGAAGCCGGGGACAGACCGCACTGTTTCTTGAAAAAGGAAGAAAAGTGGTGAGGGTCTAAGAACCCAAGCTGTGTGGAGATGGCAGAAACAGGAAGAGTGGTGCGGCTTAGCATGGACTGGGCCAGCTTGCACTTCTGGGACAGGTAATACTGGTAGGGAGCAACATGATATACCTCCTGGAACAGGTGGATGAGCCTGGAGCGGGACAGGGAAACGGTATCTGCCAGATGATCCAAGGACAGACTTTCTGTTAAGTGCATATCGATATAATTGCGGATCGCCAGTGCAGTAGGATTGATGGGAACTTTGTTTGCCAGAAAATCCGCCAGCTCCTGAATATATTGATGGAGCAGTACAGCCAGCTTGTCAGCAGAGTGTACAGGGTCGGCGGTAAAGGCATCAAGGATCCGGGTCAGAGGTGTTTCGTTATGGAAGCGGGGGATCAGGGTGACACCGTCTAAGCCGTAATCGGAGAGAAGATGCTGTACCAGACTGCCGCTGACATTGAACCAGATCTTGGTCCAGGGATCAACTTTGTCTGAATAGTAGTGGTGGTAGGTGCCGGCAGTAAGGATATAGGCATCTCCGGCATTTACAGTGAGGATACTGCCGTTTCGCTCGATATGTCCACGACCGCTTAAAACGTATTCAAACACACACAGGGGTCTGCGATAAACCAGGATCTCATAGGCAGGATCCGGGTAAGTGATACCGGCCATGATGGGAGAAAAGCTTTCCGCGGTAGGGCCGGTGTAGACCGTGTATTTTTCAATCTGTGTGCGTGTAATTTCCTGAGGCATGGTGGTTCCTCCATTTTTTGAAAGCAAATTGCAATAATGTAATAACAGCATTGTAGTAAAAAGGAGTAAGCCTGTCAACTATGGCTTTCACCATATAAAATAAAAATGAAATCAACCCAAATAAATGATCACAGGAGGACAAAATTATGACACAAATACCCAGACCGGAGCATCCCCAGCCCCAGATGAAGAGGGAGCATTGGAAAAACCTGAATGGAGAATGGGATTTTTCCTTCGACTTTGGATGCAGCGGCATAGATCAGAAATGGCAGGAAGGAAAGACAGATTGGGAGAAGAAGATCCTGGTGCCCTTCTGCCCGGAAAGTGATCTGAGCGGAATCGGCTATAAGGACTTTATCCCCGGCGTATGGTATCACCGCACCATCACATTGACAGGGGAGGAGCTGAAGGGAGATCTTCTCTTACACTTCGGCGCAGTGGACTATGATGCAAGAGTATGGATCAATGGAGTAGAGGCAGGCAGACACCAGGGCGGTTATGTTTCCTTTACGTTTGATATTACAAAGCTTGTAAAGGAAGGAGAAAATGACATTACGCTTTTTGCAGCAGATGATGTGAGAAGCGGAAAGCAGCCCAAGGGAAAGCAGAGTCATTTCTTCTACTCCATAGGCTGTGATTATACCAGAACGACAGGTATCTGGCAGACGGTATGGCTTGAGTGGGTACCGGAAAGCTACATTGAAAAAGTGCAATATTATCCAAACCTGGCAGAGGCAACTCTGGGAATTAAGGCGGTAGTAAAGGGGCAGGGCACACTGGAAGCAAAGGCCTTTTATGGGGGAGAGCCCTGTGGCAGCGTAAGCGCAAAGTCAGAGGGCGGCACCGTTACCATGACACTTCCTTTGTCCCGTCTGGAAAAGTGGGAGCCGGGTCATGGCAGACTGTATGACCTTACATTAACCTATGGAGAAGATAAGGTAGAAAGCTACTTTGGTATGCGTGAGGTAAGACTGGATGGAGAGAAATTCCTCATCAACGATAAGAGCGTGTTCCAAAGACTGGTGCTGGATCAGGGCTTCTATCCGGATGGCATTTACACAGCGCCTACAGAGGAAGCACTTGTCAAGGATGTGGAACTGTCCATGGCTGCAGGCTTCAACGGCGCAAGACTCCATCAGAAGGTATTTGAGCCTCTGTTCTTGTATCACTGCGATAAAGCAGGCTATCTGGTATGGGGCGAGCAGGGCTGTTGGGGACTGGATTACAGCAATCCAGCAGCATTAAAATATTTCCTGCCTGAGTGGATGGAAGCCTTGGAGAGAGACTTCAACCATCCCGCCATCATCGGCTGGTGTCCGTTTAATGAGACATGGGATTATGAGGGAAGAAGGCAGGATGACAGCTTACTGGCCAATGTGTATAAGATGACAAAGCTGTATGATACCACCAGACCCTGCATTGATACCAGCGGAAATTATCATGTGGTGACGGACATCTATGACTTACACAATTATGAGCAGGATCCGGCAAAGTTTGCAGCAACCTACGAGTCCTTTAAACAGGGAGGTGATTTGGAAGATAATCATGGCTACAGGCAGACACCTGTAAAGGGTATCCCTACCTTCATCAGTGAGTATGGCGGTATCAAGTGGGACGAGGAAGGTGTTGAAAAGGATGGCTGGGGCTATGGTGCAGGTCCTGCTACCAAGGAGGAATTCCTGAACCGATATAAGGGACTGACCGATGCCCTTTTGGACAATCCCCATATGTTTGCCTTCTGCTATACCCAGCTGTATGATGTGGAGCAGGAGTTAAACGGTCTGTATACCTATGAACGTAAACCCAAGTTTGATATGGATGTGATAAAGGCAATCAATGCCCGTAAGGCAGCAATCGAGGATTAAAAGCATCTCGCAGAGTATAAAAGAAAGCGTGTGAGAGACATTGGGGTCTGACCCTCTTACAATTTTCTTGGCATTGGAAAATTTGCAGAAGATCATAGCAAATAAGCAGACACTTTTTCAACGTGCATTTCGGATGGACAGCACAGAAGTTGAAATTACAGATGAAAAAATAAATTTCACATGGTTTCTATACACAGTGGATGGAGATGAGATTACAGCCTACACGCAATTTATCTCAAGGCTGTGTGATATGGCAAGAGATGCAAAAAGAGTTTCATCAAAGCCGACTGAAACGGACAATGATAAATACGCTTTCCGCTGTTTTCTGCTCAGACTTGGCTTTATAGGAAAAGAGTATAAGACGGCGAGAAGGATTCTGCTTAGAAATCTTACGGGAAATTCAGCATTCCGCTACGGAGAGTAAGGATAAAATGACATGGGTGTCGGTGCAGACCGATGCCCTTTTTCTATGGAAAAACAGTTGGGGCAACTTGTGGCAGATGATTTAGGTTATTCTTATAGAGCCTATATAGAAAATAACCTATATTACTTGCCACATCTTGCCCCAGTGTGAAAACAGCCGTGGTCACGCCCAGCGGTTATCATTTTCTTCCTGTATCTTTCTGCGATAAGCAGTGCGGGATTTTCTACGGTTTCGTTCTCTTTTACATTCTGGATTGTCACAGTATTTTTGGCGGTTCCCGTTTTTGATGAACAGACGGCCGCAACACTCACAGGTGGCAACGCCCACACGGTCGGCATAAGCAATGGGGTAATCTGTAGGGATAGATACATATTGCGACAGAGCGAATCGGGCAGCATCAAAAACAGAATGGAAATCCGGCATGACCTTCAATTCTCCATTTTCATCCAGTCCCAACTTCATGGTTACGCCACTCATTTTATTTAGGTAAGCTGATATTTTACCGAGGTGTTTCTGCATAGGAAACGAATTAAAATATGCAAATTCATTTGTCCATGTGATCTGTGCAAGATCCGTGGAAACGTCAAGCCGTTCCAGGCACTTTTTGAACATAAGAATTACAAGGGTATCCCGTTCCAGGCTTTCGAGATCTTTCCGCATGGTGTGAACATCAAACGTAAAATTACCAAGAATGTTAGTGGAAAAATCCCAGTATTCCGTATCCTTTTCAATATCCCATCGATATTCTTCGATGTCCTCAGAGGCATAGTAGGGGTGTGCGTATTGCTGACACCAAGAAATGATATCATCGGCAGCAGTGTAGTCATCTTTTCCACGGATACTCTGGTATAGGTTATTCAGAGAAAGCCAGAGCTCATTTCCGTCCAAGCCGTATCCACGGTTGAGTTTCGGAACATCGCCCTTGCCCAGACAGGCGGTGATTACGATTTTTCCATTCTGTTCTGTCTTTTCATAGTATTTGAAAGTTGCGGTCAGCCGTGCATCCGCACTCATTTTCCCCAAACTGAAATCTTCGTTCATATTCTACCTCCATTCTTACCGATAGAACTTGCTTTCGGTACGAGTTCTTACCAATAGAAAATAGCCTTTGGTAACATTATAAAGTATACTGTGATAGAAAACAAGAGCAATTCATGTTTGGAATGCAGAGAGGAGGATGGCTATGGATAAAGTCACGATGAGAGTACAGGAAATGGCAATGCAGATGGGAATCAGTCTGAGCAAAGCGTATGCACTGACCAGAGAAGCGGATTTTCCAATCGTCCGTGTAGGCAAGCGGGTATTGGTTCCTGTTTCCGAATTTAAGGTGTGGTTATCGGCAAGAGCCACGGAGAAATGATACGTCAGAAAATAAGCGGGGAAGGAGGAGCACAGAATGTATGAGAAACTTCCGGAACAGTTGAAAAAAGACGGACGGTTCTGTCTGTGGAAATATGAAGAAAGAAACGGACGCATGACAAAAGTGCCGTATCAGACAAATAGCAGAAAAGCGAGCAGTGCCGATAAAAATACCTTTTCGGATTTTCGATTGGCAGTCAATGCAATGGATGGTTATGACGGAATCGGTATGGGTGCATTTGATGATTTCTGCATGGTAGATATCGACCGTTGCGTGTTTGGTGGAAAGCTGACACAGATGGCAGAAGACATCGTGGAGAGAATGGACTCCTATACAGAATTCAGCCCCTCCAGCACGGGAGTCCGCATAGTATGTAAGGCATCTTCCCTGTCTTATGATACGGGCAGATATTACATCAATAATCAGAAACTTGGTCTGGAAATCTATGCAGCAGGGTGACAAAGAAATTCTGTACTCTGACAGGAAATGTGATCCGTAACCGTGGTGTTGAGGAGCGAAGCACTGAAATTGGGGAAATACTGGAAACTTATATGCTCCGTCCGATTTCTGAGAAAAAGAACGATGTACAGGATATTCCCGGCAGTTATCTGTCCGATGATTCCGTGGTCCGCTTGGCATCGGATTCCAGACAGGGCGAAAAGTTCAAAGCCTTGTGGAATGGAGAAATACTGGAAGGAAAATCCCACAGCGATGCGGATATGTCGCTTGCAAGTATCCTTGCATTCTGGTGTGGCGGTGACACAGGGCAGATGGACAGACTGTTCCGAAAATCGGGATTGATGCGGAGCAAGTGGGACCGTGTGCAGAGTGGCTCAACCTACGGCGCATTGACGATGGAAAAGGCAGTGGCACAGGCATTGGATTTCTACAGACCTTATGCAAGGACATCAGCAGAGAGTGATTTTGATGATATGCTGCAGAAGCTGATAGAACTGAATGTGTCGGATAACAGCAGATACCCGTGGAATGACAACGGCTCAGGCAGATTGTTTGCGGATGTGTATAAAGATATCGCAAGGTATGTGCCGGAAAGGAAAAAGTAGTATGTGTATGACGGAACCCGGTGGATTCCGGACATTGGCGGACTGCAAACAATGGAGCTTGCAAAATCCCTTGCGGACAGTCTGGTCAGATATGCCCTGACAATTACTGATGAACGTATAAGAAAGGACTATCTGGAATATTCTGCGAAATGGCAGAGCCGGAATTACCGTAACACGTATATCAGTGATGCCCAGAGCGTGTATCCGATTGCAATGTCTGAGTTTGACCGCAATGTTTATTACCTGAACTGTCAGAACGGAACACTGGATCTACAGACGGGAGAGTTCCATCCGCATACACCACAGGACAAGCTGACCAAGATTGCAGGGGCGGCCTATGATCCGAATGCAAAGAATCCACGTTTTACCAGATTTGTTTCAGAGGTGATGAGTGGGGATACGGAGAAAGCAAGGTTCATGCAGAAAAGCCTTGGTTACGGTCTGACAGGTGATACCCGCTATGAATGTATGTTTTTCTACTACGGTGCAACCACCAGAAATGGGAAAGGGACTCTGATGGAAAGCACACTTCATGTGACGGGAGATTACGGTTTGACTGTCCGACCGGAAACGATTGCTGCAAAACCGTCTGCCAACAGCCAGAATCCGACAGAGGATATTGCACGTCTTACCGGAGTGCGGTTCACCAATATCTCAGAGCCAAGGCGGGGATTGGTGCTGAATGAAGCACAGATCAAAAGCATGACGGGAAATGATACATTGAATGCCAGATTCCTGCATGAAAACAGTTTTGATTTTAAACCACAGTTCAAGTTGTATGTAAATACAAATTATCTTCCGGCTATTACGGATATGACACTGTTTTCGAGCGGACGTATCGTAATCATTCCCTTTGATAGACATTTTGAGGAATGGGAGCAGGAACAGAATCTGAAAGCAGAATTTTCCAAGCCGGAGGCAGCAAGTGCCATTTTAAACTGGCTGATTGAAGGCTACACCATCTTGAAAGAAGAAGGTTTCGCTCAGCCAAAAGCAGTAAAAGATGCCACCATGTCCTATCAGCATGACAGCGATAAGACGGAACTTTTTGTGGAGGAATTTCTGGACCAGGAGAAGGATGCGGAATGCCGGACGTCGGCAGTGTATCAGGCATACCGCAACTGGTGCAATGACAATGGATATTTTGCGGAGAACAGCCGGAATTTTAATCAGGCACTCCGCACAATCGGTACGGTAGTCCGCAGACGTCCGAGGGATGGTGGAGAAAAAACCACACTTTTAACAGGATATCGGCTCTTGTGCAGAGATTTCCTCTGCTGAGAAAAAAGGAGGAGTAGACAAAAATTGAATAAAGTTTACCGTCACTGGTGGCAATGGCTCATGAACGAACCATAGTCACCTTTTTTTGTTGCAGAAAATCAAATAAGAATGGAGGTTTATCATGAGAAAATATAAATTGTGGAGCAAAGAGTTGGAACTGACTTTCTGGATATCGAAAGAAGAATGTGAAAGAGGATATTTGAGAAGTAATGTTTTCAATATACGTCAGCTCTTTATGGTGTATAGAAGTTAAGTATTCTATATGAAACAAACTAAGGCAGTGTTTTTCAGCATTAAAAAGGGATGAAAAGGAGCTAAAATTGGAGTATAATAAAAATATATACTGAAAAATGACTATATTGCGTATTAATTGGAGAAATGATATTAGGATGATAGAAATTAAAGTATTGCAAGCACATCAAGGAGATTGTATATGGGTAAGATGTATATCTGAGAAAACAGTTAATATTGTTATTGATGCAGGTACTTCAACATTTAAAAAGGGTTTTAGAAATCTTGTAAAGGAAATCAACAACAAAAAAGAAAGAATTGATTTGTTAGTTTTTTCACATATAGATGATGATCATATAAAGGGATGTATTCAATATCTGCAGGAAAAAGGGAAAAAAATTATTGATAAAGTCTGGATTAACGGAAGCGGCAGTCGAGTATATTCTGATATGCAAGAACATTCAGTAAATAATGTATCAAATCTAGTTACTTTAATTATGGAAAAAAATATTCCGATAGAAACACCTATTCTAGAAGGAAAAGAATATGTGTTTTGTGGAGGAAGGATTAAAGTAATTGGTCCGACAAAGAATGAAATGTTAAAAGTAGCAACGAAGATAGAACATAGCAATCAGGTTACTGAACATGCGGGTTATAAATATGTAGGAAATATAATAGATGTCCAAGATAAATATCAACCAGATTTATCTGATTCAAACAAAGCATCAATTATCATGGTTGTTGAGTTTGAAAATAAAAAACTTCTTTTTACAGGTGACAGTACATCTGAAAATATTATTAAAGCCGTTGATAAATATTATCCAGGGGATAAGTTTGAAGTGGTAAAATTACCTCATCATGGAAGTCCACGCAATATATCTCGAGAACTAATACGGAGATTAAGTACAAACAAATTTATCATATCTACGAATAAAGCTTTAGAAAAGGTTGTTTTATTCCGTTTTGCTGAAGAAAGAAAAACTACGGAACTGTTGTGCAATTATGAGTGGTGGGCAACAGGATATTTCACGGAAGATGATATAAAAAAATATTTTGACACCAATAGAATCGTAATGAGATATATAGGAGAAGAAAAAATAATATTGTGATGAAGGAACAGATAGAAGAACTAAAAAGATACGCAGTTAGGTTAAAATCTGGAAACAATAATTTGGGTAGTGGAGTATTGTGGAAACCTAAACTGTGTCAGAAACATAAACTATATGTTTTTACAGCAGCGCATGTAATAAAAAATCATGAAGATATAAGGGTTGAATTTGAGCGTGATGGCAAAACGGTAGAGTTGCCTGCTGATGAATTTATCATATCAAATCAGTATCAAAAAGAAGGAGAATGGTGGGATGTGGCTATTATTCCTATAGATTATAATTATCAGGAACTTCCTAGGTATAGAGTTGCTGAATTAAGTTATGATTTGAATAAGATTTTAAAAAATCCCCAATTGGTAATGGTAGGATTTCCGCAAGAGGGATATATAGATAAGTCTTTTAGATTATCTATGGATACACTGGAATGTGAGTATGAAGATGTTGATAAATCAATAGAGACTATAAAATATAAATTTGTGGTTCCTAATATTGATAATTCAGATAAAAATTTGGAGCTTGGAGGATTTTCAGGAGCTGGAATTTTTACACAAATTGACTCGGAAATTGTTTTGTTGGGAATACATAAAGGCGCATTAGGAGAAAATGCGGCGAGAGGAAATTTACTTGGAGCAACAGCTGATTTTATAAGAAAAATGTGTCATGAAAACAATTGTGATACTCCAGAAAAACCAGGGGAAGTTAATGGAAATCTTTTGGATCGAAAGCAGTTTTTTATAGATGAAATATTGAGCGATTTGGAAGAAGACGATTATGAGAAAGTGTCTATTTTGCTTGGAGATATATTAAAACAAGATATGGTGGAAATGATTAGCAGTGCTTTTTGCAATTATTGCGAAGAATGCGAATATAAAACAAACTATCATCGTTGTATATATTTTAGAGGCTTCTTACTGATACTAGCAGTTTTTTTGAAAATAGTTGATGAAGACACGAATTTGCTATCACCTCGAATAGGTAAAATGAATGAAATTCCCATATATTTTGTGTGTAGTGAAGGTAAAGGTGTTGCAAATAAAGATCAGCAGACGCAGTTAAAATTAAGTCATTTTATTTATGCTTTAAAATTGGAGAGAGATTTATCTTATAAATTAGAAGATGGTTGTATTATTGTATGGGGATCTGAGAGAACACCTAGAGATAATCAGAGAAAGTGTGGTTATTCGGAGTATAAAAATGTGTTAAGAGATATTACGCATATTCCGGGAAATGGGTTGGATATAACATGCGTTTTTTCAGAACCTAAACCAACAGTTATTATTCATATTAATGAAATCATAAATATGTTGCGTGAGGGAAAATTAAACCAATTAAAAGAAAATTTTGATAAATATATTGAGGAATTAGGGAAATGATAGAATATATTTGTATAGAAGATGAGGAAGAATTGAAAGATAACATTTCTGATAGTGGAAGTAAAGTAGTACACATGAAAAGAGAAGTTAATGGGTATTTTATCCATGTTATATGTTGCCAGTTTTCTGACGTAAAAGAGTTGGAAAACAATTGGGAAGAACTGGTGACTAATGTAGCCGATATAGTTCAGAAAAAGTTGAAAGAACTAATTGAAATATTTAATATATATATCATTTTCTTTCAGGTGGGAATCGATGAATTTGTGGTAGATAAAATAGAACAAAATAAATATTCTTCTAGAAAGTTAGTAATAAATCAAAAAATGCCAGAGGATAGGGACGAGTTAAAAAATATAATAAGTAGAAAATTATTCGAGCTTGATATAGAAAAGGATAATAGTAAGCCAAACTTTGTTATAAAAGAAATGGATTTTCTGAATGATAGTGAGAGCGAAAATCGTGAATTTGCCATGGAACAATATATTGAAAAGAGAGCTGAGGGGGAATATCAATGAAAAAGATTAGTAAAATTACCTTAGAGAATTTCAGAGTTTTTTCGGGGAAAAACGAAATAGATTTTAACAACTCTGATAAAAAGCCGGCGGATTTTGTTTGTATATATGGAAAGAATGGATTTGGAAAAACATCATTATTTGATGGTTTCGAATGGTTTTTTACAGGTGAAATTCACTTACTAGCAAAAGATTTAAAAAGTAATGTATCAAAATATATAGGAGATATTTTAAAATGTAAATATGCAAAAGATGGGGAGAAAGCAGGGGTTGGTATTCAATATTCTGATGGAGAAAACGGATATCGGACTGTTATTAGGAGAACAAATTCTGCCAATGATTATGGAAAGGGAAGAACAAATGGTGTCTGCAAAGAAATGATTGACAAAAAGCAGATTTTACCTCATAGCAAAATAGATAGCTTTGTATATGCAACTAAGCCATCAGATATGTATAACGAATGGGGAAATTTTTGGGATCCAGATAATAAACAGCGTGAAATTTTTGAGTCTGTTTATAATGTTTATAAAAAAATTTGCAATGAAATTAAGGATTATACTGAACAACTTGGAGAGTTAGAGAATAAGTTAAAACAATTGAATATAGAGCAGAAAGTTGGAGATTATAATAAATCTGTGGAATCCTATAATCGTCTGTTGGTGAAAGGCATTCCTGATTTGCCATATATAGAGTATTTTAAAAATAATAAAATTAATATAAACAGCAACTTATTTAGCAAAAAAGCAGCGAAACAATTAAGTACTTATATATCAAATCAAAATTTGGTAAACAGTCAGTGTAAATTTTTGCAAGATTATTTCGAGGACTATCAGAATTTTATAGGCTTGCAACAAGAGATGTCAAATAGGAAAAAGAGATGGGAGAGAATAATTTCTAAGTGCCAGAAAAAAAGAGAACTTCTATTACAGGCAGAAGATTTTGAAAACAAGGAAAAAAAATATATAGAGAGTAGAGATAAGCTTTTAGCGGAATTTGATAAGTCATGGTTTGATGATTATCAAAAATATATTAGAATAAAAACTAAATATCAGATTCTAAATGAACAATTAGAAAATAAAAGAGCAGAAATGCAAAAAGTCAGCAATCATATTGAGGATTTAAAAAAAAGTATAGAAAATTGTAGTCGAAAGAAGAATAGTGTGTTAATTAAATGTGAAGAATGGAAAAAACAAATTAAAGCACTAGACATACAGGAAAAATCCCTATTCAAAGAGGATACATTGAATAGTCTTAAAGAAAAGAAGGAAAAGGTTGATGAACAAAGACAAATATATGAAAAAGAATTGTTTTATTTGAATAAAGCATCTGTAGGAGAGTATGAGAAATTTATAGAATCATTAACTTCAGATGAGTTATTGCTATATCACTGGATAAAGGAATGGGATGAAAATGAAAAAAAACTTAAAGGAGTATTAAATGCTTCCAGATTAAAGGAAAGAGATGCAAAATATAGATATGAAACAATGCGGGAAAATGTCAATAGCTTGGACAATTTACTGACATTAGCTAAAAAAGAAATTCAAAAAAACGATACATGTATATGTCCGGTATGTAAGAGCAAGTTTGGTGATCAAAAAGAATTATTGGGCAAGATTGATATGTCTGTTCAGCGAGACACTTTATTAATGCTTAAAACACAATGGGACTCTGCTATTGAGATACTAAAAAAAGCGGAAGATGATTATAGAATGGGCTGTGAGGACATTAAAACATCAATAAATACCAAGGCATATACAATCGAACAGTTGATTGTTAGTTGCGAGCAAGAAAGTATTCGATATAAAAAAGAATGGAATGAAAAGCAGGAACTTATTCAGGAAGTTAAAGAAAAAAAAGAAAGATTGAAGCAAGCTGTAAATCAAGATATGGAGATAGATATTGGAAGGCTTTCGGTCGAATCTGTGGAAAATGCATGTGAAAAAAGTTTATCTATAATAGATCAGATGTTGATTGAAAATGAGAATAATATAAAGGAACAGCAAAAAAAACAAGAGAGTTTTTTGAAAAAAATTAAACAGAATGAGATTTTAGCAGATGAATTTAGAAAAGAAATAGAGGATTTTAGCAGTAATTCTTCCAATCTGCAAAAGCGGGAAATTATGGAGCAGAGAAAGATATTTTCATATGAGGAATTTCAAACAATAATTGAGGAATATAAGGACAAAATACAACAATGTGAGTCCGAAAAAAAAGAAGTACAAGACATGCTAAAAAAGTATAATATATATTATACGGATAATATTGAAAAATACCGATCCCTCTTGGAAACAAAGAAAATTGAATCTGCAGATTGGGTAGAGCGTTATGAGCAATATAAGGAAAAGCTTTTTCAAAAGCAAAATATATCAAAGAAAACTATTACATTGTATCTGAAAAAGGTTGATTTTAATATTAATACAGCTCAAGAAAAACTAAAGATTTGGAATGAATGTATGAGCGATGTAATAGTAAAAGATTTTGTTAATGAATATAATCATATAATTGAAGAGAAGGTGGAACTACAGCAGAAGAGAACTTTTAGCGAAAATAAAGAAAAAATTGCAAAAGATATTTTTCAGACTGTGAGAACTCAGTTGGAGGAGCATATAAAGAAAGCATTTGGGGGTGTTACAATCAGTCAAATATATTCGAAAATAGAACCTCATAAGCGATTTACAAAATTACAATATAAAGTAAGTATTAACGACAATAGCGCTCCAGAACTGTATATGAAAGTGTTAAACAGCAAAAACGAAGATATTATGCCAGAATTGTTCTTCAGTTCTGCTCAACTGAATACTGTAGCATTAAGTGTATTTCTCGGTGGGGCATTGTCTGCTTCAAATCCAAAGGTTAATACTATTTTTATTGACGATCCAATAGGGCACTTTGATGACTTAAATGTACTTTCTTTTATTGATGTCCTGAGAATAATTATAAGTGAAACAGATTGGCAGATTATTATTTCTACGCATGAAGAAAGCTTTTACGAAATTATGAAGGTTAAGTTAAATCCAAAGTATTATAATTCAAAATTTTTGATATTTAAGGATGAAGGGAATGTTGAGGAAGATGTAAAGGTGTAAATTAGAATGTGTATATTTTTCAAAAATTATTAGGAAACATAGAAATAGACTTATGTGAGACCATTTTGGATGAACTATATAGAATTATTAAGAAATATATGCTGAGGTAAAAAATGAGACGGAAGATGCCTATGACTTACTGGACAGCATTGCAAAAATCAGTGGAACTGAAGAACGATTGAAGAAAATGGCACCAGAGGGACATGAAATTTTGGATGAGGAAACAGCTGCAGAAGTCGCAAAAGAAAGTAGGCGCGGACCATTCAGATTTAGTAAATATGGCATTCCTCAGAATGCTGAATTGGTTTTTATTAATGATGCATCGGTGATTGTGAAAGTCATTGATGACAGGCATATTGCTTATAAAGGAGTTACGACATCTTTATCAGCATTAGCACAGCAGTTGTTAGAATATGATTATCAGGTACAGGGAACTGCATATTTTAGCTATCAGGGGGAAAAACTAACAGATCTTAGAGAACGAATGGAAAGCAAGAAATAA
>OGEK01000781.1_pt1 | contig 29513 bp, 25 predicted proteins | sample 1570641 | NCBI WGS metagenome assembly OGEK01 (sample SAMEA2582136, study PRJEB24529) | metagenome | biome: Human gut stool | place: China | collected 2011
TGAATTCTTCGCTTCCAAACGTCTTGCGGATCAGATCAAGAGTGTCGGTTTTGAGGTCGAGATGCCGGCGGCAGGTCACAGAACGGGCTTTGCGGCGAGCTATAAGTCTGGGAAACCGGGTCCGGTCATGGTATTTCTTGCGGAGTATGATGCTCTTGTAGGCCTTGGACACGGCTGCGGACATAACCTGTTTGGTGCGACATCTGCTCTTGCGGCAGCGGCATTAAAGAGCGTGATCGATGAGGTCGGCGGTGAGGTACGTCTCTACGGAACTCCTGGCGAGGAAGGCGGAGAGAATGGAAGTGCAAAGGGAAGTTTCGTCCGTGAGGGCTACTTTAAGGACGTCGATGCGGCACTTTCCGCACATCCGGGCGTTGGCCATCAGCTTACCTCAAAGACACTAGGCTGCGTACCGATCGATATCGAGTTCTGGGGCAAGGCATCCCACGCGGCTGCGGCACCGGAACAGGGAATCAATGCCCTAGACGCATTGATCCAGACATACAATTCCATCAATGCCCTGCGCCAGCATTTAAGCGATGATGTGCGTATCCACGGAATCATCGTAAATGGCGGACAGGCACCGAACACAGTACCGGATTATGCGGCAGCAAAATTTTATCTGAGAGCGGCTGCATCCAGCACCTTAAAGGATGTGTACGCGAAGGTAGAGCGGATCGTGGAAGCTTCCGCAATGGCGATGGGCGCAAAAGGCAGCATGAAGCCGTACCAGAACTGGGTAGAGAATATGGTGCCGACTCCGTCCTTCGATGCAGTTTATGAGAAGAACCTGAAACTGTTCGGCGAGACAGCGAAACCGGCAGGAGACCGCATGATGGGATCCACCGACATCGGAAATGTTTCCCAGGTTGTTCCGGCGATCCAGCCGACCATCAATATCAGCGATGAGCCGATCAAGGGTCACAGCAAGGAAATGGTTGCTGCGGCATGCTCACAGAAGGGACTGGATTCCATTCTTCTTGGCGCGAAGGTGCTTGCATTTACAGCGTTGGATCTGATCCGCGAGCCGGAAACATTAAAGAAGATCAAAGAAGAACATGCCTATGAGGTAGAGCATCAGGCAGACTGATCGAGGAGAAAAATATTATGAAATATCTGATCATCGGTGCAGGAGGCACCGGAGGAATTCTTGGTGCCTATATGACAAAGGCGGGAAAAAACGTGACGCTGATTGCGAGAAATGCTCATCTTGCCGCTATGAAGGAACATGGACTTACCGTCCGCCATCTCTGGGATGAAACTGTGGAGACGATCCCAGTGCAGGCGGAAAATATGGAATCTTATGAGAAAAAGATCGAGACAGCAGGGGAGGAAGAAAAGCCGGATGTGATCCTCGTGTGTGTCAAGGGATATTCCCTGGACAGCACGGTACCTTTTATCCGGAAGATCGCAAAGAAGAGCACGATCGTGATCCCGATCCTCAATATCTATGGAACGGGAAGCCGCCTGCAGGAAAAGCTCCCGGGAATTCTTGTAACAGACGGCTGTATTTATGTGTCCGCGAATATCGAAGGACCGGGTGCCCTTGTGCAGCACGGAAAGATCCTGCGGGTCGTATTTGGCGTCAAGGAAAAGGGCAAGTTCCGGGAAGAACTTAAGGAGATTGCGAAGGACTTTAACGACAGCGGAATATCCGGAGAACTCTCTGAAAATATCCGCCGGGATGCCCTGGAAAAATTCTCCTATGTATCCCCGATCGGTGCTGCAGGCCTTTACTATCATGCCACAGCGGCAGATTTTCAGAGAGAGGGCGAGGAGCGCGAGGCGTTCAAGGCGATGATCCGCGAGATCATGGTGTTGGCGGAGGCGATGGGGGTTCCGTTTGAGAGAGACTATGTGAAAGTCAACCTTGAGATCTTATCCCATCTCGCACCGGAGTCCACGACATCCATGCAGAGAGATGTGATGGAAGGAAAGCAGTCAGAGATCGATGGGCTCGTATATGAGGTGGTCCGCATGGGCGAGAAGTACCATGTTCCGATGCCGGTATATAAGAAAATTGCGGATGAGCTGAAAGAAAGATAAAGAATACTTGCAAAAGGCGGATGAGCTGAAAGAAAAATAACAGAAATTCAAAAGCGAATAGAATCGTATAAAAATACTGCGTGCAGATTAATTTTGCAGGCAGCATTTTTTTGCGTGTGCCTTGCGGCGCACGTTTCTAAGTATGATGAACTTACCGCCAGTCTGCGTTGAAAGTCCACAAGGGGTGTTGCGATTGCCGACACCCCCAAAGTTTATATCGTGAGACATAGTATTGTTATCGATAAAAGTCATAACTGTTATTGAAAAAATGATAATTACAATTCTTGAAACATCCAAGTTAATTCTTTAATGAACTCTTTGGCAATAGGAGAAAGCGTATAGTCTTCATGTCGGATCCAGCCAATTTCAGAAGTAATTGTGCATCCATCAATTAGAAAAGAACGTAAATTTTTGGGAGTTTCTATTTTCCGGTAGCCCTGTTTTAAATCAGAAGACACATAATAAGCATCTGTATGTTCAAGAGTATCATAAATAATAGCACGGGATCCAGCAATAATACGATTTTTGTTTTCTGGGATTCCTAAGCGGGAAAAAATATCAGAAAATGGTCCGGAATGTAAATTAGGGTGAACAACCATAGGATAATCTGCCAGCACAGATGCGGGAATAGAATCTTTTTTTTGATAGAATAATGGATTGCCGCACCCAACCATAATACATATGTTAACTGTGGTTAAAGGAGTAAATAAAATTTTTTTGGCAAAAAACTGGCGCATGTAAATTTGCTTATAACAATCCCAAATGCGTACAATTCCTATTTCAACTTGCTGATTAGAGACATGCTCAATGGCCTCATCCCCAATTCCGTCATAATGATATATATGAATACCAAGAGAGTGGTAATGCTGATATAATTTTGCGCAAATAGGAGCGATAAAACGAAAACCATTGCTGGAAACAGAAAATGAAATTCTCTCATCAAATTTTTTTTGCTTACAGACCTGCTCTAATTGAGTCATTTGTGAGCATATTGGTGTGATATAAGAAATAAAATCACGTCCAAAAGAAGTTAACTGGATTCCTCGATTATTTCTGAAAAAGATGGATTGCCCAAGCTCTTCTTCTAAATTTTTTATGGAAGTGGAGAGTGTGGATTGAGAAAGAAACATTGTGTTAGCAGCCTGATTGAATGAACCACATTTCGCTACTTCTAAGACATATTTGAATTGTTCAAAAGTCATAGATTACCTCCAATATTTTGATAACTATAATCAAAATATTAAATTAACAGTTTGTAATTGTCAAGTGATATACTTAATGCAGTGAAGAGGTCGACAGTCTTCGGATGTTACAGGAAATTACTGGCAAAGAAAGGAAAAGTGTATGGCAAGTGTTTTAGATTGGGCGTTGATTATTATTTATATGTTGTCTATGGTTGGCGTGGGTATGTATTTTAAAACAGATGACAGCATGCAGGACTTTGCGGTTGCAGACAAAAAACTGGGACTTTCTGTAATGACAGCGACTATGCTGGCGACTGCAGTTGGTGGGGGCGCATTAACCGGAAGTGTTGGTAATAGCTATATGAACGGAATTGTTGAAGTTCCGAAAATTATTATTTTGCTTTGCATCAACTTATTTATGGGACTATTTGTAGCAAAGAAGATGAGAAATATCGGAGGCTTTACAGCACCGGAAATGTTGGGAAGAGTATATGGAAAAAAGTGTCAGACACTGGGCGGTCTGTTTTGCGCAATATATATGATGGGAACAGGACCAGCTATGCAGTCGATTGCGCTTGGTACATGTATTCACCTGCTGCTCGGTGTAAATATGAAAGTTGGAATGATTATTGGTATGGCAATTATTTTGGCATATACGCTTTCAAGTGGAATGTGGGGAGTTGCAATGACTGATTATGTTCAGTTTATTTTCCTTGCAGGAGGTGTTTTACTTGCTACAGCTATTGTATATAGCGGAGCAGGTGGTTGGTCAGGAATTACATCATCAGTTCCCGCAGAACATTTACAGTTAGATACATCTGGAGCCATTAAATTGATTTGTGCCACATCACTTCCCGTTCTCATTGATGGAAACAGATATTCAAGATTCTTTTCTGCGAAAGATGCCAAAACAGCTCAGATCAGTACACTTATTGCTGCAATTCCACAATGTCTTCTGTTAGTTATGTCTTTAGTAATGGGATTGGCTGCGGTCGTTTTACTGCCAGCAGATCTTCCAAAGGATATGGTATTTGCAACATTATTGATGCAGTATCTTCCAACAGGAATTAAAGGACTTTGCATTGCAGCACTGATGGCGGCGATTATGTCTACTGCAGATTCGTATATGTTATCAGGAGCAACTAATATTTCTGTGGATATTTATAAAACTTATATTAATCCAAAAGCAACGGATAAACAAATGTTGATCGTTACCAAAGGGGGTATTTTAGCAGTCGGTCTTCTCGGATTGTGTTTTGCGTTACTTCTTCCGGATGTAATGTCGGTCTGGACTTTAAGTTCAACAGCATATGTAGGCGGATGTCTTGTTCCAATGTTATATGGAATTTTTGGAAGCGGGAAAAAATCTTATACAGGTGCTTTAATTTCTATGATTGGCGGCGGGGCAGTGGCCTTGATCTGTGATTTAAATAAAATCGTTATATTTGGATTACCGGCAATTGTCTATGGTATTATTGTGAGCGCAGTTTTGTTTTTTGGAATTACACCATTTGCAAAAGATGCCAAAATTGTAGATATCCGCAAGTAAGTTGAAGGAGGATGTAAATGGATATTTTAGTATATGGAAGTATTGTTATCATGGCAGGATTTGTGATCTGGATGATTTTCCAATTCATGAAGGAATGGCCTAATTATTCAAGGAAAAAGGGTAGAAAGGAAGAATAATCTATGAATTGTATACAGGAATTAGAGGCGCAGAATCTCCAGGATTCCTGGAGTGTCCTATATTTTGGACTGGCAGAATATCTTCTAAATCAGTCAGAACAAGGTGAGGAGCTGGTGAGAAGTGCTGTCCGTACATATGGGGAACTAGTAGGAAATAGAGAGCGCGAACAGCAGAGAAAGAAAGGAATAAAAACAAATCTGCAAAATTTTTATATATGGCCACAGGTACGTTTTGAAGATCCAAGATTATTAGAAAAGCAGCAGAGGTTAAATGAGCAGGTAGCATTAACAGATGTGATCAGATGTCCATTTGCATCTAGTGCAAGAAGGTATGGAACAGAAAAAGTGGCAAAATTGTTTTGTGAAGAATTTACAGCGGCTTGCATCGGAGCATATACAGAAAATATTGCACAGGTCAATATTTCAGAAGTACTCACAGAAGATGAAAATAATCGTTGCAGAATAGCTTCTTACTTTAGACCTGCCAATTCTAATGACGATTATAAAATGCATTTTAATTCATTTGAAGAGCCTAAAACAGATGTATCGTGTGTGAACCAGACGATGAAGGAAGCTGTGAAAAAATGGAATATATGTGCGAGATTTATGGTACAGGCATTTTGCAAAGAGAATTCAGAACAGAAAGCAACAGAACTGACAGCATATAAAATTGCAGAGTTTCTAGAGTCAAGATCCAAAAGTATGGAGCAGACATTAGATTATAGTTTTGTAAAGCGGAACTGTGCGCTTTCAATAGATGAGTTTGTATATTTCCGAAAAAAACTGGAATGTTTGTTGAAATTAAAAGGGGAGGAGTAACCATGTATACAAATAATCAATTGGAAGTGATTCATCTTCAGGATAGTTATACAATTATGTATGCATTGCTCGCAAGAGAGATTATGAACGCTCTTGGAGAAAAGGGGGAACGAATCGTCCGCGAAGCAACGAGGCGATATGGCAAAGACCGTGGTCGAACTCGAAGAGAAAAGCATGAGGCACTGGGTGTAAAAATTAATATGCATAGTCTGTTTGCCGTATGCAGTGATCTGCCGTCAGATCCGAGATTTCGCAGGGATCGCTTGAAATTGACAGATGAAGAACGAAATTCACATACACTTGTTTGCCCGATGGCAGAAGTTTGGGATCAATATGATGCAAGAAGAATAGGAAGAATTTATTGTGAAGAATTTCATCGCGCATGCTATCAGGAATATGCATTTGGTCTGACTCAGGTTAATCTGGCACAGACCCTGACACAAGATGGGGATGGCTATTGCGATTTCCACGTTGTTTTGAGAAAGGCAAATGTTCCGTCCGACAAGAAAGCGAAGTGTTTTGCGGAATATGATCCAGGTTATAAGGTCCCTCAGATTGACGGTTCAGCTGAAGCAGGTAAATCGGGATTCTCTTCATTATGTGTAAGAGTTTACTATTATATGCTGGAAGTTTTATATGAGGAATGTTCAGATCAGGCGGTAAAAGTAATGACAAAGGCACTTCATGTATGGGCGGAGGATGCTGCAGAACATTTAATACAGGAGTCAACGGAAATGCATCAAAAGCTTAGCAGAGAATTTGCAGATAAACATTTTCCATTATATGTAAATATGGATGATGATCCACTGTGGAATAAGTATGACCGTTATGGTGCTAAAGAATTGTTGAAAACAGAATTTTATAAGAATTTTTTTGAAAGATTAGGAATTTAAAAAAAAGGACTGGCAAAAAGCATTACGGTGTTTTGCCAGTCCTTTTTGCCTCAGTGCTTTATTTTGTCACGAATATACCGCAAAAAGACAGAATATTTTAATGGTTGGGCAGTGTAGGCGTTTACATTATGAAGTCTGCAGACGGCGGGGATAAAACTAAGATTCCTGCGGAACATCGGCTTTTGTCACTTCAAACCAGAACACGGTTTCTTTTTCGTCGGAATCCACCCCATATTTCATTCCGTGGGCATTTAAGATCGTGCTGACGATGGAGAGTCCGATCCCGGTACCCATGCGGCGGCCGCTCTGGTGCTGGCTTCGCTGGTAGCGCTCCCAGATGATCTTTTTGTCCTCCTCAGAGATCGGGGTGCCGGGATTCGTTACGGAAAGCTGGACGGTGTGACTGCCTTTGGATTCCAGGGAGACGGTAATGGTATCGCCTTCCGGAGTATGATTGATGGCGTTGTAGAGTAGATTCCGGAGTACCTGACTGAGCTTTAACGGGTCGGCATATATAAAAACAGACTCTTTGGGTGCTTCAAAGCGGACCTGGATCCCGTAAGTCGCGGCGGCTGCCGCACAGTGGGAGGTCTCGGATTCCGCTAAACCTGTGAAATCAAAGGATTCCGGGCGGAGCCTGATATAGCCGGACTGAAGCTGGGAGTAATCTAAAATATCATTTACCATCTCACTCATCCGGTTGGATTCCTCAATGATAAGGTCCAGATCCTCGTTTCTGGCCGCCTCATCTTTCCAGTGAATGTCCCGGACAAGTTCTGCATAGCCGGAGATCACGGAAAGTGGAGAGCGGAGCTCATGGGAAACATTAGCGATGACTTCCTTTCGAAGAACATCGACGCGGGCCAGAGCCTGGCCGAGAAGTTCGACAGATTCCGCCAGTTCGCCGAGCTCATCCTGGCGGTTTACATCGGCGCGGGCGGAAAAATCATTTTCTGCGAGCCGGTCCACCGTGTGTTTGATTGCAAAGATCGGCTTTGTGAAATATCCGGAGCCCACGGCGGCGAGGATGGACGCGGCGATGGTCAGGACCACGGTGAGAATGATCAGCTGCATCCGGTTGAAGGTAAAGGCTGTATCGGTACGGATCATATTTTCAATCAGAAGATAGGCGTTCTCACCGGCGTAGGTGACAGGGATCCCAATATGGATATTGATTATATGGTGATCGCTTTTTAATACGTTCTGATAGATCTGGCGTGCCTTAACATTGGAAAACTCGTCGGAATTTCTGATGAATTTCCAGATGCCGTATTCAGGCTCATTCTGAACACCGGCAAGGAGATGGCCATAGCTGTAAATATCGGTGAGCTCCCCTGCATCGTCTACGAGAAAGATCGTTCCGTCGATCATCCGGCTCAAAAAAGGCAGAAGACGATCATCTTCCGTCAGGTCCCGGTTTGTCAGGTCGCTCATAACCGGCTGCAACTGTTTTAAGGAGTTGGACAGAGCTGTCTCCGCATAGGTATGTTCGAAGAAAAAGACCTGAACAAACCACATGCAGGCTGCGGTCAGGACAACAAGCCCCATCATCATGCCCCAGAGCTGAAACATCAGACCGGGGCGTTTTTTTCTGTGAATAGCTTTCGGCTCAGATTTTTTTGTTTCATTGATATGTTCCATAATTTTCCTTTATCGGTAATTGCTTTTCAATTCCAGTCAGTATCTGAGGTGTGCCCGGCGGGAGCAGTCAGACAGAATTACCGGATCACGGCATCAGGATCAAATTTATATCCGACGCCCCATACGGTCTGGATCATGGAGCGGTACGGGCCGAGACGGTCACGGACAGATTTAACGTGGGTGTCCACGGTGCGCCCGTCGCCGCAGTAGCTGTATCCCCAGACGTCCTGAAGAAGCTTGTCCCGCCTCATGACAGTTCCGGGATTTTTTGCAAGCTCCAGAAGAAGGTCAAATTCCTTCGGAGCAAGGATCAGCTCCTTCCCGGAGATGGAGGCGGTGCGGGAATCCGGGCGGATCTCAAGCTCTTTATATTGATAGGAGAGAACAGTACTTTTCTTTCCGTTGCGTTTTAAGACCGCGCCCACCCGCGCCATGAGCTCTTTCGGGCTGAAGGGTTTTGAGACATAATCATCCACTCCGAGACCAAAGCCTGTGAGCTTATCGTATTCTTCGTTTCTTGCGGTCAACATGATCACCGGAATCTCGCTGGTCTTGCGGATCCGCTCTAACGTTTCGAAACCGTCGAGTCCCGGCATCATAACGTCCAGGATCACGAGATCGAAATGATCATTCTGCAATTTTTCAAGTGCCGCAAGTCCATCTGCGGCCTCATCACATTCATAATGCTCCACTTCTCCATATGTCCGAACCAGTTTCCTGAGACGGATATCGTCGTCAACGATCAATAGTTTTGACATTAATATTGTACCTCTATTCTATAATTTCATGAATTACACGTATATTTAATAAAAATATACACTTTCATTTGCAGACAATCGGTTTGGACATAAAAGTTTTTTCAACATTTGTGTCATAGCCGGCTGGCATTTCTATCTAAAGATATATCATAAAAATCCCATCTGTGAAAGAGTCCTCACAATTTCCTGAAAATTTCCTCACAAAGTGTTCACAAATGACTTTTATATTATTGGCTATAACATTCAAAGAGGCAGAAAACAACAAGGATCATCAGGAAGGGAGCATATAGGATCATGAAAAAAAGGAACATCATCCTGTGTACGGCAGCAGGAGTCGTTGTAGTTGCAGCGGCAGCAGGTGTAATCGTGATGAAAGGAAACTCGTCGGGCGGCGGAATGCAGGGTGGTATGGGCGGCCCCGGCGGTGGTCCCGGAGGAATGGGCGGTATGCAGCAGGAAAGCCAGAATACCGTGGTCCGTGCGGAGGAGCCGGAGACAGGAAGTATTTATCTGACAACGGAGCTGACCGGGACGGTGGAACCGGATGATGTGGTCCATGTATACGCAAAGGCGTCCGGAGATATCACGGCGGTTTATGTGAAGGCGGGCGATACGGTCACGAAGGGTCAGGTCCTTTTTACGATCGATACGGAGCAGGTTGCAAATGCGAAAAATTCTGTGGATTCCGCGCAGGTAAATCTTCAGAAGGCTCAGAGTGATCTCGCAAGAATGCAGATCCTCTACGATGGCGGCGATCTCTCCGAACAGGAATATGAACAGTATACAAACGCGGTGAAGACGGCACAGCTCCAGTACAATTCCGCGAAGACTTCCTATGATCAGCAGGTCAGCTACAGCAGTGTGACGGCTCCAATCTCCGGAAAGGTGGAAAGTTGCAGCGCGGAAGTTTACGACCGGGCGAATATGAATGGGGAGCTCTGCGTGATCTCCGGCGAGGGCGAGAAGAAGGTGACATTCTATGTCACCCAGAGAATGCTGGAGAACCTTGCGGTTGGCGATTCACTGACAGTAGAAAAGAGCGGAAATACATACAATGCAATGATCGATGAGATCAACACCATGGTGGACGATTCCACAGGAATGTTTAAGGTAGAAGCGCAGCTTACCGATACAGACAACAACGCGGCGACGGGAAGTACCGTGAAGCTCACCGTTACGACGGGAAAAGCTGAAAACGTCATGACGATCCCGGTGGATGCTGTGTATTACAGCGGAGGAAACGCTTACGTCTACCTGTATGAAGATGGAAAGGCGAAAAAAGCGTCCATCGAGGTCGGAATCAACGATGACGATTATGTGGAGGTCATAGACGGACTTTCCGCAGATGACCTTGTCGTGAGCACCTGGAGCAACAATCTGTATGAGGGCGCAGATATCCAGCTTTCCGGAAGCAGCGACAGCCAGGCAGTTCCGGAAGGAGCAGGTGATCAGAACAGCCAGGCAGCCCAGAACGGAGAAGCTGGCGCACCGGATGGTCAGGCAGCTTCGGACGCAGCAGGCCATAACGGCGGAGCAGCCCCGGCAGGTGAGAATGCCCCGGCAGACAGAGCAGGCGGCGAGACACCAGCCGCAGATAACAGCGCTGCCGGCAGCAGTGCATCACAGGAGGGCTGATCATGGGACTTACGAGATATGTATTAAAACGTCCGGTCACAACGATCTTAGCACTGCTCTGTATTCTTGTGTTCGGTATCTCCTCCGTATTCAGTGCCACACTGGAGCAGATGCCGGATACAGATCAGCCGATGTTAATCGTGCGTGCATCATATTCCGGAGCGACACCGGAAGACATGGATGAGCTGGTGACAAAGCCCATCGAGGACCAGGTCAGTACGCTGGAGGGCGTAAAGAGCATGTCATCTACCTCCAACGAGGGAAATGCCATGATCATGCTGGAGTATGATTACGATCAGGATATGGATGATGCCTACAATGAACTGACACGTTCCTTAAACAGCATCCGCGGACTCCCGGAGGACTGTAATACCAGCATCATGGAGATGAACATGAACGGTGGAAACGACATCATGCTTTCCATCACTCATGACACTCAGGAAGACCTCTACGACTATGTAGACCAGAACATCACACCGGTATTTGAACAGCTTTCTACAGTTGCCCAGGTGGAATCCATGGGTGGTTCCTCCGAGTATGTGAAGGTGGAACTCGATCCGGTAAAGATGAAACAATATAAAGTGACGGTGAACCAGATCACAAGTGCCATGGCGGCGTCAGATCTCTCCTATCCGTCCGGATCCGCGGAATACGGCGACCTCTCCCTCTCCGTCACAACATCCGCGAAGGCCGGCACACTGAATGATCTGAAAAAGGTTCCGATCACGACCCAGAGCGGAAAAATCGTCTATCTGGAAGATATTGCCGACGTGTACACCACGGAAGAACAGATGGGCGGTGTGTCCCGCTATAACGGACAGGAGACCATCTCCATCTCCGTATCGAAGAAGCAGGACAGCTCCGCCATGAAGCTTTCCTCAGATGTAAAAGAAACGGTTGAATCTCTGGAGGCAGCAGATTCCGGACTTCATATCGAGATCGCCCGCGACAGCGCCGACAGCATCAAATCCTCCCTCCTGGATGTGGCTCAGACGATGGTTCTGGCAGTTATTATTTCCATGATCATCATCTGGCTTTTCTTCGGTGATATCAAGGCATCCCTGATCGTCGGAAGCTCGATCCCGACCTCCATTCTGGTATCCCTGATCCTGATGACGAGAGTCGGCTTTACCTTAAACGTCATTACCATGAGTGCCCTGGTTCTCGGCGTCGGCATGATGGTCGACAACTCCATCGTTGTTTTAGAGAGCTGCTTCCGGGCCATGGATAAGATGGATGGGCGCGGGTTCGTGGAGTACGCGAAGGCGTCTTTAGAAGGTACCGGTCTGGTTGCCATGTCCGTCCTCGGCTCCACCCTGACGACCTGTGTCGTATTTATCCCTCTTACAACCCTAAACGGAATGAGCGGTCAGATGTTCACACCGCTCGGCTGGACCATCGTATTCTGTATGAGTGCGTCCCTGCTTTCTGCGATCACGGTCGTTCCGCTGACCTATATGCTGTATAAGCCAAAGGAACGGGAAAAAGCACCGTTATCCGGTCTTATGAAGCTGCTTCAGTTCGGATACCGGAAGCTTCTTCCGACGGTACTGAAACATAAAGCCATTGTTATGCTGGGATCGATCGGACTTGTCGCAGCCACACTCTTCCTCGCGAGCGGCATGCAGAGTGAGCTTATGACATCCGATGATAACGGTACAATCTCCGTGACGATCACCACAAGACCGGGTCTTCTCGATGAGAAGGCGGATGATATCCTGACTCAGGTGGAATCCATCGTCAGCAGCCACGAGGATGTGGATTCCTACATGCTCCGTTACAACGGCAGCAGCGGAACCGTCAGCGCTTATTTAAAGGATGACAGGAAGATGAGCACGGATGAGATCGTTGCAGAGTGGGAAGACGAGATGGCAGGTTTTGCAAACTGTACGATCGAGGTCGAGGCGTCTGCGTCCATGAGCTTTATGGGAAGACAGAATGATTATGAGGTGATCCTTGACGGTTCTGATTACGACACGGTGAAGGAGACCGCGGACAAGATCGTGAGCGAAATGGTTGCCAGAGATGATGTAAAGAATGTCCACTCCGATGTGGAGAACACGGCTCCGGTTGTATCCATCAATGTAGATCAGGTGGCGGCTTCCGCGGAAGGTCTCACGGCGGCATCCATCGGACAGCAGGTAAAGCAGATGCTTGATGGAACTGAGATCGCGACCCTGACCATCGACGGAAATGAGGTCAGCGTCAAGGCAGAATATCCGGAAGGCATGTACCGCACGGTCGAGCAGGTAAAGAACATGCTGATCACGACAGGAAGCGGCGGAACCGTAGCGGTTTCCGATGTGGCGGATGTTGTCTTTAAGGATAACCCATCCTCCATCTCCAAGACCGATAAAGCGTAAGGCGTTGGTCAGGTAGGTGACGTACCACTCGGCAAGGAAACGGGCAAATTCGCGAGTAATGAAGAGGGTTAATTTATGTAAGTTACTGATAACCAATAAAGTTAAGTCTATTTTCAGGCGAAACCGACAGCGAGGTGGTCCAGCCGAATCTTTCCTCCGGAGTGACCATCGGTACAAACTCCAGAAACCGTATGATGGCGGAGGAATTCTCATCCCTGTATCAGGCCATCGCAGTCGCGGTATTCCTGGTATTCGTAGTCATGGCGGCCCAGTTCGAGTCCCCGAAGTTCTCCTTCATGGTCATGACCACGATCCCGTTCAGCCTTGTCGGTTCCTTCGGACTTCTGAAGCTGACCGGCACGACCATCAGTATGACATCTATTTTAGGATTTCTGATTTTAATTGGTACAGTCGTAAATAACGGTATCCTTTATGTGGATACGGTCAACCAGTACCGGCTGACCATGGATCTTAAGACTGCCCTTGTTGAGGCCGGAGCGACACGTCTCCGCCCGATCTTAATGACAAGCTCCACCACGATCCTCTCCATGATCCCGATGGTGCTCTCCACAGGAAGCAGCGCGTCCACGACGAAAGGTCTGGCGATCGTAAATATCGGTGGTCTGACGGCTGGTATTCTGGTTGCATTATTCATTCTTCCTGTTTACTACGCGATCATGAACGGTAAGAAGGAGAGAAAGGTACTGGATATTTAAATTGGGGTTTAAAATAAAAGGTCATAAAAGAGGATTAAATTAAGGATTAAATTTAAAGGTTTCATTAAAAAAGGTTTAAAAGGATAAAAAGGTTTTGGGAACACCCTGGGGGGAATTTATCCCCAGGGCGGACCTGTATCTGCCGCAGAAAGGAATGGATATCAGCATGAAGAAATGGAAGATTGCAGGCTTGTTCGCTATGGCACTTATGATGAGTGTGACGCCGCTCCAGGCGTTCGCGACCAGCCCGGAATTTGCATATACAGCGGAAAAATGGGCATCTCTCCAGGATAACAAGCTGGAATACGGGGAGATCGCGGATCTGATCCACGAGTACAACACGACAGTCCGCCAGAATGAGTTGGACTACCAGAAATATAAGGGAAAGACCAGCACGGATATCGCAAAGGAGTATTATGATTCCGCAAGCGAGGTATCCGAGCGGATCAGCTACCCGGACGATGACAGCGCAAACTACGCGGGACAGATCGCCCAGGCGTTAAACAGCGAGATCTCCGTGGATAACCTGACGGAGCAGGGCGATAACAACGTGGATGACGGTGAGATCAAGCGCCTTGGATATGAGCAGGCGGAGAAAAGCATCGTGCAGCAGGCACAGAAGCTGATGATCTCCTATTACAGCGGAAAGGCATCTCTGGATACCTTAGAGGACGCAGTGACTCAGGCAGAGACCACATACACCCAGGCGCAGACGAGAAAATCCGCGGGAATGACCCTGCAGTCGGAGGTCGACAATGCGGCGGAGGCGGTTACAAATGCGAAGGCGTCCCTGCAAGCCGCGAAGAGCAGTTTAGAGCAGACGAGACAGCAGCTCATTATCATATCAGGCTGGAACTACAATGATTCCGTGGAGATCGGAAGTCTGCCGGATGTGGACACCTCCGCAGTTTCCTCCATCAATGTGGATTCAGATATCCAGACAGCCATCGCGAACAACTACAGCATTAAAATTACGGAGCGCAGACTTGCGAACTCCCAGTCGGAGAACAACAGAGCGACTTATACAAGCACACTGTCGAATCAGAAAGACACGGTTTCCACAAACGTGAAGAACGCCTACAACAGCCTGGTACTCGCAGAGGACAGTTACGAACAGGCGAAGACGAGCTATGAGCTTGCGGAGAAGGAACGGGCAGCAGCAGAGCTAAGACTCTCCGCCGGAACCATCACAAAGAAGACATATGCGAAGCAGGAATCTGCCTGCCTTTCCGCGAAAACTTCCATGGAATCCGCAAAGTTAAGCTTTCTCACCGCGAAGGTCACATATGACTGGGCAGTGGCAGGACTGGCGTCGGCGTCATAAGTTTCTCTTTGCCGGGAATGATTCCTGTCACAGCAGAAAAACGCAAAATGGCATGGAATGTAGTTTGGGAATGAGTTGATGTGAGGTGAAAGAATGAAAACATATAAAAAATGGATGGGCGGTCTGCTATTCGGCGCGGCAATTTTCGCGGCAGCCGGAGGTGGGAACAACGCGGACGGTATCCCCGGAAATATGCATGGATTGATCGCCGGAGCGTTCTCATCCTGCAAAATCGTATCCTACGCAGCGGAATCCGATTCCGTAGATCCAAGCCAGATCACGAAGATCGAGTACAGCGATCTACGGGAACTGATCAAAGCGGGAAACTTTTCCTATCTGCAGAGTCAGGACAGCCAGAACCGCCAGAGTGCGCCCTATGAAAAGATGCACGAGACGTTAAAGGAAGAGTACAACTACTTGAAAAAGATGGCGGACTCCTATAAGAATGACGGCGACACAGAAATGCAGGCACTCTACGAGAATAACGCGAAGAACATCCGCACTTCCATGGCGCAGGTGCAGTCTACGATCAACCGAATGAATTCTGCAAGTCAGGAGAAGACCATGGAGGATCTGGCGGATACCCTGACGGCATCGGCACAGAACCTGATGAACTCCTACAACCAGATGGCAGCCAATGTGGTGGCGATGGAAAAAAATGTGGAGGCGGCGCAGAGTTCCTACGACGCGGCGGTGAAAAAACGGTCGGCTGGTCTCATCAAGGATACGGAGCTGGAGTCGGAGAAGAGCAGCCTGGAACGGCAGCAGAACTCCCTGGCATCCCTGAAAGAGCAGCAGAGTGAATTGAAGGAAAGTCTTCTGACGCTGCTTGGACTTTCCGGGCGCACCGATGTGGAGATCGGCACAGTCCCGGATCCGGATATGGCGGCGATCCGTGCAGTTTCTGTGGAGAATGACCTTCAGACAGCCATCAGCAACGATCCCACCTGGGTCAGCGAGATGAAATCAAAGGTCACCGGAACGGATAACCGGGAGCTCAGAAAGCAGCGGATCAGCGAGGCATCCCAGAACGCGGAGATCAGCCTGAGATCCACATACGAGAATCTTCAGAATGCCGTATCCCAGTATGAGGCAGCGGAGAGCGCCTATTCCGCCGCAAAACAGGCGTGGGATACGGTGCAGAAGAAGCAGGCAGCAGGCATGCTCTCAAAGAATGCCTACATTTCCGGTGAATCCGCATGGCTCTCCGGCGAGGCGGCAATGAACACGGCGAAATTGAACCTTGTTTCTGCCTATGAGTCCTATGTATGGCGGGTGGCCGGTGTTGAGACCGGCGCGTCTGCAGGCGGCGCAGCCATGTCCGCCGGAGTTTCCGGCGGTGGCGGGGCACCGGCCGGAAGATAGGAAAGCGGAAGAGATCTGCTGAACCGTTATAGAAATTTCTTCATACAGTCCCGGAGATTTTCTTCCATCCCGGTGAGCTCATTGGCGATCTCCATGACAGCCTTTGACGCACCGGAATACTGATTTTTATAACCGCATATGGTCTTGATCCCCATATTACAGCCGTCAGTGACAATACTGGCGGCTTCTTTGTCACCGCCTTTTGCCATCATGCGCATTTCTGTGGACATCCAGGACCAGGCGGAGGCCATTTTCCCCGGCTCTTTTCCCTCCTCCTCCATGGCACTTAAGGTCTTTTTGATCTTTGCATCCAGCTCCTGATGCTTTTCATAGCTTTCCGTGATATCTTTCCAGAGTTCCTGATCCGACACCATATCCCGGATCTGCCCCAGGCTTTCCGCAGCCATTTTGCAGCCGGAGTCACATTCGCGGAGAAGATTGACTGAGTGCTCTTCCATCATTGATCCATCCTTTCCATAATAATTGCCATGCAGTTTCTTCAGACAGCTGATAAAAACAACAGCCATGGATCTGTCTGATATTCATCTGCAAAAAAAGTATGAGAGATACAGGGGAAAATTATGCATGGCACTTCTGGAATGTCACTTACATGTCATAAGAATTCAAGGGCAGTGGAACGTATTCTGCCGCAGACAGAAAAACTTAAGAAAATGAAAAGCAAAGGACAAGAGGGATCAGTTGAATCCAGCCCCTATTTATGTTATGATGTTAACGTTCGAAAACGAATTATGCTGAATACTGGAGGAAAAGCTTGGAAAAGACAGAAGCAGAAAAAATTCTGAAGGAAAAACTGGAAACCGCAGAGAAGATCCTAGTGGGGATCGGCTCTGAGTGGAAGAAAAAAGAAGGCACGGAGGAGGAAGAGGTCCTTCATGCCGCCGAAAAGTTAAAAAATTTTCTGGATGGAAAAGATTATTATATCATAACTTCACTGTCCGGTGAGGATGCAGACCGGCTGGGCTTTTCTGCCGGTCATATGGCAGTTCCCCATAGCGTATCCTTTACGGAAGAAGCGTGGAAGCATTATACCTTATGGCTTTCCTGCACCCTGAACCGGAACACGGTGCTCCTGGAGTTGGGGGAAAACTATAAAGATCCGTCCCTGATCCGCTGGCCCTTTGAGAAGACAGCAATGTTAAACAATAAGGCGTATCTGTTCCGGGTTCACAAGATCTTTTCTCAGGTGCCGGAAGAGCTTTCTGGGAAATCATGTCCGGTGGCGGAGGTATCGTTTAAATTAGTGGATGATTTCTTAGAAAGAGTGTAACTGTTCAGGAGGTTTGAGCACTTGCTGTGTTGACGGTAAGAAAACATAAAATTATGAAGGTACTGAAGCGTTACGAATAAATACAACAAGGAGGAAATATGTCTGCGATCGCAAATGACTGGTTGGTCCCTATGAGCGGGGAATTCAAAAAGCCGTATTACAGGAAATTATACGAGACCGTAAAGAGCGAGTACGAGACAAAGGAAGTCTACCCGGCGCCGGATGATATTTTCAACGCCTTTGCGTTTACACCGCTCTCAAATGTAAAAGTGGTGATCCTTGGACAGGACCCGTACCACGAGCCGGGGCAGGCGCATGGACTGAGCTTCTCCGTAAAGCCGTCGGTGGAGATCCCGCCGTCCTTGGTCAATATCTATAAGGAACTTCATGAGGACTGCGGCTGCTATATCCCGAACAATGGATATTTAAAGAAGTGGGCAGATCAGGGTGTGATGCTCTTAAACACAGTCCTGACAGTCCGTGCCCATGCGGCAAACTCCCACAAGAATATCGGATGGGAGGAATTCACGGATGCCGCGATCCGCGTCTTAAACGAGCAGGACCGCCCGATGGTATTCATCCTCTGGGGACGCCCGGCGCAGATGAAAAAGCCAATGCTGACGAATCCGAAGCATCTGATCCTCGAGTCACCGCACCCGAGCCCACTGTCCGCCTACCGCGGATTTTTCGGCAGCAGACCGTTCAGCAAGACAAACAAGTATTTAAAAGAGAATGGAATCGAGCCGATTGACTGGCAGATTGAAAATATCAACTAGCAATCCGGCGTGCGTCAGCGGGTTCGGAAAAATGCGCCGCAAGCTTGCTTGCAGAAGCATTTTTTTGAACCTGTTGACATAGGGCGGATGCCCGAAGCTTCTTGTTTTCATGACAATGAAAACAAGAAGACCGCACGCTATATTCAAAATATAAAGCATAGGAGTGAATATGAGCAACTTTATCGAATTTCTAAAGATCGTTGTATTCGGTGTCGTCGAAGGTTTCACCGAATGGCTTCCGATCAGCAGCACCGGACATCTGATCCTTGTGGAGAATATCGTCCACCTGAATGTATCAGAAGAATTCATGAACGTGTTCCGCGTCGTGATCCAGTTAGGCGCAATTCTCGCGGTACTGGTCCTGTATTTCAGACGCCTGAATCCATTTGATCGGGGGAAAAAACCGGCACAGAAGCGTGCCACATGGCATCTATGGTTCAAAATTATCATCGCCTGCCTTCCGGCTGCAGTGATCGGAATTCTGCTTGACGAAGTGCTTGATAAGTATCTCTACAATCCATATGTGGTTGTGGCGATGCTAATCATCTACGGTGTCATTTTTATTGCCTTCGAGAACCGCAACCAGCACGCGGAATTCCGCATAAAGAAAGTATCCCAGATTAGTTACCAGACCGCATTTTACATCGGCCTCTTCCAGCTCCTCGCGCTGATCCCGGGTACATCGAGATCCGGCGCAACGATCCTCGGTGCGATGATGCTTGGCTGTTCCAGAACCGCCGCATCGGAGTTCACCTTCTTCCTTGGAATTCCGGTCATGTTCGGCGCCAGTCTCTTAAAGATCCTTCACTACGGCCTGGCATTCTCCGCAATGGAGCTCTTCTTCATGGCAGCTGCCATGGTGATCGCCTTCGTCGTTTCCATGTACTCGATCCAGTTCTTACTCGGATATGTCAAAAAACATGACTTCAAATTCTTCGGATACTACCGCATCGTCCTCGGTGTGATCGTCCTGATCTATTTCGGACTGACTGCGATCCTGACAAAATAAAGAAAAACAAGAGTTTCCCGGAATCCATCCGGATGGGTACAGAATAGCAGCCCACCGATGGATTCCGGGATTTTTTTTGCGTATTACAAAAACACGGGAATTGTGACGCTATTTCACAGAACCGTGCATGTTTCATCACACTTTCATCACATTTCACTGGTACACTATGTCATGTAGTTAAGGAGAGGAAAGAAAAAGAGAGAGTCCTTAAGTACAAAAAGAAACATCGAAAATTTCAACACAGAAAGGAGATTCCTATTATGTATGATGAAAATAAATGGAACGAAGTAAATAATGAAAACGAAAAGAAAAATAATGAACAGCCGGTAAACACGCAGAACACTCAGAACACCCAAAACGGAGCCCAGCAGCCTCAGGGTGAGCATACAGGAAGACAGGTCTACGGAAGACTTGGTTCCGGTACACAGAACGGTCAGCCGTATAACGGAAATCCGAACGGCCAGAACGGTTACTACGGCGGGCAGCAGCATTACGGAAACCAGAACCAGTACACGAACCCGTATCAGCAGTACGACTATTATCAGGGACATGGACAGAATCCGAACGGAAACGGAAACAGCCACCACGCTTCGAAGAAACACTCCTACGCCAAGACGACAGCTCTTGTCACGGCGGCAGCGCTCCTCTTCGGTGTCGTATCCGGCGGAACGATGTACGGAGTCAACCGTGCGGCCAACACCCTGTTGCCGTACCAGAGCTCCCAGGTAAACGAGACCATCGGGCAGACGACCCAGATCCCGGCAGCGAACACATCCACAACTTCCAGCAACGGTGTTGTTATTGAGGATGTCTCCGCGATCGTGGACGCAACCCTTCCGTCTGTCGTATCGATCACAAATACCCAGGTCTACCAGAGCAACACCTGGTTTGGACAATCCCAGACCTACGAAGTCCCGAGCAGCGGTTCCGGCATCATCGTCGGACAGAATGACTCCGAGCTTCTGATTGTTACAAACAACCACGTTGTCAGTGATTCCGAGGGACTTACCGTGACGTTCGCGGATGAGAGCACTGCGGACGCGGCCATTAAGGGCACAGACTCCGAGGCGGATCTCGCAGTGATCGCAGTTCCGCTCGACAAGGTCTCCGCTGACACAAAGGGCAAGATCAAAGCGGCGACACTCGGTGATTCCGATTCCTTAAAGATGGGGCAGGGCGTTATCGCCATCGGCAACGCGCTTGGACTTGGCCAGAGCGTGACAGTCGGACATGTAAGCGCGTTAAACAGAGAGATCAAAGTTGACGATGCGACTAAGACCGTCATCCAGACAGACGCAGCGATCAACCCAGGCAACAGCGGCGGAGCTCTCTTAAACTCCAAAGGTGAAGTTATCGGCATCAACGAAGCAAAGTACGCGGATACAAGTGTTGAGGGCGTCGGCTACGCGATCCCGATCTCCAAAGCAAAAGATATCATCGATGACCTCATGACAAGGACCACAAAGATCGCTGTTTCCGAGTCTGAGCAGGGCTATCTCGGAATCCAGTTACAGAACATTGATGAGTCCATGGCAAAGATGTACGGAATGCCGCAGGGTGTCTATGTCTACAAGATCATGGAAGACTCCGCAGCCGCAGGTTCCGATCTTCACGAGAAGGACATCATTACAAAGCTGGATGGTGAGAAGATCTCCAACTACGCAGACCTTGCAAAGCTTCTGACTTATTATAAATCCGGTGATACTGTAACATTGACTGTCCAGTCTCTTGTAAACGGCAGCTATCAGGAGAGAGAAGTCCAGGTAACCTTAAAGCAGCGTCCGGCTGAGTCTGACAGTGAAAATAGTCAGAGCCAGGGCGGACAGCAGGATCAGAAACCGGCACAGAGCCAGTCTAAGATCGGAAAATAATAAAGAGTCGATATAAAATAGAGAAACAAGACCGCCTCCCTGGAGTGATCACGGGAAAGGCGGTCTTGTTTTGTAAAGGTATAAAGGTTTTATCGAAAAGTTCCTGAAAACATGTTTACAGGAAATTCATGAACGTGGTCAGTACCATGGAGTTGAAGAAGTCAACGAATAAGCTTCCTACTAACGGTACGATGAAGAACGCTCTCGGAGCAGCACCGTAGCGCTCAACGAGTGCTCTCATGTTTGCCATCGCGTTCGGGGTAGCGCCCATACCGAAACCGCAGAATGCAGTTGTCATGGCAGCGGCCTCATAGTCACGTCCCATAACGTTGAATACAACGAAGTTCGCGAACAGGAACATAACAACGGTCTGCACAAGCAGGATGACGATCATCGGAAGAGCAAGGGCTGCTAACTGCCAGAGCTTTAAGCTCATCATAGCCATGGAAAGGAACAGATTTAAGGAAAGTCCGCCGAGGGCATCGATCTCAACCATCGGAAGTTCTTTATGCTGAACATCCCAGATGTTACGGATCGCTGCTGCTGCCAGCATGGCGCCGATATAGGTCGGGAATGTTAAGTGGCATACGTCTTTAAAGAATGTAAAAATAAGAGTACCGAGACCGATGGCAACTGCTAAAAACATAGCGGATGTTGTGAATTTCTGACCGTCAACGGCCGGCATAACCTCTGCTGTTTCATTTCCCTCAGCAGCTGCTGTGGATTTTAAGTGAAGCTTTTCAACACGGGCACGGGCGATCGGTCCGCCCATCATGCTTCCGGATACGAGTCCGTAGGTAGCTGCCGCAAGAGCAACTGTTGTAGCGCCTACAACGGCATAATCTGTCTCAAGAAGCGGTCCGAAGGAACCGGATGTTCCGTGTCCGCCTACTAACGGCATGGAACCCATACATAAGCCAAGGAGCGGATCCAATCCAAATGCTGCTGCAAGACCGCTGCCGACTGCGTCCTGAACGATACAGATGGCGATTGCCAGACCCAGGAACATAAATACCTGTATGCCGCCTTTTTTCAACAGACGGAAGCAGGCTGTGAATCCGACGCTGCAGAAGAAGATCGTCATGAAGACACTCTGTAATGTTGTGTCAAAGGAGAGTTCCAGAATTCCTGCTGCGTATAACGCCAGATGAGCAAAGGCGAATACGATACCGCCGGCAACCGGTGCCGGGATGCAGTACTTACTTAAGAATGAAAGTTTGTTGACCATGAGTCGTCCGAGACAATAGACGAGAGCGCCGAGGGCGCAGGCCTGGTACATGTCGAGCTGTAAAGTGATCATAAGATTTACCCCCTCTTATATAGTTGTTCACCAGGTAACGGTTCAGTGATTTCACAGTTGCGGTCAAGCCTGTGTTACTTACGGTCGATGCAGGAATGTGCTGACCTGCCAAACAGTTACTTAGTTGCTACAATTCCATGTTAAATTCAAACTACAAAAAACATCAAAAAAATACAGAGGGCAGAGTTCAGATACTGTTAAGGCGAAAGACGATTCTGTCAGAAAATTTACACATGGTTTTTCGGTTGCGGGAAGACTCAATTTGCATTATAATAGGTTATAATTCTGTAAAAACAGGCAGAAAACGCGTGGACAGGCCGCGGCCTGTATCCATGAGAAACGATAGAAGGTTCAGGGAGAAAAAATTTGGAAGACAACAAAAATAACGGATATGAGAAGATCTGCTGCATGTGCAGACGGACGGAGAGTCAGGCAGGAAAAATGATCACGCTGCCGGGCGGATTGCAGGTGTGCCGGGACTGTATGCAGAGATCGTTTGATATGATGATGGGAAGCGGTATGGACTGGACAAAGATGTCCGGGATCACGCCGGAGCTGTTGAAAAATATGTATCTGAATCCGATGGGAAGCGGAGATGGAGCGCAGAAGCAGGAGAATACCGGAACTGCTGCGGGTAAGAAAGATGACGTGAGCGAAGCGGAAAAACAGAATTCTGTGGATAATCCGACTGAAGCAGACACGGATGAGGACGCAGAGCAGACCGTTGTGGATGCTGACGAGACCGAAGATGGCGATGATTTCGAGGAGGACGGTGACGGATCAGAGGGAATTCCATTGGGAAATATTTTCGGAATCCCGGTGGGGCAGATCGACCTCGGCGCCCTCATGGGCCAGGGCCATAAGCGCAGGAAAAAGAAGAAAAAAGTAAAAAAGGAGCTGTTTAAGCTCAGCGAGATCCCGGCCCCCCATGCGATCAAGGCACAGCTCGACGAGTATGTGATCGGACAGGAGCAGGCGAAGAAGGTGATCGCTGTCGCAGTCTACAACCACTATAAGCGTGTATTTTCCAAGACATCCCCGGATGCCGGGAAGTACGGAACCGATATCGACATCGAAAAGTCAAATATCCTGATGATCGGACCTACCGGAAGCGGTAAGACGTATCTCGTAAAGACTCTGGCGAAGCTCCTCGATGTGCCGCTTGCGATCGCGGACGCCACATCCTTAACAGAAGCAGGTTATATCGGTGACGATATCGAGAGTGTTCTCACAAAGCTCCTCGCAGCGGCGGGCGGTGATGTGCAGAAAGCGGAGATGGGCATCGTGTTCATCGACGAGATCGATAAGATCGCAAAGAAGAAATCCACGAACACCCGCGATGTCAGCGGCGAGTCCGTGCAGCAGGAACTCTTAAAGCTTTTAGAGGGTGCGGATGTGGAGGTCCCGGTCGGAACAGGACAGAAGAACGCCATGACCCCGATGGAGATGATCAACACAGATAATATCCTCTTTATCTGCGGCGGCGCCTTCCCGGATCTTGAGAATATTATCAAGGAGCGTCTCACCAATACGACGTCCATCGGCTTCGGCTCCGATCCGAAAGACAAGTATGATAAGGATCCGAACCTTCTTTCCAGAGTTACCAATCAGGATCTCAGGGAGTTTGGCATGATCCCGGAGTTCCTTGGAAGACTTCCGGTGACTGTGACACTTCAGGGATTGACAAAAGACTTCCTCGTACGGATCTTAAAAGAGCCGAAGAACGCGATCCTGAAGCAGTATAAGAAGCTTCTCGCCATGGACGAGGTAAATCTGGACTTTGACGATGACGCTCTGGAATGGATTGCAGAGCAGGCGTTAAAGAAAGATACCGGAGCCAGAGCACTCCGGGCGATCATCGAGGAGTTCATGCTTGATATCATGTTCGAGATCCCGAAGGATCCGGAGATCGGTTCCGTGACGATCACCCGTGCGTATCTGGAAAAACACGGCGGCCCGCGGATCGAGATGCGGGAGTATTCCGCACCGGAGAAGAAGGAAGCTCTGCCCGGACCAGTGGAAGCGGCAGTGAATGCTAAGGCGCCGCAGGTGCAGTAAATGCAGAAAGGCTGAAAATAAAACAGCGGATGATAAAGAGTCCGTGCAGTTTTTGCAGGGCGGCGTGATTTGAATTATAAATTCCGTAAACGTAAAAATGCCTCATACAGATCCAGTGTTCCATATCCGTATTCACGGTTCGGGTATGTGAGCGCTGGATTTCTTTGTGCTCCGCGGACGAAGATGGATTTTAATACCGGAGTGTTGAGGTACGGATAACTTCCGTTAAGGAGACCCCAGTGCAGCAGGATCGCCGCGGCTCCGGCGAGATGGGCGGCGGCGACGGAGGTGCCGGACATTCTCGTGAGGCGTATTCCCGAGGCGGATGCCCCTAAAATATTGACGCCCGGAGCAGCGAGATCCGGCTTGATCTGCCCGGAACGGCTGTAACCGCGGCTGGCATGGATGTAGATACTGTTCCGCGTGTGGTCATAGGCTGTGACGGTGATGGGATACTGGGCATTTCCGGGATCTGTGATGGTCGTGTCGGGATCCGGGCGGAGAAAATAAGTCTCATCCGAGATGAAACCCCGTACCGGAAGCCAGAGATGAAAGGTTTCCCGGATGTCCAGAGAGTTCCGGATCAGGATCCGCCAGATCCCGGACATCGGTCTTTCAAAGCGCATGAAGATAAACTGGCTCCCGGCGCTCACGTCGGCGATCTGGGTGTAGACAGTGATCTGAGTCTGCTCCAGAAGAAAGGACAACGTGTTCTCGCCCCGAAGTGGAACGGGGATCTCCTTTGCTACTTCCCCGGTGGGCGAGATAAAACCCACCGTGTAGACACCAACCTCATTTGCCCACAATTCCATGGAAAATCCCGTTTCCTGTTCCCCCACACGAAGTTCCGCTGTGATCTCATCCGTATCGGCATTCATGACTGCCTGAAAGTGGTGTCTCGCTCCTGTTTCATTTCCTGCGGCGGTGATGACGGCGGAACCATTTGAAAGGCTGACCTGATTTAAATACTGTCCGAGTCGGCTCGTTCCCATGTGGCTTCCCATATTGGTGCCGAGGGCGATACAGACGACAAGAGGCATGGAGTATTCCCGCGCGAGAGCGTAGAGATAGGAGACGCCCATCAGGATATCATTTTCCTGATATGCGTCAGCCCCGTCCCGGATCAGGTAAAAATCCCGGAGATACTGTTTTGCTGGTTTTAACTTCACCATGGCGATGGATGCCCGCGGAGCTGCCCCGGAAAATCCGGCGCGTTCGTCCCGGTTTCCGGCGGCGATGGAGGCGAGGAAGGTTCCATGCCCGTTTTCGTCCCGGGTTGGAACGATGGAGGCAGGATCATCGGAATTCAGGGCCAGATTGATCTGGGCAGCAGTATATTGGCAGCCGTAAAGGACCGGGAAGAAGGATGAGGTTTCAGAAGACGGCGGGAGTGTCTGGTCCCATATCCCAATGATTCTGGTACTCCCATCCGCGCTCCGAAACAGAGGGTCCATATAATGGACCCCGGTATCCCCAAATCCAATAAGAACTCCTTCCCCCTGATTGTTCAGCACCGGAAGCTCACCTGCCGCTGTGATCCCAGCAGCATCCATACTTGTGACATCTAAAAGACTATATAGTTTCGGAATTGCCGAATATGTATAGGAGGTATAGGAAAAGGATGTTATCGTGGAGAACGGGATATAGACGACCGCCAGCGTGGAATTCACGAAATCAATGCAGTCTGTCCCCTGTGATCGCATAAAGTTCTCGGGAGAGGTAAAATAGGGCGCGATAAAATCTGCAAACTCTTCCGATGCGACAGAATTTCTACATGCCATGGCTGATACTCCGCAGAAAAATGGTTTATACTGTATATGTATCCAGAATGCAGATAAGACCCGGATCCAAGAAAGATATGGACGGACTCTTTAAAATGTTGTAAGATGATACAAGGGATAGAAGATCAAAAATCCGACGCAGGGCTGCCCGCGGAGGGATTTCTGTATCTGGACCCGGCATCATATCAGTTTAGAAAGGAAAGGGGAATCGCAATGTTTGGATTTTTGACATTCGGAACGACGCTTGCGCTTACAGATCTGGCTGTGAAAAAAGAGATCGAAGCCAGACCCGATGAAGAATTCCCGAAAACTGTGAAAGAATCAGGCGGTCTGATCCGCCTCTACAAAAACCACAATCCGGGCTTTTCCTTCGGATTCATGAAGGAATACCCAAAACTTGTGGAGATGGTCCCGGTCTGCATGCTGTCGGCGGTAGCCGGTGCATGGGCGTATGTGATCGGAAAGAAGGGACGTGTGCTGGAGAAGACGGCGCTGACCCTGGTGCTGGCCGGCGGAGCGAGCAACCTTTATGACCGGCTCAAACGCGGATATGTGGTGGACTATTTCAGCATCCAGTGGAAGAAACTGAAAAAAGTGGTCTTCAACCTGGGTGATATCTTCATTTTTGCCGGATCGGCCCTGTTTGCGGCAGTCCAGCTCGTGGAGGAGCTCCGCGAAATTCTTCCGAAAGAAAAAATCTTTCTTAAGGAAGAAGAGTAATTCAGGCAGCAGGACACAAAATCCAGCTCACCCATGCTGCAAAACACATCGGCGCAGAAAAGCCGGGACAATGAGGAGAACAGTTTATATGAAGAAACAATATGATTACCTGTTAGTGGGCAGCGGCCTTTTCGCCGGAGTTTTCGCGTACTACGCAAAAAAAGCCGGAAAGACCTGCCTGGTTCTTGAGAAGAGAGAACATGCAGGCGGAAACATCTACTGCGAAAATATCGAGGGCATCAACGTACATCGTTACGGCGCCCATATCTTCCACACCAGCAACAAGGAAGTCTGGAACTTTGTGAACGGCCTCGTGGAATTCAACCGCTACACAAACAGCCCGGTTGCAAACTACAAGGGCGAGATGTATAACATGCCGTTCAACATGAACACCTTCAGCCGCATGTGGGGAATCTCCACTCCGGAGGAGGCAAAAAAGATCATCAATGAGCAGAGAAAGGTCATCAAGGGCGAGCCGAAGAACCTGGAAGAGCAGGCCATCAGCCTTGTGGGAACCCATATCTACCAGAAGCTTGTCAAGGGCTACACTGAGAAACAGTGGGGCAGAGACTGCAAGGAGCTCCCAGCCTTCATCATCAAACGTCTCCCGGTACGCTACACCTACGACAACAACTATTTCAATGACCTTTACCAGGGAATCCCGATCGGCGGCTACAATAAGATCACGGAAAAGCTCTTCGAGGGCTGTGAGATCCGCCTCGGAGCCGACTACCTGGCTGACAAGGAGAAATATGACGCCCTTGCGGACAAGGTCGTATATACAGGAACCATCGACAGCTATTTCGACTACTGCTTCGGAAAACTCCAGTACCGCAGTCTGCGGTTTGAGACGGAGATCTTAGACTGCGACAACTATCAGGGCAATGCGGTCATCAACTACACCGACCGCGAGACTCCGTACACGAGGATCATTGAGCACAAACACTTCGAGTTCGGAACCCAGGAGAAGACAGTCATCACGAGAGAGTACCCGGCGGAGTGGACCGAGGGCATGGAGCCATACTATCCGGTAAACGATGAGAGAAACCAGGAATTATATAAGAAATACGCGGAACTCGCTGGAAAAGAGAAGAATGTGATCTTCGGCGGAAGACTCGCGGAATACCGCTATTACGATATGGATAAGGTTATCGAGTCCGCCCTGTCCTGCGTGAAGAAGGAATTTGGAAATGAATAACCGGCCGAAAACGCCTCACGGGTTCGCCAGACTCATCATTGGCGACGGATCCGCGGTATCGGAGCAGAAGAACATCATCTGGAATATGATCGGAAGCTTCCTCTACGCCTTTGCGTCCATGGTGCTCTCTATCGCGGTGGTCCAGCTTGCGGGCGAGGACGCGGGCGGAGTGTTCACCTTCGCCTTTACCACCTTCGGACAGCACATGTTCATGGCGGCATACTTTGGGATCCGCCCGTTCCAGATCACGGATACCGGGGAGAAATATACCTTCGGCGATTATCTGGGACTGCGCCTCATCACCTGCGGTCTCGCGATCCTTGTGGGCTTTGGCTACGTCCTTGTCAGCGGATATACCTTTGAGAAGGCAGCTGTCGTTTTTCTGATGGTGGTCTACAAGGTCATCGATGCCCTGGCGGATACATACGAGGCAGAATTTCAGCGGAGCGGAAGACTGTACCTGACGGGAAAATCCAACGCGTTCCGGACGATCCTCTCCGTAACCTGTTTCCTCGGAAGTCTCGCGGTGACAGGAGAGCTTCTGACGGCCAGTATCTGGGCAGTCGGCGCGCAGTTTATGGGATTTTCCCTGTTTGATTTCCTTGTGATCCGGGAACTCCCGAATGTGACATGGAAGTCGGGGCGCGGAAAGAAATTCCAGCTCTTCCGGGATAATATTCTGTTATTTTTCTCGGTGGTTCTGGACTTCTATATCTTTTCCGCATCAAAATACGCCATCGAGGCCCATATGGCAGACCGTGATCTCGCAGTCTACGGCGCGATCTTCATGCCGACCAGCGTAATCAACCTGGTTGCCGGCTTCGTGATCCGACCGTACCTCACAAAGCTCGCGGTGGACTGGGAGACAGGCCACTTAAAAGCATTCCGGAAGATCATCATGAACCTTGCCCTGATCATTGCGGCCCTGACCGTTCTCGCGGTGGGCGGTGCGTGGTTATTGGGAATTCCGGTGATCAGCCTGCTGTACCCAAACTTAAGAGAAGGACTTTCCACCTGCCGCATGGCGTTGGTACTGATCATCATCGGCGGCGCCCTCAATGCATTCATGAACCTGTTTTACT
>OGEK01000791.1_pt1 | contig 29030 bp, 21 predicted proteins | sample 1570641 | NCBI WGS metagenome assembly OGEK01 (sample SAMEA2582136, study PRJEB24529) | metagenome | biome: Human gut stool | place: China | collected 2011
TTTCCGGACGACGTATTGAACGCGGATTATATTTATGCAAAGAAGGATACTGCATTAACGCAGACTGCAATGGCGCAGCAAACATCCTCAGAAAAGCAATCCCGGATGTATGGAAAAATGTATCAAACTTTCATTTCCTTGCAACACCGGAAAGTATTAGATTTGCAATGCTGAATCCTGCAGATTCACACAAGAGATATAAACAGCACAACAACTGGATTTTTGTTCCCGCTGATACTGCTGGCTATTCTTACAGACCTGCCGCATAATCAAATAATGCGTCTTTATGCACGCGCTTTAAAAGCAAAGCATAGACCAAAGTATTCCTTAGGCATCATTTGCCAATGGATAGGGGGGCTTGGTGAACAGCCCTTTGTTAGCACGGCCAGCATATGGCTCATTTGTCTTATGCTCGAGAGACGAACGTGGTACGGCTTCAAGAACAAAACCTTTTATCGGTAACTCCTGGAGGTATTTTTCGGAGCTTTGCTCCGTTTTAGATACCACCTTTATAGGAGCCATGCACTGCATAGGGGTGGAGACTTCATTACAAAGAGGTACCTGACTTGTACCACGATAAAAAAACAGCATATGATATTGATGTTGACGATAACGTAAAAGAGCTTATCATTCCTACAGATTTAAAAATGAACAATACAAAGAAGAGTTTTCCTTCGGTTAAAAAGCTGATTATCGATGCCCTTGTTGTAGATATCCAGATTCCAAATTCGCTGTTCCCAAATGTGAAAAACACAAAAAATGTATACTGAAGGCATGCTGCCGGCCTGTCTTCTCTTTTTTCCTTCCCTGCAAAATCCGGCATATTAAATACGAAACAAGATACAAAAACAAAGAAAGGAAAAGAGAAAAATGAATAAAAAAGAATTGTTTAATGAAGAACGGGAAATCCCAGACCGACAAAAAGTCGTCTGCAGGTCAAATGTCCCGGTTTTAACTCCACACGCGAGTCTGAATCCACGTTCAAAACACGTACTCAGCCTTACGGCTTCGCTTGCCGAACTTCGTGCTGGTTGCGAGCCGGAACGGCAAGTTATCAAAGCAAACAGCCAAAATGGCGTGACAATGTATATTGATAAAAGTCTTAATGCTGTTGTTGATATGGATGTAGAAGACTGGGTGAGAGAAATTGAATTTAACTCGGACGTAGAGATGAGTGATAGTAATAAGAAATTTCCAAATGTAGAAAAGCTTATTATCGGGCCAGCTGTTGATGAAATCAATATCAATAATGAGACGTTTTCCGGCGTGAAATATGTTGATTCCAAAAATACACATTATGTTTCCGGAAGATATCTCGTATATGCATCATCATATCGTGTAATACTTGAAAATGTCTTTTCTCCGGATGAGAATGATGTAATTGACATGTCTGGTATTAATAAGATTGCTTCATACGCCTTTCATGGATGCAAATGTACCAATCTGATAAATCTCAAAACCACATTTACATGGCCTGACATTGAAGAATCTGCATTTGTAGGCTCTGCATTTGAAGCACAGCCGTTCGTGAATGGTGTAAAAATGGTAAATTATATCGTCATTGATATTGACAAAGATGCAGACAAAGTTATTCTTCCAGACACTATGACTCAGCAAGCCATATTTTTGCAGGATATTGATTTGGGTGTAGTGAAAGAAATGGTTATACATAATCCAAATAGTATATCCAATCTTCAATATAATTCAAATCTTCCAGAGAAATTGACTCTTGAAATTGATTATTATATAAGGCCGGAAGATATTCTGATGCTTCCTCAGACCAAAACAAAAAAAGCTAAGTGTATACGAAAGCTCTCAATTAAAAGCCCTCATTATGTAGAAATTGATGGCATAATTTATACAAAAGATATGCATAGGCTTATCGTTGGTTCTGCCGGATTGAAACATGTTGAGGTCCCAGAAGGAGTCGAAAAAATCACTGATTTTGCTTTCTATAATAGTGAAATTGAATCTGTCAAACTTCCAGACTCTATCAAAAAAATCGGGGATGAGGCTTTTAGTAATTGTCATAACCTGAAAGAAGTTAATCTCGGCAATGGTGTTAAGCAACTCGGAAATTATGTTTTCAGCTGGGATGAAAATCTAACAAAAATAGAATTACCACCGAGCCTTCAAGAAGTTGGAGCATATAGCTTTTACAAGTCAAACATTAAAAGTATCACCTTAAATGAAGGTCTGAGTAATATTATCCAAGGCGCTTTCGCTGGAACGTATATTGAAAAAGTGCATATTCCAGGAAGCGTTAAAAAAATCGGGGATGAGGCTTTTAGTACTTGTCATAACCTGAAAGAAATTAATTTCGGCAATGGTGTTAAGCAACTCGGAAATTATGTTTTCAGCTGGAATGAAAAATTGACAAAAATAGAATTACCCCCGAGCCTTCAAGAAGTTGGAGGATATGCCTTTTACAAGTCAAATATTAAAAGTATCACCTTAAATGAAGGTCTGAGTAATATTGTTCAAGGCGCTTTCGTTGGAACGCATATTGAAAAATTGTATATTCCAGGAAGCGTTAAACATATCGGTAAAGGCGCCATTTCAGAAAACACAAAAGAGATTATAATGCCTGTTTTTTTAGAAGATATTCTTCAAGGCATACGCCGTACAGAAAAAATCAATCATTTTGACCATACATCTCATATTGTGCGGCTGCAATGTGGAGATAAGTATGCATATCTTCCAAGATATGTTGATATCTCAGAGTTTGCAGACTTAACAAAAACTGTAACAGATTTTTTTACTGATTTTTGTGAAGAACGCCCTGAATTATGGAAATATGCAGAGGACACAATCGATAAAGAAGACCTTGCCATATTAGAGTACTATGACTTTAACGCGAAAAAGGCAAAAGAATACTTAAAAAGAAACGTAAAAAGATTTGCCATGAGGCTGATACAGAATCAAGATGAAGAGCGTCTGGCCAAATTACTGAAAATGAATATCGCGTCAAAGCAGCTGTTAAAACTGCTTCTCGAAGAGGCAGGAGAGATGATGCCAACCGCGCGGGCGTATATTCTGGAAATGCTTGGAAATACAAAAACAAACAAATCTTTTTCTATCTAAATGTAATACCGGTGCAGAACGCGCCGGTATTTTTTTGCTGTTATGCTGACGAGTTGCCAAAAAAAACAAAAACCTCTTTTCAAGTATTTTATTAAAAAAGTGTTACATTTTTTTTAAAATTCAGCATAATATATGTGTTACAGAAAAAACAAAGAAAAAAAATTACACAAAAAGAGGTAATAAAAAATGATAACAATGCACAAAAAAATATTAACAATATCACTTGCCCTGGCGATGAGTATCTCCCCGGCGGCAAGCGTGTATGCAGACAGGGAAGACGATTTAAGACAGGAACAGGCCTGGACGGCAGAGCAGCTTGATGCCGCATATGCACAGATTGATAATATGTATGCAAGGAAACAGCAGCTGGCAGCTGAAATCAATTCACTTGATGCTGACCTGGTAAACGTAATGGTGTCTATACAGACGCTTGAAAATGATATCGCAGCCAAGAAGTCCGACATCAACGTAACAAAAGGAAACATAAAAAAAGCTGAAAAAGGACAGAAAAAACAGTATGCCGCAATGAAAAAGCGTATTCAGTATCTTTATGAAAACGGCGGTGATGCGGCGTGGTTCCAGATGATGCTCGCATCAGATGACCTGTCGGATATGCTGAACAAAGCAGAAAACATTCAGGGGATGTATGACTATGACCGGGAAAGCCTTGAGAAATATGCAAACACGGTTAAGGAAATCAAAAACCTGAAAGAAAAATACCAGCAGGAGAAAGCCGAGCTGGAAGGGATGAAGCAGGAGCAGGAAGCCGAACAGGCAAACCTGCAGGCGGCGATTGATGAGAGACGTGCAAGCTCTGCGGACTGTGATAATGAGATTGCATATGCCCAGCAGATGGCAAATGAGTATGCAGCCCTGATTGAACAGCAGCAGGCGGAGATTGAACAGATTCAGGCAGAGAAAGAGGCGGCAAGGATTGCGGCAGAGCAGGCAGCAGCTGAAGCAGCAGCGGCTGAGGAAGCAGCGCGGGCGGAAGCTGAAACTGAGGCTGAGTATGATGAAGATGAAAGTGAAGATGATGAATATGTAGAGGACGGAGATAGTGAAGAAGATGGTACTGAAGATATAGATGAAGAAGGAGGAGAAGACAGCGACAGCGAAGATGGAAGTTACGACGAAAGTGATGAAAGCAGTGATGATGGCGTAGAAAGTGAAGACAATGACAGCGAAGCCAATGACGGCTATAAAGAAGAAAGCGGCGAGGAAAGTGATGGAAGTCAGGAAGAAAGCAGCAGCTCTTCCGGCAGCAGTTATTCAGGCGGCTCCGGTTCTTCTGTTGTAGATTATGCAACTCAATTTGTCGGCAATCCGTATGTCTGGGGCGGTACATCCCTTACAAATGGTGCTGACTGCTCTGGTTTCGTGCAGAGCGTTTATAATAATTTCGGGGTAAGCCTGCCAAGGACGTCTTACGAACAGCAGAACGCTGGCCGTGAGGTTTCTTATTCCGAAGCTCAGCCGGGTGATTTAATCTGTTACGGCGGGCATGTGGCTATTTACATGGGAAACGAAAAGATAGTGCACGCGTCAAATTCAAGAGACGGAATCAAGATAAGTGACAATGCAGCTTACAGAACGATTTTGAGTGTAAGAAGATTGGTGTAAGAAAGGAAAAACACGGGGCGCCGGTTGTCGCAAAGCCGACGTCCACCGGACGTCGTGCGACCTTGACCTAATCCAACAAAGCCCGGCATAGAAATATGCCGGGCTTTGCATTGAGAGTCATCCCGCGATGACTCAGTGCTCTTAAGAACGTATTCGCGCGATTCGCGTACATATATTGTACCGCAAAAGGGGAGAAAAGTCAAACTATGCTGATAACGAATCCGGAAAAGTGTTTTGCTGCCGCCAAAATCCGGCATATTGTAGGCGAATACAAAAACAAGAAAGGAAGATGAAAATGAACTACAATCCAACTACACGAATCCTTACTATTGACAACTACTACGACCTCGTCAAGTTTGCCCGTAAACAGGATTGGGAATTTGACTGCAACCATCCAAAGAAAATCATTGTTGATGTGTACGACGTACTTGACCCGATATCCCCGAAAGATGTTGATAACCTTATGGACAAGAAAGTATATACACAGGTTGAATGCTTTGAGGTAACGCATCCGATGAACAGGTCTCTCAAAACTATTGACGGCATTTTGTATACAAAAGACGGCAAAACGCTTATCTTATGCCCGCCGCAGAAGATAGGCCGCGTAGAAATAGCTGAAGGCACTGAAACCATATACGAGGGCGCTTTTAAAAACTGCAGGATAAACGGCGTAAAGTTTCCTGACAGTATGAGAAGGATTGAATCATCGGCGTTCTGCGAGTGCCGCAATTTGAAGGTCGTGGAGATGAACGATGACCTGGAATACATTCTTGATGCTGCTTTTTATTCCTGCCATAAGTTAAAAAAGGTGAAATTTGCAAAAAAATTAAAAAAAATAGCATACGGGGCGTTTTACAGCACTAATTTAAAAAAAATAACGTTGCCGGAAGGCCTGACCGGAATTGGCCCCAATGCCTTCGCGCGATGCCATCTGAAAGACGTATATTTGCCGAATTCGATTGTCTCAATCGGAAATGGAGCTTTTTCATGGACAGATAATATATATGCTTCACGGTATCACGTAAATATTTTGTACGGAATCACAACAAACTATGCGGTAGAATGCAATGTTCTGGATACCATGACGAATGGAAGATATGCCATGCATGCAACACTGCATATTGAAGGCTTAACTCCGATTGTCGTTCCGAGATGTGTAGATAACGATGTTTTCTGTATGAATATAAATGCGAATGACATGGATATGCTGAATAATGACATTAAGAAGTATATCGAAACAGGTAAAAATAAGTATCTGTACCGTCTGTATATGTATGGCCATAATGACAGATGCAAAGAGGACGCCGCAATTGCTATCGTAATGCGATACAAAAACGCAGCTTCTGCAAAGCGATACCTGACACGGATGGCAGAGGATATTGCCAAAAGAGCAGCAGAAAAGAACGAAGAAAAATTCGTTCAGATGCTGAATGCGGTCGAGTGGAGCGATACCGCGCTGCGGCGTATGCTGCCAGCGATGGAAGAGAGCGAGCTTCAGATTGCAAAAGCGTATATATTGGAAAAGATAAGGACGAAGGAAACGTTTGAGGTATGATGAATGCAGGATATTTTATTCGGACGCTGTGAAAAATGGTTGGTAAATATATACAAAAAACATATGGAAGGACTGAAAAAAAATGGAAATAAAAAGACTGACAAAAGAAGAGTTGCAGGATTTCACGAGACTGCAAGACTGCAATATTGAAAATTTGTATTACCGCGGTGATATTTCTCTCTTACAAAAATCGGAGAAAATAATAGCCCTAATTGGGCGGAGAAATGCAGATGCTGATGTACTCAGAAATGCAAATAGATGCGGAAAAATACTGGCTGAGTCTGGCGCCGTGACGTTGAACGGGCTGGCGGTTGGCTGCGATACTGCAGGGCTGGCAGGTGCACTGGCTGCCGGTGGAAAATGTATTGCCGTAATGCCTTGCGGGCTGGATTACATATACCCGAAATGCAATGATTCTCTTGTAGAAAATATTCTAAAAAATGGTGGGTGTATTGTAAGTGAGTATGAGCCTGGCGAGAGACCTGAAAAATGGAAGTTTGTCAAACGCGACCTTTTGCAGGCGATGATTGCGGATAAAATCCTTGTTGTTGACTGTGACGCGAAAAGCGGGACTATGCATGCAGTCAGGGAAGGCGTGAGAGAAAAGAAAGATATTGCCTGTATTGTAAGAAAACAGGAAGAGAAGACTGGTTCTGGCAATCAATATATGATTGACAATTTTGCTGCGATTAAAATATGTGGGGAGAAAGCCCTGAAGCAGTTTGTCTTATAAAAAATCCTGAATATAGAAGAATTTGTGAAAAAGAAGTAGAGAAAATGAGCAGCAGGCCGAAGGCCTGCTGCATTTTTGTTGTTTTGTGGGAAGACGAAAAATTTCAGGCATGATTTTGCATATTAGGATAGCAAGCGGGAATCCTCTGTAATTTAATCACGGAAGGTTTTGGAGTTATTTTTAAAGTTCTTTTGGGGATTCTTTTGGATGCTCTTTTGTTTATTTGTTTGTGGCTCCTGAAACGTGGTTGCCGGTGCCGAAGGCGCCTGGGAAGAAAGGTTGTTCGCAAACGGAAGTCTGAGATTTGCCCTGTAAAGAAGATAAGGCTGGCGGGAGAATGCGGGCCGGTCAAGCCGGAAGGAAATACAGTGACGAGCAGGAGGCTTTGCTCGCCTGTATAAAGATATGACGGTACGAAAAACTGCTGGAGGAATGCAAAATTCCGGATACCAGCTGAAGAATATTGTACCGGCTGCCGGATGCTGCATTGAATGCCGATTGTCGTCATCTGCTGCCAGCGAAAAAATCCGACAAAAATTTGCGCCAGCCTGAAAATCTGGTATACTATATACAAGAGCTGAGGAAGAGAAATCTTCTTCGATACATAAGACGGATTCGCCGTCGGAATTCCTTTCTTTCTACGTGTGTGCCGCGGCTGAACGCCGCGGCCTTTTTGCTGCCGGCAGAATCCGGCATACTGTATGTGTAAATACAAAAAAAAGAAAGGAAAAAAAACTTATGAAAATAATACAGCAAGACGAGAAAGTAATCGCGTACATCGACAAAGATGAGACAAACGAACGAAAAATCATGAACATGAAAATGATAGAAAGCGTTCAGGAGAACGGCGTTACCGATTATGAGGTTGATGCCGAGAACTCAAGGCTTTATTCACAAAACGGGCTTTTGTATAGCAAGAAGATAATGTCTAACGGAGAAACAAGACTTACACTGATTGCCGCGCCGCCAGACAAGAATGGAACTGTGGAAGTTGCTTACGGTACAAAAATAATTGCCGGTGATGCGTTTACAGACAGTAAGGCTTCAAAAGTCATACTGCCAGAAACGGTAACGTCAATCGCTCCTTATGCATTTAATAACTGTGAAAATCTGAGAGAGGTCGTATTGAACGAAGGCCTCACACATATTGATGAATGTGCATTTCGTATGTGTCCTTTACTTAATGATATCACCATCCCTGATACGGTGCTGGATATTATGACCTATGCATTCAGTGGGAGCCCTCTCCGAAACCTGAAGTTTCAGAACTGCCCGCAGAAATGTAATAACCGGCTTAAGATTGCATACGGTGCTTTTGAGTGGTGTTATGCTGATGAGATAGAGCTTCCAAACAGGCCGGTCTCCCTGTCAAGCGGCAGTTTTTTTAAGACCAGAAGGGTAGTGATAAACTGCAATGACGTATCAGACATAGAGTCAATACTTAATGCTTTAATTGTCAGGAATTTCGCACCTCTTGATGAGGCCTCGGACTACTATGACAAGAGATGCAACTGTGCTTTGGAGGTATGCATTGGCAGTATGAACGTATATATCCCAAAGATAATGGAGCGGGATGTAAAAGGAAAATTCCTTGAAAATATGTCTGATGCAATGCAGCTTGCCGAAAAGCCATTAAATGAGAAGCTGCACGACATGCAGATGTATGCACTGGATGCGGCAAAGACTCCTCTTGAAGCATCATACGATGCGGCGATTAAGGCGTATTGTAACACTGAAGACAGTGAAATAAAAGAAAAAGCAAAAGGAATACTAAAAACACACAGCCGAAGCATCATCCGGGCATTCTATAAATCTGGAGACGTAAAGAAGTTGATAGATTACCTGAAGCTTGGCCTGTATAAGGTTGGAGATGTTGAGACTGTTCTGAAAAACAATTTCAGGACTGATGCGACTGATATGAATGCGTGCATGCTGCAGGCGCTTGAAAACAGTCCTTTTAAACCAAAATTTTTGCTCTGAAGCCAGAGGCGCCGCGAAAGCGGCGCCTCTTTTTTGTCGGCAGAAGAGTAGTGCGGCTGCCGATGTATTTGCCGGAAGCAGAACCGGTTAAGACGAAACGGAAGGGTGCTGTTGCCGGCAGGTTTTGCGGCTTTGCTGTTGTATTTTGCGGGAAATATGGTATACTGTATATGCAATTTAGCTCTTGCAATTTGACGGGTTTTATGTTATACTTTATATGTGGAAGAAGGTGCTTTTTCCATGAGGCGTCATTTGGCTGTGCATGCTTTGCACGGCTTATTTTTTTGCAGAAATTTTGCCCGTAAAACAGAATTACCGGCAGTGCCCGGCCTCCCGCGGCTGCGAAAAATCCGACAAAAATTTGCACCAGCCAAAAAATCTGGTATACTATATATGTAAGCGAGAAGGATAACTCCTTCCGAGACATAAGACGGATTCGCCGTCGTGTTCGTTCCTTTCTTTGTTTTAGAAATCCCCGCTGTCTTTGCCGGCAGCGGGGGTTTTGCGTTTTGCTACTGGAGAAATCCGGCATACTGTATGTATAAATACAAAAAAAAGAAAGGAAAAAATCACATGAAACTAAAAAAAGAAAACGGAAAAACGATTATTGTTTTTGAGAACGATGAGGAGGCTTATCCAAATGCAGTAGATTATTATGAGCCATCCATTGTGTCGGCGCTTGATGTTACAGATTTTGAAGTGTATGATGATAATCCAAGGTACGTCAGTATTGATGGCATCGTATACACGAGGGACGGACTAGCGATTGTTGCTGTCCCGTGCGGTAAATCCGGATGCGTAAAAATCCGGGAGGGTGTTAAAACCATTAAATGGGCAGCATTTTGCAAAAGCGCAGCCAATAAGGTCGTTTGCCCGCAGAGCCTCAGGCTGATTGACAAGTATGCCTTCAAGTCAAGCATTTACCTGACTGAAATCGTGTTAAATGAAGGGCTGAAAAAGATTGCTGCTTATGCTTTTTATAATTGCGAAAATCTGACAACCACAACGATTCCCTCAAGCGTAGAGAAAATAGGCACCGGGGCGTTTGATTCATCGCCCCTGACGTCACTGGCCTTTGCGTATGACCGGAAGAAGCCTCTGACTATTGAACCGATGGCATTTGAAGACTGTGCAGCCGAAAGCCTGTATCTGCCTGGTTTGGTAAAAGTAAATGACTATAACTTCCAGAATGTAAAGTCAATAAGCCTTGATGTTTTCTCTAACCTGCCGGATATCTTAAGAACCTGTATTGTCGGGTTTGTTGATGGTGCCGGAGCTGTCAATGGCGATGTTCATAAAGCCGGAGGTGTCTTGCAGGTAAATGTAGACAAACAGTCTTATTTTTTCCCGCGTACGATGCTGCTTTCAGACAGAATGAGACTGCTTAATGACATCGCGAAAGTATGCTTTTCACCAGTGCTGTCCTTGTCAAAGAAAACCCAAAAACGAATGCTGAAAAAAATCGTCAATAAGGCTTATCAGCTTTCAGCTTTTGATGCCGGCTGCCGTGTTGCAGTTAAGACTTACGGTAACATGAGCCAAAAAGAAAGGGCAACAAAAGACGGAAAAAAATTGGCTGCATACCTGCATGAAAAGGATGCCGCCATTCTGGAGATGACAGTCATAAGCCACGATGCCGGACTGCTGAAGGAATACCTTGATTTCGGATTAAGTAATCCTGAAAATGTCAAAAAGGCGTTTGATTTGGTGAATAGTGATGCTGCGGTGTGTGAGTATGAGATAAAGTCCGCAAAAAGTAAATTGGCTGCCGTTTTTTTAAGTGACATGGAGAAGGCCTCGCCTGATTCCAAAAAAGACGATGATACTATAATCAAAGCTTACCTGATGCAGGCGATGCAGATGGAAGAACAAGATGAGTTTGAGATTTAACCGGCAAATTTTGCCGGTTTTTTTGCGGGCAAAAGATGGCGATGCCTGAAAAGCCGCTGACTGCCTGCATCAGAAGTGTAAAGCCAAAAAATTTCTTTTTTTTGTGTTATTTTTCATATTATATATGTAAACGAAGGTAAGCTTTTTATCTTCGTTTATCTGCCGCAAATTTATCTGCGGCTACAATAATTAAGTAACGCATCGGATTTACAAGGTTGCAGGGAAAACTGTTCGAAACCTTGTTTCCGTACAGCCTTTTCCTCCGGCCTTGGCTCCGGGAATCCCCGGAAACCGACAAAAAATAACACAAAAAGGAGGATTAAAAATAAGATGCAGAACTTAAAATACAAGGCTCTGTCTATCGCAATGGCTGTAATGACCGCCGCATCGCCGGTTCTGTCTTCATATACCGCATATGCAAGTGATAATGTCACTGACAATATTGTTGTAAATGACGACGGCACCGTATCACAGACATTTAATCTTGGAGATGATAACGATGACAGCAGCGAAGAAAAAGAAACGAAATTCCTTTTCCTTAACCTTAAAACAACTGGTGGTAAAGCCATCATAACAGAAGGAAAAGACCAGGAGCAGACCATCCGCCTGGATGAAAAACAGGATGGCAGTGAGTATATAGACGTGTATGACCAGAACGGCCTGCTTGTCTCAAGCGAGAATGCAGTAGAGAGTGCTTACATGTACGTATACGAAGCGGAAGCTGACAATATCGTGAGTGTCAAAGCCGAGGCAGATGACGGGTATGTCATTAACCTGTACGAGCTTGTAGACGACGACACAAGCAAGCCCGAAGAAACCGGGTTTGACGAAAAGGTTACGTCTTTTATGTATCCAACCTTTGTTAATTCGGATAAGACAATAACGATTGGATTTGAGAAGACCGAAACCTCAGAAGACGATATTACAGTTGAGGAAGTAAAAGCAGAAGACAAGAAAGATACTCAGGAAGACCTGGCCGATGACCTGACCGTTAACGACGAAAAGAGCGAAGACGGAAAAGCAGACGGCGAAAAGGATAAGACTGAAAATGACTTGTCTGGCGATTTGACAGTTAATGATACCGTTGAGGACGTTGATAAGGCAGCAGATGCTGAAGATACTGAAAATGAGGGTGCTGAAGCCGGAAGTGAATCGGCAGAAGATGATGCTGACGCAGACGACAAGATGGGAGACTTGACTGTTAATGACGATATCGGAATTGACGGAAGCGATGATGAAGAAAAAGCTGTTGTGGATGGAGAGGAAGGTAGTGGACTGGAAAGCGGCGAAGCCGGTACTGTTGATGGCGAAGATAAAAACGAAAGTGTTGTCCTCGACGGCGAAACAAGCTTTATTGACGACAACGGAAACGAGATTTCAACAGAGCTTGTAACCGGACAGGAAATTGATGAAGCAGCAGAAACAGCAGCTGATGAAGATTACTATGAAACAGAAAACGTTGTTCCTACACGCGAAGGGTATCCTGACGGATACTCAGAAGTACTGTCAACAGAGACTGTAGCTCAAAAAGACGCATATTTTACCGCAGAAAGTTATCATAAATATGACAATACAACAGTGACTGTTATATCTGCCGATGAGTTTAATCCTGAAACATGGACAGATGGAGACACATTTGAAATTCAATACAAAGAAGTTATGAATGATGACCCTGATTATTTCTGGTATGATGACGTAACTTATGTTGTTGTTGAAGACCCTGAAAAAGCAACTGTTAAATCAGCTGAATGTGATAAGATTATACCGGATTGGGTTCCAGACAATAGTGTACTTGGAGTCCCTAAACTTGCAGGAACTGTTATACCGGGCCTTACATACACCGTGCAGAAAGACGACCAGACATGGTCTCTTGGCAGTGTTGCAAATGGATATGATACTGGACGTTTTCGTACTACTGTAGAAGATGACGGCGGATTTGATATTTCAAAAACTGGTTCATATACGGTGAGATATCAGGTTTCTTACTTCTTATTAAAAGGATATACCTGGTATGTAGACACCACTATTAATGTTGTTGATGAAATTTCTGCTAATAGCAGAATCGAAGTATTAAACGACAGCTTAAAAGTTACATCAAACGGCCAGCTTATTGAGTATGGCCAGCTGTTTCAAACAAATGAATCAGAGGTAACGTTTACAGTAGAAGCCCAAAACGAGATTATGTATAATGAAATCGCTCCAGTTGTTAAAATTATGAATGCGGATGGAGAAGCTAAGGATATTTTACCTACATCTGAGAGCAATGGAATTTACACATACACAATCACTAATCTGTCTGATGGAGATGTTGTTACAATCGATGATACTGCTAATAGTTGTACTTTTCTTATGGGAAAAGGATACAGCGGTGCATGGAAAAACGTCACGGAAGTTGACATAAACAAAGACAATATTTCGGATATTGAGGAACTTTTGCATACAGTAAATAAATCTGATGTTGAAGACATCTCAACATATGCAGCTTCATCAAAGTCATTTGGAGCGGTTGGAGTTGGTTATGACGTAACTAGTGAAGCTTCAAATGCGTATAATGGTGGAGGCCACATTAACGGCGTTAGTGTTAAAATTAATTCAACCGGCCGGACAAATATTTATAATTGGGTAAAAGGGCTCAGTAATACATACGACTCGGCAACGCTAGCAAAATTTAAAACGTGGCTTTCTAATTTGGAAATTGACGCTGGTTGCGTTTCTTCTTCTAATCAAGCTGGATGGCATGATAAAAATGATTACGCATGGTATATTACAGGAAAAGCGGACTATGATACATCAACAAAAAAATTAACCGTTACGCTAACGGCTGACGGAAATACTTACCAAACAGATAATTATCAGCATCTGCAAGGTGATGACAGCTTCACTGGTGCAGCTGGCTCTTGTACTATTACTATTAATAAAAGAATGACAAACCAGGATTGGTGCTCAAGATGGTATCGTATCAGCATGACAGCACAATTCTCATTGTACAATTCAAAAGGAACAAAGATTAAAACAATCAGCCTTAAAAATTCTGACACTGATGTTACTGCAAAAACTGCAAAAATTACAGGATTAGACCCAGGAAAGTATACATTAAAAGAAACATATGCATGTAGAGGATGTGTTATCAATGAAACAACATATCCAATTACATTAAGTAAAACAAATCCAAACTGGAGCCCATCAAAATCAACAGAAAAAACCGGAATATCAGGAAATTATATCTTGAATTACAATTACTACTATGCAGGAATTGTTTTGAAAAAGCTGGATGGGTCAACAAATGAACCGTTGGCTGGGGCTTATTTTAAGATTGAGTATAAACCAAACTCCACAAGCTCAGCTGAAGCTACATGGTACGCAAGAACAGACTCTAATGGCGAAATTATACTTGATAATAAACATATTTATTCAAGCTATACTTTGCCGAGTGGAAAGACTGTATCGTCTGACAAGGCTCCATTAAATGCTGCTGGCGACGCTGTTCTACCGATTGGATGTTTAACTATTACAGAGGTCCAAGCTCCTGATGGATATAAGCTTGATAAAACTCCCGTAACAGTTGGCTTAAAGGCAGTTGATGACAGAACAAGAGTTTTAACATATAACGTACCTACATTCAGAAACACACCAGGTACTGGAGATTTTCAGCTGAACAAGAAAATCTACCATCCGTCAAACTTTGCTTCAAAAACACCAAGACTTTATATCAATACTCAGTTTAAGATTTATACAAACTATGATTCTACAACAAAGACATGTTCTGGATTAGTTAAAACGGTAGCCGTTTCTGCTAACAATACAGATGATACAACATATTCTGTCATGGTAGAAGGATTGAAACCTGGTAGATATTATCTGCAGGAATCAAAGCGTAATCCTGGAACTGTACAGAATACGAATACGTATTATTTTGATATAATAGCAGGAAAGACGATAAACAAATTCACAAACGTTGAGACCGGAAACTCCGGAACGGCAGTTGCGAATAACCCGTTCAGATTAACAGGAAAAATGTTTTCAAAAACAGACCCAAATGGAAGACCTCTTTCAGGAGCAACTTTTAAAGTTGTTTATTCTCCATTAGAGCCAGAGGATGGATATAATCCTATGTACACCTGGTATTTCGAGACTGATTCAAACGGTGAAGTTTTATATGACAGTAACCATTATGTTTCAAACTTTAATGGAAACTGGAGTGATGACCCGTTGAAACTTGATGACGGAACCTGGGCAATTCCTTCCGGTTCTTTATGGGTAACAGAAGTTAAGGCTCCGGCCGGATATAAGCTTGACACTCAGACACATTCAATCAAATTGACAGGACGCCTGGACAGCAATGGAGTTTACACAATTCCAGACCTGGAAGCTGAAGACTTAACTATCATTGAATACCCGGATGGCTGGTACGTTGATTTGATGACTAAGAAAATGGATGCAGCAGATGGAACTCCGTTAAGCGATGCTGTATTCGGAATTTATAGAGACAGAAACTGCAACAACTTAATCGCAACACTGATATCTGGCAGCAATGGTTATACCGGAACTTACAGAATGGAATTAGACGGAGATGTCAACAGCACTACTGTATATTGCCGTGAGATAGAAGCACCAGAAGGATACCAGAGAAATGATACTATATATCCTTTAACTTTAACAAAAGCAAATGATGATGGTCAGACCAGAATATTTGGAGAGAATGGTATCAATGGAATTGGTGTATATGACGAGAAGGTTTCTGAGAAGTGGAAATTACGCTATAGAGTAAAGAAGGTTGACGGCGAAGGAAAGCCCGTAGAGGGAGTTGTATTTGATATTTACGACAATAGCGATTGCGTTAAACCAATTGCTACTCTTGAAACAAACAACAACGGGTATTCCGATATTGAATTAATAAAGGATATAGAAACTTCTATTGATTCATATACCTTATATTGCAAAGAATATAGTGCTCCTGCTGGATATATCTTCGACTCAACTAAGAAATACACATTAACATGGAACCGTTCTACATATGACGCATTAAAAAACAGAGGAGACGAGTCTGGTGAATTACAGACATTCGGTGGAGATAAAGGTATCGTGAATTTAACTCCGACAGCTACACCGACACCAGTAATTACACAGCCGGTAACGCTGACAAACACCCCGACCCCTACACCGACAAGCACCCCGACGCCGACACCTACAAGCACCCCGACGCCGACACCTACAAGCACCCCGACGCCGACACCGACAAGCACCCCGACGCCGACACCGACAAATACACCTACTCCGACACCGACAAATACTCCGACGCCAACTCCGACGGATGAACCGCCGACACCTGGAACCGGATATGTTTACGTAAAGAAAACGTCAAGAGCAGGACAAGACCTTATGGATTTGGATGGATATTCACTGAAAGGTGGTAAATTCTCAGTTATAGGTGATGGATTTACCGGTACCTTAACAACTGAAGAGAATGGTATTTCAAACCACTTACAGCTTCCGAATAATGCATATCAGACAGCTGTAGCAAATGATTATGAGGATACCGACCGGGCAGTAGTGGATGAAACAACAATTGCACCTTTAGATGATGCGATTGCAACAGACGAAACGTTTGATGAAACCGCAGATGCTGATATGGAAGATGTAGATACTACATCTGACAATATCTCTAACGATGTGGTGAATGCAAACAACGCAATTTCTGAAGATGTGGACGCATTGCTTGATGCTGATTATTCTGATTCTTCTGATGAAATAATTGATAATATCGATGAATACACCGGAGATGATGAGGGTATCGCCAATATGGCTTTGAATCCAAAAATCACAAGCTATAAAGTAACTGAAATAGAAGCTCCTCTTGGACATAATAATTACGGAGTAACAAAATCGTTCTCTGTAACAATGCCTCAGGACAAAAACCGTATAATTGAAGTACAGTTCTCAGATGACCCGAAAGTCTTAGACAGCCGTATGACTATCAAGAAATTAAGTACAAAAGGAAACCCGATTTCCGGCACCATATTCAAGGTAGAATACATTGACGACTTTAATGGAAATTCTGATAATGTAAAGCGTACATGGTATTTACAGTCTGACGCAAATGGTATTGTAAGATTTGACGACAATCATGTTGTAACAAGCTTAACGCAGTATCGTTCAGATGAGTTCTTCAAATTTAATAACAATATTGTTCTTCCTTATTACGGACAGTTGAGATTTACAGAAGTAAGCACTCCTGCTTCATACGTTTTGAATAGCGAGCCATTCGTAGTAAATCTCGCAGATGCACAGAATGGTTCTACCGTTGACCTGTCAAAAACAATATACAATGACCTTGAACCTGCAAAAGTGCAGCTTACAAAATATAAAGATGATAATTCACCGCTTGCTGGCGTTGAATTTGAACTGAAATTTGTAAAAGAGTCTGAAACAGCAACAAACAACAAAAGCGAGAACTTTAGCCGTCTGTTGAATGTTGGTGAAACTGCAACAGCAACAACTGACGCAGATGGAAAAATCACATGGGAAAACCTTGACCAAGGTGATTATGAAATCAGAGAAACAAAGACTGTTGACGGATATGCACTGTTGACAGATGTAATCAAGGTAACCCTTCCGTTACAGCTGACGAAAGATGAAGCTGACTCATACGGAAATGTAAACAAAGACCTTGCAAAAGAAGATACAAACTATACGAAAAAATGGTATTTCTTTGATTGCAAGTATGAAATCAAAAACAATCAGGTATTCTTAATGCCGATGACCGGTTCTGATGGAACCTGGATGTATGGCTTTGTAGGATTTGTCGCAATTGCGTTTACCGGATGCTTATATTTACTTCTTGATGAAAAGAAGAAAAATAAGAGAAAACATAGACGGAAAAGAAGATAAATCTGAAAAAGCTGAAAGATAAAGGAGACAATAGAACAAAAAAAATAAAAAAAACAACGCATCGTCAGATGCGTTGTTTTTTGCGTTTAAGATTCGGAAATTGGTGTCCAGGTGGCGATTATCTCCAATGTTCTTTTCTGAACCCTAAATCCAGTTATCATAGATTCATGATATGTCCAACAATTAAATTTATATCCTTCTCTCACTGGAACTTCAATTGTTGAGACATCTATGTCTTTTCCAACTGGTTCTACGAGTGATATAAAGTCATTGCTATTGCTCTGAAATACCCCGCCGTTTGCGCTAAAGCTAACAGTTCCCTTTAAATCCGGATTATATGAAAAATCCTGAACCCATAACCACTGTCCGGTGATTGGGCTTTTACATACTCCGACTCCAATATGTGTTGCATCCGGGTCAAGGATTGCTGCTTTGTGTCCAGGACTATTCATCCATGCCCTGACAACTGCTTCTGGGGTTCTTTGACCTGCAGCAATATTTTCGCCGCATGAGCATGAAACTCCGTTTTCATATAATGCCGTGCTGCTGTCTGTTCCGTCTGGTCTTGTATGTGAGAACTTTCTTGTAATCTCTTCAGCTCTGACCATCGCTGCTCTCTGAAGTCCTGCGTGATACTGTAACGGTGAACGTCCTGCTTTAACTCTCTCAATGTTTGTCAGCCTGATAACCTCGGAGGCCATCTCCTCAACACTCATCTCCGGTTCTGGACTCGGTGTAGGAGTAGCGGTAGGAATCGGCGTTGCGGTTGGTGTAGGTGTTGCCGGTTTCTCGGTAGGTTCCGGTATCTTTGTAGGTTCTGGGGTGACCGGCTTTGGTGTGGCTGTCGGTGTAGGAGTCGCTGGCTTTTCAGTAGGTTTCGGAGCCTCTGTCGGGTCTGGAACCTTTGTAGGTTTTGGAGACGGTGTTGCGGTAGGGATTGGAGTCACCGGTTTTTCTGTTGGCTCTGGCTTCTCAGTAGGTTTTGCTGCGTCAGCCGGAACACTAACTGAAACCCCGTCATTGTCGTAACTTCCCTTTGTCTTTTTACCGCTGTAATAACCGCGTACCATATAAGTATTGACAGCGCCTTTTTTGTAAGCTGCATCTTCATATGATAATGAATTTTTCAGTGCCAGCATTTTCCACTTACCGTTATCTTTACGGTATACAAGATATTTGTCAGCGCCTGCTACCTTATCCCATGTCAATGTTACAATGCCGTCTTTATATGCAGCTTTAATGTTTTTTACCATTGCTGGTTTCGTATAAACCGTAAGGCCTTTCTTATTATAAGACCCTGCTTTTTTGGTCTTCTTATTATAAGCCTTGACGGTATATGTATATTTCTGACCTACAACAATTGGATACTTCTTGGAAGAAGTGTGCGTGTAGCTGCTCTTGGAATTGTCAAGCGTTTTGATTTTTGTCCACTTTTTCGTTCCTTCTTTCTTATAATAAACGATGTAATGAGTGGCGCCTGATGTCTTTTTCCATTTTACATTGATTTTGTTGTAAGCTGGAGCTGAAATGCTGTTAAGCTTAACCGTGCCAGGCTTGGCTGCCGCCTGCGTTCGCATCTGCAAAGCCTGCGGGATACAGATGAGCGCTGCAATCATGAACGCGAACAGCGCATATAAATATTTACGTTTCTTATACATATATTTACCCTCCTTGAGTTTTTATTTCTTATGTATTTATTATACTATATTTCTATATAGCATTCAAATGTATAAGCTGTAAATAATATGCTGGAATTTTAGATAAATAATTCGCAAAAAAAATTTTTAAAGTAAATGTCGAAAAAATTCGTCTTTTTTCTGTAATTACTTTAATTTTTTTTCGCAAAAATATAGCCGCTTTGGCAAAATTTCAGCATAATATATATACAAAAAAAATCAGAAAGGAGAACAATATGCAGGGAGCATTATTTGTATGCGGGCTGACAGCTGTCATCATGCTTGCGGCGGAGGCCGTGAAAAGATATACAAGACGGGAAAAAAAAGAAACGGAAAAAATATGCGAAACATTTGCTGGCCGGATGGAAGATATAGTGGCGCGGGATGCCGCAGAGAGAGAAGAAAAAGAATGCCAAAAAATAGCATAAACCTGATTCAGGTGGAAAATACAAGAGAAGGAATCGAAAAACTTGCAGATTTGCTGTTAATTGCGACTGAAAACATGACGTATATTCAATATAAGCTTTCAACGCAAATGTTTAAAGACGTTTCCGATGTGATGGAAATACGTATTGGGGACTGCGTGGAGTATGTCAGCCGCATAATAATGGAAGCCGATGCCATGAGAAGAGACGAGCTGCTGCGCCAGATTGCAAAGATACCGTTTGTCCCGCTGCGGCGTGTTCTGCTGAGGAGATATTTCGAAATGCAGTACAAAAACCCGTTTTTGCATTTTCAGGAAGAAGTAGCTTTCAGAACATATGTAGCAATGAGCGAGAAAAGAAAGAAGAAAAAAATGGGGAAAAATATCCACAGATACCTGCAGCAGAAGAACGAGTATATTGCGGCGATGTGTGTGCAGGAGAGTAATGGCCTGTTGTTGTACGAGATGCTGAAAGAGGGGCTGGCTGATAGGGAAACTGTGAGAAAAGTCTTTGATAAAAACCCGGACGCGCCAGTGGAGATTCGGGCGTGTCTGATGGAGTTTTTGGGGAAGAGCGAAAAGGAGAGGGATGTGTTTGAGATTTAGGCACATAAAAATAAAGAAGGGAGATTTGTAATGTCTCATGGATAAAAATGGACGAAAATGTACAAACAGTTTACAGATGCCAGTATTTGCGATTACAGATGACAGAAAAGCGTTAAGGTCTATTTTTCGTATTTTTATGCTATATGCAGGGCAGCATTCATAATAAATTTTAAGCCCGGAAACCCCATACCTTTAGGGACGCCACTGAAAAAGTCTTTATTTTGCATAAAGCAGTACAATATAAAGTGTTTTTATTTGTTTTAATCCACTATATAATGTGTATAAAAATAGTTTTTCAGTGGCGTCCTTTAGGTGAGGGGAGGAAGGGCTCTTTTTTTTTACAAAAAAAATAAAAAAGCTCTTATTTTTTTTACGCTCTCCTGAAAAATCCAGCATATTAAATATGATGCAGCGAGCTTACGTTCGCTTGCACCAAGCCCGCAAGGACTGACAAACGACGACGAAGTCGGAGCGCAGAGCGCGGACGGGGTTTCCCGTCCGTCGATGACTGAATAAAAAGCAATCAAATCTGTTGAAAGGAGGAGAGCCAATGGCAGCAAAAGAGCAGAATGTAACGATATCCATAAAGGTAAAATTGTATCCTGACCAGAAAACCATTGAGGAATTTAAGAAACTGACTACAGCATACAGTGAAGCCGCGACATGGCTTTCTGACCTTATGTTTAACGACTTTTCCAGACCGGAAATGATAACTGACCGCAAGGCACTGCATGATAGATATTATTACGATATAAGACAGAAGAAAGATATGAAGTCTCAGCTTGCAGAAAGCCTTATCAAATCCGTATCAGCAAAGTACAAGGCTATTGACGCAACATTTAAGAAGCAGTATTATACTTATACTGATACAGATGGAAATACGGCTAAATACAGAAAAGACCTGAGCTGGCTGCAGCATCCAGTTGTGTACAAACGGCCACAGGCAGACCTTGTCAGAGGGCGTGACTGGAGCTTTGTAAATGACGATAATGGAAGGCTTCTCCTTTCTATCGCTACGCTTACAGGGCGTACAAAAGTAAGATTTGTGATAAAAGGATTTGGTGACGTCATTAACGATTCAGATATGCCGGGCTTAAATATTGAAGACCCAAAATGGAAGTTTGGAGAAGCTAAGCTTCTTTCCTCCGGCGGAAAATGGTTTGTACATATTTCAGCAACGGCAAAGCTTCCGGTAACCGGTAACGAAGATATTTCTAATATTGTCGGCCTTGACCGTGGACTTGTTAATATTGTTACTGCTGCTGACCAGAGCGGTTTTACCGCACGATACAGCGGCAATGACGCAAGAAAAATCAGGACAAGATACAATAAGACAAGAGCTTCACTTCAGAAAAAAGGTACACGCGGGGCAAAACGTGTATTGAAGAGATTATCCGGCAGAGAGAACGGCTATATGAACGATGTAAATCATTGTCTCACAAAGGCACTCTGCGAAAACTATCCGGAAGATACACTGTTTGTGCTTGAAGACCTTACCGGGGTATCTTTTGAAGAACGCAACTTTCACTCCAAGGAACAGACAAATGAGCTGCGGTCATGGACATTCTATGACTTCGGAGAAAAATTAAAATACAAGGCAGCTTTGAGAGGGCAGCAGGTGATTGAAGTTGATGCATACAAAACATCACAGAGATGCCCTCATTGTGGAAGATATGATAAAGCTGCCAGACATCGTGATACACATGAATATATATGCCCGGCATGCGGACATGTAGAAAATGACGATGAAGTCGGAGCTTTAAATTTAATGTTTCTTGGCGCTGAGTATCTGAAAGGCGATAAGAAGCCATCTTTTACCAAGATGGAGCCAAAGAGTGAAAAGAGTAAGTCTAATGCAGCAAAGAAAAATACTGAGAACACGATAGCAGAAAATGCTTTCGTGCTAATTTAATAAAACATAGATTAACTTAAATCTTACAATGGGGGCATGGTATGGTGTACCTTAAGGCTTAACAGCCTGACCGTAAGCTGTACCTGTCAAGTGTCCCGAAGCCGCGGCGACCCTGAAGGATTTCCAGGTACTGTTGTGGGAGCAGAGATGGCATCTGGCCTGAATGCGGACGAACCACAATGCCAGCGGTAAGCCCAGCCTTGAGAGCTGTGTTGGTTTGAGATATCAACTCCGGTTGGTATTACAAGCCACATACCCTTGGGTGTGTGGTATTTTGACGTATGTATGAGAGTTCATGTTTGTTTTCTTTAGACTCATTTGGCAAAGAAATTAAACGGCCATCGGCATCCGGAAATATTCTTGCATTGGAATATTGCGAACAGATATTCTGTGTCCCTCTTGGATTAACAGAAACAGATAAGGTCGAAGTTACAAAACGGTTTGATAAAATTTCATTCCTGGTGCATGGCAAGCAAAGACGAAAACAGGCAATCTGGGATTTTCTGGATTCCTTATATAAATATGTAAATGATACAGATATGTTAAAAATAGTTGCTGTAACTACATACAAAAATATGAATCAGGAAAGAAAAGAAAGCAAAAACGGAAAAGAATTAAAAAAATATCTGGACACTATCGGCCCTGCTGCGATTTCATGGTGTGCATCTGAAAATGATTCCGAAACACTGAAAAATCTGCTGGATGTATGCGAGATAAAGCAGGAAACGCTGAAAAATGCTTATGAAATGTATGGTGTAGATGCAGACGTCCAGGTAAAGGCATATCTTTTGGATGCGATTGGCAAAGCAAAAAGTGATACAGAAACATTTGATATTTGAAACATGAGCCGAATCTTCTCGGCTCTTTTTTTCGTAAAATCCTGCATATTAAGTATGCAAAAAATATGTAAATGAGGAGAAAAAAATGAGAAAAAAGATTTCTGACACCGTATATGTTTTGTTCCAACCGTGTCTGGTATATTTCGCATTCGGAGACGGGAGGGGCAGAATACCGCCTCAGGCAAGATTTGTACTGATGGTATTGGTTGGCATAATGATGATTGTTAACCTCTATTTTTGCGAAGAAGATTGCTTTCAGAAAATGCAGGAAAACGCCTGGGCACTGACTTTTGCTTTGCTTGTGCAGAGTGTGGTTTTGATTGTGCCGGCGATGGTTGGGATAAGTATTGGAGTCTGAAAGCAAAAAAAAGAATTTGTAAAAACGTTACAAAAAATTTTTATTTGTCATATTAGAAATTCGTTATTGATAGAGACTGGAACGCAGCAATCAACATCAGAAAAGAATGAAAACGTATTTTCCTGAACTATTTCAAGACGCTAATTGAAGAAAAACAGGCTACGACCTGATTACCTATATATCGAACCTAACCGGTGGAACACCGTGGCTTGCCTGTGCAATATTAATAATTCGCATGCTTTGCAGTAGGGCTCATTACCAGGCTTCGAACGTAGTTCTACGTTCTTTGTTAGCAAGAAAAAAGACGGTCTTTGGTAATTCCCCGACTTCGCCGTCGTTTGTCAGCCCTTACGGGCTTGGTACACGCGAGCATAGCTCGCGGTATCATATTTTTGTCGGCGCATCTGCGACCTTTTTCTACAAATTGCGGTGATTACACATATTAATCGTAAGAGACAAAAAACAAAGAAAGGAAACGAAGGCTATGTACGAATATGACAGAAAAACAAAAACTTTAACGTTAAATGAATGGGGGGATATAAGATTTTTACCGTATGATATCAAAAAGGAAACAGAACATCTTGTCTGCAATGACAGAAAGCGCATAATGAACGATATTTATTTTACACATGAATTAATGGGGTTATGCATATTAAAAGATGTACTTATATGTAATGAAAACCATGCATATAAAACAGTTGACGGAATTGTCTATTCAAAAGATGGTTCAAAATTATTATTCTGCCCGGCTGGAATAACAGGACATGTAAGGGTTTTAGACGGAACAAAAATCATTTTTAAAAATTCCTTTACATCAAGCCAAATCTCGGAAATTACAATCCCTGATTCTGTTGAGATGATTGATGATGCTGCATTTGCATCAAGTATATCGTTAGAACACGTTTACTTTTCGGAAGGTAGTAAGCTAATAGTAGTTGGGAGCAACGCATTCTATGGCTGTAAAGCTTTAAGGCAAATCATTCTTCCGGATTCTGTGGAGCATATGAAGAGTAAAATATTTAAAAATTCAGGGATTAAGACTTTCACATATCCTGATAATGCAAAGCTTATGATTGAAGATGACCTGTTTGTCAATTGCCCACTTAAAGATGTAACAGTCCCAAAAGCATTATACGAGCAAAAAGGTATTTTTTATTTTTTGAATCCATGCCTATCTGATTACAGCATATACCAGTTCTACGAAACAGATGACAAGGAGTTTACGGAAGTAATCGTGTTCACTGTGAAAGGCTTTAAGCCGATTGCAATCCCAAGATATGTCAAACCTGGCAGTAATTTTAACAAGTTCACTGATGATATCAATGCATTCTTCTCAGATAAAAACTCAGAAGCACCTGATTTATATAAATATGGAGGCAGTGGAATAGAAAAGGAAGATGCTGCACTTTTGCAGTATAAACTTTATCAGACCAAATCTTCCCGTCGTTATCTTGTCTTAAATGTACGGTCAATGGCAGAAAGAAAAGCAGAAGAAAGCGAAGAAGCAATGGCTGAACTGGTAACACTAGATATCTGGAAGCCTGATATTTTGGAGTATATGCTAAAAATCGTACAGGAAAAAGAATACCTGTCTCTTATTGCGTATATCCTGGAAAAATTGCCGAAAAGAAAAAGTAATGTCAACCTCTGATATGGTCTATAAGCATCGCTTGGCGATGCTTATTTTTGTACAAAATTCTGTTATGCATTAACCCTCAGGGTTTTTGCTGTATCTTTTTTTAATATTTTTCCATCAGTAAAATAAAACAATATCTTACTGTGATGAGTCGGACAATACTGCTATGGAACATGACGACAGATAATGTACCGGCTTTATTAGACTTTTGGGAATTGGGTTTATCATCCGCAAAAGATTTAAAATTGTTGTATGACAACCACTTTGCGAAATTATCCATTCCGATGCAAGCATGTATCATGCAGTTGTTAAATGATTCTACTTGCAGAGATACAGATTCTGAATATTCCTTGTAGTTTTCTTTGCACCGCCGAAGGCGGTGCTTTTTCTTATGTCCTAAAATCTCGCATATTGTAAATAGAAAACAAAAACTAGCAACAAAGAGAGGAGAAGAAAAATGGAAATAGAATACGACTGGACTAAAAAATACAAAATCGGTAAGAGGATTGACGCTGCATTATTGGATGGAAACGGGGACCATAGGGCCTGTATTAGTGTTCCAGATACGAGACGCGGAACGTTCATGCTGTACGAGATTATCGCTGACTTTTTTATCGATTACTGCCGCCGTGGAGCACATGACGGTTTATGTTTGCAGGTCAATTTTGGAAAAGAGAAATTTTTCATTCCACAGATGGACTTAAAATCAACCGAAGCTACATTGGCCGTGATTGATGCACTGGATGTAAAGATATTTTTTCGAAGAAGATGCCGAGAGGGACTGACAAAACATATGGAGAAAATATATCTCCAAGCAGAGCATGATAATGGATGTCTGACTGCAATAAACATATACAAAAATATGCCACAAAAGAGGCGGGAATCTGAAGCAGGGCAGGAGATAAGAGAGTATCTGACCGCAATGAGCGAATCCATTCTGTTGTGGGACTTAGAAACGCAGCCGCCAAAACAATTAGGCGATTTCCTACAGTTGGATTGCACTCCTCCTGAAATCCTTGAGAAGGTCTTTTCAGCGAAATATGATGACATGTCTATTGACGAAAAATCATACATGCTAGACGCAATGAGGAGAGCGGAAAAGCGGGAGACAAATGAATTTTCTTTGTAAAAAAATAAGAGCAGGCCGAATGGCTCTGCTCTTATTTTTTGCGCTCTCCTGAAAATCCGGCATACTGAATATATACCCAAAAAACGAAGCGAAAAAAGGAGCAAAAAAAATGCCAAACTCAGTAATTAGGACAAAGACAATATTCCTTTTTGGAGCATATCCGGAATATCTCCAGAAAAAAGTGATAAAAGAAATGCGCAAAAGAAAATATACCGTCAAGCAGCCGAAGACGCTGGATGGTCTGGAATTGGATGGCGACGATATCATTGTTGTGGATGTGAGAGATATGGACGATTGGAAAGAGCAGATTGGACAGAGAAAAGATGCAAATTATATCCCGATAGAGACGTATGTTTCGTCTAGCACTACCCTGTCAAGAAGAGAACTGCTTGAGTGCGCACGAATGAATGCCGGGTATCTCGAAAAAACAATTAAAAAATGCAGCTGCGGGAAAAATGGGATGGTCTTATCCAAAAAAGACTACGAAAAAGAAATTAAGACAGAGGCAGATATACTGCTGAAAGATGCGTACGGAAATGAGATAAGACAGATTGGGCTACTGAAAGCGGCGCTGCTGAACCTAAGACCCCGGCCGACAAGATGTCTGGCGATGAAATATGAGTTAGAACATGAATATCTACTGCAGCGCCTGCTGGTGAACAGAGATGGGGAAGGACCGTTGAAAACGGTGAAAGAAGCAATAGAGGCATTGGAGGACTTTTTGTGGTTTTGAAAAATTTCTTTTTTCTGAATTAATTTTAATTGAATACCTATCTCTTAAAACATAAGAAATGTAAAAACCAATCTTTTTATCGTATTTATCAGATTTTTCTATATCAAGTATTCTATGAAATTCAACAAATTCTTTATTACTATGACTTTCAATCCAATTTTCGAATTTTGACATAATACTCCCTCCTTTATATTTATTTTAAAATTAAAATGCATAAAAGGAAGGCATTATAAAATTTCAATGAAGCCCAGTTTTACGGACAAATTGTTAATGAAATATAACGCCAAGCTTGCCATTGATAAACGAGCCCGTTAAGACGAGCGTAGTATACCGTAAGGGCTGATAAACGAAGCCGCAGGGATAATAAGCACAGTAAACATTTCGTGCGCTGCTTTAACTAAAGATATATTTTCCGTGTTGCAAACTCAAAATAAAACTGATGCGCATCTACCAAATCTTGCATGCATTGCGTCTCTATCTGGTGCTCTTCTATATTCTCCATCTTTCCATCCTGCTTTAATTTCTTTCTACGTATTTAATATGCTAAAAAATTCCAAAACGGTACGCAGAAATCCAAAAAAATATGCATAAAAATATCCACAAAAATATCCTTCCCCCCTCCGCAAAAATCCCGCAAAAAAATTCCACCAAGCCAGAAATCACGCATATTGAAAATGAAAACAAAAAATGTTTAAAAGAAAGAAAGGAGCATCAAAATGAGTTACGATATTGAACTGAAAAATAAAGTGACAGGAGAAACAGCCACAATGAGACACCCGCAGTATGTGAGAGGCGGAAACGTGCCGGCAATGTTGAATCCGATAACGGGGAAATTAGAGCAGGCGGAGCAGATTGAAGCACACATCAACATTACATACAACTACAGCCATTATTATTATGAGACAACCGACGGTGACCCGCGATTTGCACATGATAAAGTGTCAGCACATTATGCTGACGGAACACAGGGCCCTATTAAAACCGAATACGGAATCCGCGGCCTGTATGGAAAGACTCCCGCTGAATCAATCCCGATGCTGATGGATATGATTGAAAAAATTAAGAAGAACTATACCGATGAAAACGGTGAATGGATTGAAACCGAAAGGACAAAGCCCGTATATCTTAGAGACGGAAAGGAAATCCCTGAACGTGAAGAAATTGATGCGATTTTGAATCATAAATATGATGAAAAGAAAGACATCAAGTTCATAGTCAACGAGGGGGACATGTCCAATTACTGGACGGCGACTGCTGCCAATGCGATTAAACCATTGATGGATATGATTGTGATGGCTACGGATAACCTGACGGAAAAAGATGTTGTCTGGAGTGGCGACTGAGAAAAAGAAGCCGTCACATTCTTGTGACTTTGATAACTCATCGGCTACGCCGAATTCGTTATATTTATTCTGGTACCGAGCCGGTAACGGCGAGTTATCACGACGTTTTATTTCTCTACATTTCGGTGTAGAGAAATTTTTTATCAAACGTAAAGGAAGAATACTCCTTTCTCTACTTTAGAAAGAGAGATGAATTCCATTGCCTTTTAAATACATAAAAAAATCGCATTGCGACATTTTAAATTCACGCTAACCTGTGTGAATTTTTTTTGTAAAAAAATCCGCATAAAATTACTCCTTTTCAAAAAAAATCGGCATATTAAATATGTACAGATAAAAAAGGAGGTGACTACATGCAGACAGCAGTAGAAGCGCATATGGCACAGAAATATCGTATCAGCGATAAGAACGATAAAGAAGTATTTGACTTTTTAAAACAGAATTTTGGATGTAACCGCAAAGTATATAATCTGTGTGTAGACAGCCTTTACGCACAGCTGGAAAAAGCTGGATATCAGGCAGGAGATGATATCCCTGGCGTTAAATTTCCAAAAATTACAGACCTGAAGAAAGAATTTGAGTATCTGAAAAAAGCAGACGCCCAGGGGCTTTCAAACTCAA
>OGEK01000796.1_pt1 | contig 28915 bp, 17 predicted proteins | sample 1570641 | NCBI WGS metagenome assembly OGEK01 (sample SAMEA2582136, study PRJEB24529) | metagenome | biome: Human gut stool | place: China | collected 2011
ACAATTCCGACGGCCATTCGTATGACTGTTACAGGGTTGGATAAACCAGCTCATGCAGGAGTTTAGGGAGCTGTTCTTCCATAGTTTCATCGCCAAACTGGCAGGTGCCGACGTTCTTGTGACCGCCGCCGCCGTATTTTAACATCAGGCTTCCGACATCAAGAGACGCGGTGCGGTTTAAGATGCTGTAACCGACTGCGACCGAGCAGCCGATGCCGCCCTTTCCATTGACGATCCATGCGGAGATGTTCTGCTCCGGATACATGCTGTAGATCAGGAAACGGTTGCCGGTGTAGATGGGATCGACCCCGCGCAGATCGGAGATAATGACGTCGTGGTCCACTCTTGTGTGCTGCGCAATCATGGCCTTAAATTTTTCTGTCTGCTCAAAATAGACGTCGATTCGTTCCTTTACATCCGGAAGATTCAGAATTTCCGCGGTATTCATGGTGCGGCAGGCGTCGATTAAACGCTCCATCAGCTGATAGTTGGATATGGTAAAGTTTCTCCAGCGTCCCAGACCGGTCCTGGGATCCATCAGAAATCCGATCAGGATCCAGCCCTTTGGGTTCTGGATTTCGTCAATGGTGAGGTGGCCGGAATCGACCTTATCCACAGCCTCCATCATTTCATTAAAATGAGAAAAACGCTCATTTCCGCCGTAGTATTCGTAAATAATTCTGGCACAGGACGGAGCCAGACGGCTCTCCCCCTTGTATTTGCCTTCCAGTTCGAGCCGTTCAAACTCGCTGGAGTGATGGTCGAACCAAAGGCCGCAGCCTTCTACAAAGGGGACATTTGCCAGACAGTCATCCTCCGTGATCTCGACGAGACCATCCTGCAGATCCTTCGGATGTGCAAATTTCCAATGGTCGATGACGCCTGCCTCTTTTAGAAGAGCGCCGCAGACGAGACCATCAAAGTCAGAACGTGTTACTAATCTCATTCGTCTTCTCCCTTTCATTCTTACTCGTCAATAGCTCCATAGCAGAGCAATAACTTATAGCATTTGTCATATTATACTACGAAACTGCGGGTGTGTCCAGTAAAAACTGACTTGTCACAGAGCAGTATAATCAGATGGAAGATACCTCAGAGTGAATCGAGGCATAGTATTCCAGTGCATTTTTCAGTACCATCTCCGTGTGTTCTGCCGAATAGGTAAACGGCGAATGGACGAGAAAACTGCTGAAATTTGCAAAATGCTTATGAATCACAGGATTCATGGTAGCGGCAATGGACACGTTCAGTTCTCTGGTATCCGGATGATATGTCTTGAAGTTAAATCCAAGTGTCATGCCGTTTGGCAGTGCATTGATGTGGAAATACTTCGGCAGACGTATCTTTGAAGTGTTCAGCAGATGAGCCTCTCCGCGACCGGATGTAACAAAATCGTAATATGACTGAAGAATCGTCAGCTTGTGTTTCGGCTTCAGGGCAAGCCCGTCAAATGTAACATGATGGTAATCACTGATGGGAGGTTCATTGTTAATGAAGTCCAGAAGTGAATTATGTTCAAATGTAAATACCAGATATTTTTCCCGCATGGCTTTATAGAAGCGGCTGATGCCGCTCGTGAAATAAGCCTTGTATGGAAGGGTATCCGGAAGCAGCTCATTCAGTGTGTCATTCGTGAGAAACGCAGCTGCACAGATGTTGTTTGATGTATCAAACAGGCAGTTTTCCGTCCGGTCGGCTGCCTGTTCGTTCGGAATAAGCAATCCTTCAAATTTTACAAAATCTGCGGGTGCATCAATATGCTTAGCAAAGGAAGAGCAGACATTGTAAATATCATTGAAGTAATTATGCATCGAATTAACTGTATCAGCATTCATATTTGAAATATAAAAATTCATATCCTCCGAGAAGAACAGAACCACCCGGCTGGTCAGAACAAAGTATGGCAGCGGTGACAGCAGGGCCATAGGCAGATTGCTGTTCATCGTGTAATGCCATGTGTTATATCCGCTTCCGGCAAATTCAAACGCATCCAGGAAATTATTGATCTGGATAAGGCTGTTGACATCCATTGGCGTCAGATGAATATGACGGAAATCGATGTAGCACTTTCGGTTCTGGATGATATTCAGAAAATATGACTTCATAGCCTTCTGACGAAACGAAAAATTCGTGTAAACCAGAGGAACTTTTTCCTCCAGTTCCAGGTTGATAATTGCCGTAAGCTCATCCATCAGCATATGCTGTTTCCGGTTCAGGGGGATGAGGCTTTCGGTCGGGGAAAACCCGCTAATGCCCAGATCTCTAGGGGGGGGGCAGAACTTATTTTCAGCCTTTGCCATTTTGCAGAGGCGGTCGATAATGTGCTGTATCACATCATAATTATCTTTCCCAAAATGTTCTACAGCATATGCCACACGCAAATCTTCGTTTAACTTTTCAGGGACTGTAAGACGGGAGCAGATAGATTCAAATGTATCATAGTCCATATGCCGCTCGCCGGACAGAATCTTCTGGAAACGGCTGCGGTCAATATTAAGAGTCTGTGACAGGCTCCGGTTACTCACATCATTCATAGATAAAGCAGATTTTAATAGTGTACTAAATTCTGACATAACATACTCTCCTCTTGTACTTGTAGCATAAATTTTTGTTCTTTTGTGAAAATCATCTAAAATATTCCTGGTAACAAATTTCCATCATTTTACAATTTTTTGCCATTTCATGCAATATGTGACAGATATGATTCATTTCCGGAACGTGCTGTCACATATGAAAATCCGGCAAAAAGTAACGAAAGATTTTCGTGAATAATATATGAATATTCGAACATTACAGATTGTATTATTTAATTTCAAATTATGCAATATGTGACAGGGTGGCTGAAATAAAAAAACACCCCTGTCACAAATTGCCGAAAAGGTGAAAATGTGATAATTTAGTGAATAAGATAAGTTGTTTATAAAAATTATAAAATTGGAGTGAATTCTATGAAGATAAAGATAGCAATTCTGGAGCAGGATAAGAATTATTTGCAGAGACTGATTTCCGCATTTGAAATAAAATATGAGGACAAGGTAGAAATGTATTCCTTTACGGATGAGAAACTTGCACTTGAGGCAGTCCGGAGCAATAAGATAAATATTTTGCTGGTCAGCGATGATTTCGTGGTCAACCGTAATGCAATTCCGGAAAGATGTGGATTTGCCTATCTGGTCAATACCCCGGATGCGGAAGTAGAGAGCGGGGCAAAGGCAATTTGCAAGTTCCAGAAGATAGACCTCATCTATAAAGAGATTGTCAGCCTGTATTCGGAAAATGCACTGGATAAAGTGAAGAACTATGACGAAGGAAGTGCGAGAATCCTTGCCTTTACATCACCATCAGGCGGTACGGGTGCAAGCAGCATGGCAGTAGCCTGTGCCAAATACTTTGCAAAGTGTGGAAAAAAGACATTATATATCTCGTCTGAGGAACTGGGTGTCAGCGATTTGTTTTTCATGGGGGAAGGTCAGTTTACCTTCGATGATGTAATCTATGCAGTGAAGAGCAAAAAGACAAATATGACATTGAAGTTTGAAAGTACGGTAAAACAGGATATCAGCGGAGTATATTTCTTCTCGGCGGGAAGTAAGGCTTTGGATGTCATAGATTTATCAGAAGATGAAGTAAGGCAGCTGATTGTGGATTTGAAAATGTCAGGAATATTTGATGTGATTATCTGGGATATGGATTTCCGGTTTAAGTCACTGCAAAGCGATCTGATGCAGCTCGTATCAGATATCATCATGATAAGTGATGGTTCTGAAACAAGCAATCTTAAGTTCAAAAGAATGTATGAGTCAGTGGAAGTATTGGAAAAACAGGGGAAAATCGATATTTCTGCAAAGATGTGGGTATTATATAACAAATTCAGCAACAAGACCGGAAAGGGAGTATCTATCGGGGAAATAAAGGAGTTAGGCGGAGCACCGCGCTATGAACATGCTTCGGTTAATCAGATAATAGAACAGTTCCTGAAATTAAATATTTTTGAGAAACTGTTAGTCTAATGGAAACAAAAGGAAAGAGTATTTATGGATGCGATAGAAGAACAGGAATTAGTAAAAGAAGTACGAAACTATGTTACGGAAAATCTTCCGCTCAGTAAAATGTCGGATGAGGATCTGGAAGACAGGGTAGAAGAAATTGTTACGGAAAAGTTAAGAAACAGATATTGCCCGGTGGAGCAGAAAGTATCAATCGTAAAGCAGGTATACAGCTCCATCCGTGGCTTTGGTCTGTTGGACAGCATTATCAGTGATGATAGTATTACAGAAGTCATGATTAATGGTGCTGACAATATTTTTATCGAAAAAAGCGGTAAATTACAGAAACTGGATAAGCAGTTTGAAAGTCAAAGGCGGCTGGAGGATATCATTCAGAGAATCGTCGGTCTGGCAGGACGAGAGGTAAATCAGGCAAATCCGATTGTTGATACCAGACTGCCGGATGGTTCGCGTGTGAATGTGGTTCTGCCGCCTATTGCTCTATGTGGACCTACCATGACGATCCGTAAATTTTCAAAGACACCTATGACCATAGAACGTCTGATACAGTACGGTTCCCTGACGCAGGAAATAGCGGACAAGCTGGAACTTCTGGTCAGGGCAAAATATAACATATTTATCTGCGGAGGAACAGGTTCCGGAAAGACAACTTTCCTGAATGCATTATCAAACTATATTCCAAAGGATGAACGTGTCATCACAATAGAAGATTCGGCGGAGCTGCAGATTACGGGAGTAGAAAATCTGGTCAGTCTGGAAACGAGAAATGCAAATGCCAGCGGTGCCGGTCAGATAACCATCCGTGACCTGATCAAATCCTCTCTCCGAATGAGACCGGAACGTATCGTAGTCGGCGAGGTCAGAGGCGGAGAAGCACTGGATATGCTGCAGGCGATGAATACAGGACATGACGGATCTCTGTCAACCGGTCATGCAAACTCCACAAGAGATATGCTCAGCCGTCTGGAAACTATGGTACTTCAGGGAACGGCGGGGTTGCCGTTAGAAGCAATCCGGCAGCAGATCGCTTCGGCAGTGGATATAATCATCCATCTGTCAAGACTGAGGGATCATTCCAGAAAAACCATGGAAATCACAGAAGTAGTGGGCTATGAAAATGGAGAGATTGTATTGAATCCGCTGTATGTATTTGAAGAGGATGAGAAGAGTACCCTGGAAAAAGTACATGGCAGTCTGAAAAGAACACAGAATCCGATGAAGCATACATTTAAACTGCAGCTTACAGGAATCAAGGAGACAATATAGGAGGAGAATATGGCAAAAAAGAAAAAGGTGAAACTGCCGCCGGAACCACAGTGGTATGCATCTGTTACGAATATGACAACATGGAATTACAATGTGTATTATATGACAAAAAAAGAAAAGGTATTATATTTTCTTCTGGCATTTCTCGTCGGAGCAGTTGTAGGATATGTATTCTTTGGCGGGTTATTTAAGAATGAATTTTATGAAGCAACGATGAAAACCAGAATATCCGATGCCATCGTGATTGTCATTACAGGTGTCATTGCAGGAAAGATTTATCTTCCCATGCGTACCCAGCAGATATTGTTAAAAAGAAAAGCAGGCTTAAAACTGCAGTTCCGTGATTTGCTGGATTCCCTGAACACTTCATTAAATGCAGGAAATAATGTACAGGATTCTTTTCAGAGTGCACATCATGACCTGCAGCTGCAGTATGGGGAATCAGCGGATATTGTATATGAGCTGGAAGTAATATTAAGTGGTGTTATGAATAATTTCGCAATCGAAGATATGTTAATGGATCTGGGAGTCAGAAGCGGTATTGATGATATTAAGAGTTTCTCACAGGTATTTGAAGTATGTTACCGTAAAGGCGGAAATATCAAGGATATCATACGAAATACGCAGTCTATTCTCGGAGATAAGATGACGATAGAGCAGGATATTGAAACCATGATGACAGCAAACCGATCAGAGATAAATATTATGCTGATTATGCCGGTTGTGCTTGTAGGTATGATGAAAGGAACAAGTGTGGAATTTGCGGCTAATTTCGCAACAATACCCGGAATCATATCAACGGTAATCGGAGTCATTATGTTTATCATAGCATGGTTTGTAGGAAGATCCATTATGAAGATAAAGATATAGGAAGGAGGAAAATAATGCTTTCGACAGTTGATATTATTATGTTTGCATTGGGAGGAATCGTATTATTTTTATACTTAATCCTGTATTTTATGGGCTTAAAATATAATTCTTACTTCGATGTGTTAGATGAAAAAGAATATCCTTTAAAAGAAATCTATGGAATCGGATATGCGGCACTGGAACTGGTGCATTATCCGTTTACAGGCAAAAAAGACAGAAAACTGAGACAGGAAATCGATATTTTCTATGATAAAAAATATGAAGATTATTATCTCAGGGTAATCCGAAGTCAGCAGATAACCATAGCAGCGACCATATTAACAGCGGGACTTGCAATCTATGGGCTGGCAGGAGATGTGACAATTGAACTGATTTTCTTAATGTTTACATGGGCGGGCTGGTATTATTACGGGACACTTCTTGATACGAAGATTAAGAAGCGTTCGGACAGTATGTTAAGTGAATTTTCGGAAATTGTATCAAAACTGGCTCTGCTGACTAATGCCGGACTTATTCTGAAAGAAGCATGGGAACTGGTAGCATATAACGGGGACAGCGAAATCTATCAGGAAATGCAGACATCCGTGGTGGAAATGAATAATGGAATGTCAGAAATCGATGCAATCAGCAGTTTTGCGGCACGAAGTATGCTGCCGGAAATCAGAAAGTTTTCATCGACAATTATACAGGGGTTAATCAAGGGAAACAGTGAACTGGCGATGATGCTGCAGGAACAGAGCAGCGATGTCTGGGAACTGAAACAGCAGCTGGCAAGAAGAGAAGGGGAAAAAGCCTCAGCTAAATTATTAATTCCGATGATGATTATGTTCATGGGAGTACTTTTGATGATTATCGTTCCGATCTTTTCCAATCTCGGAGCTTAGTCATAGATACATAAAAAAGAAAAAAGGAGGAATGCACAATGTTAAATGTAGTAGACAGAATGTACATCGCAGCACAGGCAAAATGGAATAAATTCAGAAAAGAAGAACGCGGTGATGTAAATATCGTTTCCATCGTGGTACTTTGCGGAATTGTAATAGCACTTGCGGTTATTTTCAGAAATCAGTTAAAGGATCTGATAGAGAGTGTTATGGCAAATGTAACAACAAATGCAAAAGATGCCGTAAATGAAACAGTTGCCGCAGACGTGTAATTATAATGAATTGGCAGTGGTTGTGCCTGATTTCACAGGCACAGCCACCCTGTAAAAAAACAGTATATTTACCTAAACATTTACAGGCTTAAATGCTTATGTAAATAGATTGGGAAAGGAGTTTGTGATGAAAAAAAGAGAAGAAAGTGGAACGGTTATCATGGAAGCGGTCATGATATTTCCAATGGTTATATTAACGATAATATTACTTTTAACAGTGGGAAATGGTTATTATCAGAGAAGCCGGGTGGAAGCGATTGTGCAGACGGACGTCATAAACGCATGTGCGACAAGTGCGGATGAATTATTAAGATACACGGTGGAGCATAATGCTGTTCCGCAGCAGGTACAGGATGCACCGGAATTTACTCCATATAAATATCTGTTTGCGAGGGAAACCACAAGTCTGGTGGGAGGAGCTGCAGATGCGACAAGGAAAAAAATACAAAAGTTAGGAACAGGATATTTTAAGGGAATGGAAGTAAAAAATCTGAATGTTACATTTGATTATAAGAATTATTTCATTACGCAGTCAGTAAAAGCGGATGTAACATATGACATTAATCTTCCCATCAGCCTGTTTGGCATAAACTTTAAAATGCAGTGTTCTTCCCATATCGAAGTTCCGGTATCCGATTCGCCGGAGTTTATAAGAAATGTAGATATGGTAATCGATTATCTGGAACGGTGGAAAGCATATAATGACTTTAAAGAAAACTATGATAATATGCTTGGAAAAGTAAGCAGCTTTTTTGGATAAAGAATAAACAGGAGGAATTGGGCAAGGATGAAGATCTTTTATAAAAATAATGGTGCAGTTACCATTTTCCTTATTTTAATATTGGTTCCGGTACTGGCACTTTCAGGCATATTTGTAGAAATCAGCCGTGTGGAACTGGCAAAACCGCTGATTACATCATCTGCGGATCTGGCATTGAATACGGCATTGACCAATTATGACAGTAAATTGAAAGATTATTATGGATTAATGGGATCAGCACAAAAGACAAGTGATACATTAGATGTTGCACAGGAATATTTTAAAAATTGTATTAATTCCCAGATTGTAGATGAGGATTATCTGGATCAGTGTTGGGAGAAAGTCAGCACTATTGTGAATAATGGTGCGGAATTAATCGGAAGGGACAGCATTATTACAACAGAAGCAGAGACTATCTCAAATCTGCTGCTCTTAGAGATTCCGGAATTAACAGTGAAGGGTGTGGATAATGCGAATTTAGCCAATCCGGTATTCTTAAAATCCCAGATCGTGGAATTTATGAAATACCGTGCACCGGTAGAGATTGTGACAGGACTGTTTGAAGAATTAAAAGGGCAGGCAGATTATTTGAAAAATCTGAAAAAAGATGAGCAGTTACAGAAAAAAGAACAGGCAACATATGAAGCAGAAAATGAACTGCTGCAGAGGCTGTATGATATTTATTGTAAGGTACAAGAGTATAATGGATTAGGAATTAATGCAGCTTATTTAAATGAAATTTCAAAAACAATGAATTCCTTGGAGGAACAGTATAAGACGTTTCATAATCATGCCATAAAAAGATACATAAACATAGATACAAAATTAGAGAATGATTTTTATAAAAAAAGTAAAGCCTCTTTTACTTTACCTGTCCCAGAAACGGTAGCTATAACATCATGGACAAAATCAGATGTAGAGAAGTATTTGTACCGTGGAGTCAAAAGTTTTGAAAAAGACGGAATACTCAATCGCATTGAGCAATTTGAAACCAAGTATGAAGATTTGGATGTTGGATTAAATAAAGTAGGAGTATACAAACTTTTAAATGCAAAGGGATTGGATGAAATTGATAAATTGCAATTGTGTTTTCAAACTTATCAAAAGAGAGGAATTCCAGATTTGGTGAGTAATTATGGTAGAACAAGAACGAATCTGTATACAAAAAGTTCAATTATATCACAGATTTATCAGGCAGTACAAAAAGATACGGATGGATTAAAGGCAGAGTTAGAAGCAGAAGCAATCAATATATATGATAAAATGGATGAAGTAGATATTGTTGACAAATTAGAATTTAACAATGTCACAAATGAATATGAATTATTGGAAAAAGTCTATTCTTATTATCAGAAATTTGAAAGTAAAAACATCATGTTTAATACAAAGACTGACAGGGCGGCATATTATATTATGGGAATATGGTCAGAGGTAGTATTTGATGGAAATTTGAGAGAAGAATTGCATGGAGTTTTTGGCCCGGAAAATAATGATGTAGTTGCTTTGGACAATATATATTGTGATTTGGTAGAGTATGTAGATAAAATACAAAAGGCAAAAGATTGTATTGATGAAATTAAGAAACTAATATCTGGAAAAACAGGCGAGAAAAGTTTGCATAAACTGGCTCAGACATATGCGGCAGACCTGAATGACTGGCAGGGAAGTGCCGGTTATGAAACAGCAGAAGGAAGTTTTTGCAAGAGATCCAAAGAGAGAGCAGATGAGAAAAAAACGCAGCAGATGATCTCAGCAGATCAGATTGATAAATTTTTAGAACGTATCAATGGAATAGATTCTTTTCTGACAGGAGTAAGAAATAATATAGCGCAAGAGACAAAATACAAAAAAACAACTGTATCTAGTATTAGTGATTTGTCAAAACTTGCAAGAGCAGCGGAAGTAACAGCTGAAAATATTGAAGGAAAAATAACAATAAATGAATTAAATGCTTTGGCGGATAGTACATTTTCTTTTACAAAAGGAACAACATCATTGGTTCCAGCGGAAAACAATCATCCGGATCTTGAGAAGAGTAAAACAGATTTATATCAGTATATGCAGGATCATTTTAAAGATGCAGAGACAACGAAGAATGATGCAAAGGGAAAAGAAAAATATAACCAGTATAAGAATGCATCAGAAAAGAATGGAAGTATGGGTGACGATAAAACCGGAGAAACAGATGCAATATCCGAAATTACCGGGCTGACAGCAGCGGATTATCCATCCGGATTTGAAAATAAAGCCGATAGTGTCGGATTACTGGATGCGATATTAAATCTGGTAACAGACCTGAGCAAGGATGCGACCGGTACATTAAAAAATGCAAGGGATACCCTTTATGTGACGGAATACTGTATGAATATGTTCAGCTATGCATCTTATGAAAATGAGATGAAGTATGATTATATGAAAACACATGATATTCAATTAAACAGCTTAGCAGGACTTTCCACAAAAATATCAAGCGGAGATTTAATTAATACTCTGGTAAATGAGTCAACTGTGAAGGATACCATTAATCAGCTGGCACAGAACGAAGACACAACAGTTACGGCAAATAAAACATTAACCAATAAACCGATCAATGATACAAATAATTATGCCTATGAAAGAGAAATAGAATATATTCTGTTTGGAAAAGAAAATGCGGAAAATATTAAATCAATAAAACAGCAGTTGTTTAAGGTAAGATATACAATGAATCTGATCCCGGGATATATGTTATTTTGGAATGATAATATTATTAAGGGAATAGCAGCAGGGGTTTCTTCTGCAACTTCCGGTATTATACCGGAGCCGCTGGTCAGAGTTGTTATGATTCTTGCACTGGTCGGAATCGAAAGTAATAATGACGTAAAACTGTTACTGGAAGGAGTTCCGGTAAAACTGCTGAAGACGGGAAATAATGTCACAGAAGCGGAATGGGTGTACAGTGTCGATAATTTCTTTAGCGGCGATATGAGTACTTACGGTGTAACGTCCGGAAGCAATCCGGAGCAGAACCAGAAGGTGGACGCATTTCGGATGCAATATAGCGATTACCTTACCTTATTATTATATTTCCAATTATCTTCTTCGGATGATACAAAGGTAAATACAGTTTATAAACGAATCGGTGATGTTATCCAGTCGAACATGGCGGAAAAAGTCTATAAGGACAGCAGTGATAAATTCAAATTGTCGAATTGTATTACGCAGTTTTCACTTAATTATTCTGCCGTTGTAAAACCGCTGGTATTTAATCTGGGCATATATAACGGCTATGGTGTGGAAGCGTTACTTAGTGATAAGAAATGGAGAACAATACAGGGTAATATGGTCAGAGGTTATTGATATTCAGTATCAGGAAAGCAGAGGTTCATATGAGAAAAAAGAAAAAAGAGGATGGTGCGATTATTGTTGAAGCTTGTGTAAGTTTCCCGTTCTTCATTTTTGCCATCATAATGTTTCTGTCACTGATAGATATATGTGTTACGCAGGCAAAAATAGGAACTGCTCTGAATCTTGCGGCAAAAGAGATTTCACAATATTCCTACCTGTATATTCTGACTGGGGCAAATGATATGCAGAGTACCATTTACAATGCAAGCGAAGGAAGCAGGACAACCATTGATGTAACACTGGACGGGCTGGACAGTATGTCCGAGACATTACTTGATGCAAAAGAGGGCCTTGGAGAAGATGAAATCGACATGGATGCACTGATAGCGGATGTTAAATCAGTGGGAGCGGATGCGGGCAAGATTTATGATAAATGGAGTGAGGAATTAGCAGATCCGAAGAAGTTTATTAAAAGTTTTGTTGCACTTGCAGGAAACGAAGCAATGGAAGGTGCGAAGTCAGTTCTGATAGGAGAAGTACTGGGAAAGGCTTTCATGGTAAAAAATCTCCAGACCGGCTCGGAAGGAGAGAGCGGAAATAATGCCGCGGCAGAGAAATTTTTAAGGCTTAACCATGTTGAACCGAAAGGAACGTCCTATCTGGCAGGACTTGATTTTGATAAAACCAAAATATTTGCAAATGGTCAGACGGAACGGATCCAGTTAGTTGTAACGTACAAGATTCATGTCGTAAAACTTCTGAATATTGATTTTAACTTTACCATACAGCAGTGTGCTTTGACAAAAGCATGGGGAAATGGAATAGACGGAGGAAAGAAAGAATGAAACTGGCATATGTGATTACATTTCTGGCGGCAGCCGGATTTACGGCAGCCGGAAGCTGTTTTTACCGTCTGATACCGGAATACGAAGCAGAAAAAAAAGAAGAGAAAAAAATAGAGAGTGAAGAAGCTGGCGAAGCTGAAGAAGAGGTTCCGAAAAAAACGTCCGCGACAGATGCAGGTCAGGTAAAAAAGTACAGTATCATTTCTATTGTTCTGAGTGTGATTGCATCATTATTTTATATTTTTCTGTATAAACAGAATGATGCCATGCAGACAGTAAAAACCCTGACATTATTGGCAGTCCTTTTTCCGGTCGCATACTTTGATTACATATTTTATAAAATACCAAATAAGATTTTAAAATATGCGGTCATAGTCAGGGCAGCAGAGCTGATTCCGGAGACATTGATTTACAGAAAGGAAATGGCAGGAGTTCTGATCGACATGGGAATCACACTGGCAGTCCTGTTTCTCATCTGCATGGTGTGCAATCTTATCATCAGAGGTGCAATGGGAATGGGAGATGTGAAGCTCCTTCTGGTGATGGGGCTGTATCTTGGAAGTGCAAAATTTATTCTGGCAATTCTGGTTGTTCTGATTCTGGCATTTTTTGCAGCGATATACTTTGTCGCATCAGGAAAGAAAACCAAAAAGGATATTATGCCATTTGCACCATATATTCTGGCAGGAACATATTTAGCGGTTATTCTGCTGGGAATTTAAACGGAAGGAGACAATATGAAACACTATAGAGCATTAGTTCCGGTCGTAATGATATTTCTGATGGCAATTTCTGTATATTATTATTTTAATAATATAAGCAGTGAAAACAAAGAATATCAGGGATATATTACACAGGGAGATAATTATTATGAAGAACAGCTGTATGTAAAAGCAGTTGCAGCATATGCAAAAGCCCAGGCAATGAAAGATTCTGTGGATGTTGATAAGAAAGTCGCGGACTGTTTTGAAGCACAGGGACTGGTATCAGATACCCAGCGGCTGTATGAAAATATGCTGGAGAATTATCCGAAGAATGTAAAAGCATATGAGTATGTTATGGAATATTACCTGAAGAATAACAAGTATGCGGCTATATACAGTGCGAATGCTGCTATGCAGAAAAGAGGACTTGCTTCAGAAAAAATCACTGGCATATTAAAGCAGATACAGTATGCATATTATCTGGATGAGAGTATGGCAGTCAATGTCGGTGAGTATTTCAACGGATACTGTATCGTGGAAAGCAAAACAGGAGAAAAAGGTCTGGTAAGTGAGAACGGAGGACTTGCACTGGGAGGCATAAAGTATAAGACGGTTACTGATTTCTATACGGATTGCAGTGCGGTCACGACTGCAGAAGATGAAATTTATTTTGTAGATGCTTCCGGAAACAGAACAATGAATTATAAAGGGGAAGAGGCAGCACAGGAATTAGGTCTTTTTACGGCGGATCGTTACTGGGCAAAAATCGGAGATGTGTATGCTTATTATAATGAGAAGGGTGAAAAGTTAAGCGACAATTATCAGCGGGCAGTGAATTTCAATGGAGATTTTGCAATGGTGCAGCAGAATGACAGATGGACACTGGTCAACAGTAAATTTGAGCAGATCGGAGATAAGGAATATGCAAACATTATTATCGATGATAATGGTTATGCAATCCGCAAAGGACTGTTATTTGCAAATTATGAAGGAAAAGGATATCAGTTGACAAATACGGACGGGGAAACGGTATCGGAAGAATACTATGAAGACGCAAGACTGATGATAGATGGAACATATGCAGCAGTACAGAAAGATGGAAAATGGGGATTTATTAATGCGGAAGGAAAAGTGGTAATCGAACCTCAGTACGATGATGCAAGATCATTCTCCAATGGTTATGCGGCAGTACAAAAAGATGGAAAGTGGGGATTTATCAATTCGGATAACGAGATGGTAATTGAACCGGAATTTGAAGATGCAAGAGGCTTCAATTCTTTCATGAGAAGTTTTGTAAAGAAAGAGGAAAAGTGGTATCTGCTCTGCCTTTACTCAAATAATTATTAAATAACAACATAGGTAATTGTGAAACACTTAAATTTTTGTAAATGCATATGCAAATGAAACATTACACGAAGGCACGCTCCCGCTACATTCGGCTATGGCACTAGGGAATCTTCCCGGTTTACCGGGTCCCTCCCTAGTGCGTGGGTAGCGGTACTAAGATGCTAAAATACAGCATCTAAGTGCCGACCGCCTCATAGTACCTTCTTAGTAATTGTTTGATTTGCATATACAATAAAGATAAATTATGAGTTTCGCAATTAACTATTAAATAACAACAGAAAGAAAGGACAAGCATATGAATAGAATCACATATGAAAATCAGGGAAATAATACCTATCTCGTCTATGAGATAGCAGAAAATGATGTAATTGATAATTTAAGCCTGGGCATGATTAACAATAACCGTATTCCGGGACTTGCATCCGTGATTTACACCCAGCTGGATGACCATAAGTTCCTGAAGTACAACATTACCGCAAAAGTACCGGCATCGACGTTTTTAGGGGGAACAGTAACCAAGAACCGTATGCTCGGTGTATTTTCCGGGGTATCGAAGGCTTTGCTGTCAGCAGAAGAATATATGCTGGATGCAAACTCCATTCTGCTGGATTTGGATTATATCTTTGTGGATGTCAGCAACTGTGAGGCAGAGCTTATCTGTCTGCCGGTTCAGATGGAGAGAAATAATGATGTAGTAACATTTTTTAAGAACATTGTATTCTCGGCTACCTATGATCAGACAGAAAATTCAGATTATGTTGCAAAGATTATCAGCTGTCTGAATAATCATTCCAGCTTTTCGCTGTCGAATTTTATGCAGACCATTGATGAACTGAACGGAAAACGTATTAATCTGCAGGAACTTCAGAATTCCCAGCAGCTTCCGCCGATACAGAGTCAGATTGTTAATACGGAGATATTGCCTGATGGAAGGGAAACATCAGAAACAGGACGGACACAGCAGGTAAATATTATGGACAATCAGCCGGGTGTTCCGCCAGTGAAAAACATTCCGGCAGGAAATTCAGGTATGAATCAGAGTGTAACGCTAGAGTATGGTCAAGCAGTCAGTGGTATGCCATCGGGACAGGTACCTGTGGATGGTATGAATACAGTGCAGCAGGAAACACCACCAATGCCGGGAGGAATGCCACCGACAGGAAAAAAAGTAAAACCAGGCAAAGAAAAGCCACCGAAACCGGGTAAAAAGGAAGCAAAAAAAGACAGAGTAGCTCCACCGCCACAGAATTGGCGTGTGCCTGGAGCACCACCAATAGGACCGGGAGGAATGCCGCCGATATCGGGAGAAAGACCGCCGCAGCCACCGGTACCGGGAGGAAGACCGCCGCAGCCGCCGATACCGGGAAAAAATCCGCCACAGCCGACTGTATATGGGCAGCAGCCGCCAATGAATGTAAAGCCTCCAAAGGAAAAGAAACAGGGATTTTTCAGTAAGCTTTTTGGAAAGAAACAGGAACAGCAGCCGCCAATGCAGGGAAGACCGCCGATGCCGGGAGGAGTTCCACCGATACCGGGAGGAAGACCACCGATACCGGGAGGAAGACCGCCGATGCCGGGAGGAATGCCGCCGATGCCGGGAGGAGTTCCGCCGATGCCGGGAAATAATCCGCCGATACCGGGAGGAGTTCCACCGATGCCTGGAAATAATTCACCACAGCCAGGAAATTCACCGACAGGAGGAATGAATCAGTCCGGAAATCAGGGAGTGTATACACCGCCGCAGCCACCACAGACACAGCAGCCATCACAGACACAGACAACAACGGTATACCGCTATATGAATTTTGGTGAAACAACAGTATTAGGCGGCGATACGGTAACAGGAGAAACTTCTGTATTAAGTGTTTCACAGGAAGTAAAGCCGTATCTTGTGCGTAAAAAGACAGGTCAGAAGGTTACGATAGAAGGACCGGTATTTAAAATCGGAAAAGAGCATAATTATGTAGATTATTTCATTGCGGATAATTCAGCAATCAGTCGCAGTCATGCCAATATTGTGGTAAAAGGAAATGATTACTTTATTGTAGATACAAATTCAAAAAATCATACCTATGTAAATGGACGGATGATACAAAGCAATGTGGAAACACCATTAACACATGGAAGTATGGTAAAACTGGCAAATGAAGAATTTGAATTCAAGATGTATTAAGATACCAGGGACGGATTGTGGGAGTGCATAGCACGGAACAATCCGTAGGTATCATATTATTAAGCAAGGGAGAAACGGCTTATGGAATTTAAGATAGCGGCGGCTACGGACGTAGGAATAAAAAAGAAGACAAATCAGGACAGTCTGATGGTCCGGCATTTTCAGACACATGCAGGAGATATGGTACTGGCGGTATTATGCGACGGCATGGGAGGATTTGATAAAGGCGAAGTAGCCAGTGCTACCGTAGTAAAAACGTTTGAAAAATGGGCAGATGAGCAGCTGGCATATTATAACGAGAGTGAAGAATATTTTTATGTGCTTCAGAAACAGTGGTTTGACCTGATCTCAGAGTTAAATGAACGGATTATGCGGTACGGAAAATCACAGGGAATCAAGCTGGGAACAACGGCAGTGGTTATGCTGCTTACACAGAAGAAATATTACCTGATGAATGTAGGGGACTCCAGAGCATATGAACTGGGAAATCAGATGGTGACACAGCTGACAAAGGATCAGACCTTTGTGGCAAGGGAAGTGGAAGCCGGACGTATGACACCGGAGCAGGCACTGACAGATCCGAGAAAGAATGTATTGCTGCAGTGCGTGGGAGCATCGGACAGGGTATATCCGGATATGTTCTCCGGAGATGTACGGAAAGATGCAGTATATATGTTCTGTTCTGACGGGTTCCGGCATGAAATCACACAGGAAGAGATTTACCGGATGCTTGCACCGGAAGTAATGACGGAAGAATCTGTTATGCAGGCGAATATCCAGTATCTGATTCAGCTGAATATGCGAAGAAATGAAACTGATAATATTACGGCAGCAGTGGTAAGAACTGCGTAGAAGGGAACAGGAGGTGAAGATATGCTGCAAATAGGTTCGCTGGTAGATGGAAAATATAAGATATTAAGTGAAATAGGGCGCGGCGGAATGAGTATTGTATACATGGCGATCAACGAAAAGGCGAATAAGACATGGGCAATCAAAGAGGTCCGTAAGGAAGGTGTCAATGACTTCAAAGCGGTTAAGCAGGGATTGATCGTGGAAACAGAAATGCTGAAACGACTGAAACATAAATTTCTGCCGAGTATCGTAGATGTTATAGACATGGAAGATACTTTCATTATCGTTATGGATTATATCGAGGGTAAATCCCTGAGAAACAGACTGGAGCAGTATGGTGCACAGCCGCAGGAGAATGTAATCCGGTGGGCGAAGGAATTATGTGATGTACTGGGATATCTTCATTCCCAGAATCCGCCGATTATCTATCGTGATATGAAACCAGCCAATGTAATGCTTCGACCGGATGGACATATCGCATTGATTGACTTTGGTACGGCGAAAGAATTCAAAGAGTTTAATGTCAAGGATACCATTAGTTTTGGTACGATTGGATATGCCGCACCGGAGCAGTTCGGCGGAAAGACCGACGCAAGAACAGATATTTACTGTCTGGGAGCTACCATGTACCATCTGGTAACGGGAATGGATCCATCTGCACCGCCGTATGAGATTCGTCCGATTAAGCAGATTAATCCGGCATTATCAAGTGGTCTGGAAAAAATTATATTGAAATGTACGCAGAAAGAACCGGCGAATCGTTACCAGTCGTGTGCGGAACTTCTGTATGCACTGGAGCATTATACGGAGATAGATGATATTTACCGTAAAAAACAGAAGAGAAAAATGGTTGTATTCGGATTATCCGCAGTACTGACCATTGCCTCGGCGATTACGACAGTGGCGGCTTCGCAGGGGGCAAAGAAGGTATTAAGTGAAAACTATGATTATCTGATTCAGCAGGCCGATGATGCGACATTGACGCAGGATCAGAAGCAGGAGCTATATATAGAAGCAATTCAGACCGATGCTACCAGAACGGAGGCATATCTGAATCTTGTGGAGATGTATCTGGATTCTGATAAAGACGAGGAGACCGGAAGTTTTACAAGGGAAGAATCTTCGCAGATTACACAGTTAAAGGCGGGAATCGACAGTAAAAGTAATAAGGGCTATTCCAGTACACAGAAGCCGCTGCAGGAGTTACAGACGAGGAATCCGGATGGATATGCAAGGGTGTGCTATGAGATAGGAATGGCATACTGGTATGATTACCAGGTAGAAAGTGACCGTTATAAGAATGCAGTGGAATGGTTCCAGAATGCGACCGGATATTCCGATACAGCAGCCATCTTTGTAGAGATTGGTCAGTGCAGGCAGAATATCAGCAAGTATGAAGGCCAGTCAAGAACAACGGATGTTACGAAAGAATATACTAATATGTGGCCAAGTCTTGTATCACTGGTAGAAAAGATTAATGACAGTAAGGATGAGGATACAAAGCGGCTGGTATGGAAAGAGATTGTAAATACCATTACCAATCAGGCGGCATATTTTATAGAAGTAGACAAAGATGGAATGCAGAATCTTTTACAGAAAATCAGTGATTCTGCGGAAGCAGAACTGACGGATGCATATGACTCTGTAAAGGGAGAATTACAGGATTTGATCTGTACGGAAGCAGATTATCAGGATGAGTCGTTTGAAAACAGCATGAAAAAGGCTATGAAGAGAGTGGAGGCAATCCGGAGCAGCGATGAGAAGAAAGCAGAAGCGGGAGGAAAAGAGAATGACGTATAGTAATTATATGCTGATGTATTATATTGCATTGGCAGCAACCATAGTATTACTTCTGGTTACCATACTGCTGTTCTTCGTGCTGAGGATTCCAAAGGCATTTAACGATTTGACCGGACGTACAGAAAGAAAGGCGATTAAGAGTATTAACGAACAGCGGGAGGCAGGAAAATTATCCCATGATACCGCAGGTGCGGAAACGGATCGTATGGGTATGCCGGCAACGGATAAAATATCGGAATCAGGAAGAATCCTGGACGAGAATCCTGCCAATACGGTAGTGACAGAGAAAATACAGACAGATACACTGGCAGGAAGTGCAGAAACCACTGTATTACAGGATGGAAGCGGAGAAACTACGCTGTTGTCTGATAATACACAGGCAGGAGAAACAACACTGCTTCAGCCGCAGATGAATCAGAGCAGTCCGCAGTACAGCGGAGAAACAACACTGCTTGATGAGAGCCAGAGACAGGAAGTATTTGGAAACGAAACCGCTCCGCTGACCGGAGCAGATACAACAGCACAGGCAGAAGGATTTGTAAAGGAAATAGAGAATATTACTTTTATTCATACTGCTGAAATCGTGTTGTAAGCGGGCAGAAAAAATAAAAAGAAAGGAAACAGACGAAATGGAAATAAGTAAGAAGCTAAAACGGATTATTTCACTGGTGCTTGTATGGGTGATGTTTACCACCTGCATACCGGATAGTTTTATATCGGTAGTGCGTGCATATGCGGAAGAAGCATTAATGAAAAAGACTGCGGACGTAACATTGAAGTTCCAATGGAAAAACGCTGAAACAGATGCATATGCACAGGATCTGCGTTTCTATTTGTATGAGAAAACAGATGGTGGATATGTAGAAGCATCAAAGACGGATGCCGATAGAGAGATAATATATGAATATGAGGAAACTGGAACAGATGCACCGGAATCCACAAAGACGGATGGCACAGACAAAGACGGTGACAGTGAAGAAAATGAATTGGCTGTGCAGGCAGAAAATGCCGGTCAGATAGCGATTCGCATTACAAAAAATCCGAATGAATGTACAGTAAAAATAACAGGTCTGGATTCAGACAAAGAGTATGCTTATGAAGTAAAAGATGAGACAGTGGGTACGGATAAAAAATTAAGATCTGTGTTCGCGAAGCTGAATACATCAGAAAATGAGCAGGAAATTCGACTGGCAGAGGATTACAGCAGCGAGGCAAAAGTAACTATTCAGGCATATATAGCATTGCCGGATGAATATAAGAAAGCAGAAGAAGTTATTACATGGAATATATATTCTGTAATCGGAGAAGGAGAAAACAGAACTCCGGGGAAATTATTATCTTTTGGTAAAGATAATAAGGTTACGGTAGTTAAAAGTAGTGTTAAAGATGTTAAGATTGAAGATATTACGGAAATATATTCAGAATATGCTGTAGAATTTGAAGGGGAAAATATAAACTCCGTATTTTATGTAGATTCATCTGATTTGAATGAGGAACAATATATATACACACTGGGAACGGAGAGTGAACCGAGAGAGTTAGATGCGATTGATTTAGAGGCTCCTGTTATTACTGCTTCACCAACAGAAGTAGAGAATGGAAATAAATTACTTACAGTTGATAATGATAACAGAATATACACTTATGCAAATCCAGGTGATGGAAATAAGATAACACGAACTTATACAATAACAGATGCAAACATAACACAGGATAATCTTTCTAAGAGTTCTTTTTGGGTCAATGGTGAGGAGACTACGGTAAGCTGGTCAAAAAATAATGACAATAATAGTTTCAGTTGTGCTTATGACTTTACCGGGGAAGAAAATACAGTAAAAATTACATGTACAGATAGTTATGGAAATGAGATAACGTATACAGAAACAGTGAAAATTATAACAACAGCACCGGTTGTTAATATAAGTTTCAGTGATTCAGGTTTGTACAGTAAAGATACAGGCGAGTATTACTATAACTCACGAACTGCTGCTATTACATTAGAATCCGGCTATGCAGAAGATGACCTGAGCGATTTAAAAACTGCCATTATAAAAGGCATAAAGGTAAAGGATTATAATGGAAATGATATTAGCTTAAGTTATGATAGTGATAAGAGTCAAGAAGAGACATTTTATGAAAACTATTTTACAATCACTGATATCACTGATACAAAAAATGATAATAAGATTATCGGTTTTGAAGTAAGTTTTAAGAAAGATTGTTTTTATGAAATGACTTTGGAATATACAGATAGAAGTAATAATACCTGTAAGGCTTATAAGACGGCTCTTAATGAAAAACTTGCTTTTTACATAGATAAGACGGTACCAGAGGTAACGGCAAAGTTGACACTCAGAAACTATAAAGGTGAAAATAAGGTGTACAATTCACTGTACGATTCACTGGGAGAAAATCAATATTATTCTACCGGATTACCTTTAGTGGAATCACAGCTTCAGCCTGCTAAAATCATGTTAGAAGCGAAGGATAACGGTTCTGGGGTAAACGCGGGATATTATTATGATTCAGAAACAATAATGACACCGAACGATCTACAAAAGATAAATATATCTGAATGGGTAGAATATACGAAAGAAGCAGATATTACGAAAGACGGAAATCATTATATTTATTACAAAGTAGTAGATAATACAGGTAATGTGGGATATTATAATGGACTTGGATTTGTAATGGATAATACTGCACCGGTTATATCTATGTCTGTAAAAGATAAAACAGATAAAAATGCTTTTTGGAATGAAACTGAGGATGTATACACATCTGGAAAGGACGTAACTCTTGAAGTAGATATATCAGATGCAAATCTGGATACAAAAACAAAACAGGTTACAATTAAAAAAGATGGAGCAAAAGTTCAGGATACTGAGGCAAAAATTGAATGGGATGGAAATAAAACAACCATCACATTAAAAGCAGAATCAGGTGTAACTCATGAATATGAGGTAAAAGTCAAATGCGCCGATGAGGCAGGAAATTCGGCAAGTTTAACGAAAACGATAATCATAGATAAGACTGCACCAGAAGGTGAGATAGGTATCGAGTTAAAGAAAAACGAAAAAGCATCAGAAGCAGCTAAGAAAGATGCGTTGGTAGGAACCGAAGGAAGCTTTAAATTAAGCAATATCACGGATAAAACTGCAGGAATTGTTTCAAATGAATCAGGTGCGTATATTGAATACAAATTAACCAAGAGCAGTATAGAGCAGAAAAGTCTGGAAAATGTAACAGATTGGGATGTGGAGAATATTAAATCAGATAATTCAGTAAAAATTAAAGTACCTGATAAAGATGGACAGTATTATATTTATTTCAAAATAACAGATAAGGCAGGAAACTATTGTTATAAAGATGCTACCCTTGTAATAGATAGAACCGCTCCGGAAATAACGATGAATATCCCAGAGGCAATCCTTACCAAAGGAAATAACGAATTGGTTTATAATGATACTGTAGAAGTAAAAACTAACATTAGTGAAAGTAACATTAGCAGTAAAACAATTAAAATATTTAAAAATGGTGAGATTTGGGAAAAAGATACAGATATAAATGAATTATCAAAAACAATTACGTTAGAGGCTGTGAAGGATGAAAGCACAAAGTATGAGATTGTAATCGAATGTGAGGATAAGGCTGGAAATCCGGCAAGTTTAACGAAAACGATAATCATAGATAAGACTGCACCGGTACTTAAAGCAGTTTTTGATGGAAAAGAAAAAGAGGGTGCAGCGGAATCTGAAAAATATTATAAAGAAGCAACATTAACGATAACAGCATCGGATGACAAGTCTTTTAATTTGACGAAATTTCAGAGTACCATAGAGGATGTAATTAAGAAATTTACGGCAAAAGATAAGAATGATAATTTGATAACGGGTGCAATTACTGTAAACTATCCTAAGGATCAGGATGGTAAAGACCAGGCAGTAATAACCTTTGGTCAAGAGGCAAACTATACCTTGGTGGAGAGTATTTCGTATACTGACGACTGTGGAAATATTGGGAAATTAGACCTTGCTAAGATTAAAAATGAGTTTACCATTGATAACACCTTACCAACAGCTTCATCATTCAGTGTAAGTACCTTTAAAAATGGAAAAGGAGAAGAATCAGAAAAAATTAATAAATGGTCTCCAGAGGGCATACTGGAAGCGAGTATTATTACAAATCCATATTATTCTTACATAGATAAGAATGGTAAATATGCAAGTTATACATTAGGCGGTATTTCGGATAATCTGAGTGGTATTCAGAAAGTAGAATATAATATAACCAGTGCCATTTGCACAGATGAGACAAGTATTGGAAATCTGAACGAGGGTTGGATAAATGCAACAGCCGATGTAAAAGATAATAGTTTGAATATTAAGCTTGAAAAAGAAGGCACAAACTATATCTACTACAGATTAACCGATAATGCTGGAAATGTAAGATATTACAGTGGTGTGGGAATTGTTATTGATGTAACAGATCCAAAGATAACATATACATATGTTAAAGAAAACAAAACAGACAATGAAAATAAAACATACGAGGAAAAAAAGCCAAAAATTTCTGAGCCAAAAACTTTTGAGACAAATGTTGCAGTAAAAATACAGGTAGAAGAGGTTAATTTAGAAAACACGACGGTCAAAGTTCAAAAAGATAATAATGCGGAAGTAAATTATGATAATTTGACTTGGACGGGCGATGGCTATACGAGAACGAGAACTGCTTACTTAAACTTTGCAAGTACAGATAAAGGAGAGCGTAACCAGTACACAATTACAACCAATGTTACGGATAAGGCTGGTAATCAACAAAAACATGAGGAAATTGTGATTATCGACAGGAAGTCACCAGAGATTACCCTGACAGCGGATAATAATGATAATAAAAAAGCCTCACATTACTATGATGGAGAAAGAAGCATTTTTGTTAAAATTGTAGAACAGGATTCGCTGGACAAAAGAGCATTTCGTGAAGCAATCGTTAACGGAATTTCTGTAAAAGACATTACAGATAGTGGTATTACTGGTACAAAGCAGACAGATGCGGAGGTTACACAAGCTGTATCTATAGTGGATAAGAATAACAAGGTCCTTTATACTATCAGTGAATGGAAAGAAGTTGATGAAAAAACTGGTGGTTATACAGTTACTTTTAAAGCGGATGCCATGTATACAGTTGATCTTTCCTATTCGGATTTATGCGGAAATACGGCAAATGTAACGGCTGCAGATGATACAAGATCATTTGTTATAGACAGTCAGGCACCGGTTATAGAAGTCACATATAACGATAATAGTGAGAATAAAGTAAAAGACCATTATTATAAAGGTAACAGAGAAGCAACTGTAACCGTAAAAGATATCGGTCTGTTATATGCGAATACTGTCAGAAATACAGGAAAAGAAATTAATGTCAGTGGAATTACAGAAACAGTAACAGCAACAGATATCGAAGGAAAAGAAGTGACCAATCCGGTTCAGACAGATGCATGGGAACTGGATACAGAAAAGAATGTATTCAGCCAAAAAATAACATTCCAGGCAGATGCAATCTATACCTTTGGAGTGTCCGGCACCGATATCTGTGGAAATAAATCAGAATTAAAAGATGAAAAATCAGATATTGTGTATCAGGCAGCAGATGGAACATCCTTTGTCATCGACACACAGGCACCGGTAATAGAAGTAACCTATGATGACACAAATAAAGTATCAGATCATTATTATAAAGGAAACAGAGAAGCAACAGTATCTGTAAAAGATATCAGTCTGTTATATGCCAATACAGTTGAGAACACAGGAAAAGAGATAAAAGTCAGTGGTATTACAGAAACAGTAAGGGCAACGGATATAGCAGGAAATGAGGTAAAATCACCGGTACAGACAGGAAACTGGGAACTGGATAACAGCACAAAAGTATTCAGTAAAAAAATAACATTCCAGGCAGATGCAATTTATACCTTTGAGGTAAATGGAACGGATATCTGTGAAAATACATCAGAGTATAAAGATGAGAAATCCGACATTACTTATAAAGCAGCAGATGGAACATCTTTCGTGATTGACAGACAGGCACCGGTTATAGAAGTTACATATAACGATAATAGTGAGAATAAAGAAAAAGACCATTATTATAAGGGCGACAGAAAAGCAACCGTAACCGTAAAAGATTTAAGCTGCATCTATGAAAATACGATTCAGAATGTTGCAGTTGGTGCAGATAACACAGGTATTACCGGGATTGGTTACAGCATAACTGCAAAAGATGAAAAAGACATTACAGTATCAGATAATAAATCAGGCTGGGTTAGCGATGGTAACTGGTCATATGACAGCGATAAACGCCAGTACACCAGAGATATTATATTTACAGGTGATGCAATTTATACCTTTGAGGTAAACGGAACGGATATCTGTGGAAATACATCAGAGTATAAAGATGAAAAATCCGATATTACTTATAATGCAGCAGATGGAACATCCTTTGTGATTGACAGACAGGCACCGGTTGTAACTGTTGAATATAATGACAGCAGTAAATTACAGGATCATTATTATAGTGATACCAGAACAGCGACCATAAGCGTAAAGGATTTAAGTTATGTCTATGAAAATCAGCTGGCAAAACAGGCTGATGCAACAAAGACAGACGTAGATACTGTGACAAATCGTATGAAGCTTGCATTGGCAGCAAAGGATGCAGCTGGAAATGATATCAATGCCATGACACAGAGCGGATGGAGCTTTGCAGATGGAACATACAGATATGTCATCACTTATGGCGAAGCAGCCGGAAGTAAAGTAGATGCAATCTTTACAAGTGCATTTAGCGGAAACGATATTTATACAAGGAGAGCTTCGATAAGCTATCAGGACAGCAAAGGAATTGTTGTAACAGATTATGAATCTTTCGTGATTGACAGAGAAGCACCGGTCGTAACGATTGAATATGATGACAGCAATAAATTACAGGATCATTATTACAGTGATACCAGAACAGCAGCTATAACAGTAAAAGATATAAGTTATGTCTATGAGAATCAGCAGGCTAAACAGGGTAAGGTAACAGAATCAGATGTATATACGGTAAGAAATCGTATGAATATCACACTGACGGCAAAGAATGCAGCCGGAAATGATATTACTGCCGTTACAGAGAGCGGATGGAATTTCGCAGATGGAGCATATCATTATGTGATTACCTATGGGGAAGCAGGCGGAAATAAAGTAGATGCAATCTTTACAAGTACATTTAGCGGAACTGATATTTATGGCAGGAGAACTTCGATAAGCTATCAGGACAGCGAAGAAAAGAACGTAGAAGATAGTGCTTCTTTCGTTATTGACAGGAAAGCACCGGTAATTACCGTTACTTATACGGACACCGGTAAATCAAAGGATCATTTTTACAATGCGGACAGAACAGCAGTGATAACCGTGGATGATTTGAGTTATGCATATGAGGATCAGAGACGTACAGCGAAGGATGTATTGACACCGCAGGAAAGAATAAATCTGGAGATTACGGCAAGAGACAGTCTGTTAAATGCATTAACCGGTGAAAAGGCACAGAGTGAAAGCAACTGGAGTTTTGCAAATGGCAAGTATACCAGGACAATTACATTTGCAAATGAAGCAATCTATGATTTTGCAATATCAGGATCCGATATCTTTGCTCATACAACATTGGATGAAGCAGTAGGTTATAATACGACGGCAGATAATCATTCTTTCGTAGTAGATAAGACAGGACCTCAGGTGTCACTGGCATACAGCGATAGCAATAGGACATATTACAAGGGCAGCAGACAGGCGGTACTGACAATGACAGATTTAAGTATGATCTATAATGACAGAATATTGTCAGGTACATCCTTATATCTGAATGATGCACAGACAGATGGCACGAAATCTGATTCTGTGAAGACAACCATTCGTTTGAGAAATGATGATGCAGCATCGGATTTGAATAATGCCGGAAATGCTTATTATACGGATTCTGCATGGAGCCTGAGTGGAAATGTGTATACAAGAACCATTCTTTACACAGGGGAAGCTCATTATACCTTTGCGATTGCAGGAACGGATCGTTGCGGAAACACAGCAGATATTAATTATAATGGCAGCAGTGATGCAGGAGAATTCTGGATTGATCTTACAAATCCGACGGCTCAAATCAGTTATGATAATAACAGTCAGACAAGAGAAATCGGCGGAAGAGGATATTTCAGGGGCTTAAGAACAGCAACGATTGTTATCACAGAAGGTATCAGTACTTTTGACAGCAGCAAAGTAAATATTAGCATTACAGCAAAAGATGCATCCGGAAATCCGGTAGAAGCACATACAACCATGAGCGGCTGGACAACCAGACAGCAGAGAGATACGGGAAGTGCAACCACACATACCCTGACAATCACTTATCCGGGCGATGCAAATTATGACTTTGGCATCAGCTACACGGACAAAGCCGGCAATGTAATGAATACCGTAGATACCGGTTCAAGTATGTCACCATATCACTTTACCGTAGATACAACCAGTCCATCCGGTTCTGTTACCGTAAGTGGTCTTGGCACATGGAATACACTGGTTTCTTACAGAACCTTTGGATTATGGTCAAGAACGGCAGTCGATATCGGTGCAGGATACCAGGATGCAACAAGTTCTGTTTATTCGGTGGAATATTATAAGACTGCCAGAACAACAGCAATGACCGTATCAGAATTGAATGCACTGGGCAGTTCAGAATGGACAGCATACAGTCCGTTTACCATTCGTCCGGATGATCAGTTTACGATTTATTTAAGAATCGAAGACCGTTCCGGAAATGTAACTTATGTAAGCTCAGATGGAGTAATTCTCGATATTACCGCACCGGATGTAGAAAGTATTGCACCGGAAATTACGGTAGCACCGGTTCAGCAACCGGTAAATGGTATTTATAATACCGATGTAACAGTAGATATTAAAGTAAGTGATCCGATCACAAATGGTACTTATTCCGGTCTGAAGAATGTGCATTATCAGGTATTGAACATGGGTAATGTAACGCAGGAAGGAGATCTGTATAACTTCAGTTATACAGGAGGAAGCCCACTTCAGTCACAGTTAGTACAGCAGTGGACAGATCAGATTATAGTAGACAGAAACTTAAACAACAGTAATGACGTACAGATAGTAATCAGTGCGCAGGATAATTCAGGAAATTATGCATCTGCATCAAATTCTGTTAAGATTGACGTAACACAGCCACAGATAAATATTACCTATGATAATAATAATGGTGATACTTCCTTTGGAGAGGCAACTTATTTCAAAGAAGACAGAACAGCAACGATTGAGATTACAGAGAGAAACTTTACCCCGGACGATGTACAGATTACACTAACAAATGCAGACGGTGCAGTTCCTTCTATTACAGGATGGAGCAGCAGAAGCGGCTTGGCGATGAAACAGTATATACCACAACATTGACCTATTCCGCAGATGGCGATTATAACTTTGATATTACATATGCAGATATGGCAGGAAACCAGAATACAGCCACAGATTATGGCAGCTCACTGGCACCACAGGTATTTACCGTGGATAAGACATTACCGGTAATCAATGTAAGTTATGATAATAATGCAGCAACAAACGGTAATTATTACAGTGCGGCAAGAACAGCAACAATCAGCATTACAGAGCATAATTTTGAAACAGGCAGATTTACCATCACAACCACAGCAACAGATAATGGTGTATCAAAGACTGCACCGGGCATCAGCGGATGGACATCAAATGGCGATATCCAT
>OGEK01000797.1_pt1 | contig 28901 bp, 24 predicted proteins | sample 1570641 | NCBI WGS metagenome assembly OGEK01 (sample SAMEA2582136, study PRJEB24529) | metagenome | biome: Human gut stool | place: China | collected 2011
AATACGTTATACACTCGTAAATTAAGTTGGCATGTTTTGACCCCAACATCATATCCATATTGCCAATATAGATTCCCGCATACTTTATATACATTCTGTACGCTCATTTTTCTTTCAGCTCCGCTCTCCGCTTATATCTCTCAATAAATATTTGACGCACTCCTTGCAATGTATTATACTTGTTTCATTAGTTATAAAAAAGGAAAGGTATACTATGAATACAGTAATCAGATTTACTTCAACACAAAAGCCCGACGGCAAAGAATACAAAAAGATAACCTACTGGAACCGGTTTATACGGGAAAAGATTGAGACCTTGATTTTAATTGCACTTATAGTGACAAGCATATCCTGTGGCATATACAGGCTTACCACAGGCACGATGGATACTTTCTGGGCGATACTCTGCATAGTATTCCTGTTCTATCCTATAATCGTGATAACACAGTTCAACTCAAGCATCCGGTATCACCTCAAGCACCGTGACCCATCCGAATCGGCTCCATGTGAATTCTGCCTGATGGATAACGGCATCCTGATTGATGTCCCTGAATGTGATGTACATAAGTTCATAAAATACGATGAATTCACCCATGTGTACACCAACGTGTTCGGCTACTACATGATGTTCCGTAAGAACACGGTTCTTGCCATGATACGCCACAGCGATATTCCGGAGGGACAGAAAGATGAATTTGAAGATACTATGGTGACAAGCCTTAATGATACATGTAAGGTCAGCAGATTCTTCTAAGCTGTTGGGACAGGGGTCAGGTCCGTGTCCCAGTTATGGGACACAGTGACCTGACCCCTGTCCCAACCCCGGTCTATTTCTCACTCATCTGTCTCTTGACCTGCGCCTTGAACAGATTCCATTCATTCTCATAGTCAACGAAATACTTCGGACATTCCTTACCTGTAACATCATAATGTCTTATGACATCCTTATCCGGATTAAGATTATAGAGTATACAAAGATACGCTGTGAGCTTCACCAGCGATTCGTATGTCGCCTTATTATATGCTCCTGTCTCATCCGGATGGCATGACTCGACTGCTATAGTGTCATCATTGCGCTCATTGGAGGCATAGGAAATCTCGTCAAGCGGAACGCACTGGATAATCTCACCATCAAGTCCGACGATAAAATGGCTGCTGACATACGCTTCCCCGGTCTCAATGATGTTCTCGAAATAGCTCCTGTTCTGAGCTGCCGTTGTGCCCGGATTGCCAACGTAGTGAATCACTACAGCATTGACCTTCTTGAGCTCCTTACCGGGTCTTGAGTATTCATTGACCGGAAGATAATCCTCCGTTATCGTAGTCTTGAACTCCTCAGCCCAATCCGGAAGCTCTATGTCCTTCGGAAGTGTCACAAGTGTAACTGCTGCTCTGGTAGTACTCTCCTGCTCATCCGTAAGCTCCGCCGTCTGTTCAGTTCCATCGCTTCCACTATTATTTCGGGCAATTTCATTTTTTCCTATATATACCATAATCAGGAGCACCAGGGCTATCAATGACAGCCCTAATACTCCTGATAAAATCAACATACCTTTTTTCATTCAGGTACTCCTTGAAGTTCATTCATACTGTAAATATTCAGTATATCTCCTACTGGTCTACGCTGTAGTTAGGAGCTTCCTTCGTGATATGGATATCATGTGGATGGCTCTCCTTGAGTGAAGCGGCAGAAATCTTGACGAACTGTCCGTTCTCCTTGAGATATGGAATAGTAGGTGCTCCACAGTAACCCATTCCTGAACGAAGACCGCCCATAAGCTGAAATACTGTATCCTCAAGAAGTCCCTTATATGCAACTCGTCCCTCAACGCCTTCCGGAACAAGCTTCTTAGCGTCTGTCTGGAAGTATCTGTCCTTGCTTCCGTTCTCCATGGCTGCGATAGAGCCCATGCCACGGTATACCTTGTACTTACGACCCTGGAATAACTCAAAGTCTCCCGGAGCCTCGTCACAGCCTGCGAACATGCTTCCCATCATACATACATCTGCTCCGGCTGCGATAGCCTTAGTGATATCTCCCGAGAACTTGATACCGCCGTCTGCGATAACAGGAATACCATACTGCTTGGCAACCTCATATACATCCATAACCGCTGATATCTGAGGAACACCGATACCTGCAACAACTCTTGTTGTACAGATAGAACCAGGTCCGATACCAACCTTAACCGCATCGACACCAGCCTCAATGAGAGCCTTCGCAGCGGCACCTGTAGCAATGTTGCCGGCGATAACCTGAAGGTCAGGATACTTAGACTTAACCATCTTAAGCGTATCGATGATGTTCTTGGAGTGACCATGAGCTGAATCGATGACTATACAGTCAACCTTAGCTTCAACAAGAGCGTCAACTCTCTCCATTATATTCTTGGTAATACCGACTGCAGCTCCACAGAGAAGTCTTCCCTGCTCGTCCTTAGCTGATAAAGGATACTTAATCTGCTTCTCAATATCCTTGATTGTGATAAGACCCTTGAGATTGAAATCATCATCTACAATAGGAAGCTTCTCCTTACGAGCCTTGGCAAGAATCTGCTTAGCCTCCTCAAGAGTAGTTCCTTCCCTGGCTGTTACAAGACCCTCGCTTGTCATGCACTCGCGAATCTTCTTGTCAAAATCCTGCTCGAACTTAAGGTCACGGTTAGTGATGATACCAACTAACTTTCTTCCCTCTGTGATAGGAACACCGGAGATACGGAACTTAGCCATAAGCTCATCCGCATCACGGAGTGTATGTTCAGGTGATAAATAAAATGGGTCAGTGATAACTCCGTGCTCGGAGCGCTTAACCTTATCAACTTCCTCAGCCTGCGCCTCTATGGACATATTCTTGTGAATGATACCGATTCCGCCCTGTCTTGCCATCGCAATCGCCATTCTGTGCTCGGTAACTGTATCCATACCGGCACTCATAATAGGAACATTAAGTCTAATCTTCTTTGTAAGGTTAGTTGATAAATCAACCATATTCGGTGTAACTTCCGAATACTGTGGTACCAGCAACACATCATCAAAAGTAATGCCATCGCCAATAATCTTACCCATTTCATTATCCTCGCTTTCTTAATTTGTATAATTTTATCAATAGTAGCAAATCCACTTTCAAATGTCAACAAGACATTTTTAAAATCAAAAACATTATTTTGAAACTTCTATATTTCCTTATACTTCATACACAACATTTAATTTCACAAAATGCAATGTCTTAGAGCGGTCTTCCGATTAATCGATATGTAACTGTCTCGGAATAATGTCCCTCAGCTCCTTTAACATTCTCTCATCCGGCTCAAGTACAAGCTTGACCATCTCATTGCCATCCATGATGATAAGCACATACTTCTTGTTCTCCGGGATAAGGGATGAAAAATCGGTACACTTCAGATTCCTGTTGTCATACTCCTTTATATACGAAGAACCCTCCGGAGCCATAACCTCGGTCTTTGTAAGGTCATACTCACCCATTCTCTTTCTCTTAGACTTCTTCATAATCTTATCAATGTACATCGTCTTCTCGACAAGAGCATATTCCCACTCAACATCATTATTCTTAAAATAGAGATAACTGAGGAAAATAATAAGAGCAACCGCCAGTATTCCTACATACGGAATCGGCAGCAGTCCGCACGAAAGCACGCATACAATAACGAGAAGTGTCTGTATTATCTTCACGTTCTGCGGTGTCTTTCTCTTTACAATCCATTCTGAAAAAAATTCGCCCATTGCGACCTCCTAATTTCTGCGCCTGCGCGCAGAGTTATTAGGATAATTATACAACAGACGAATATAAAAAACAAGAAGTGCAATTGTTATAATTCTATGAACTACTTTATGCCACCAGCTTTCTCCTCTCACGCGGCATGTTGTCTATAATCATATCCATAAATTTTTCTACATTATACCCCCTCTCAGCCGAATAATACACAGGCATCCTGACCTTCACCCCGGTAGCTTCGGCAAGCCTGTTGCGGACGGATTCCGCCTTCCTGTCAAGAAAATCCCTTAGCACAATGTCGGGACAGTTCGCGCACTCATTCCAATGCCTGCCCTTCATCGCCAGATCAGCCTGATTGATTGCCACATATATTCTGTCACTCTGGAAATTCGGCACTATGACATCGCTCAACAGCTTGTAGATAGTTCCCATGTCCCTGCCGGAGCCGTCAAGAATGACAACAACCATATCAATCACTCCATACTGCATATTTTCAAGAAAATAATCCTTATATAAAATATCAACCAAGCCCTTGGCATATTCCTTGTCGCGCTCAACATTGTCGCCTAAGCCCGGACTGTCCCAGATACGGAATGAATCATTTAATTCTGAAGCCGATATACTCATTGTCTCAGGGGCACAGCCCCTGCCGACAGCATTAACCTCCCTTGTAAACAATGCATTGATGGTTGAGGACTTCCCGGCACCCGTTTCACCTACCACCAGCACATCCAGCGGACGAAACCGCGCAATTCTCAAATTCGTCTTAATATCTTCCACTCTGTATAATGTATTCATATTTACGCCTCCTTTATAATCCGAACAGACTGCCTACAAAACTTCCAACAGCCTTTACCGCACCGACAACACCGCCTACAATACCACCGACGACCGTACCTATAACTCTTCCCGTGTTTCCGAATATGCTTCCTATATCGCCCCCGATATCAGCACCATCCGAAACGCCGTCCTTGATGGAGTCAAATATACTCTTTCTGGTTTCACTTCCATAATCAAGTATCTCGTCATTATCAACCCACATCGCCTCGTCATTGTTGACATTGTTTACATAGACCGCTCTCTTCTCCGAAGGAGTAGCCTTGACAATATAATAAAGAAGCTTCGACAGGTTATACGGTCTGTTCTGGACGCCGCCGTCCTCCATATAACCTGCGCTGTAATATATAGGTTCAACCCTGAGACCTGTCGCCTCATAAATCCTGTCCCTCACCGACGCAGCCTTATTATCAAGGAACTCCTTGAGCTGCTCATCAGGCTCATTCTTCTTGTAATCCCAGTTACGCCCCTTCATCGCCATGTCCGCCTGATTGATTGCCACCAATATCCTTCTCTCCTTCTCAGGTCCAAGGTTCGGAATGATGACATTGTTTATAAGCTCGTAGTCTGTACCCATATTCCGGCTTCCGCCGTCTAAGATTACCAGTACAAGGTCTATGAGCGCATTGCCATCCTTGTCCCTCTCCAAAAGCTTGTTGATAATGTTCTTGGCATGTCTGTTGTCCGCCTCCCTGCCATCACCAAGCCCCGGTGTGTCCCATAAGACAAGGTTGTCCAACTCGTACTTCTCAATCTCCATCGTCTCAGGGTCCACGCCGACACCAACCTTTGCGACCTCCGTATCAAACAAAGCATTTATGGTGGAGCTCTTTCCACATCCTGTGGCTCCCGTAACCATAATATTAATCTTCTGCTCCTTCAGTCTCATCACGTTCTTAAGCATTTTTCTTCTGGTGCTCTCGTCAATTCCTGCACCCATAATGTCTTCCTGCATTGTCTCAAAAATATCTCTCTTCATAGTTATTATCTCCTATTATTTATGTATTGTTATATCTTCTAAAACCATCAAGCAACTCTGTCTATGTTTTCTCCTACTGTTCACCTCCATTTTTGGCAAATACATCTTTTCCACTGAACTTCCCGGAATGTTCCTGTGACCTATCAACCACCTCAACTCTCGCATCACTTCCAATTCCTGAACAACTCTTTTTTTCTTTTAAAATACTCATACTTTTTTCCTCCAAATCAACTGTTGTTCTGTTCCTTACACTTATTACTCTTATGAAATTATCCTTCGTTCATTTTTTTTAATATTTTTTATATAACAACAAATTTTTCCGGCATAGGCACCCTCCTTATCTGCTGCACTCACAGTGTGTAATTATTTTCCTTATACATATTTCTCATCAAAAAAAATGCACCATTCATTTTTTTCAAAAAAAAATCCCCAGCCGCCACTTCTATTACATGTGCAATAGGTGGTGACCGGGGACTTACCCGATAAGCTTAATAAATCATTCATACAGCATTTCTTATCCCGCGCAACACGCGGCAGACTATCATTGACAAAAAAAGACCTTGGAATCACTTCCAAGATCTTAAGACGTGCAGTCGGCGGGACTTGAACCCGCACCCAAGCAATATGGACTAGATCCTTAGTCTAGCGCGTATGCCAATTCCGCCACGACTGCTTATTATGTGCTTCGCTGTGTTCCAGCGACATGATGTATAATAGCATAACTTTTTTAAGAATGCAAGTACTTTTTTGAAATTTTTTCAATTTTTTTCAAAAAATATTCTTTTTCTACAAAATACACAATTTCACTCCATAGCTGCTCATCCGGCTATCATAACAATAACCATAACAATAAGCATAACATAAACCCTGCAGCCACTATGGTTTTACCATCCCATGCCGGAGAATATACAAAACTATTTACAACATTTCTCATATTCATCTTGACAAATTCACACAATAGATGATATTATATAAAAGCTTCATTGAGCAGAGCTTATCTGTTCAGAATCATATATTGATATGCAGTCGTGGCGAAATTGGCACACGCGCATGATTCAGGTTCATGTGGACTTACGTCCATGAGGGTTCAACTCCCTTCGACTGCATTAACAAAAATCCTCAAATGCTTATCAGGCAGGCATTTGAGGATTTTTTGTGGTTTGAAGAATTTTTTCTGCCTAACCTCCAGGAAATATGTTGATTTTCAATCCATAAAAGCATAGGTTAGGCAGTGTGCTGATATAAAACCTACATATTTTATGTTGTATTTTTATGGATTCTGCACTATAATATTGGAAGTGAGATGGAATATCGAATAAACATGATTAAAAAATAAATGTTTTTCTACAATATTTCAACATAATTGTAGCTACAATTCGCGCCCCTTGCGGGGACTGTAACTCCATCTTGTCAAAAGCTTCATTCCATACTTGCTACAATTCGCGCCCCCTTGCGGGGACTACGATGAATCTGCCTCTGTTTCTAATGAAGCATGCGATATGTACCCACTCAGATAGGCTACTTTTTCATAATGTGCATTATCACAAGCAGCTTGTTAATCACACAGCAATAAAAAGAGCCTCCACCCACAGCCGGCATCGTGAATCCGCCAATTGCTGTAGGTAAAGGCTCTTTTATTTCGTGGACATTCACAGGACGTAGTCCAACATCTGTGCTGTTGTCTTTTGCCTGCCAATGCATATTATTCTGTTGTTATAATTATTTCCCAGGACATAGAAACGTACCGTGTCCATATCGGTTTTTATGGTTTGATTGAGTAACATTGCCAGCTCTGTCAATTGGGCGTTGTCAAGATTACATTCATATACCGATTTTTGCACCGGGCATCCCCATTTCATGCATATACGCCTGACTTTGTCTAAACGGCTGCGCCCTTTTGCGTCCATTGTAGATATGTCATATACAACTGCTACCTTCATAAACCGACACCTCCTTATCACCTTCTGTATATCGGAATATAGCGCGTTGTCTCACCGCGCATGAGCCGGTTGAGCTGCTGTGCCTGAATAAACGGAATCAATCCGAACGGAACATTCTCATCAAAGCCGTTAATGCACGTTGTCTCTCTTTTCATTTTATTCCACTCTCTAAAGACAATATTTCGTCCTTCCTTATTCAAAAGAATTCCGTCTCCATTTTCTTCAAACATATCTGCGTTTATCTGCCTGAGATTTATCAGCTTTAGCGCGAATCTGTCCGCGACAGCCGGGCGCAGCTCCTCCATCATATCCAGCGCAAGGGACGGTTTTCCCGACCTGTCACCATGCATAAAACCAACATAGGGATCAAGACCTGAGCTCTCAATCGCACTGATATAGTCCACCATAAGCATTGTATACACATATGACAACAGTGCATTACAGCAATCCTTCGGCGGTCGGCGGTTTCTTCCTGAAAAGTGCAGCTGCTCATCGGGGACAAGAATAAATTTATCAAAAATATCATAGTATATGCGTCCCGCACTTCCCTCAATGCCACGAAGCTCATTCACATCCGTACAGTACATTGCCTTTTCGTTCATGGCTTCAAGCTTTTTTCGCGCCTTGTCAAATTCCACGTCAGACATTCCCGCATGGTTCCACATAAACCGGCTTATCACATAAATGCAATTCTGTATTTTGCCGCTTATCATCGATGAAGCTATTCCAAGCCCTCCCTGCGTCTCAGATAAAAGATACTGCTGCTTACGCACAAGCACATTTCCTTTTGTGCGACCCTCAATTCTATACCTCAGCTTGCCATTGGCTGTGAGAAAATACAGCCCCACTCCAAGCTCAGCACATTTGGTATACATACTTTCATCAAAATTGCTATTTCCAAAGACCAGTATTTTCTCAATTTCGTGAACCGGCACATGCATTATATTCGCCCCATCAGCTTCCATGAACTCAAAAGCCTGTCTGTTCACCTTCGCCTTTATGTTATCATTCGTAATATATAAGGTATTCTGCAATTGTCTCATAAGCACTCTTCTCCTTTATGCAACGATATATCAAAACATTGTCCACATTATTACAAATCAATCCTCTATAAATTCATTTCAAATGCTCTCCTGCAAATTATCTTTTGTAACAACAACTCTTTCTTTCAAATAAAATATTCCATATCAAGTGCTACATAAGCACACATCATTCATAGTTCACCACCTCCATCTCCATTCTCTTGATTTCCTGCCAGTACAGGTGCCTGAACTCATACTCCTCCTCAAACACACCATCCCTCACCTGTATCTTTCTGCCTGTTCTAACCCTTCCCGACACAGCCTGCAGAACCGGTCTGCCATCCGCCATTTTTACCAGTTCGCTCAGCATGAGTGCCGGAAGCACCGCCGCTACCACATCACAGTTTTCCACCTGCTCCTTAAGCTGTCCCATGCTCTCAACCGTTCCGGCATAGATTTCCACCTCAAATTCACCATATAACCTTGCCAGTCCTTCCAACTGCTCTTTCGTCATTACATGCCTTGAAATCCATAATATTCTCTTCATAATTTAACTCTCCTCGTGCAATATTTCTGTTCTATACTTATTACTCATGCGTCCGCAAGCTTAATTCATTTTTTCTGCCTAACCTCCATGAAATAAGTTGTTTTTCTACTGTAAAAAAATAGGTTAGGCAGTGTGGTGATATAAAACTTAGATAATTTTGTGTTGTATTTTTATGGATTCTGCACTACAATATAAAATATGAGATGGAATATCGTGTAAAGATAACCGGAAAATAAATGCCCTTTGCACTGTATTCCGGCATAATTGTAGCTATAATTCGCGCCCCTTGCGGGGACTGTAACCTGAAGAAGGGTTTTTAGATAAACCTCAAAAAGGCTATAATTCGCGCCCCTTGCGGGGACTGTAACAATTAATAAATTTTCAAAAGTTGTATTTGATAATGCTATAATTCGCGCCCCTTGCGGGGACTGTAACATGTTGTCGGCTTAGTTCCGGCTGTTGCTTCTGCTATAATTCGCGCCCCTTGCGGGGACTGTAACAGATAACGTTTCAGGTAAGTGATAAGGTATTACCGCTACAATTCGCGCCCCTTGCGGGGACTGTAACAGAAGAAATTCCGCTTTACTTGGAACTTCATATGCTACAATTCGCGCCCCTTGCGGGGACTGTAACTACTCCACCAGGATTCATTGTTGGATATCCCATAAAGCTACAATTCGCGCCCCTTGCGGGGACTGTAACTTATATCTGACACCCAACATTGGTAAGTACTTTAGCTACAATTCGCGCCCCTTGCGGGGACTGTAACTCAATTGCATCTTCAGAACACATTCCTCTATATGCTACAATTCGCACCCCTAACGGGGACAATAACAATTCTGTCTTGGCATATATAGATACATCAATCCCTATAGCCATACATATATTTCTAAAAATGAAAACAATCTTGTAGCATGGAACAACACATGTAGCATATACGTCACATTCATATCTCAAATGAAAAAGAAAAAGCCTCTATCTATGTGTCATTTTTAACAACACGCAGATAAAGGCTTTTCGCATTTTCATATTCAATTTAATTATTTTGCAGATGTTCTGTCCTGATATTCTACAGCTTGTCCACCCGGACTGCACCCATACCAAGGGTGGTCTTGATTCCTACTCCGGAGTACGCGGCGTAGTGCAATAGCGCTCCGGCAAGCTCTGAGTGAAAACCTGACAGACGGTTATATATGACTATGCTGCCCTTGAATCCGGGAATTCTGTTCTTTTTAAGGCGGTAGCACGCGTCCTTTAAGATGAAATGCTCAAATTCAAGACCGGCGGCAATGCTCTTTTCGCCTTCGCCGTCCTCATCCTCAATCGGACATTCATCAATACAGCCGTTCCACGAATTGATAAGGCTGTGCACTATCGCAACGGGAGTCGGCAGGTTCACATATTGACCACGGCTCTTGAATGCGGTCGGAGTGTCGAAGGTGAGACTTATCCGTTTCCAATCTTTGCCCGCCAAGAGCAGCTCCTCAACGCTGTCAATTTTCGCAATCTTTTTGTCGATAATATCAAACACAGCACCTCCATCAAGACAACACTGCGTCATTTCGTCAAGAACAGGTGACAACTCACGGATTGCTGTGTCATTGAGCAGACTTACATTCCACAGAATCCCACCCTTACTATCTATTGTTAGATTCTGGCTCACCGGTGTGATATCGCACTGATGTACATACTCACCGAACTCCGGTGCGGCTTTCGACAGGAGCATGGCATACAGTCTGTATGCCAGTTCATTTGCCACAATGATTTCGTCGGATATTGTCATCTTCATTGTGTACTTAACAATCATAATCCCACGGCTCCTTTAATTCAGCTTTTTGCTTTTCTGAAACTGACTTCTCAGCTCGTCCTTATATTGTTTTCTGAAATTGCTCCTGCTTGAGACAAGCACATCCTTGCCGTACACCCTTCTCAGATACGAAAGTGAAACTACCGGATTGTCACCCAGAGGGAGTTCTATCATCCTGCCTTTTTTCTTATCGCCGGGAGCGTCCAATATCTCATCATAGTTCTTTAAGCCTGTGTGTTTTATATCTTCAACAGATTCACATGGTCTGCACATGTAGAAATTAAGATATTCATTGTTGAGCGCTCTCATCACATCCCTCTCATGGCGTATTTCCACATCCTGACACTGAGGACTGGCAACATTCAGAATGTCCGTGATATTCTCAGTATAGAAGATTCTATACCACCTCCACCGCGGCGTCTCATGTGTCTTGATTTTTGACATGACATCAACCGCAAGAGCAAACAGTTCATCCATAATATCGCCGGTTCTATTGTATGATATCACATCCTCCTCCTCATCCTTTTTATCAGCAAAAAGCTGTGACCACAGAACCTCCTCTCCTTCATCATTCTCTATGTTAATATCGTATGACGTCTCATGTGACAGGTAACCTTTTTTATTACCATATATTTTCTTTTTATAATCGTTTTTTCTCTTAGCAGTTGTTACAGACAGAAGATGTGATAAACTTCCCTTGGCAGGGTCATAGCTTTTGAGACAATATACAATTGCTTCAAGATATATACTCTCTAAAATACATGTATCCTCACCATTTTTATCTTTCTTCTTATCAGGTATATTGTATCTGCACACTGCCAAGGTGAAAATATCATTCCATAGTCTTTTCTTGCGCGCCGAATCAGTCACCTCATCCAGGCTGTACCACTCCTCTGCCTTTTTATCCAGCTCCTTTTCAAGTTCTTTTAATTCCGGGGCGGAATATCCTTCCTTAAACTTTCGCTCGACCATACTATTCCTCCTCATCTGATATTATAAGCTTTAAGAACTTCTCAGGATTCTCTATCTTCTTCTCGGCAAGCATTCTCACTATCTCATCCATCTGGATAAGCGCCGTCACATCGTATATCTTAGCGCTCGGAGGGGTTGTTCCTCTGTTAATCTCACCGTATACAAGACAGCCTATGGAGGTGTTCTTCTTGATTCTGTACGCATACTGAACCGCCATCATCATCGCAATAGAGTTGATTTTTGTTCCGAAGGTAAGACATGCGTATATCTCATCATCCTCGGCAACATACTCTATCATCTTTAAAAATGCCGCGATATGTTCATCGACTGTCTGACCTGATGGGATAATAATTTTTTCTACACCATCCGGGCAATTGATTCCCTTGTTTTTGCACACCTCATTCACCTGACTGCACAAAAGATTATAATTATCCTGTGCATACTCAGGATTGGATATCACCGCGTATACCTTGATAGTCTCGCCTTCCTCAGCATAGCCGTTTATAACCGGCACAATCGGATAGTTGGTATCCATATCCAGTTTAAGCAGCGAATTGCCGACAGGCTGGTAACGATAGGCAGCCAGACCTTCTTTACCGATAAATTTCTGAAGCGACACAAATGTAAAAAATTTTTTCATAATTTCAATATCACCTTTCTGTTATTTTTTGCGTTCACGGTATTCCTTTACCGTCTTAAATATTTTCTCCTTGCTCTTACCGTACTGTTCAGGCGGCATATATGATGTATCGATATAATTTGCCCCGAATATCCTATGCATGAACATAAAATCCTTTATCCTGTCCTCATCATCTATGTTCACGGTTCTTCCGGTCTTTATAATATTAGATACATATTTCTTATAGTGCTCAATGTAATCTCCTATTTTCCCTGTTGTGGCATTATACGGATTGTCTGTGAGTGCACTGATTCCATACAGCTTTCCCGCGTCAAGCTCTGACAGACTGTCAATCTTCACCGACACGCAGCCATATCCGAACGGCTTTCCCTTTCCGATCCCCTGATAACAGCCATTGTCAAGCTGCAGCGCCCACAGCAGGAGCCCTAACTCATCCTCGCTGAGGTTCTTGAATTTGACAGTGCCATGGAACACCGTCTCCTTCGGCAAAGGCTTTATTATGGTTGGAAGCTTCTCATTCTTCTGGTCTATCTCCGGAACCTTCTCCGCTCCGTACCAGTACTGCTTATAGCCTCTCAGTTCTATCTCATCATCAAAATAGTTCTCATTGTGTTCCCCATCTCTTTTCAGATAGATTGGATAATAGCTTGCCCGCGGCTGTCCCGGGATAAGCGTTACTCCCGGCATTTCCTCAGCCTTGCCATCAGCTTCAGCTCCTAAGAAGCTCAGCCTTGATTTGTATGAAAAATCATCGCCTGTAAAACCGAACATTGAATATACATAATCGATGACCTCCTTATCGGAAGCATTAAGCTCCTTATGTATCGGCGGCAGTCCATCCTCAACGCTCTGCTTTCCAAGTACCCTCAAATACAATGTCATTCCGATACTTATATGTCCGTTATGTTCAACATAAAATACAGGCTTACACTTTTCTCCGTCTTTAGGCAATTCCCAAAATGATATATCACCATCATTTCTAATATTTTTTAATGCTTTTTCTCTGAACTTAAAATCTACTTTGTATTTATCAATATCATCCTTCGGAACCTTGAATTCTCCTTCGTTCCCTTTAGGCGAAAAAATATACAAACAGTGCGGAGCTGTCAATTTGATTGGCTTTCCAGTTGATATAAGTAATCCCTGTTTATACGGTTTTTCTTTTGGCTTATCAGTTACATCTTCTGCAATCCCATCTCCATTCCTGTCAATGTAATATACATCTTTTGTTTCTGCATATGGAATATCTCCATACATTTTTATCAACGATGGATTATCTCTTTTTATTTTGCAAAATCCATCTTTTGCAGCAGTGATATAGTATTCACCACGCCTACATTCTATATATCCCGCCTTAACATTCTGCCTACCCATACCGCGATTAAGTCCAAGTATATTACTATATTCTGTTTTTAATGGTTTATTATTCCCCGCAACATTTCTATAGAAAAAGCGTTCATCCTCTATATCCTCGCCATCCCTTATAAGTCCATACCCAAGTATATGTACATTCTCCCTTATAAGTCCTCTCACTGTTGAGCCGGGTATCTCGTAATTGCCTGCGATATTTTTATAGAAATGCTGTGTCTTTATACCTTCCTTCTGTCCGGCATGTGGTGCCTCAGTCTCCCCGCCGACAAACACAGGTGTCTTAGCCGTAAATGTATAATGAATCTCACCTGTCTTTAAATCCGTGGCAGTACAGTTATGCTTCGGAAGTTCATCGACATCGCTGTATCGTTCTATCACAGTATCGGCAAACTCAATGAAATTATATGGAGCGTGCAATTCGTCCGCCCTATTATAGCCCTGAAAGCTCTTATTTGAAAAACCACGTCCCGAACCGTCTCTTCTACGAACATTATCATTTTTATCATTTGCATTATGCTTAGCAAAGCCGCGGTTATCGGAATTGCGGTCATATCTATTGTCATAACTATTGCCGCGGTTATTATTATCATTATACCATCCCATACTTAAACACCACCTTCCATGCCCGACATTCTCAGGGTCCTTACATAGTATTGTCCGTCATCATCAGTCCCCAGTATCTGTCTGACTACCAGCTTTCTTCTGTCACCGTCAATATCATATTTTCTCTCAAGATACTTTTCATCCGCTTCCTCATACAGCTTCACGGCTCTGAGCACTCCGTCCGCATTTATGAATCTTATCTCCTCTTTCCCATCAAAGAAATGTGCCTCCATCAGCTCTTTGTCCGGAACGAAGTCCTGCGGTGTCTTTCCCCTGTGCACATCGCTCAGTCTGTATATAAACGCGTAAGGCTTGCCAAGCGCTTCCGCCAATGCCGTACCATTATTTTCATACTCTTTTACCATCATCACACCTCCAACGAATCCATCCACTGTTTAAACATTCCGTCCTTATCGTCACAGCTTATATTGCGGTTCTCATCAAAATACATCGTTCCACTGCGTGTTCCATCAGATACCTCAACTGCCGCCACCTTCACATAGCCTCTGCCTATGGACTGACCGCCGCCAAGGTTATACAGTCCAAGCCCCAGGTCCCTCAGCGCATACAGCATCAAAAGATACATACGTTTTTTCTCTGCCGCGCTCTCATCGTCCGCATCCCCCGGCATGCTTATGCTTATCTGTGCTGCGGCGGATACCGGCTCCTCGTTTATAAGCGCCTTTTCTATGACACCGCCTGTAAATTTATTGATTCGGATTCTTGTACAGCACTTGGAGTTGACATTCTCATTGTACCTTACCCTCACCTCATCGAATAATACCAGACCCTTTTTTCCGTCACCGGTCTCTGTTCCGAACATTTCGTCCGGCAGTCTGCCTATGTTCTCTATGGATTTATTCTTTTCAAGCCAGTCTGCAATTATCTGAACCCTGTTTCTTATAACACCCTTGATGGAGGTTCCGGGAATTATGACGTACCTGACCTTTTTCCCTGTCTTTTCGTCATACTCATCCTCGATAATGTTCTGCTGTACCACATTCTGCTGCGTGTCCGCCGTATATTTTTTCTCAAAATCAAATGTCGCAGCCTTGATGAGAAATTCGGGAATCTCGCATTTGATATTGAAATTTACCCCGCTGTGCGCCGAAGCTGTCGCAGCCTTGGCTAAATCAAGCTTCCTGCCGTTGTACTCATCCTTAAGCCATGCCCTGCGCTCACTCTCATCCTTCATATGGTAAACCTGCTTAAAGACCTCAAGCTTTACCCTGCCATACCCGGATGTCTTATATGCACCAAGCCTTATAATTCCATTGTCCATCGCGGCAAGTATTTTCTCCACCGCCTCCGCGTCGCTGTCCATATCGCGCTCCGTTCCCAGATAGGTGATTGAAAACTTAAATATGCTGCCCGCGCCTATGTGCCTCACATCAAATTTCGCTCCCTTGAGTGCGCTTCCCGACTTACTGTCTATGCGCAGTCTTGTCCTGAACTGCACCGGTGAAGTATCCTCAAAGACACCTTCCGATATAATCAGCCGCCCCTCCTTTTCGTTGGAGCCGAACAAGCCTTCGCAGACTTTTGCGCAGTTCACACCGGCATAGGCTCTCATTGCACCGGCAAGTGAGCTTCCCTGAATAATGGCTCTCCCGTCCGAACCGACAAGAATCTCATCCGTCTGCGCGCCACTGTCACCGGTATGTAAAGGCGATACACATTTTGCTTCTATCTTATATATTATTGCATTGTCAAACAGTGCCATATCCTACACCTCCGTATCAATTTTTCTACTATAGTCGAACAGTTCACACAGCAGCTTAAGACGCTCCACATCATCGGCTTTCACAAGCTTGTCATCCTCACCGCCGTTAAGCACGTTCATACAGATTTTTTCGATTCCGTAGTACTTCTGCTTATCCTGCTGCCTGTCATCAGCTTTCTTTAGGAATCTTTCAAGCTCCTCCCTGCACTTTTCGGATGTGAGACCACTATTATTGATTCTTCCGATCATTCCCTCTAAGAGCGCCTGCAGTCCGCCTATCTGGCTGGCAGATAGTCCTGAGGAATGGGCAATAAGCTCTTTCTGTGCGGTATCCATTATCCAGACACAGCGGTTCCTTCTTATCTGTGCCCGGTCGACAGGCTTACTGCCATGTCCACCCTCCGGCACTTCTGTGGCGGTATACTTTTCCTTGCCTGTTATGCTCTCAAAAATATCTTTTCTTATAAAAAGAATGTTGCCGAAGCCCTCAGCCCTTCTCGCACCGATTCCGCTCTGCTCCAGCTTGCGCAGATTGTGCACCGCCGGCACTTCATCCATGCTGAGCTTGAATATGCTTCCCATATCATACATTCTGACAAGTGGAAGACTGCAGCCCCATGTCACATTGTAGCCTCCGTATTCGGACACCGATGTACTGCACAGCTCAATCTGCAGATTCTCAGGTGATCTAAGCTCCAGCATTTCACCTATTTTCTTACAGTCCAGACCGACCGGCTCCCCAGCCTCACTCATCATCGTGAAAGGTGACAATGCAAGCATATATATCGTGCTATCCGCCGTATCGCCCTCCCTGTATCCGTAGCAGTCCATCCATGCAGGCTGTTCACACTGCTCAACCGTCACGCTGCATCTTCCGTAGCCCTCGTACCTGTCAGCTCCTAACCATACCGTTCCGCCAAGCACACTCGCTATCTTCCGCGCAAGCTCATTGTCCTGAGTGCATATATAACCCTCAAATTCCTGTCCTGCTTCGATGTACTGGTTCTGGAACATCATTTTGTCCTCGTCCGTATTCCTGCCGGCTTTTTTGATTCGCGCAGCCTGTCCTATCTCCACAGTCGAATATGTAATTCTGCCATCCTTTAACGTGACCGCATCGCCCAAGGAAGCTCTCTTGACCCCGGGTGACAGCTTACCTCCATTAGCCAGAACCGTCTGAAAGTCTGAACCATCCTTATTCTCATAAAATCCTTTTATCGGAGGAAGTGAAACTCCATCTAAATATAAAAGGGCATCAAAGAATCTTGTGTCATCCGACAGAAGCTGCGTCTTATGCTCCTCAAACCATTCCGGCTCAGCCTGTGAGAGCTTTCCCATGACCATTCCTCTTATCGCCGAACCCTTTATGTACCTGTCCGTGCAGTATGTGTTCATAAAGGAGCGCTGCTTATTAGTCATTATCAGCGGGCTCTCAAGCTTTATACGGTAATATATCGTGTTGGTATCAAGTTTGACACCACCTGACACAGCTGTCTCCTCCTCGTAATCTATCCTGACATGTCCGAACCCTCTGTTTCTCAATGTGCCTACCCACTTGATACCGTCAAGGGCCTCCTCTATAAACTCTACATCCGCCTTGTGGCACTCTATCGTACCGGAAAACACATAACCTTCCTTCACGCACTCCGCAAGCCTGAGACTTCCGTCGCACGCAATGCCGTTGCCGCCGATGGCTGTGAAGGCTCTCTCCACAAAGCAGTCCTCCGGCATTGTTTTTCTGTCACCGATAACCGCCGCCGTAAAGTTAAGCCTGTGCTCATCCATTGCGCCGCCTCTGTCCTCAGTTCCGAACAGCGACATTACCTTATCGCGTCCTAAGCCATTCCAGTCCGCTATATTCGCAGCACTCTCCCTCAAGAGCCCCTTCATCGTGGAGCCCTTAAGCATAGGATATCCTTCCCTGTCACGGAACACCGAAATATCCGTTCCTCCCGGCACACTGTAGCCTGAACCGAATATTGTGTCCGACAGTAGCCGCATATTGTACTTAATAGTCCTTCTCTCACTCATCCTATCTGCCCTCCTCCAAAAAGTAACAGTTATCCATAGCCTCCACAGCGTCAAAAATCAATGAATGTCTCACACTCACAGCGTCCTTTGCCCTGCTCCGCGCTATCTCCTTAAACAGCACTCCGTCCTTGCCTGTGATATTTTTCATCATATTCTTCTTTATGTAGTACTCCGTCTCGATTTCACCCTGCTTTATCGCATTTCTCAACTCCTTCACCTTGCTTCTTGAGATATTGTCATTGTTCTTCTGAAAGCTTATGCAGGTCTGCTTAAAGTAATCGTATGTCAACTCCTTTTCAACCCTTTCATTATCCGGATTGATCACAACTAACGGTCTTAGCACCATGTCCGCCCTGTCATCCGTTATGTAATCCTCCCTGATTTCCGAAAGATTCTCCTTCAGCTGGCCGTACTCTATATGCCAGTCGATGAGCGAATACTTTCCCGACACATCAAGCTCAACACCACTCTTTTTGGCGCTGCCGCACAGGTGCTCGGACATGTTATAGGCCATGTGGAACGGATATTTTCTGTGCACTATAGCAACTCCGGCGCATGCGGAATACCGCTTCCCATCCTCCTTATTGACCTTCGTGCTTAGCTTTTCAAGATAGATTCTTGCACATTCAAGCCCGATATTTCCCGCTGTCACGAAGCAGACATCGTCACCCGCAAGGACAACCGGTCTTACCGGAAGTATTCTAAGACCGCTCTCCGAGGAGCCCCTGCCCGAATCAAGCCTCAGCTTGTCGCCGTACACTCTGTATACCTCCTGCGTCATCTCAGAGAACGCCTCCTCGAACTGCGCCTGTATGCTCTCGCTGAAATTTCTCAGCTTCACTTTGAGCTTGTCAAAATCATCTTCGCTCTTGTATATGTTCTGCACCCTCGTACCCATCGCATTTCCGTCAACATGCACAACGGCAAGGAAATTGTCCTTCACGGATTTGTATGCATACTCATCATCCACAAAGCTCAGCTTGTCAAAATCCTTCGGAAATACACAGCCCTCCGGCGCCGCCACCATATCAGGGTATTCTCTTCTGATTTTCCCAAGCTCCGCACTCTCAACATCCGTATTTTCCTGTGTCCCGCCAAAGTTAAGCCTTCTTATGCTCTCCCATCTTACCGACTTCTTCTTTTCAAGCTCCTGTGTCAGTCTTAAGAAAGCTTCCGATGCCGTTTCCTTTTCATTTTTCTTTTCCTTATCCTGGTCATCATACTCAATGCCCTTTGCAAATATCTCCAGCCCCGGATAATGTTCCAGTACATACAGGGTTATCACTCGGGCAAACCTATCAGCACTCTCCTTGTCCGGATATTCCACTATCGTATGCCCGCCTCCCGCATACACATAATTATCTGTCTCGTTATAGCTGCCCTTCGCCACAGTCTTGAAAAATTCATTGCTTGTGACGTACGCTATATCCCGCGAACGGTTTACATTCTCAATAAGCTTCTTCTCCGAAAAAATATAATCCTGCTTACGCGATACCTCCAAAATCATCAAATATCTTTTCATATCCATCCTCCGTTTCCCTGTTATTGTTTGTCATAAAATTCATCCAGCCCGGTCTCCATGCACTCTGCGTACCTGTTCTCCGGTTCCTTCGCAGTTATATCCCGAGCAATATCGACGAACAGACTTATCGCCCTGTTAATGCACCCAAGTGACAGCCTGTTGCCCTTTTCAGAGGCATGGTTCGCATTATTTCTCTCATTTTTGAGTGCCTCATGCAGCTTGATAAATGTCTGTATCTCCCTTATATCCGCCCTGCTCACTCTCTCAAGCTCAACCACATTGTTGCAAGGTTTCTTGTTCACATTCTGTGTTATCGTAAATGAATCTCCTTTGATGTAGCACACCGAATCGTATCTGTAGAAACCTTCCGGAACCAGCTCCGGCTTCAGCAAATCCTTTATGCCGCATAGCTGTGCATAGCTTCGCCAGAAATTCTTATCCTTCTCCTCATCGCACCTCTCTGCCTCCGCCGCATAGCTTCTGTACTTGATATATGTATCTATAAATTCCTCATCCGGCATGGCTGTGTCATCCGCACCGGTCTCATCAAGCTTCTTTTTTAGCTGTGAAAGCACTTCGCTGTAATCGCTCTTGGTGCATGGAATATCGGTATACTCATATACGCTTTTAGCCTGTGCCTTATCCTTGAAGCTGTCAAAAATTATGTCATGCATGTCCTGATTGTACGCTTTTTCTTTGTGTTTCTTACTATTTTTATCGAATTTATTATTAAGCATATAAATTACCACAGCCTCAAGCACTTTTCTATATACGCCTTCCCAGCCGCCAAGCAGACCAAGTTTAACTGAATTGTCCATATATTTCTGTTTAAATTTAGGAAGCGTATCAGCCTCTCCAATACTCTTCATGGCTCCGCCGTCACATTCCTCAAGGTATTTTTTCAACAGCACAGGGTTCTTTTTATCTTTTTCATGGGACTCTATTATGTTGCACAGCAATTCAACCTTCAATTTTTCCCTTATCGGTTTCAAATAACTTTCGGCAGCCTTGTAGTACATTACGCGCTCATAATTCGTTTCATAATCCAGAATCTTAACATTATCCACAAAGTCGACATCGTTGTTGGTCATCCTGATTATATTCCGGCAGAAAAATTTCGGAATCTTGTCCTCTATGTATGTGAGCGCCTGCTGCGTGAAGCCCTTACGCGCACACCATTCGATTGAGTCTATCACATTCCTGTCATCTCTAAGCAGAACGCCATAGTCATTCTCAATCTCCTTGACCAGTATGTTAAAATATGGGGTTTCATACGTCTTTCCCTGTGCTATCTCCGCGGCAAGCTTCTGTAACGCCGCGTCCATCTGCGCTGAGTTGCATATCTGAATCGCATCCGCAACTCCCTTAATGCAGGCTGCAAGCTGCCTCTCATTCACACATTCATTTCCGGTCTGCTCACTTATCTTGTCTATGTATTTTATAAGCTGCTCTGCCTTCCCGTAATCGATAAACGCTTTCATGCCTGCGACAAGGTCATTGATGTAATACTGCGACGTGGCATCATAAATCTCATTTGCGGTATTCGTTATATAATAATTGATGGCGTATCTGTTCTTGTATTCAATCTGCTCGCTCTGCGTTGTGTAATCGGTCATCGTCACAATGGCATTGATTATGTTGGTTATTGCACGCCCTCCACCTTGCGTATCAATATAGACGTTCACCTTATACTTTCCATCCATTCTGAGCTCTCCGATAACCTCCGCTATCGTGCCAGCGTCAATCTCCTTATTGGAGCCGCCCCCTCCGCTCATCCTGATTGCAATTATTTCCGGCTTCTGTGCCACATCCACATGCTGTATATCCTCAAGCTTTCCCTCCGCGCACAGTTTTTCATAATTGCAGGTCTTGATGTACTGCTGTATCTCATTCCTTTTTTCTTCCATATGTCTTTGCAGCTCATCCGCGCCCTCATTTTCCGGACATACAGCGCTAAGCCTGCCTTTTATGGCTTTTATTATTTCATCTGTGTTCTGTGCCTCATTTCCAAGCACTTTTTCCTTTATAAGCTGCCTTATAAAATCCGGAATATTCTTCCGGGCGTTTTCTTCTATCTCCGCTTTCGCACTGCCATTATATGTATATGATGAATCACCGGCACCGTCCGTATTCAGGTAATTCATAATCTCATATCTGTACTGTTCAAGTGACGCGGCAGCTTCGTCTGTGTGCATAGCTATTATCCTGTCAACCTCTTTTCCTTCCTCCTTAAGCCGCCTGATGATAAGCTCCGTACCCGGTGTCATTGAGTTCATCGCCGAAAAACCCCAGTTCCCGCCCTTCGCCGCAAACCGGTAATATGACACTAAATTTTTGTCACCATTGGCACTTAGATTTAACAAAATCACATTCTTCTCTTCAAGCCCATTCATTTTCCTTTGCATACCATTCCTCCTGCCACATTGAGTTTACTTTTGACATTATTATAACGCATGTTTTTGTGAAAATCATCATGTTTTTATATATTATTCAAATAATTTTCTCAATATATCCAATTTTGTTAGAATATATTTATGCCACAATCCTCTGCATTAAATCCTGTCATACATATATCTCTGCCGTTTTAAAGCGCTATTCATTTTTTTGAAAAAAAACAGTGATATTTTTTTAATTGTGCTATAATTCCATTGAAAGTTATCCGCCACCGGGCGATGACGGACAACGATTCATATAATATCCGCCCGGAATCGAGGCATATCATGGCAAACATTATCTACGATGCAAGAAAAATCAAACTGATGGAAGCGGTCAAGGAGCTTTCTGACCTTGTAGGAAACAGTGACGAATGGTTCAACTCATTCTGGTCACTTGTCATGGAAAATGAGAATATTTATGAGGAGCTGCTCTACTATATAGATCATCACGACCTGCTGTGCAGCTACACTATTGAGAACTATTCAATTGTAGACCTGTTCGTATGGCAGCTGTCGAACTATGACCTTCTGCATGACACAGGCAAGAATGACGCCTCATGCTGTAAGGAGGCTATGGTTCTGTTTGCATTTGAAGCTATGGCGAAGATGGCGAAGGAGCCTGAAAAATATAAGAAGCGCATACAGTCGGATATGCGGCTGGATAAATAAGATTACCGGCTGGCGAAGTGGGACACTGGGGTCAGGTACAGTGTCCCACATGGCAGGACACTGGGATGGGACATGGGTGTCCGGTGGGACACGGGGTCAGGTACAGTGTCCCAAAAGGCGGGGACACATGTACCTGACCCCATGTCCCACCTGTGCTCCGTTTACCTTGTCATAGGCATAGGAAGGAAAAAGTACAACGCAAGCGCTGCAATCAGAACTGCAACCACAACTGCGGCTATAACAATGTACAGCTTAAGATGGCTCTTTTCTTTTACTGCAGGCTTTTCATATTCAACATCCACGCCTATCGACATTCTATCTATGTAATTCCTATCCCATAATTCAACACCTGCTGCATCACCGGCTTTCTTGGCAGATGTGGAAAATGAGCTGTTGGTCATAAACACAAGCACGTCCACACCCGGCTTCTTCGCTGCGTTTATGAACTCCTCCATAACGGAACCATTTATTGCATCTATATCATACCTGCATGCAAACGCATAAGTCTTTCCATCCTTCTTGCCTGTCATGCTGACTATACTATCCTCAGCATTTTTCTTCATATCTTTATAACCAAGAGCATTTAAAAGCTTGTACATCATATCCATATAGTTGTTCTTATCATGTATTATCATCGTGCATTCCCTTCCTTTGATTTCCTTTGGCATACTCTTTATTTCATTTCAACCGCTTTACATTTATATTATACACTATTCTGTCACTGTGACAACGTAAATTTTATTGACATTGAACCGAGAATATACTACACTATTTTATATAAATCAGCAGTTTTTTCAGACAGTTGGTATTATTCAAAGAAAACATATCCGTTACGTCAGACATGACCTTCTACGAACCGTATCAACCTCCCAGGAAACTGTACATAATTTTTAAGAATGGGGATTAAATATGGATAACAGTATATCAGGCAGTGTTTTGACGTATGCTGCCGGTGAACGTCTCACTACCCGTGGCAATGATGTGGATGAAATCTACATTATCCTCAAGGGCAGAATCAGGTGCATGACAACCTATGGTACATATTATCTTGGTCCCGGCTCAGCAGCCGGCTTAACCGACTGTTATTACGGAATGTATGTGTTTAATTATTTCGCAGATGAGGACACCATGGTGAAAAGATACACCGTCTCTTCCTCCGCAGACATAACGCGTGTGCTGAATGACCAGGCAGACAATATCAGTATATTTGCCATAATGCAGTCCAGACATATTTCCGATATAATCAAGACATATCTTGAGCTGACCATGAAATGTCGTGATGTCGATGCAGAGTACCGCCCGGATTCCCGTATTCCCCGTTGGGAATTAGACAAATTCAACGCCCTCTCATCTATATCGAATAAGACTGCAGTCGAATTTTACAAAGCCAGTCTATCGGTTACTGTAGGTTCAATTTACGATGGTGCACGTTTCCTGTCAAACCTCAACGATGCGTGCTCACAGATGGCAGGCCGTCTGGAAATCAATGTCGACTATGTTGAACCGGAGCCGGAGGATGATTTTATCATGGCGATCGAGGATACCCCTGCTGCATTAACCGATACAGGTGATGATTTTGATGAAGAATTCGCATGGTCCCAGCTTGAGAAATCACTTCCGCGTATTCTCGCCTACTCCGAAATAGAGGCTGAAGATGCCGAACGCTTCACCCAGCTTATGGAAAGCTACAGAATACCGAAACAGCAGACATCACCCTCAGACGAAGCAAGGCAGCTCCGCCGCGAGATTTCCAAGCTGTATTACAAGATATATTATCTTGTATTTTGCAAGGCGGTCAACAGTCTTACCACACCTCCTATTATATCCATGTTTTTGAATTTCGGATACATGGACGAGAATCTCCTGTCAAGAGAGAACTCCCTTGACCTTTACAGATTATCTCTCATAGTGGAAAAAGAGTGTAACGGAAAGGGTGTCTATACAATCTATTCATGGCTAAGAGAGATTTTATGGGGTGATAAGGAACCGTCCAAGAACTCCATGGATATGGATTACACTGAGACAATCAATACAAACAAGCGCATGGGAAAGCTTTCAGCCAAGGATGCTGAGGCTGCTCTTGCTGACAATGATGCCAAGGTCCGCTTCGAAATTGAGAACATGTTCACATCCGCTAACAGAGTAGTCCACGGCAGAAGCAGCAATTTCTGCCCTGTCCTCACGGAAAACGGAATCACAAGAAGCTTCAGTGCCTCAATTGTCACCGCCGAAAAGATAATCTCCTCAATAGATGCCATTCGAAGAAAGGACTTCTCAGCCTTCTACCGTGAGATTATTTATCAGAATAAGGAAAGTGAGATTGACCGTGAATTTATTATGTCTGAGGTTATCCCTAATGTAATCCTTATGCCTGTTGCGGGCAATGAAGGTCTTATGTGGCAGGAGATTGAGGGCAGATTAAAGGATACACCCGCACGATTTATCCTTCCTATATTCCCTACAATCAATGTATCCAACATTCTTACCTGCGTAACAGGACGTTTCCGTTGGGAAATGTGCAAGCGTTCGCAGGGTGTATACTGGAACAATATTTCAGAGCCATCATTGACGGCTGAATACTGCGACTATATCCAGTTTTATAAAAAGAACCGCGATTTGCCGGAGGCTGCCAAGGCAAAAATCAAGTCTACTCTCACTTCCTGCCGTAACAATTATCGTGAGGTATTCGTGCACGACTATGAGACATGGATGATTTATGAGTCTCTCGGCTCCTTCAGATTAAATAAAATTGCGCGGCATATACTCTTTACCTACTGCCCATTTTCAAAGGAATTCCGTGACCGGCTGTCGGATAACCCTATGGTCAAGGAGCTGTTTTCCGGCGGCAACAAGGCGTTCATGACGAAGTTAAAGCACATTGAGCTTGTCATCTCGCAGCTGGAGCGAAAAAATCTTCCTGTTCCTAAGGAGCTTGTTGATTACAAGAACTTTTTACAAATGTAACTTATGTAACATTTATTATAATCAACAGCTATATAGCTAAAGAAAGCCTGCCGTCAAGGCAGGCTTTCTACTTCTGTTTAAAAATGCATTATATCAAGACAACATTTTTCTTTAACTACATTCGATAATCCTCTATTAATTTATCAAAAGCTTAATATGATATGAGGGTCAAAAGGTATTTTGCCCCTCATTTGATTCAAAAAAAACAGGATACATAATGTATCCTGTTCTAAAATAAACTCCCCGAGTAGGGCTCGAACCTACAACCCCACGGTTAACAGCCGTGTGCTCTACCATTGAGCTATCGAGGAATAATAAGAAGAAACTATTGCTGTTCCTTCAAAACCCCACATTAAACTGTTATGGCAGCTTCCTTTAACGACAGAATGGTGTATAGAGTCTTTGATGCAACATCTGATGAAATGCGTGCCAAATGGAATGAACTGCAGCAGAAGGGAGGAGATGTAACCCGTTTCCATGCCCTCTCTGTCTGGACTCCAAACGTGAATATCTTCCGTGATCCTCGCTGGGGACGTGGACAGGAAACCTATGGTGAGGATCCTTATCTTACCGGTAGGATGGGATGTGCCGTGGTGCGCGGATTGCAGGGACCTGAAGATACGAAATACCGCAAACTCTGGGCTTGTGCCAAGCACTATGCAATTCATAGCGGACCGGAATGGGCTCGCCATACAGACAATATTACCGATGTTACACCGCGCGACCTTTGGGAAACTTATATGCCTGCCTTCAAATCACTTGTGCAGGATGCAAAGGTACGTGAGGTGATGTGCGCCTATCAGCGTTGGGATGATGAACCATGCTGCGGCAACACCCGCCTTTTGCAGCAGATTCTCAGGAATGAGTGGGGATTCAAGTACCTGGTAGTTTCCGACTGTGGCGCTGTTACTGATTTCTGGGAGAATCATAAGGTTTCGAGCAATGCCAGAAATGCGGCTGCCAAGGGCGTGCTGGCTGGTACAGATGTGGAGTGTGGATATAATTATGCATATAAGTCTGTGCCTGAGGCTGTGAAGTATGGTGCCTTGACTGAAGAAGAAGTTGATAAGCATGTGATTCGTCTGCTCGAAGGTCGTTTCGACTTGGGCGAGATGGATGACAACAAGATAGTATCATGGTCGAAGATTCCTGTATCGGTGCTTTGCAGTAAGGCGCATCGCCAGCTCTCGCTCGATATGGCTCTGCAGACCATGACGCTGCTCCAAAACAAGAATGAGGTGTTGCCTCTCAATAAAAAAGTAAAGAAGATTGCTTTTATCGGACCGAATGTGGATAACGAACCGATGATGTGGGGAAACTATAATGGTACTCCACGACAGACAATTACCATCCTGGATGGTATCAGGAGTCGTTTGAAGAAAAACCAGGTTGTCACCTTTAATGGATGCGACCTGGTGAACGACCAAGTTTTGAATTCTTACTTCGACCAGTGTAGCATGGATGGCAAGATGGGCTTTAAGGGCACTTTCTGGAACAATCGCAAGATGGAAGGCAAGCCTGTTGTCATCACCCAGGAGAAGAATCCTGTGCAGGTAACGACCTATGGTCAGCACTCCTTCGCTCCTAATGTGAAGCTGGTGGGCTTCTCTGCAAAATATGAAACCGTGTTCCGTCCTAAGCAGACAGACAAGGTGTTGCTCGACGTGGCTGGTTGCGGTCACTACGAGGTTTATCTGAATGGTGAGAAGAAGGCAGAGCATTCTATCTGGCGCACTACCGAGAGTCGTATCGAGTTCCAAGCCGAGAAGGGCAAGGAGTATAAGATAGAGATTCGCTATCACGAGATGCCTAACTATAATGCGGACATGAAGTTCAATATCGGGCATGAGAATCCTATCGACTATCAGGCTTCGCTCAAGAAGTTGAAGGATTGCGAGACAGTAGTCTTCGTAGGTGGCATCTCTCCACAGTTGGAAGGTGAGGAAATGCCTATCGAGATTTCTGGCTTCAAGGGTGGTGACCGCACCAACATCGAATTGCCTAAGGTTCAGCGCAATTTCCTGAAGGCTTTGAAGGAGGCGGGCAAAAAGGTTGTCTTTGTCAACTGTTCGGGTTCGGCTATCGCCTTGACTCCAGAGACAGCGAGTTGCGATGCCATTCTCCAAGCCTGGTATCCTGGTCAGGAAGGTGGAAAGGCAGTGGCTCGTGTACTCTTCGGAGAGTACAATCCTGCCGGCAAGTTGCCTATTACGTTCTATAAGAATTCAGAGCAGTTACCTGATTTCAAGGATTACAGCATGAAGGGCAGAACCTATCGTTATATGAACGATGCGCTCTTCCCATTCGGTTATGGCTTGAGCTACACATCTTTCCGTATTGGCGATGCTACACTTTCCAAATCTATCCTGAAGAAGGGAGAAAAGATTACGCTGAAGGTACCGGTAAGCAATGTAGGAAAGAAGGATGGAACCGAGGTGGTGCAGGTGTATGTGAAGGATCCTGCCGATACCGAAGGACCATTGAAGAGCTTGAAGGCTTTCGAGAGAGTGGAGGTGAAGGCAGGAAAGACTGCTGAGGCTGTCATCACGCTGGATAGCAGAAACTTCGAACTCTTCGATGCTGCAACCAATACCGTCCGTGCCAAGGCAGGAAAGTATGAGGTTTATTACGGCAGCAGTTCTGCTTATGATAGATCCTATCCTTTCGGTTTACGATATCAAGGGTACCGAGGTCGGCAGGATAGTTACCGAATGCCTGTATGTCCTTGCGCTGTATGTGCTCATAAACCCCAACAATTCTATCAATGTGGAGGGAATATTCAGAGGCGGTGGAGATGTGAAGTTCATTACCCTTATGGATATGGGCAGCATATGGTTTATAGGAATGCCCTTTACAATTATCACAGGACTTTTCCTGAAGCTTGATGTGGTATATGTTTACATGGCATACATTGCACTGGAAATATACAAGCTCCCGCTGGGATATTTCCGCTTCAAGAGCGGTAAATGGCTCCACAAGCTCCATAACGGAAGTATGAGCACCGAATCTGCATGTCCTGTGCAGACAGCAAACTGATACGAAAGGATCGATCTCAGATGAAAATAATCGACGGCGGAGTTACCGCTCCCAAAGGTTTTAAAGCCGC
>OGEK01000814.1_pt1 | contig 28270 bp, 24 predicted proteins | sample 1570641 | NCBI WGS metagenome assembly OGEK01 (sample SAMEA2582136, study PRJEB24529) | metagenome | biome: Human gut stool | place: China | collected 2011
TCTCCCAACTTTTCAACGGCGGTGAGTTCGGGCCTCCACTGTGTCTTACCACAGCTTCACCCTGGACAGGCTTAGATCACCAGGTTTCGCGTCTACGCCCAGCGACTATGTCGCCCTATTCAGACTCGGTTTCCCTTCGGCTCCGTTATACTTAACCTCGCCACTGAACGTAACTCGCAGGATCATTCTCCAAAAGGCACGCCATCACTCCGAAGAGCTCTGACCGCTTGTAAGCACACAGTTTCAGGTTCTATTTCACTCCCCTCCCGGGGTTCTTTTCACCTTTCCCTCACGGTACTATACGCTATCGGTTAGTAAGAGTATTTAGCCTTACGAGATATGGTCCTCGCAGATTCACACAGAATTCCTCGTGTTCCATGTTACTTGGGAGAGAACATACATTCTAATGAGTTTACCTGTACAGGATTATCACCTTCTACGATCTAGCTTTCCAACTAGTTCCAGTTCGGTCATTAGATATGTTGAATATCTTACAGTTCTTCAAACGTTCTTCCCACAACCCCATATAAGCAACGGCTGTATCCTTGACACTTATATGGTTTAGGCTCATCCCCGTTCGCTCGCCGCTACTTGGGGAATCGTTTTTACTTTCTTTTCCTCGAGTTACTTAGATGTTTCAGTTCACTCGGTACCCTCTTTCGTGCTAAGACTCCATCTTAGCAGATTGCTCCATTCGGAAATCTTGGGATTGGCGCTCGTTTGCAGCTAACCCAAGCTTATCGCAGCTTACCACGTCCTTCATCGGCTCTTACTACCTAGGCATTCCCTGTGTGCCCTTAATTATTTTAACCTATTTTGTTTTTGTTTAATTTGATTGACAGCTAACTCTGTTTATATAAACAAGAGTTAAAATTGTATTATCTACTATATAGTTTCCAATGTCCATAAAAAATTGAAAAAAAATTTGGTGGAGATAAGCGGGATCGAACCGCTGACCTACGCAGTGCAAGTGCGTCGCTCTCCCAAACTGAGCTATATCCCCATTGTTCAAAAGCAGTAAGAAAAGATTAAACTTACTATATTTAGATTAAAAGAATAACATCTTTTACCTAAAACATTTCTGCTTGACACAAGAATTATAATATCATATATTTTCTTTTTGTGCAACACTTTTTTTAAAAAATTAAATATTTTTAAAATCGGAAACTATATTTTTGAGAGCGTTAATAGCATAATTGATGTCCTCTTCTGTGTTGAAATATCCAAAGGAAAATCTAACCCCTCCATTTTCACCTGAATTCATAGATTCGTGAGCCAAGGGAGCACAATGAATACCTGCCCTTGTGAGAATGCCATATTCTTCATCAAGGTAAGCAGCGAGATCTCCAGAATCAATTCCCTCTATATTCAATGTAACTACTGGACCTCTTTTTTCTGGTCCATAGATTATTATTTCTCTTATATTTTTCAATCCATCTATAAATTTTTTAGTGAGATTGTTTTCATGTCTTCTTATATTTTCCAAACCAACAGAATTTAAGAAATCTATACCTGCTCCAAGACTTACTATACCTGGAGTATTAAGAGTCCCAGCTTCCAGAGCTTCTGGCATGGAAAGGGGCTGTCTTTCCATTTTTGAGAAGCTTCCAGTTCCTCCTTCGATTAGGGGAGAAAACTTAATTCCCTCTCTGATATATATTCCACCAGTTCCCTGCATTCCAAACAAAGATTTATGTCCTGTAAAGCAAAGCACATCTATTTTTAATTTTTCTACATCTATGTCTAAAAAACCAGCACTTTGAGAAACATCTACTATTGTCAGAATATTTCTTTTTCTTGCCTCTGTAGTGACTGGGAGCAAGTCGATTATTGCACCAGTGACATTAGACATATGTGTAAGAATGACTGCTTTTGTTTCTGGTTTCATAGCTTTTATAATATCTTCAGAATGTATATTTCCGTCTTCTGAAGGAGATACAATGGTTACCTGAACATTGTTTTCATCTCTTTCATAAAAAACAGGTCTTAAAACAGAATTATGCTCAAGAGATGTAGTAATTATATGAGAATCTTTTGGAATAGTACCTTTTATAGCAAAATTCAGAGCATATGTGGAATTATAAGTAAAAGCTATCTGAAGAGGGTTTTTAATATTAAAGAGAGCAGCAATTTTTTCTCTTGTTTCATAGATGGCTTTAGAAGCTTCTACAGCCATTATATGCCCTCCTCTTCCGGGATTTGCTCCATAAAATCTAACAGCATTTTCAATACTCTTATAAACAGATTCAGGCTTTGGAAAAGAAGTTGCTGAGTTATCAAAATAATAAACTTTTTTGTCTATGATAATCATCTCCATAAGTAATAGAATTATTTTAATATTATATCACTATAAAAAAGAAAATGGAAATTATAATCAGGAAAAGGAAAAAGCTGTTTTAAATTGTATAATTAAATTGTATAATATTGTATAATAAGAGAAATACCTATGTTAAATAAGGGGGATATATTATGAGAAAAGTAATAATAGTAGGAGGAGTAGCTGCAGGAATGAGTGCTGCTTCAAAAGCTAAAAGGGAAAAAAAAGACCTTGAGATAACTGTATATGAAATGACTGATATAATTTCATGGGGGAGTTGTGGACTTCCATATTATGTAGGAAATTTTTATGATGATTCAAAAAGAATGATAGCAAAGCCTTTAGAGCAATTTAAAAAAGAAGGAATAACTGTAAAAATGAAGCATGAAGTTATTGGAGTAGATATTGAAAAGAAAGAGGTTTCAGTAAAAAATTTAGCGACACAAGAGATATTTAAAGACAGATATGATGAATTGATAATTACAACTGGAGCATCAGCTGTGAAACCTCCAATTAAAAATATAGATTTGGAAAATGTATTTACTTTAAAAGAATTTTCAGATGGAATAGTTTTAAAAAAGGCTATGATGAAACCAGAAAATAAAAGAGTTGTAATAATAGGAGCTGGGTATATAGGGTTGGAAGCAGCAGAGGCAGCTGTAAATTTAAAGAAGGAAGTAAGAATAATTCAGTTGGGAGATAGAGTTATTCCAGGAAGCTTTGACAAAGAAATAACAGATATAATGGAAGAAGAGATAAGAGGACACAAAGATGTATTTTTAAATTTAGATGAAGCTGTTTCTGAATTTGAAGGAAAAGATGGTAGAGTTTCTGGAGTAAAAACTAATAAAGGAGTATATCCTGCTGACATAGTTATTTTAGCTACTGGGGTAAGACCTAATACAAAATTTTTAGAAGGTACAGGAATCGAAACTTTGAAAAATGGTGCAATAGTTATAGATGGCAGAGGAAGAAGCAGTATAAAAGATATCTATGCAGCTGGAGATTGTGCAACTGTTTACCATAAACTAAAAAAAGAAAATGTATATATTCCACTAGCTACTACATCAAATAAAATAGGAAGAGTAGTAGGAGAAAATCTTGCTGGAAAAGACAGAGAATTTAAAGGAACATTAGGGTCAGCAGCAATAAAAGTTTTAGATTTGGAAGCTGGAAGAACTGGAATATCATCAGAAGAAGCTGAAAAAATGGGAATAAATTATAAATCTGTGTTTGTACATGATAAAAATCAGACTTCTTATTATCCAGGGCAGGAAGATATCTATATAAAAATTATTTATGATGCAGATACTAAGAGAATTTTAGGAGGACAGCTTATTGGAAAAAAAGGAGCTGTTTTAAGAGTAGATGTACTGGCAGCAGCTATTGACAAAGGTATGACAACAGACGAGCTTGCTTATTTGGACTTATGTTATGCACCACCATTTTCATTGACTTGGGACCCTTTAAATGTTGCAGGAAATTTAGCTAAATAATTATAAATTAAAGAGCATGATATTATGCTGTAGAAAAAATCTATTTTTTTAAAATAGGCAATATATTTTAATATATAAATAAATTGTAATTAAATAATTTTTATCATAGAAAGTTATGATTTATAGAGAAAGTTTTACATTTATTTATAATATAAGAGGAGTTGTTGCAGATTAATGATTTTTAATCATTCATTTGAACAACTCCTTTTTTCAGTATTTTTAATTTGCAATATTGGAAATACAACAGCCTTCCTTTGTCATATAGATTAGCATTTTTGTTTTGGTCTTCCAGCATATCTTTTTTTATATTCTGCAATTTCTTTTTCTAATCTTTCTAGTCTATCTTCACTATCTGTATGAGATTTATCATATTCCTCATCTATAAAGTGATTTATTATTTTTGAAAAACTTTCTCCATTTTCTATTTCTTTTTTTAAAGTAGTAAATTCATAATCATTTGGAACAAGTTTCAAACCATTTTCTATGGCTTTAAAAGCTTTCTCTTTTTCATTGAATTTGTAATACATTTTTGCTAGAAGTAACCAGCCCCAAGGATATTCAGGATCATTTTCAGTTGCCTTTTTACAATATTTTAAAGCTAATTCATATTTTTTTAAAAATAAAAGAGAGGAAGCGTAACGGTAGCACCAAACTCCACTTTTTTCACCTTGTTTTTCAACTTTTTTCAACAAGTACTCAGCTTTAAGATATGCAGAGTAAGTGTCATAGTTAATGTAGACATAGGCGAGCCAGAGAACAGCTTCCAAATCATTTTCCATCTCCTCTTCAGTATAAAGATTATTTTCTATTCCAGAGTATAGAGTTCTTAAAATATCTTCAAGATAATCCATTTGTTCCAACTGGTTTATTGTTTCTTTGGATAATATAGTTTTCATAAATTCCTCCCTTAAATATGCCTTATAACAACTATATTCTACTATATTTGACAGTTGCACTCAATCAATTTTACTGTATAATTTGTCAAGTTAAAGTTGCAAATAAAAAACAGCCATCACAGGACAGCTGTCAGTATTTAAAATTAAATTTTAGCAAAGTGTTCAATTATATTATAAATATGATCAGTAGCTCTTCTGTAGTAGTTTAGAATATCCATATATCCTGTACTTAGTTTAGAAGGCATTATATCATTATTAGTAGCTTCATTGGCAAAATGTTCGTTTCTTGCTTCTTTATAAAGATTTTTTATGGCAGTATATTTCTTGATAGAAACAATAAAAAGCTCTTTATTATTTGTATCATAAGCTTTATTTATATCATCGAAAAAATCAAAAACCATACTGTTAAGCTTCTGAAGAGTTTCTTTTTTCACATCAGTAAGCTGAATATCATCAGCTTTCAATCTTTTAAGTCCGTTAGATACCCTTGCAAGATAATCACTGATAGTTTCATATTCATCACAGGTAATAAGATTTCCTCTAGTTTCTTCTACATAAGAAGCCTGTAGTCCTTTATTGAGTATAGAGAAATTTGCATCGGATACTTCTTTTTCATAAAGATCGAGTTTATATTCAATTCCGTTTATTTCTTCACAGTAAGCTTCAAGTTTAGAATCATCATAATAAAGTTCTTCGAGTTTGAAGAATACCTCTTTGATATTAGCTGCCATAGCTAAGACTTCTGTTTTAGTCTGACTGATAATAACACTAGGAAGAGTTACCATTAAAGAGCTTAGACGAGTTACTCTTACGATACCATTATCATCATCTTTAACGATTTTACATAAAAATTTAGCAAGATATCCAATAAATGGAATGAATAAAATAACATTGACTATATTAAAAATAGTATGTGCAGTAGCTATTGATGTAGATATATTTGAAACTGGATCTGAAAAATTTTCCAATAATTTTAAGTATGGTTTAAATAAGACAGTTGCCCACATAACTCCTACTATATTAATAAGAGTATGAGCATAAGCAGCCCTTTTAGCATTTGAGTTGGCACCAATAGAAGCAAACAATGCAGTAACTGTAGTACCGACATTTTCTCCAAGAACAAGTGCAACAGCTGTAGGATAATCTATAAGTCCTTGTACAGCTAATGTAATAGTGATTCCAAGTGTAGCTGCTGAAGATTGAACAACAGCTGTAAGAAGAGCACCAACAAGTGCAACTTTTATAACTCCTAAAAATGTATGTGCTTTGAAAGAATGAAATAATTCTATAAATTCAGGAAGTGTTCTCAATGGACTTAGCCCTGTACTCATTAATTCAAGTCCTAAAAAAATAAATCCAAATCCCATTATTGTAAGAGCTCTGGTTCTGCTTTTTTCACCTTTAAGAAACATAAATGTGATAGCAGCAAATCCAACTATTGGAAGTCCATACTTACCAATGTTAAGTGCCAAAAGCCAACCTGTTATGGTAGTACCAACATTAGCTCCAAGAATAACTCCAAGCCCCTGCTGAAGAGTAAGAAGAGAAGCATTGATGAATCCTATTGTCATAACAGTGCTGACAGAAGAAGACTGTGCCATTCCTGTTACAAATATCCCCATAATAATGGCCATTATCCTGTTGGTAGTAAGAGCAGCCAAAGTTTTTTTCAATTTTTCTCCAGCTATTTTCTGCATTCCAGAAGACATATTTTCCATACCGTAAAGGAAAAGTCCCAGTCCTCCAACCACCTTAAAAAAGACGTCTAAATACATTAATTTCCTCCTGAATTATATAAATTTTTTATTTAACATAAATCTAATGTAAAAACTATGTAAAAAAATTTCAAGGATATCATAACATATTTTCTAAAAATCTTCAATTATACTCTCATTTTATTTTTTGTTTAACATAAATTTAATGTAAAAACCATGTAAAAATTTTCAAGAACCTCATAATATAATTTTTATTTTTTTTCACTAACTCTACTATTTTACTATTTGTTTTGATAATTTTAGGAAAAAGTTAGAAAATTCTGGATAATTTATTTTAAAATATTCTCAATTATGCTATAATTAAAGATGTGATTTTTCTTTAGTATAATATTTAATGAAAGTTTATAAAAATATTATAAGAAATATTAATTGAAACAAGAATAAATTAAAGTGGAGGTAAAAAAAGATTGGGAAAAAAAGATATTAAAATTGAAAATATCAATAAAAGTTATGATGGAGTTCAAGTATTAAAGAACATCAATTTAAATATAGAAGATGGGGAATTTTTCTCTATTTTAGGACCTTCAGGCTGTGGAAAAACTACACTTTTGAGAATGATAGCTGGATTTATAGAACCTGACAGTGGGGCTATCTATTTAGGAGATGAGGATATAATATCACTTCCTCCTAATGAAAGAAATGTAAATACTATATTTCAAAAATATGCTTTATTCCCTCACTTAAGTGTGTATGAAAATGTAGCATTTCCATTAAGAATAAAAAAAATAGATGAAGCAACCATTGATGAAGAGGTAAAAAAATTTATCAAAATGGTAGGGCTGAGTGAACATATATATAAAAAACCAAATCAGTTATCAGGAGGACAGCAGCAGAGGGTATCTATAGCCAGAGCTTTGATAAATAAACCTGGAGTTCTTCTTTTAGATGAGCCTTTGTCAGCTCTTGATGCTAAGTTAAGACAAAATCTTTTAATAGAATTAGATACTATCCATGATGAAGTAGGGATAACATTTATATTTATAACACATGACCAGCAGGAAGCACTTTCTATTTCTGATAGAATAGCTGTAATGAATGAAGGGAAAGTGCTCCAGGTAGGAACACCAGCAGAGGTGTATGAAGCTCCTGCTGATTCTTTTGTAGCTGACTTCATAGGAGAAAATAATTTTTTCGATGGAAGAATAATATCAATACAGAATGAAACATATGCAACTCTTGTAAATGATGATTTAGGAGAACTTATTTTTGAAATGGATAAACCTGCAAAAGTGGGAGATTACGTTCAAGTATCAATAAGACCTGAAAAAATAAAATTATCTAAAACTAAACCTAAAAAAATAAATGAAAATCATAATATATTAAAGGTATATGTAGATGAGGTTATCTATTCTGGATTCCAGAGTAAGTACTTTGTATGGCTGAATAATGATAAGAAAAATCCATTTAAAGTATTTAAACAACATGCCGTTTATTTTGATGATAATGATGAGGGAGCTATCTGGTGGGATGAAGATGCCTATATTTCTTGGGATGCAGATGATGGATTTTTAGTAGAGGTGAGAGCTGGTGAAGAAAAATAAACTAGGAACTTTGTACACTCTGCCAATAACTATATGGCTGGTAATTTTCTTCATGATTCCAATGGTTATTGTATTAGCTTATGCTTTTTTAAAGAAAGGGACATATGGAGGGGTAGAGTTAGAACTATCTACTGCAAGTTTTTATATATTTACAGATAGGGTATTTCTGACTATACTTTTAAAAACAATATATATATCTGTAATGGTAACTATCTTCACAGTTCTTTTGTCAATACCTACATCTTATTATATAGCCAGATCTAAATATAAAAAGGAACTGTTGTTTTTAGTAATTGTACCATTTTGGACAAATTTTCTAATAAGAATATATGCTTGGATAGCACTTCTTGGAAATAATGGATTTATTAATTCCATTCTCATGAAAATAGGTATTATAGATGAACCACTGCAGTTTCTTTATAATACAGGAGCTGTTATAGTAATATCAGTATATACAAGTCTACCCTTTGCAATACTTCCTCTCTATGCAGTAATAGAAAAATTTGATTTTTCTCTAATGGAGGCAGCAAGAGATTTGGGAGCTACAAATGGACAGGCATTTTTCAAGATATTTATACCTAATATAAAGCCAGGAATAATAACAGCAATTCTATTTACTTTTATTCCTACACTTGGATCTTATGCTGTTCCAAAATTAGTTGGAGGAACACAAGCTACTATGCTGGGAAATATAATAGCTCAGCATTTGACTGTTACTAGAAACTGGCCTTTAGCTTCAACTATATCAGGTGCATTGATACTGGTAACATCTATTGCAATTCTTATTTTCATGAAAGTGAGCAATAGAAAGATGAAACTAGATGAAGGAGTTGATGAAAATGAATAAGAGAAGAACTTCACTATTTTTCTTTTTACTTTCAATGCTGTTTTTCTATATTCCCTTGCTCATACTGATTGTCTACTCCTTTAACGAAGGAAAATCTATGGTTTGGAAAGGATTTTCTTTGAAATGGTATGAAGAGCTTTTTATGTATTCAGATAATATATGGAAAGCATTTAGATACAGTGTGTTAATAGCTGTATTATCAGGAATTATTTCTACAGTAATTGGAACATTAGGAGCTATTGGACTTCAATGGTATGATTTTAAAGGGAAAAAAGCATTACAGCTTTTAACTTATATTCCATTGGTAATTCCAGAAATAATACTTGGAGTATCACTTTTGATTTTATTTGCAACAATAAAATTTGAACTTGGTTTGACAACTATATTTATAGCACACACTACTTTCAATATACCTTTTGTGCTTTTTATTATTTTATCAAGGCTGGAAGAATTTGATTATTCAATAGTTGAAGCAGCTTATGATCTTGGAGCTACAGAGCTTCAAACTTTAACAAAAGTAATAATACCAGCTATCCTTCCTGGGATAGTATCTGGATTTTTAATATCTGTTACTTTGTCTTTTGATGATTTTGTAACTACTTTTTTTGTAGCAGGACCAGGTTCTTCTACCCTCCCACTGCGTATATATTCTATGATTAGATTGGGAGTTTCCCCTGTTATAAACGCACTTTCTGTATTGCTGATAGGAATATCAATAATATTAACTTTATCTACGAAAAGTCTGCAAAAATATTTTGTTAAATAATTAGACTTGTAATAGCATATAAAAGTATAGTATAATTATATCATCAAATAGTAATTATATTCAAAACACAGGAGGATTATATATTAATATGAAAAATATATTTAAATTTTTATTAATGATGCTAGTTTTTGTGAGTGCAGTTTCTTGTTCAAGTTTGAAAAAAATGCTTAATAGTCAGGAGGTTGCAAAATATAATGATATAAGAGCTACTTTTGTAACAACACAGGGGGAAATAAATTTTTATCTTTATCCAGAGGCAGCACCACTTACTGTTGCTAATTTTGTAAACTTGGCTAAAAGAGGATATTATGATAATACTAAAATACACCGTGCTGTAGAAAACTTTGTTGTTCAAGGGGGAGATCCTACTGAAACAGGAACTGGTGGACCAGGATATTTCATTCCTGATGAAATAGTAAACTGGCTTGATTTCTTCCAACAAGGTATGCTGGCTATGGCTAATGCAGGTCCTAATACAGGAGGATCACAATATTTTATGACTTTATATCCTGCTGAATGGTTAAATGGAAAACACACAATATTTGGTGAATATATAAGCGATTCTGATTTTGAAAAAATAAGAAAACTTGAAGTTGGAGATGTTATCAAAGAAATAAAATTTACTGGAGATGTAGATCTTATTCTTTCATTGCATAAAGATCAAGTTGAAGAGTGGAATGCAATCTTAGACAAAGAATATCCAAACTTAAAACAATATCCTATAAAAGATATTTCAAGTTATGGTGGAAAGGTTGCTGAATATCAAGAAGAATTACAAAACATCTATACAAGAAAAAATAATGACAAAGAAAATGATAAAGAATATTTCATTCCAAGAATGATAAGAGCTACTGAGAAAAAAATAAAAGGAATAGTGTCTTCTGATGAAGATTCTACAGAACTTTAATAAATAATATTAAATTAAAAGGCAGCTTCTATAGAAATATAGAAGTGCCTTTTTTTATTTTTTGTAGAAAAAATTTAAAATTTTAAACTATATTAAAACAATTTGTTTTTTTTATAGATATATAACAAAGTATTATAGTTGTACAAAAAGCATTGTAATTTAGAAATTAAGATATTAATGGTGAAAAAGTAGAAATTTGATAAAAAGAAGATTATGTGTTATAAATTAGATAGGAATGTAATTATGGTAGAAATTAAATTTATTTTTGAAAAGGAAGTGGAGAAATGGGCTATTTTATATCTAATGAAAAATTTGACCAGATTATGAGTAGAATGAGTGGGAAGTATAGAATATATGCTCCTAAAAGATTTGAAGGTCAAGGAAGATACTCTGATACAGATGTAATAAGGTATGATGAAATAAGTTCAACTAAAGAAATTGTCTATGATGTTAAGTCAACTTATGCTGTAAAAGAAGTTTTAATGCCTCTTAATCAGACTATTATGTATTTTACTGAAGGGAAATATACAGAAAGTCAATTAAAAGATGAAAGAGATATCCTTATATTTGCAAGAGCTTGTGATATCAATGCTATAAAAAGATTTGATGATATCTATTTAAAAAACGGCAGCTATGAAGATCCTTATTATAAAAGAATAAGAGAAAAAACAAAGTTTATACTCATGGAATGTCCAGCTAAGGGTTGGGATACTTGCTTCTGTGTTTCTATGGAAACAAATAAGGCAGAGGAATATGTTTTTGGTGTAAAATTTGTTGAAGATGGAATAATGATTGAAAGCAGAGAGAATGAATTTGACGAATACTTCAATGAAAGTGAAAAGAAAGATTTTACTGTGACACCAGTATTTGAAAATCAAGTAGAAGTAAGAATACCAGAAATCAATTCCAAAGAAATAGAAAATAAAATAAAGACTTTAGATATGTGGAAAGAATACAATAAAAGATGTCTTGAATGTGGAAGTTGTACAGTAGCATGTTCGACTTGTACATGCTTTACCACTTATGATATAAACTATTCTTCAGATACAGATGCTGGAGAAAGGAGAAGAATGCATGCTTCATGCCATATAGACGGATTTAGTTCTATAGCTGGAGGGCATTCTTTTAGAAATACTCCAGGAGATAAAATGAGATTTAAAGTTCTTCACAAAATACATGATCACAAAGCATTGTTTAAAGAGTATCAGATGTGTGTGGGTTGTGGTAGATGTGATGAAAGATGCCCTGTAAGCATTTCATTTATCCATGCTGTCAACAGGCTGGCCCAAGAGGTTGAGAAACTTAATAAGGAGGTAAAATAAAATGAAAAATATTTTATTGCCTGAACCACATAAAATTTTAGATATAAGAAAAATGACTGATTTAGAATGGTTGTTTCGTGTAGAATATAAAGATGCCTCTAAGATACAATTTGGACAATTTATGCAGATTTCTCTTCCTAAAGTTGGAGAGTGTCCAATCTCTATAACAAATTTCTCTGTAGAGGAAAATTGGATAGAGTTTTTAATAAGAAAAGTTGGAATAGTAACTGATGAACTTTTTAAATTGAAACTAGGAACTATTATGCCTATGAGAGGGCCTTATGGAAAAGGATTCGATTTAGAAAATTATAGAGGAAAGAATGTAATAGTTGTAACTGGTGGATCAGGACTAGCTCCTATAAGAAGTTTTATTGATTACATATACAAAAATCCTGAAACAGTAAAATCATTAGAACTTTTATTTGGATTTAAAGATATGGATTCTGTTCTATTTAAAGAAGATCTTTTGAAATGGAGAGATAAATTCAATTTAACTTTAACTGTTGATAAAGGGTGTGGTATAGATGGGGAATGTGTTGGACTGGTAACTGAATATGTTCCACAATTACAGCTTTTACATAAAAATATTAGTGATTTAGAAATAATAATTGTCGGACCTCCTGCAATGATGAAATATACAGCTCTTGAATTTAAAAGAATAGGAATTTCTGATGAAAATATATGGCTTTCTTTTGAAAGAAAAATGTCTTGTGCAATTGGAAAATGTGGACATTGCAGAATAGATGAAACTTATGTGTGCTTGGAAGGCCCAGTATTTAATTATTCAAAAGCGAAAGATTTAGTCGATTAATTGAGGAGGAATAATCATGAAACATGATATAAATATAAATAAATTAAAATTAAACTGTTTCCGCCAATCTAAAGTACCAGGAGAGTTTATGCTGCAAATGCGTGTTCCCGGTGGGCTTGTAAAGGCAAAATATCTAAGTACAATTCAATATATTGCTGAAACTTGGGGGAATGGAACTTTCCACTTAGGAATGAGGCAGACATTAAATGCACCAGGAATAAAATATGAAAATATTCCAGAAGTTAATAAATACTTAGAAGAATATATTAAAGATATAGAAGTAGAAATGTGTAATGTTGATATGGATATCAATGAAGCAGGGTATCCAACTATAGGAGCAAGAAATATAATGGCTTGTATAGGTAATTCTCATTGTATAAAAGCCAATATAAATACTTTTGAACTAGCTAAAAAATTGGAAAAAGAAATATTTCCAAGCCATTATCATATAAAAATAGCTGTTGCAGGTTGTCCTAATGACTGTGCAAAAGGACATTTTAATGACTTTGGTATACTTGGAGTTACAAAACCAATTTATCTGAAAGAAAGATGTATTGGTTGTGGAAGATGTGTAAAAGTATGTGAACATGCAGCTACAAGAGTACTTAAATTGGTAAATAATAAAATAGAAAAAGACAGCTGCTGTTGTGTAGGGTGTGGAGAATGTGTAGAAGCATGTCCAGCTTCAGCATGGGTAAGACCTACTAAGAAATTATACAGAGTAATGGTTGGAGGAAGAACTGGAAAGCAGTATCCTAGAATGGGTAAAATGTTTTTAAACTGGGTAACAGAAGATGTAGTAATAAAAGTAATTCAAAACTGGCAGAATTTCTCAGCTAATGTTCTTCATCATGAACCTGTATATATTCATGGAGGACATCTTATTGACAGAGCTGGATATTCAAAATTTAAAGATTTAATACTAAAAGATGTAGAATTAAATCCAGAGGCATTAGTGGCTCAAAGAATTTTATGGGCTGAAACAGAATACAGAGCCAACATAAATCTTAGAGCTGTTGGAGATATACCAAGTCCTGGAGAGGATTATACTAAATAAATAAAAGATGAAAAAGTTTTGGAACTGAATTAAAGGTTTTGAAACTTTTTTTTATTAAAAAAAGATGACTTCTAAGCAAAATAGCTTTTTAGTCATCTTCAATATTTTATTTATCTTTATTATATTCTTCAAGGGCTCTTTTTAAAACTATCATAGCATTTTCAATATCATCTACATTAGTACAAAAAGACAGTCTAACTTCCTGCTCTCCTTTACCCTCTGTCTGATAAAATCCAGGTCCGGGAGCAATAAGAAGAGTTTTATTTTCATAAGAATAATCTGTAAGAAGCCACTTAGCAAATTTTTCAGCATTATCCACTGGAAGTTTTGCAAAAATATAGAAAGCTCCTTCTGGTTTAGAACAGATAACGCCAGGTATTTTAGTAAGATAACCATAAATAAGATCTCTTCTACTCTTATATTTTAATTTTACATCTTCTAAATAATTATCCATAGTATTGATAAGGTTGGCAGCTGCATGCTGTTCTATAGTAGATACACAAAGTCTTGCCTGACAGAACTTTAAAATATAGTTCATAAGAGTATGATTTTTGCTGGCAATAAGTCCTATTCTAGCTCCACAAGCACTATAGTGTTTAGAAATGCTGTCTACTAATACCACTCTGTCTTTAAGATCCTCCAACTGCATAACAGAAGTATATGGAGTATCATCATATACAAATTGTCTGTAAACTTCATCAGCAATTATATATAAATCATATTTTTTTGCTATCTCTCCAATCATTTTTATTTCTTTTTCTGTATATATAGTTCCAGTAGGATTTACAGGATTAGAAAACATAATAGCTCTTGTAGTAGGAGTGATTAATGCTTCAATTTCTTCTCTGGGAGGTAGATGAAAGTTGTTCTCTATTGTAGTAGGGATAGGCTTTATCTTTGCTCCTGAAAAAGTAGAAAAACTTGAGTAGTTTGAATAAAAAGGTTCAGGAACTAAAATTTCATCACCTTCATTACAAATTGACATAAGTATAAAAAGGATAGCTTCACTTCCCCCTTGAGTAATAAGAATATCTTCTTTTTCAATTTCTATACCACTATTTTTATAACTTTTTACAAAACTTTCAATAAGCTGAGGAATTCCCTTGGAATCAGAATAAGTAACGATTTTTTCCTTGTAGCTATGAAGCCCTTCAAAGAAAGAATCAGGAGTAACTATATTAGGCTGACCAATATTAAGTTTATATACTTTAATTCCTTTTTTAGATGCTTCATCTGCAAGGGGAATCAACTTTCTTATTGGTGAAAAATTCATGTCTAAAGCTCTTATTGATATATTCATATTATCCCCTCCATCATATATATTTTTTATTTTAGTTAACTTTTTTATTTTATCATATTTATGAAAAAAATACTATTAAAATTAATTAATTGAAGAAAAAATTTTCAATAGTATTGAAATAACCTCAATAGAAGAAAAAAAATGACCAGAAAATTTTCTGGTCAAAAGATATATATCATATATATTTTATTAAGCTTTCTGCTGGCTTTTTTTGAAGACACCATTTAGGATTAAAGCAAGAGCCCCATCACCAACAACGTTACAAGCAGTTCCAAAGCTGTCTTGTAGAGCAAATATAGTAAGCATTAAAGCAACTCCATTTTCATCAAAACCTAATACAGAAATAATGATACCAAGAGAAGCCATAACAGTTCCACCAGGAACTCCAGGTGCTCCTACAGCAAAAATTCCTAAAAGAACTATAAACAGAACCATTGTTCCAACTGCTGGAAGATGTCCATATAATACTTGAGAAACTGTCATTACAAAGAAGACTTCTGTAAGAACAGAACCACATAAATGTACAGTAGCACCTAATGGAATAGCAAAGTCAGCTATATCTTCATCTAAAGCTCCAGATTTTTTAGCACAGCTCAATGCCACTGGAAGAGTAGCAGCAGATGACATAGTCCCTACAGCTGTTAAATAGGCAGGTCCATAGAATTTTAAAAGATTAAATGGATTTTTTCCAGAAACAACCCCTCCAATAGAGTAAAGAACTGTAAGCCAGATAAAGTGTCCTATAAGAACTATTACAACAACTTTTAAGAAAACTGGAAGCTGTTTAGTAATTCCACCTTCATATGCTAATGTTGCAAAAGTAGAAGCTATAAATAATGGAAGTATAGGTATAATAATCATATAAACTATTTTAAGCATGATATTATTAAATTCATCTAAAAGTTTTTCAAAGTTTGTAGATTGTGTCCAAACAACAGCAAGCCCTAAGAAAAGTGCAAGAACTAAAGCTGTCATAACTGTAAATGGAGGTGGAATCTCCACTTTGAAAATAAGTTCAGGAAGATGTTTTAATCCTTCTATATTAGGAACAATATGCATTTTAGGTATAAGAATAAATCCTCCTATCATTGAAAATAGTGCAGCCCCTACAGATGAAAAATAAGCAAGCATAAGCATAAGTCCAAGCATTTTGCTGGCATTAGATTTCATTTTAGTTATAGCTGGAGCTATAAAACCTAAAATGATTAATGGTACAGTAAATGATATTAACTGCCCAAGAATAAATTTGATAGATTGGATTACTCCAATAACAGTTTCGTTACAGTATAATCCAATTACTAATCCAACTATTACTCCAAGGATTAGTTTTAAAATTAGACTATCTTTGATTTTTCCCATGATATTCTCCTTTAATATAATTTTGTTGCAAAAACAACGATAAAAATATATATTGTATTGTTTTTGCTTGTCATAATTAAGATATCATATTTTATATTAAAAATCAAATATATTTTAATGAAAATATACTTTAATAGGAATTATTTATAAAAAATGTTTGTAATATTTATAATTTTTATTATAAAATCATATTTTTAATTGGAGGGAGAGGGAAATTAATATATATTGTATATACCTTTAAATAAAAAAAGTGGGGGTACTTCAAAATAGAAATATAATTTTAGAACTTTTCCAGCAGAAAGATTTGTTATTAATTTTGCTCATAAAATTAAAAATAGTAAACTCACTTCGTTCAAACATACTATTTTTTTACGTTTTATTTACTTCATTAATTACACAAATCTTTCTGATTTCCAAATTTCTAAAACTTAATCTAATTTTTTTCATCCACTTTTGATAAAAAGTTACAATTAATATTATTTTCTATATTTAATAAATTTAGATATTTGAATAATTAAAGTTGGAATAAATGCTAGTCCATATATGTAAAGCAAATCATTGACACTTAAAGGAGCTACATGGAATATTGAGTGGAAAACAGGGAAAATAAGAATTCCATTCAATAATATAAATCCAATGACAAAGGCTGCTATAGAAAACATATTGGAAAATAATCCCAATCCTATTATAGAGCTTCCACCTCTACAGTTAAATCCATGGAACAATCTAGCTAAACATAAAACACTAAAGGCCATTGTACTTCCTTTTAAAGTATCTCCACCTTGGTATCCCATATAGAAAGCCAGCATTACAAAGACTGCAATTAATAATCCTTCAATAAGAATCTTTCCAGCAAGTTTCTTTGTAAGAATAGGTTCTTTTGGATCACGAGGTTTTTCAGTAAGTACATCTCCATGTGAAGGTTCCATTCCAATAGCAATAGCTGGTAGACTGTCAGTCAAAAGATTAATAAACAACAGATGTACTGGGGCAAAAATTACTGGAAGTCCTGCAAGAGATGAATACAATACAGCAAGAATACCAGCAGTATTACCTGAAAGTAAAAATCTTATAGAATTTTTAATATTAGAATAAATATTTCTACCAGTAGTTACAGCTTTTACTATTGTAGAGAAATTATCATCAGTAAGTATCATAGAAGCTGCATCTTTTGAAACTTCAGTTCCTGTAATACCCATGGCAATACCTATATCAGCTCTTTTCAATGCTGGAGCATCATTTACTCCATCACCAGTCATGGCACATATTTTTCCCAATGACTGCCATGCAGTAACTATTCTTATTTTATGTTCAGGAGAAACTCTTGCATAAACGGAAGTAGAAGCAACTTTATTAATAAGTTCTTCATCACTCATTTTTTCAACTTCAATACCTTCAAGAACATTATCTCCCTCTTGATAAATACCTATCTCTTTAGCAATAGTTGTAGCAGTAATTTTATGATCTCCTGTTATCATTACAGGTTTTATTCCAGCTGTGATACATTTTTCAACAGCTGCTTTAGATTCCTCTCTAGGAGGATCAATCATTCCAACAAGACCAATAAATATAAATTTATCTTCATCTTCTCTTGTGATTTCTTTTCTTTCATTTAATATTTTATAAGCAAAAGTAAGAACTCTTAAACCAGTTTCAGCAAACATAGTGTTGATATTTTCAATATTTTCAATATCAGTTTTAGTAATTTCTCTAACTTCATTATTAACAAGAATATGAGTAGTCTTTGGAAGAACTGAATCTAAAGCACCTTTAGTAAGCATTAGTATTTCATTATCAATTTCATGAACTGTACTCATAAGTTTTCTATCTGAATCAAATGGAATTTCAGAAATACGAGGATATTTTTCTTTCAATTCTTTACTGTCTATGTTGTAATTTATTTCAGAAAGATTTATCAGAGCAATTTCTGTAGGATCTCCTATTTCACTTGTAGCATCATTACAAAGTATACTTTCTTTTAAAATAAGAGATTCACCAGTATCTTTTATATCCAGTCCTTTTTCGTTATATACTTTATTATTGATATATACCTGTTTTACAGTCATTTTATTTTGTGTAAGAGTTCCAGTTTTATCAGAACATATTACAGAAATACAACCAAGAGATTCAACAGATTTCAGATTTTTTATGATAGCATTTTCTTTTGACAATTTTTGAGTACCAAGAGCAAGAACAATTGTAACAATAGAACTTAGAGCTTCTGGTATGGCAGCAACTGCCAGAGCCACAGCAAACATAAGTGAATCAAGCATTTTTGCACCATGTAATACATTTATTCCAAATACAATTATACAAAGTATGATTATTCCAATTGAAAGTTTTTTCCCAAAGTTATCAAGGGATACTTGAAGTGGAGTTGATTTTTCTTTTGTAGCTTCTAAAAGAGAAGCTATTTTACCAAGCTCAGTATTCATTCCAGTAGAAGTAACTATTACAACACCTCTTCCATAACTTACCAGACTTCCAGAAAATACCATATTTTTCTGATCTCCAAGGGCAAGCTCCCCATCAGTTATTATATCACTTGTTTTTTCTACACTTTCAGATTCCCCAGTAAGAGAACTTTCATTTACAAGAAGAGAGAAACTTTCAATAACTCTTCCATCTGCAGGAACTAAATCTCCTGCTTCAATAAAAATAATATCTCCAGGAACAAGATATTTAGATAATATTTCTACCTTTTCTCCATCTCTCAGAACTTTTGACTTTGGAGCTGACAAGCTTTTCAAACTACTAATAGATTCCTCAGCCTTTAAATGCTGTACTGTTCCAAGTATAGCATTGATAATGATGACAACTAAAATAACAATGGTACTTTCTTCATTTCCTGAAACAAGGGAAATAATAGAAGCTATAATAAGGATAATAACCAAAAAATCTTTGAATTGAGAAACAAATACAGCAAAAGTGCTTAATTTCTTTTCTTCATTAAGCTGATTATATCCATATTTTTCAATAGAAGTTTCTACTCTGCCTGTTGTGAGCCCCTTTTCATTTGAATCAAATTCTTTTAAAATTTCATCTTTCGACTTAGAAAAATAATTTTTCATGATACCTCCATAAGACTATGTAATAATATTCCTTAAATTATTGTCAATTCCTGTTTTTCATAAAAAAAAGACTTCCAATACAGAGAATTGATAATCAATAATCTCTGTATTAAAAGTCTTGTTACCTTCAAGGTATATAGTACCAGAGAGCCTTATAGGCTTCGTGATGTTGATACTATAATTTTTAACTACTCCCTTTTAATACTTATATGCTAATCATATACTAAAAAAATACTTTTGTCAATAGAGAAAAAATTAACAGTTATTAATTATCTTCCCCAAGTATCAGTATTTTTATTCCAAGATGAAGCTATTTCTGCTTCTTCTTCAGTAAGATATTTTTCTTCTCTTGCTAATTCAAGAAGAGCAGAGAAATTTGACAATGATTCCCAAGGAATATTGTTATCTGCAAAGTTTTTAAAAGCCTTATCAAATTCATAAGAGAATATAGAAACAACTTCAACAGAAGCAGCTCCTTCATTTCTTGCAGCTTCTACAGCTTTGATAGAACTTCCTCCAGTAGAAATAAGATCTTCAATAACTATTACTTTTTTACCAGCAAAGTCAGCTCCTTCAATCTGTCTTCCAGCACCGTGATCTTTCTTTTCTCCTCTGATGTAGCTCATAGGTTTGTTCATTTCCCAAGCTATAAATGCAGCCCAAGGAATACCAGCAGTAGCAGTACCAGCTACTACATCAAAATCTTTTTCAGATAATTTTTTTACGAATTCATCAACTACTACTTTTCTTTCAGCAGGATATCCTATCATTTTTCTATTGTCACAGTATATAGGACTTTTAATACCAGATACAAATGTAAATGGTTCTTTTACATTTAATTTTACTGCTCCTGTTTTTAATAATGATTTAGCTACTTCTTTTGCTCTACTCATAATATTTTATTTCCCTCCCATGTAATCCATTGAATTTACCATTTGAATAAACTATTTTACCTCTTAATATAGTTGTTAAAACTTTTCCACCTTTGTTGCAATTCTCATATGGAGTCCAGCCAGCTTTTGTTATTACTTTATCGTCCTTTACAGGAGAATTATCAGTTATATCTATAATTACAAGATCTCCATCATAACCAATAGCTATTTTACCTTTATTTTTTATTTTAAAGATATCAGCTGGTTTACTGCACATTACCTCTATAAGTCTTTTTAAAGTTATTTTTCCATTTTTTACTCCATTGAGCATCATTTCAAGAGAATTTTCTACACTTGGAACTCCAAAAGTAAGTTTTGCAAGTTTCTCTTCAATAAGATGTGGAGCATGATCTGTACCAATAGTGTCAAGAGTGCCATCAGCTAAAGCAGTCCAGAGAACATCATTGTCATATTTTTCTTTCAGCTCAGGCTTCATTCTAAGTAAAAGTTTACTTCTTTCAGTTTTATTTACATCATCTACATTTAAGAAAAGGTGATGAGGAGTAACTTCTCCAAATACTTTTGTCCCTCTTGCCTTTGCAGCTTTTAAAAGCTCAATTTCACTGGCTTTAGATAAATGGCAAAGATAAAGCTCTTTATCATATTTTTCACAAAACTCAATAGCTTTTGCCACCATTTCCTCTTCAGCATGTACAGATATTATTTTTGATTCTCTAAATATATTTTCAACAGTTTTTTCATCATCTATAAGCATATCTCCAGTAGACATATTAAGAAATATTTTAGTAGATGCACTTTCATTTATTATATTTTTAATTTCGTCACTGTTATCTTTTTTACTTCCTCCAAAATGAAATCCATAATCTACATATGCTCTTCCTTTCATAAGATTTTTCTTGTCTTCAAGAATACTCTTAGTAATAGTTGCTGGGATAGTATTAGGCATATCTATAAATGTAGTCACACCACCTCTGGCACAAGCCATACTTCCAGTGGTAAAATCTTCTTTTTGAGTAAGTCCTGGATCTCTCATATGAGTATGGACATCAATTATACCAGGAAGTACATATTTTTCCTCAGCATCTATTATTTCTTCATTAGGAATAGAAATATTTTTTTCTATTTTAGTAATAATTTCATTTTGAATTAATATATCAGTGATGATGTCTTTTCCATCTTTATCAATGATTTTACAGTTTTTGACTAGCATAATCCAGCCTCTTTCATTCCCTCTTCAATTTCAGCAGCTACTAGTTTAGCAGCATTAGCTGGATCTTCATTTTTAGTTATTGGTCTTCCAATAACCAAGAAGTCACAACCGTTTATTATTGCATCTTTAGGAGTCATTATTCTTTCCTGATCATTAGTTGCTGACCATCTAGGTCTTACACCTGGACATACAGTTTTAAAATCTTTTCCACAAGCTTCTTTTATAAGTTTAGCTTCCCAAGGAGAACATACTACTCCATCAAGCCCAGCACTTTTACCTAATTTAGCCCAGTTCAATGCTAATTCAGCAAGAGATAATTTAGAGTGGAAAGTTTCTTCTACATCTTCAGCAGAAAGACTTGTAAGAACAGTAACTCCAATAACTATATTATCAGGATTTACAGATTTTACTTCTTCAACAACCTTCGACATCATTTTTTTCCCACCACTTGCATGTACATTGAACATGAATACATTTTGTTTAGCAGCAAAAACTGAAGCCATTGCTGTTGTATTTGGAATATCATGGAATTTAAGATCAAGAAATATCTTTTTCCCTTTAGAAGCAAGATAATCTATCATTTCACCTTTTGAGTTTAAGAAAAGCTCAAGTCCCACTTTGTAAAAAGTAGCTCCATCACCGATTTTTTCAACTAAATTTTTAGCAGCTTCCATAGTAGGAAAGTCTAGTGCTATTATCATTCTATCTTTTGCGTTCATTTTTCCTCCAGAGTTTTTATTTTATTATCTGTGTGCTATACCAACTAATTCATTTATATTTTCAATATTATTTTCTTCACAATATTTCTGTAATCCCTCAGCAACCTCCACTGGAAGAACAGGATTAAAGAAGATACCAGTTCCAAGTGATACCATAGAAGCTCCAGCCATTATAAATTCAAGAGCATCTTCTGTACTTGAAATTCCTCCCATACCAACTATTGGTATATTTACAGCTTTATATACCTGATATACCATTCTCAAAGCTACTGGTTTAACAGCAGGTCCTGAAAATCCTCCAAAAGTATTTCCCAGCAGAGGTTTTTTAGTTTTTAAATCAATAGCCATTCCCAATAGAGTATTGATAAGAGATACTGCATCTGCTCCATTTTCTTCTACAACTTTTGCTATATAAGCTATGTCAGTAACATTAGGAGATAGTTTTACCACTAAAGGTTTTGTTGTTACTTTTCTAACTTCTCTTGTAACTCTTCCAGCAACTTCAGGATTAGCTCCAAAGGCCATTCCTCCATCTTTTACATTTGGGCAAGAAATATTTAATTCTATTATATCCACTTCTTTTATTTTTTCTACTCTTTTAGCTATTTCTATATATTCTTCAACAGTTTTTCCATTGATATTTGCTATTATATTAGTAGTGATGCCAGCTTCTTTCATATCCTTTAAGATATGAGTTTCAAAAAAATCAATTCCGGGATTTTCAAGTCCCACACAATTAAGCATTCCACCAGGAGTTTCAGCTATTCTTGTTCCATAATTTCCATCTCTAGGCTCCATAGTAAGCCCTTTCACAACTATTCCTCCAAGTACATTTGGATCAAAATAATCTCTATATTCAAGTCCGAATCCAAAGCAACCAGATGATGTAACAATAGGATTCTTAAAGTCGACACCTAAAAATTTAGTCTGCAGTCTATTCATTTTTTCCTCCAAATTAAATATTAATTACCACAACAAGTTTCAGTTCTTTCAGCAGGTTCAAGGTCTACAATAGTTTCAGATTTGAAGACAGGTCCATCATGACATACCTTTTTCATTCCCTCTCTAGTTTTGATAGAACACCCAACACAAGCTTTTACTCCACAAGCCATTCTTTCTTCTAACGATATTTCACATTCTGTATTGTATTTTGATGAAGTTTTTGCTACTGCTTCCATCATCTTGTGAGGACCACAAGTGAAAACCATATCAAATTTCTTGCTGTTCATAAGCTCTTCCATTTTAACAATAACAGTTCCTTTAGTACCAGCTGAACCATCATCAGTTGTTATATGAAGCTCTGCACCATCAAAATTAAAATTAGAAAGAATTTCAACAGCATCAGCATTTCTTCCTCCAGCTATGAAAACAACTTCATTATTTTTCTTTAATACTTCTACAAGAAGCTTCATAGGAGCCATTCCCATTCCACCACCAACTACTAAAAGTTTTTTACCTGTCATATCAGTAGAAAATCCATGTCCAAGAGGTCCTTGAATATTTATAGTTTCTCCAGCTTTCATTTCGGCAAATTCTTTTGTTCCTCCACCTTTTACTTCATAGTAAAATTCAAGTTCCATTTTATTTTTATCTACATAGTGCAGACTTATTGGTCTTCTCAGTATATGAAGCTTGTTTTTGCATTGAATCATAAAGAATTGTCCAGCTTTTGATACTGGTATGCTTTTTTCAGCTTTTAATCTCATAAGATAATTTTGTCCTGCAATATTCCTGTTTTCTAAAATCAGACAGTCTTCTAAAAACATTTTTCCTCCTACAAACTATATATTAAATTATTTAATTTCCTTACCACAATAATAGCAGAATTTTCCATAGTCTTTAACTATTACTTTATTTGTTGTTTCCTCAAAATGAGTTACACATTTATGATTGGAACATACAACTTTATTATTTTCTTCTACATTTTTTTCCTCTTTAACAGGAGCAGTGGATTTTTTTGCTCCCAGTGCAAGAGCAAACATAGCTTCTCTTACTGGGACTCCATTAGCAGCCTGTTTAAAATATAGAGCATGTTTTGTATCATCTAAATCTATGTTTATTTCATCAACTCTAGGAAGAGGGTGCATAACTATCATATGATCCTGGCACTTTCCAACTATTGTATCTTTAGATATTTTATAGACTCCACTGACTTTGTTGAATTCTTCAATATCTTCAAATCTTTCTTTCTGGATTCTCGTCATATACAGAACATCTATCTCAGAAAGAATAGGCTCATATTCAGAACAGATATGATATTTCATTCCCTTTTCATCAAGTTCCTTTGTAATATACTCAGGTACCTGAATAGAATCTGGAGCTACAAAATAAAATTCTGCATCAAACATTTCCAGAGCTTTAGTAAGAGAATGAACAGTTCTTCCATATTTTAAATCTCCTACAAAAGCTATTTTCACACCTTCTATTTTTCCTAGTTCTTTTTTTATTGTAAAAAGATCTAAAAGTGTTTGACTTGGGTGTTCATTAGAACCATCGCCAGCATTGATTACAGGATTTTTAGAAATTTCAGAAGCAAATTTAGGACCACCTTCAATATTGTGCCTCATGACAATGATATCAGAATAAGCTTCTACCATTTTCACTGTATCTCTCAATGATTCACCTTTTTTTACAGAAGTAGCGTCTGGAGAGTCAAAACCTAGAACTTTTCCACCAATTCTGTATGCAGCAGAAGTGAAAGATAATCTTGTTCTAGTAGATGGTTCAAAGAAAAGACTTCCTACTATTTTTCCAGATATTAGCTCAGGTTCTGGATTTTCAGATAATTCAAGAGCTAGATTTAAAACCTCTAAAACTTCCTCTTTTGTCAAATCTTTTATTGATATAAAATCTTTCATATTACCCTCCCATGAATACAATAATATAAAAAAAGGAATGAAAATCACAAAATGATGTGGCTTCCATTCCCTATAATAAAAATGTTTTCTAAAATATTTAAAAATAGAAAAATAAAATAAATGAATCCTAAGATAGAAATTGATATATTCAATTTATCATCAAATATCTTCATATATCTACGTCCTCCTTGTATTTTTCTATATCTTGATTATGATATCACACTTTTTAGAAAAATTCAAGAGGAAATTCAGATTATTTTTTTAAAATTTCTATTAACTCTGATTTGTATATATCGAGGTTTTTGACAAGATCTTTAACCTGCTCATCACTAAGTTTTACAGTTTTTTCAGCAACAGGAACAAATTTAAATTCTTCAGTAAGAGAAATCTCAGTAACTGGGAACATATAATTTTTTTGAGGAACTAGATTTTGAAAATCTTCACTAAGAACATATTCCATAAATTTTTTAGCTCCCTCTTTTGTTTCTTTTTTGTTCACTAAAGATGCTCCCTCCAGATACATAAAAGTTCCATCTTCTAAAAGAAAACTGCTGAATCTGCTTTGTTCCTCATCTTGTGAGAAGAAAAGATTGCTTGTGGCATATCCAACCATCATAGGGGCTTCTCCAGCAGTAAATTTAGCAAAAGCTTCACTCCAACCAGGTTCGGCTGTGTATATGGCAGGCTTTAAAACATTCCAGAAATTTTTCCAGTTTTCTCCATATAAAGCAATACTCCATAAGAGAGCTTCTTCTCCAGTAGATGAAGTGGCAGGATTTTCAACTAAAAGCTGTTTCTCTAATTTACCAAGTTCTGCCAGATTTTTAGGTGGAACAGGAATCTTTTTTGTATCATAGTTGATAGCTAGAAGTCCATAATCAAAAGGAGTAGCATATCCCTCTTTATCCATTAGAAAATCAGAACTTTTTATATTAGAAATATTTTTAGGAATATAAGGAGTGATAAGATTCTCCTTTTTTGCTATTTCAGTACTTAGAGAAGTCAATCCAATTACAATATCAGCTTTGGGATTTTTTTCTTCAAGCTTAAGTCTTGATACAAGTCCGTCAATAGATATAAATTTAATATCTACTCCAGTTTTTTCTTTAAATATAGGAGCAAAGGATTTTCCTATCCATTTTGCAGAACTAGGTCCATAAACTATAATTTCTTCCGAAAAAGAAGAAACAGATAAAATTAAAAGCAGTGATAAAATCAATTTTTTCATAAAATCCTCCTAGAAATTTTGAGAGTAATAAAAAAAGCTGTCTGAAAAAGATAATAAGACAACTTAAAAACATTTCCTACGCTGGCATTATCCAAATCAGGTCTAACGGTCGAAATAAAATTTCCTCTCAGCTTTTTCAGCTCCCGTATGATGATATTTTATTTATATAAACTAAAGATACATTAGGGTATAAAGTTTGTTAAATAACTACTTTATATTTTTTTACCTTTGATGTATAATTTAATATATCATATAAAAAATAAAAAGTAAAAGAATTTAAGGAGGATTTTATGAAAAAACTACTATTGATGATATTTTTTGCCATTTCAGTATCAGCTTTTGCTGTAGATGGATATTTAAGAGTAGGAGCAATAACTGAAACTAATTCATATAATCATGAAAGTGGATCTTTTGAAAATTATGCACCAACTTTTAGTTTTGAAGCAACTCAGGACTTTCTTCTTGCTGATTTAGGAGCAGGGATTGCATACAATGGGAAAACAGGAGGAACAGATATAGGAACAGTTCCAGTATATCTTGTAGCAAGATGGAATCTTCTTCCAGTATTTTTTGAACCATATATTGTTTTAAAAGCAGGAAGAGTTCTTATGACAAATGAAAGTGTAAGAAATTCGAGTCCAGATGGAAAAGGCTATATAGCTGGTGGATTTGGAATAGATTTTATGCCGTTTCAGGCAGAGCTACTTTACTCAGAAACAAAAATAGATGGAGATAGAAGAGGCTCAGATAGATTAAAGCAGTTATCTTTGATTTTTGGATATAGAATATTCTAATCTGGAGGAACTAATGTATAGAACAGAGGTAAAGCTGAAAAAGATACCTATGGAAGAGCTGAAAAAGAATTACTGTGATAGAGATAAATTTGAAAAATTTTGTAAAGAATGTAGGAATTATGGAAGTACATGGTCATGTCCACCATATGATTTTTCTGTAGAAGAGTATCTGGAAGAGTACAAATATATGTATCTTGCAGGGATTAAAATTATTTTTGATGAGGAAACTTTAAAAGAAATAAATACAAAAGATAAGATAAATAACTATACTACAGAAACTCTTAAATACATGAAAGATAAAATAATGAAGGAACTTTTGAGAATAGAAAAAATATACACTGGAAGCAAAAGTCTTTCTGCTGGTGGGTGTAAACTTTGTGATGACTGCTCCAGAAAAAATAATATTCAGTGTCAGCACCCAGATATGATGAGATATTCTCTTGAATCAATGGGATTTGATGTGGGAGGAATATCAAGCAAACTATTAAATTATGAATTAAAATGGGCAACAGAAACTTCTTTGCCTGAATATTTTTCTTTGGTTACAGGACTTATGACTACAACAGAAATAGAAGGGTTTGAAAAGGAACTTATAATTTAAAATTGTAAACCTTATCATTTTTAATAAAAAGCTCCATTATTTAATGGAGTTTTTATTTACTTATCTTTTTCTATAAGATATTCTAAAAAGAAAAGGGAATTAGATAAAAAGAATATTATTATTCTTTTTATTGTTTTAAATGTTGCTTTTGTTTTTTTATGATTAAATCTATACAAAAAAATATTTTAGTAAAAAGTCATCACCCATGAGGTAAATTTATCTTGTGGGTGATTTTTGATTATGGTAGATAATTTTTGTAATTAAAAATAACTTTAATATAAAAAAAGAAGACATACAGTTTTATGTAAAAAATAATACACTGGAAACTTAAAGAAAAGAGGTTGTGGCAGAAGCTACAGTCTTTTTTTTACCCAAAAATAAAAAAATGGAGGAAAAATTATGAAAACAATAGGAGTAAAATTCAGAATAGAAAATATAAAAACACTGACTGAGGGAATAAGCAGGATTGAAGAAAGAATGACAAGGATAGAGGAGTATCTGA
>OGEK01000821.1_pt1 | contig 28093 bp, 19 predicted proteins | sample 1570641 | NCBI WGS metagenome assembly OGEK01 (sample SAMEA2582136, study PRJEB24529) | metagenome | biome: Human gut stool | place: China | collected 2011
TGAAGAACAGGATCTCGCCGAGCTTGCCGGTCTCTTCCAGCGCCTCGTAGTTACATTTGGCCCACAGGGCAGGCCAGGCGTTATGCATGATCTCCGCGCTCACGCCGTTGTGCAGGAAGGTGTCGGTCGGCAGGTACTCCCCGAAATCGGCCATCCAGCCGCCGCAGCCCAGTTCGATCAGGTTCTTTTTAATGACCTCTTTGTACCAGTCGTAGGCTGCCGGGTTGGTCAGGTCGATAACGCCCGCGTAGAACTCGCCGAACTCGACGTGGTAGTCCTCGCCGTTGGCGTTTTTGGTCAGATAGCCGCGCTTCGACGCCTCTTCGCAGAGATCTTTATCGCTGGCGACGTACGGGTTGATATAGGAGAGGAACTGCACGCCTTCCTCTTTCCACTTCGCAATCCGCGCATCAAGCTGCGGATAGAGCGCGCTGTTCCACTTCCAGTTCCACATCACGCGCTTGCCGAAGGAGGTCATGCGAATGCCGGACCAGTCCTGCGCCCAGATGCCGTTGACCTTCACGCCGCCCTCGCGCATGGCGTCGAGCTTCTGCTGACACACCTCGGTGCCGCCCTGAATGCCCAGCGTCACGCCGTCGTACACCCAGTCCGGCAGCTCCGGCTGACGCCCCAGCAGGCCGGTCAGTTTTTCCAGCAGATCGACGTAGGTTTCTGCGCATTCGAAGCGCAGCGTGGCGTTATCTTCCCAGAACGCCAGCTCGTGGAAATCCGGCGCGCTGAAATCAAAGTTCATGTAGCAGCTGTTATCCACGTGGCAGTAGTACTTCTGGGTGCTCACGAAGGTAGGCTGCGGGAAGAAGGTCCAGTAGTAGTCGCCGCCCGCGTTCTCTTTGCAGTCGGCCTGCCAGGTGACGTAGGTTTGCTTATTGCGGCCCACGCCCTGCTCGCTGGTCCACAGCGGGAACGGCTTGCCGCGCAAATCGAAATACGAGAACTGCTCGCCGCAGCCGTAAATATGATCTTCCGGCTGAGCTGCCAGCCGCAGCCAGATGCGGTTATGGCTGGCGGCGTCATTTTTCAGCTTCAGCTCCAGACGGCCTTCCGCATCCACGCCCACCAGCAGCGTCGCGCTTACCGCATCGCCGCGGGTAAAGCGGATCGCCCAGCCCGCGCTTTGCTGCGTGACGGTCGCGTCCGTCAGGGCAATCTTTTCGTTGAGCTTGTCTTTGATGCTGAAGTTGCCGCGAAACATCTCGATATCCGCCTCGCCTGCGCCAATCCACAGGCAAGGGGCATCCGCGGTGTGGGATAAAATCAGACGGTCCTGCCAGCGCAGGGTGAAGCCACTTTCGTTATTTTTCAGGTCAATATTGTGTAGGGTACGCATAAACACTCCGTCTTAATTATTTGGCCTGGCTATCCAGTAATCCGGCGGCGACGGCAGGGGCTAAGCCCGGGGCCAGCGGCAGGCGGGGGATCACCAGGCAGTGCAGCAGGTGGTAAATATCCTGCTTGCCGTCCCAGACTTTGGTGGTCACTTCGTTGTTGGTGTCCAGCTCCTGCCACCAGGATCCGTTCTCGTAATCCATCAGGTATTTGATGCAGTAATCCCACCACTTCTGATACCAGGCTTCGTACTGCGCTTCGCCGGTGACGGTATAGAGGGCATAGGCCGTGCCCATCGCCTCGACGATTGGCCAGCGTACGCGTTCACGCACAATAGGCTTGCCGTCCCAGCCCACGGAGTAGACAAATCCATCGGCCCCGTCGGGTGCCCAGGCGTCGCGGATGGTGGCGTGGAACAGTCCTTTCGCATCTTCCAGCAGCCATTCCGGCGGGGTCTCAAAGCGCGCTTCCAGCGCGGCGCGCAGGTGCAACATCAGGCGGCCCCATTCAATCCAGTGTCCCGGCGTGCCGCCGTAGGCGCGGAAGCGGTGAGCAGGGTTATCAATGTTGTAATCGCGGATCGGGTTCCAGCTGGTGTCGAAATGCTCGTTAACGCGGTACTCCCCTTTGCGCGCCACGTCGTGAATAATCACCGAGGCGATGCGCAGGGCGCGGTCGAGCCATTTACGGTCGTGGGTCACGTCATAAACGATCAGGAAGGCTTCCACGGCGTGCATGTTGGCGTTACCGCCGCGATAGTCTTCCGTTTTGCTGAAGGCTTCATCCCAGGACTCCAGGCACATCTGCTCCTGTTCGCTCCAGAAGTAACGCTCAATCACCTCGATGGCATCGTCCAGCAGCTTACGCGCCTGCGGGTGACCCGTGGTCACGGCGCTCGCCGCGCCCAGCAGAACGAAGAAATGCTGATAGCCCTGCTTGGAGGCGTCAATGACGCCTTCATCGTTAACGCAGGCGTACCAGCCGCCGTGCTGTTTGTCGCGCAGCGGGCCGTTGAGGGCATTAATGCCGTGCTCAACCAGCGCGTACGCGCCGGGGCGCCCCATGTTCGCCGCCACCGCGTAAACGTGCAGCATACGCGCGGTGATCCACAGATGCGTGCCCATATCGCTGCGCACCTGCCCGTTATTGCCCAGCCAGCCAAAGCCGGTCGGCACGGCGGCGTTTTTACCGAAATCGAGAATGCGGTCGGTCTCTTGTTCGAGCCAGCGGTTATGGCTCAGGGTGTTAAACCATTTCATGTTCGGATCCTTTCTTAACGGCGAGCCATCATTTCGTCGACGATCTCACCCAGACGCTGAAGTTTGGGGACGGAGATATCACGCAGCATCAGCTCGGTGTCCGGCAGGCCAATCACAGAGGACCAGACGGCGCGACCGGCTAAAAAGCCCGATGCCCCAGCCTGCATCGCCACGCTCACGGCGCGCGGGAAGAGCTTATCGTCCACGCCGGAGGAGAGGATCACCCACGGCATGGCGATGTTTTCGTTCAGCTTCTGCGAGGCCGTCAGCAGTTCCTGCTGCGTGCCCTTACCAAACAGCGGCATCTCCACCTTATAGAGGTCGGCACCGCTGTCGCCCAGCTCTTTCGCCGCATCGATAATCGCCTGTTCGCGGTTAAATTCGGCTCCGCGACGCGGCGGACGCACCACCGGCTCGATAATGCTCAGCAGCCCGTTGTCGTGGCACAGCGTATTGAACGCTTTCACCATCTCCAGGCGCTGCTGCGGATCTTCATCGCTACGCCACAACACCAGCAGCTTGAGCGCCTTGCCGCCGTCGCGTTTGACCGCCTGCGCGTCGACGTTCTTGTCGATCGCCACGCTGTCGACCGGAATACCGTTCCCCGGAATAAACTCGTCGGCGGCCACAATCATCGCGCAGCTGTTGGCCACGGCCTGCTGCTCGACAATCTGGCGATAGCAGAACTGCTGGTCGACGAGAATGGCAGAGGCGTACGGCGACAGAATTTTTGCCGCGTTGACCTTAAAATCGGTCAGGTGCTGGTCGGTTACCGGCACCGGCGCGCCTGCGGCAGCAAACATCAGGCGCATCGCTTCGCGCTGATCCACGGCCAGCATCGCAAAACCGCCGGAAGGTCGGGTGATATCTTTCAGGGTGTACATCGTCATTCCTCAGTCCTTTCGTATCAGTGTGTTTTTTTCAGCCCGGCAGATGCGCGAACCTGTTCAAGAATGGCCGTCCAGTCTTCGCGCCCGCGCCCGGCGGCGCGTGCCTGGTTGTAAACTTCGCGGGAAGCCGCGCCCAGCGGCATCGGAACGTGGAGCTGGTTGGCCACGTCGAGGGCGATCCCCAGATCTTTATGCGCAAGGTCGATCATGAAGGCGGGAGAAAGATCCCCTTTCAGCACCTTGTTCGGCCAGGATGTCGTGAAGTGGCCTTTACCCGCAGGCGTACCGCTCATGACCTTGAGCGCCACGTCAAAGGAGAGGCCAAGCGCTTCGCACAGCACGGCGGCCTCGGCGGAAAGGGCGTTCAGGGCAATGCTCATGTAGTTATTGATAAGCTTCACGCGAATGCCCATGCCTGGCCCGCCGGCGTTAATCAGCTCATTGCCCATCGCCATTAAGACCGGGGTGGCGCGCTCAACCTGCTGCGCCGTGCCGCCTGCCAGCAGGAGCAGCGTGCCGGCGATGGCATGGTCAGAGGTGCGCCCGACAGGCACGTCCATCAGGCTGAAGCCTTGCTCAGCCATGTCGCGGATCAGCGCGTCGGTTTGCAGCGGGTGAATGGTGGACATATCAATGACCAGTGCGTTGCGGGATAACCCTTCGCACACGCCGTGCTCGCCGAACAGGACGCTGCGTACCAGGTCGCCGTTTGGCAGCATGGTGATCACGAATTCGGCGTCCGTTGCTGCCTGCGCGGGCGTTGCCGCCGCCCGAGCGCCGCTTTCAACCAGCGCCTGAATCGCCTGCGGGTTTACGTCAAAGACGTTAAGCTGGTGACCTTGTTTCATCAGATTCTTCGCCATTGGCGCGCCCATCTGTCCTAAGCCGATAAATGCGATTGCTGACATGCCTTTCTCCTGTCACATCGTGTCAATTTTTGCGCGTTTATGTTGTCTGTTTTTGATCGTATTTGTAATTTATAGTCAAAAAATTGACACGGGTCACTTTTTAAACATTTGGTGAAATTAAAATAAAGGCATCAGAAATCGCAGAAGGAATCACCATGACTCGCATCGTTTGTGTCGGCATTACCGTGCTGGATCGCATCTGGTATCTCGATGATTTACCAAAGGAAGGTGGGAAATATGTCGCAAAGGACTATACGGAGGTGGGCGGCGGCCCGGCGGCAACGGCGGCAGTGGCGGCGGCGAAACTGGGCGCGGAAGTGGATTTTATTGGCCGGGTGGGTGATGACGATACCGGCAGACGGCTGCTCGCGGAGCTGGAATCCCTGGGGGTGAAGACCCGCTACACGCGCATAGTTAAGGGAGCCCGATCGTCACAATCGGCGGTGCTGGTGGACGCAGGCGGAGAGCGCGTGATTGCCAACTACCCCAGCCCCGATCTCCCTGCGGCGGCAGACTGGCTGCAAGAAATCGACTTCTCTCAGTGGGATATTGTCTTAGCCGATGTGCGCTGGCATGACGGGGCAAAACAGGCATTTACCCTGGCCCGTCAGCAGGGCGTTCCGACGTTGCTGGATGCGGATGTCACCCCGCAGGACATCGCGGAGCTGATCGCCTTAAGCGACCACGCGGCCTTCTCCGCGCCGGGGCTGCGGCGCCTTACGCAGCGGGACGAAACAGAAAATGCCCTGAGAAAAGCACAAACGCTCACAAATGGACATGTGTATGTTACGCAGGGGCGAGACGGGTGCTTCTGGCTGGAAAACGGCGCATTGTGTCATCAGCCCGGCTTTGAGGTGAACGTGGTGGATACCACCGGGGCGGGCGACGTGTTCCACGGTGCGCTGGCGGTCAGCCTGGGGCAGCAATGGCCCGCCGCAGACGCCGTGCGTTTTGCCAGCGCCGTCGCAGCGCTGAAATGCACGAAGCCCGGTGGACGCGCGGGTATACCTGACTGTGATCAAACCCGCTCTTTTTTGTCACTTTTTGTATAAAATGCGGGGCGTGATGGTTTTCAGAGGACAGCCCATGAGCCTTACCGAACTGACCGGCAACCCGCGTCACGATCAGCTGCTGACGCTGATTGCCGATCGCGGCTATATGAACATTGATGAACTGGCGCAGCTGCTGGATGTCTCCACGCAAACCGTGCGCCGGGATATCCGTAAGCTCAGCGAGCAGGGGCTGATCACGCGTCATCATGGCGGGGCGGGCAGGGCATCCAGCGTGGTGAACACGGCGTTCGAGCAGCGTGAAGTCTCGCTTACCGAAGAGAAGCGGGCGATTGCCGAAGCCATTGCGGACTATATTCCCGATGGCTCGACTATTTTCATCACCATCGGCACGACCGTAGAGCACGTTGCCCGGGCGCTGCTCAACCATAACCACCTGCGCATTATCACCAACAGCCTGCGGGTGGCGCATATTCTGTATAAGAATCCGCGCTTTGAAGTGATGGTGCCTGGCGGCACGCTGCGCCCGCACAATGGCGGGATTATCGGGCCTGCGGCAACGGCGTTTGTGTCTGGTTTTCGGGCGGATTATCTCGTGACCAGCGTGGGGGCAATTGAGCACGACGGCGCGATGATGGAGTTTGACGTCAATGAAGCCAGCGTGGTGAAAACCATGATCGCCCACGCTCGCCACATTCTGCTCGCAGCCGATCATACGAAATTTACCGCATCCGCTGCGGTAGAGATTGGCAACGTGGCGCAGGCCACGGCACTCTTCACCGATGAGATGCCTGGCTCGGCTCTGCAAACTCACCTGAAATCCAGTAAGGTTGAAATCATCCTGGCCAGCACCGGCGATGATATCGCCTGAAGCAAAAAAAGCCGCTGAGCAAACAGCGGCTTAAATATTGTTATTTAAAGCTGTATTTCACCCCTAACATCCCCTGCGTATCGCTGTAGCCTTTATCGCCTATCTGCTGAGCCACGTTGCCCCATACGCTAAGCTGCGGCGTAATCTGCCCCTCTACGCCGGTCTTGAGTTCACCGATATTGCGCGTACCACGCATGTCATTGCTGACGTCATCCATGCGGATACGCGTGGGCTGGGTGTTGTGGATCCAGTTCGCTTCGATAAACGGCTGGAAGGTCCGTGATTTACCGTCGTCAATCGCGTTATGTCCGCTGATGTAGGCCTTCACGCCGAGACGTGTCATCAGGTTGCCCTGAGTCTCGTCTTTCACCCGCGTGCCGTTGCGCTCGCGATGATCGTCAGCCTGCACGTCCATCCAAACGGCCTGCGCTTTCGGCTGGATCCAGTAGCTGTTGCGGTCGCTTTCGCCCACCTTAACGCTATAGCCCGCTTCGACAGAGGCGGTCACGCCGCTGGAACGATAACTCTCAGTGGCCTGATCCTGTCCCATTACCTTATTGTCGAACCAGTTATACAGCACCCAGCTATCAACGTAGGTGCCACTTTTATCCGCCTCGTTTGCGTACCAGGTACCATACAGACCGACGCTATAGCCATTCACTTCACCGCGTGAGCGGTAGCCGGTCAGGCTGGAAGCGCTCCGGCTGTGGCTGTTGCCGTAGCCTGCCATCAGGCCAAGATGCCAACGGTCCAGGCCATCGGTGCTCCACTGGGCGACATCGCCACCCAGCTGCAGCACGTACCGATTGGCGGTGGTTTTTAGCTGGCCGCTGCCGTCGTTAAAACGCGTATGACCGCCGATGTTACGCATCCACAGGCTCGTCACTTTCTGCTCGCCCGTAAGCATGTCGGTGTACTGCGTTTCACCCAGACGATCGTGCAGACGGGTCATAAACAGCGTATTGGCCGCATAGCTGTTTGCCAGATAGCTGCCAAATTCCGGGCGATACTGGTGCTCGCTTTTCGGTGGTGCGGCTGGGGGGACCGGCTCTTGCGGCGGGATCACCGGGTCAACGGGCGGATCTACCGGGTCCACTGGGTCAACAGGTGGATCTACGGGGTCGACCGGTGGGTCTACAGGATCAACGGGCTCGACCTGGCTGGTCAAAAACCAGTTTTTACCTTTTTGCACCACGTTATAGTCATAGCCCCCCGCCACGATACGGCTGGCCTTCTCAAACGTCCCCTCAGAGTTGCCGCCAACGCTGACAATTTCAATCCCTTCTACGGTTTGCGCGCCGGCACCGCCAATGTTGTTCACTTCCACCCCGGTATGACCGGAGGTGTTGCCTTCAACGATCAGTTTGTCCGTTTCCGAAGTGTCGTCAAACAGCACGGTATTGAAAACCAGCTTGCCGCCGTTGCCGATAAAATCATCCTTGATGGTCAGCGTTTGCCACGCCGCGTCCTCTGCATGCTGGAAATTAATCGTGCCGCCCGCATTCAGCGTCAGGCTGGTCAGCGTGGAGCTGTCGCGCAGATTCCAGACGGCATCATTCATCGTCAGTGCGATAGTACCGGTACCCGCGGCGTTGCTCTCAATGAAGGACGCCCCGTTCCACAGGGAGTTGTCATCCATAGTCAGCGTAATGGTACTGTTTTGTGCCGGAAGCGCGCTGGTGGCCGCGACGCCGCCTGCGGAAAGGATATCGCCGTTGAGGATGAATTTGCCTCCTGCGGACGCATCAATCACCCCGCCGTTACTGGCGTTCAGGGCATAGCTACCGCTGTCGCGCTGGCCTGCGGTGGTAATGGTTGCACCACCCGCGAGCGCTATCACGCCACGCGACCAGGCATACATCCCGTGCGGCGCCTGCGCGGAGCTGCTGGTTTTCTCGCTGCTGTTTACCGCAATGGTGACGTTATCTCCCAGATTCACCGCACCGGTGTACGAGTAGACGCCATGCGCACTGGCACCGTTGGTCGTAATGGTGGCGCCTTCATCAAGGGTGATGGTTGACGAGCCGGTAGAATAAACCCCGGAGGCACTGGCCGCGTCGGTGGTAATCGTCGCGCTTTTGCCTAGCTCAATTTTTGACGCAGAGCCCGCGTACAGGCCATAGGCCGATGTGCCGTACGTTTCGATGGTCGCCACATCTCCCAGCCGGACGTATGAGCCGCTCTGGTTGGTACGAATGCCCTCAGCGTAAGTCTCGCGCGTGACAATATGCGCACGATCGCCGACGATAACGTTATTTTTTGCCTTTGAGGCATCATTCAGTGCATAAGCGCTAATCCCGCGCCCGGTGCTGCCCGTGGTTTCGATATAGAGATCGTCACCCACATAAATATTGGCGGAGCCGAGAGAACCCTGACTGAAGGAGCTGTACCCGGCATTGATGCCGTCACCGCTTTGGCCATTAACGTAGATGTGGGTGCGGTCGCCGGTAATGATAAATACCGGGTTGGCCGGCGTGTTCATCCCGTGGGTACGAATACCGTCGACGTCTTTACCATTATTGGCAGCCACTTTTGACTGGGTGCGAATAGTCAGATCGTCACCAAATATCACGCCCGGGCTGCCGGACGTAGAGTTCTGAATAACGGTAACGGAATGCTCAAAGGCTTCCGCCCCAGGCCCTTCGAGGGTGATCCCATCTCCGTAAATCGGGATATTCCCCGGGCTGTACTGGTAGACATAGTTAGGATCGCCGGTATTTTTGCTAAAGTTCGCGTTTGCCGTTGCGGGTATCAATGCCTGTATTTCTGCAGGCAAATCCGTTACCGCTCCGGAGGCAGGTAAATTAGCAAAATCTATTATCGCTGCATGTGCGGTAAATAGCGCTGACGTTAACGCCAGCGAAATCGCAGCGGCGACTGGTGAGTGTTTCATTAAATATGGCATGACTGCCCCCTTTCTTTCAGGCGTAGAACATCCTCCACACCATTAGATGTGGGTAGGTAAACAGGTTGAAATTACAAAATAGAAACGAGAACTTTATGAATACTGGTGCCTAACTTCCTCTCAAGTCGTATTTTATGAACATAAATTTTTTTAACATCAATGCCGTCTGATTTTATAATCTCCTGGAGGCAAGCACCTGACAAAAATCTGTTCAGTAACGTAAATTCAACAGCGTTCAACATGCTGCCGCGTCTGCTATTTAACCGTCTCCCGGAGAAAAGATGGCTGATTTTTTCCTTTAATATAATGTCGTTATCATTCGAATAAATAATTCCCTTTATTTCACTGCGCTGCATGAAAAAATAATTGGCCAATGCTTCCAGCTTGCGGTCTGTGATAATCACGATGTTCATGTTAGTTCTCACCAGACGTTCAATCCATTGCGGATCGGCAAGTACGCGCAGGTTGCAAAACGAAAAGTCTACAAATATAAAGCCGCGTAATAAGTGATTCTTGTTTCCTTGCAATATTTTATTTTCTACTGCAATCTGCAGGAAATGGTTACCACCAGGCCAAACTGCGAATGAGGCATTTCCACAATATTGTGAACGTACTGCGTTATCTGGAAATAACTGACAGGACAATTCACAGCTCATACAGCGGACAACCTTATGCGACGATGTCATCATCCAGTCCACTCCTGTCTTATTTTCACTGTCAATATTTCACTGCCATCCAAATGTGTCAATCTTGAAACATATCCCGTGCCCCTCTCTTGTTTATGATAAATAGTGGTGAAGAATATAAATTCCTGGTGATGTCTATTTTGTCAGGCCGTAGCCATAGCGAAAGGACATACTTTGGCCATCGTATTCCAGGATTATTCTTCAGTCCCTTAAGATTATTCGACAAAAAAAATCCCGGAGGACGATTTACGAAATAGCACTAATAGCTAAAGATTCGTTTCTTAAATCGGCCGTAACGACAGTCTTTTCGCGACTTGGGGCTCAATATAATGAGTGGGCCGGGCGAAGTGTAATGAAATCTCATTATGTCGTTTTAGATGAGAGAAACCTAAGAAAACTGTCTTTTAACTGATTGAAAAACAATGTGTTATTCTTAATCTTAGTTGGGGTGGTATCGCGTCCTGATCCTTCTGACCTATACTGTTGTTAAATATACGTATATCTTTCTGGTGTATATAGTTAAGGGTTGTTATTGCTGAGGAAAGGAAAATTGTATCTTATTAACAAATTGGTCGAGTATGATCCAGAAAACAAAAACCTGGTAAATCATATTACCGGGCGCTCGATACAATTGCAGCTTCCTGCCAACCTCTGTTTTCTTTATCTCATCACCCATCCCGGAGAAATAATTTCGCAAAACCAGTTAATGGTGGTGGGATGGGGGGAGCGCAATGACGTCACTACGCCGAATACCTTTTACCAGGCTATTTTGACATTACGCAATGCCCTCGCTGAGGTGGGCTTACCGCGCGATACGGTAAAAACGATTTCGCGTCGCGGGCTTATGCTTTCCGAGGCTACCGAGGTTGAATTATTTGTCCCAACCGCTGAGCCAGTCATAGCCAATAAAGACGTGCTCGTTGCCAATGGCGCCGCGAGGCAGAGGCCAGCCTGGCTGATAATAACGACCGCAACGCTTTTGTTGATCGCGCTTATCAACGGGGGAATATTATATAAAAAGCACCAGAACATGCCGTTTAGTCACTACATTCCCCTTTCAACGGGCAGCACGACCCAGGCCTGCCAACTTTTTTATGCACCTAACGAACATATTCAGGATCATTACGTGCGCCTGCTAAACAATAATCCCGGTCTGTGTGCCGAAAAACGATACGTTTTTCTCGTCGGCTATAGTAAAACGGAGCGAATCGCGGCGTTTGTCTGTAATAACGATGCGCGAAAGGACGCGACGGCGTTATGTACTACCCATTATTTTTGGGCGCACGAAAAATGATGACTCTCCGGAACCGTATCATTTTGCTGGCGGCATTTCTGGCGGCCGCTGTCAGCAGTGGCTGGTTAGCTTATTCGCATTTATCGAGTACGCCGATACGCTGTACGGGAGATGTGGAATGGACGATTGGTAAAAACCGATTTGTGGGTACGGTTTCCTGGCGGATGCAGCATCGGGAGGGGGCTACGGTTATTAACGGTAAATTATTTGGTCAGACGGTTACTGAAGTTAATCGTACCATCTATTTTCACTACAGTGACCATGAGAACGCGCGCGTGTTAAATAACAATCGTATTGTTAAAACCTTTGCCGATAATGCGGATGAGGCTGATATCAACGCAACGCTACCGGGTTTTTACCGCACGCCGGGTAGAGAGCTGAGCCTGATGATCGATGAGTATCGGGGGGCCTGGATTTTTGCCGCGTCAAACGTCCCTTCGCTTTACTGTCGTAAAAACGCGCCGTAAAAATCGATCGCACACCTTAGACCGCATGCATAGTCAAATCTCTTTATTCCCGCTACAGTTACCTCTCCACGGCGAGCAGGAGATAAACATGCTTTATATCTTTGATTTAGGAAACGTCATCGTCGATATCGATTTTAATCGCGTGTTGGGTGCATGGAGCGATTTTAGCCGCGTGCCGCTGGCGACCTTAAAGCAGAATTTCGCGATGGGCGAGACCTTCCACCAGCATGAGCGCGGTGAAATCAGCGATGAAGCATTCGCTGAACGTTTCTGCCAGGAGATGGGGCTTTCGTTAAGCTATGAACAGTTTTCCCACGGCTGGCAGGCGGTATTTGTGGCGGTTCGCCCGGAGGTGATCGACATCATGCACAAACTGCGCGAGCAGGGGCATCGGGTCGTTGTGCTATCAAATACCAACCGTCTGCACACCACGTTCTGGCCTGAGGAGTACCCTGAAGTTAAGGCGGCGGCGGATAAGATCTACCTCTCGCAGGAGATGGGGATGCGTAAGCCTGAAGCGCGAATCTATCAGGCTGTTCTGCAGGCAGAGGGATTCACCGCGGCCGATGCGGTCTTTTTCGACGACAACGCCGATAATATAGAGGGAGCTAACCAGTTGGGTATTACGTCAATTCTGGTGACCGGAAAAGAGACGATACCAGACTACTTTGCGAAGCAGCTATGCTAAAAACCGTTCATCAAAAAGCCACGCACCATACTCGCCCGCTGCGGGCCTGGCTGAAACTGCTCTGGCACCGGATTGATGAGGACAATATGACCACGCTGGCGGGTAACCTCGCCTACGTGTCGTTGCTCTCATTAGTGCCTCTGGTGGCAGTCATCTTTGCCCTGTTTTCCGCCTTTCCGATGTTTGCGGACGTCAGCCTGCAGCTTCGTCATTTTGTCTTCGCGAATTTCATTCCGGCAACCGGGGATGTCATCCAGAACTACATTGAGCAGTTTGTTGCTAACTCCAGCAAGATGACGGCAGTGGGGGCATGTGGTCTTATTATCACCGCGCTGCTGTTGATGTACGCCATCGATAACGCGCTGAACACGATCTGGCGGAGTAAAAAAGCGCGGCCAAAGGTCTATTCCTTTGCCGTGTACTGGATGATCCTCACGCTGGGGCCGCTGCTGGCCGGGGCGAGCCTCGCGATCAGTTCGTATCTGCTCTCCCTGCGCTGGGCGAGCGATTTAAACGGCGTGATTGATAATGTGCTTCGCATCTTTCCGTTGATCCTGTCGTGGCTCTCGTTCTGGCTGCTCTATAGCGTGGTGCCGACCACGCGCGTGCCTAACCGCGATGCGGTCGTGGGGGCGCTGGTGGCGGCGTTGCTCTTTGAGCTCGGTAAGAAAGGGTTTGCCCTTTACATCACCATGTTTCCGTCCTATCAGCTGATTTACGGCGTGCTGGCGGTGATCCCCATTTTGTTTGTCTGGGTCTACTGGACCTGGTGTATCGTCTTGCTTGGTGCTGAAATAACTGTCACTCTCGGTGTATACCGCGAACTTAAAAAAGCAGCAGAAGCTGAAAAACAACAAGAAGCAGACCAACCATGATTGCATTGATACAGCGCGTAACCCGTGCCAGCGTCACCGTGGAGGGAGAGGTGACGGGTGAAATTGGCCCAGGACTTTTGGTGTTGTTAGGTGTCGAAAAGGATGATGACGAACAAAAAGCAAACCGCTTGTGTGAGCGCGTGCTGGGCTACCGTATTTTCAGCGATGCGGAAGGCAAGATGAACCTGAACGTCCAGCAGGCGGGCGGCAGCGTGCTGGTGGTTTCCCAGTTTACGCTGGCAGCGGATACCGAGCGCGGCATGCGCCCGAGTTTCTCGAAAGGGGCCGCGCCGGATCGTGCAGAAGCGCTTTACGAGTACTTTGTTGAGCGTTGTCGCCAGCAGGAAATGAATACGCAAACCGGACGATTCGCTGCAGATATGCAGGTATCGCTGGTGAACGATGGCCCCGTCACATTCTGGCTCCAGGTATGAGCATACTTACGGCATGGCCGCGGGTAACAATAGAGAGTACAGCTATGTATCACCTTCGAGTACCGCAAACGGAAGAAGAGTTAGACGCTTATTACCAGTTCCGCTGGGAAATGCTACGCAAGCCATTACATCAGCCAAAAGGCTCTGAGCGTGACGCCTGGGACGCGATGGCCCACCATCAGATGGTGATGGACGAAGAGGGCAACCTTGTGGCCGTCGGGCGTTTGTATATCAACGCCGATAACGAAGCGTCTATTCGCTTTATGGCGGTTCATCCCTCCGTGCAGGACAAAGGTCTGGGGACGCTAATGGCGATGACCCTGGAATCCGTCGCTCGCCAGGAAGGCGTTAAGCGCGTCACCTGTAGCGCCCGCGAAGATGCCGTAGAATTCTTCGCTAAACTCGGTTTTGTGAATCAGGGTGAAATCACAACCCCGCAAACCACCCCGATTCGTCATTTTTTGATGATCAAACCCATCGCCACGCTGGACGATATTCTGCATCGCGCCGACTGGTGCGGACAGCTGCAGCAGGCCTGGTATCAGCACATTCCGCTCAGCGAAAAAATGGGCGTACGCATTCAGCAGTACACCGGACAAAAATTTATTACCACCATGCCGGAAACCGGCAACCAGAATCCGCACCACACCCTGTTTGCCGGAAGTCTTTTCTCACTGGCCACGCTCACCGGCTGGGGGCTTATCTGGCTGATGCTGCGCGAGCGCCATCTGGGCGGGACCATCATTCTGGCCGATGCCCACATTCGCTATAGCGCGCCGATAAGCGGCAAGCCGACCGCCGTGGCCGATCTGGGATCACTGGGTGGCGATCTTGACCGTCTGGCACGCGGCCGCAAGGCGCGCGTACAAATGCAGGTCGAACTGTTTGGCGATAAAACGCCGGGCGCGGTGTTTGAAGGCACCTACATTGTTCTTCCGGCGAAGCCTTTTGGCGCGTATGAAGAGGGCGGGAACGAGGAGGAGTAATCTCCTGTTTACGCTCCCCGGGCGTGCTGAATCCGCCCGGCGATATCCCGCATAATATCTCGCGCTGATTGGCTAATTCCACCAAGCTGGAAGAAGCCATGTATTACTCCCAGCCATCGCTGAGCGGTACACGTCACTCCTTGCTCCGTGAGGCGTTGAAACAGCGCCTCACCTTCATCGCATAACGGATCGTACTCAGAGAACCACCACTTATGATTGCCCCCATTAAAGGGCCATCCTCTTTTAAATAATGAGATGTTGCTCCACCCGCTGCGAGTACTACAGCCGCGCCGTGAGTATTGCAATATTTTTGCGTGGCGCGTGGATAGCGCAGGCCGGATTTACCGACGGGATGCCGATCAGGATCCGGGTAATGCCGGACTGTATAGTTATTACCACCCAGAACACCCGCGAGCTGTGGGGCTGCGCCGAAGGCTTAAGCGTCGTCGGTGTTAGCGTGCCAAAGATGAACCAGTGGCTTAAGGCCTTCCCCGGTGTGCTGAACGACACCGGCGATCAGCCATCGATCAGGCGCGGTAAAGGCTGGTAAAACGATCCCGGCACGGTGGCCGGGATTCTTTTGGTCATATTAAACCTAAAGATTCGGGTAAATCCCTAACATATTCTGATTTATCTCCTTGATATCCATTTGATAAATCAATAAAAATCTTAGCAAGATTGTTCCGTTCTTCATCACCTAACAACTGAAGTTCTGCTGCTATTTGTTCCATTGCTTCTACAGCAGCATCAGGATCAAGAAGCTCTTCGCTTGTAAACTCTAAAAAAATAGCCAGATCTGCAACGATCTTAGCTAGTTTAACTTCGCTATTCTTTGACAATTTTTCACCTCTATATTCTTGATCCCTAACTCATCAAACATCTTTTGAGCACGATTAGCCTGAGTCTGATTTGGCACTTCCCAGCGCCCTGTCATGCCACTATTTTTCAGTGCTTCTGATTGTCTCAGAGCTTGGTTTTTCGCTTTTTGAGTTGTCACTACAGAAATTTTTCTGTCTATCATGACATTGTCATCCACTCCATCGAATCGAACCGGCTTGCTATTTCCATTAGCATCAATTCTATCAATGGTGGGAGCTTGACCTTTTTGGGTGTCAATATTTGACCGAGCACCTGTTGCAGAGTCGTTATAATCCCTTGCTCTCTGGCTCATTCCCGCATTTTCATCAACCCATTTTACCTGTATATCATCGCTGGCCTTATTAATCAGCCTGGAAGCAGATTCAAGATCACCTTTTGCAAGCGCTTTCTCTGCTGCCTTAAGCGACTTACCAACCAGTTCCCCGCCCGGCATTATCGCAATTATCGCCGCCAGATAATCTATTGCAGATTCCGCTTCCGCAAATCCCTTGATATCCCCGACAACAGGAACGAAGTCTACACCAAGCGAAGCCATATCCTTCAGTGCTTCCCGGCGTTGATCATACATTTTGGCACCACAGGCGTCCGGACTTAATCCTGCACATTCTTCCCGCCTGAATCGCTCTTCTTCTGCCTTATTCAGCTTGTCGAGTTTATCTGCCGGTGACTCGCCGGTGGCTAACTGCTCTGCAATATCACCCAGCGAGTTATTCTCCACCGTCGTCTTCCCGGTCTGCGCCCCTGCCACCGCAGATGCCGTGCTTCCTTCCCGTACATCTCCAGCGCGAGCGTGCCCGCCAGCTCTCCGGCGGCGGCACCCGCGGCACCCGCAAGTGCGTCTTTCCCCTGCACTGACGCCAGTACGGCACTGGCCACCGCGTGGGCAGCGGCTTTTTCCATCCCGTCGTCCAGTCCGGACCGGTGACCGATAATCTCCGCCACGTACGGTGCGGCCGCTCCGGCCAGCGCGGCGCTGATATCGCCCCCGGCAATCCCCTGTGCAGCAGCGGTGGCGGCCTGGATGGCCCGCTGGATGTCGCTGCCGGTGCCGGACTGAGTGTCCCCGTTCAGTTCGCCCTGCGTCCGGGCGATATCAGACACCTGGCTCCCGATGTCGCTGATAAGCTGCGCTTCGTCGAGCCTGCGCTGCTCTTTCTCCTTATCGAAGATAGCGTCGATGCTGCCGTTTGCATTCGCCGTGTCGCGGGAGAGGGCGGCAGTGTCCTGCGTCTGATTCGCTTTATCACGGACAATCACCGTGCCATTTTCAACCGCAGCACGCGTGGTGCCCTCCGCGCTGCCGCTGCTGCCTGCCCCGCTCAGCATGCCGTTTGCCATATTCCCGGCGAACTGTCCTGCGATACTGCCGCCGGTGCTGATGCCCGCGCTCTGGTGCTCCACGTTGTATTCGGCTGTGTTATGAATATCCCGCCAGCCGAGCGTGCCGGTGTCGAGGCGGTTTTTATCCCCCGTGGCGGTGGAGGCCATAACCCCGCCGTCCAGCTGCGTGTGGCCGCCCACCGTGACGTCAAACCCGCCGGAGCCTGCGACTATCCCGCTCTGCTCCCGCACGGAGGCAAAATCGCTGTCCATTTTGTCGCGGCTGTAGCTGATGCCGCCCGAGCCGGTCATGGTGCCGAAGCTGAAGCTGCCGCCTGCGCTGATGTTCTTCTGGCTGCTGTCGTAGCGGTCGGTGTCCTGTTCGCTGGTAATGGTCAGGTTACGCCCGATGTCGGCCAGCACGCTCTCCCCGCTGATAATTGTAAGATTAAGTGTGAACCGCAGATTATTTCCCTTCTGCATTTTTTCTGAATGTATTCACTAGACTTATTTTAATTGCAATATTACTGATGCGGACATTATATTCTCGATTTACAAAGGTCAGAATATCAAGTGTAAAAGATCCTTCTTTTCCCTGAGGTCGCTCCAACTGGTTTAGCACTTCATTCCCACTTGAGATTCGTTTGTTTTCGCCATTTTAATTTAACCTTAAGCTCATCTTTAAATATCTTTTAATTCCTGTTTTTTTCGTTTTTATAATAAATATACCAACAACCAATCCCAGTAACAGCGCCCCCTTATGAAGCACCTCTCATAAATTTTAACAAATCAGTTGTATATGTCATAAATGGGATGTTACAACAAAAATAAAGGTATGATCTTGCAAAAAAATATATAATTAAAACAACTATATTAGCTATTGAAACTAATGAAAGTATAATGGCGATCAATAAAACAATCCATTTTTTATAGTTCATTTTTCTCTCCTGTTTAGTCGTTTTTTTATCTGGGTCGGATAAAACATTAAATCCTTCACCACTAAGGCAACCAATAAAAGTACCTGCTATTGCAGGCGTGGTATTTATTTTAGGTGGTTGTGATATTCCCATTCCAATATTACCCCGCTGTATTGTATTTGATTGCTAAAGAGCGCCTGTCAGGTTACTTATATCTACTTTTTTTCGAAGGCTGATAATAAATCCACCAACAACCAATAGCTATCAACGACCCTGTGAAACATGCAGCTTTGGTATACTTCCATGAATCATTCCAAGCCAGCTCAAATGGAATATGATAAACCAATAAGAGATAACCTCTAATGAGAACATATAAAAATAAAAACAATACGATCATTGCTGCATTACAAGCAAAAAAAAGATAGGAAAAAATGAAAAACCAAGATTTTGTACTCATTTTTGGTTCCCTTTTTGGAATTTCGCATCTGCTTTACCAGCTTGATCATTGAGAATCTCTGTCGCCGCACTACTCGAGGCATTACCTGCCATTCCAGGCACTGGATTAATCGGCAGAGGTTTGGATATCCCCATTCCGACATCTGTCCATATCCAGTCTTTCCAGGGTTTCATTGGATTTAAAACTTTATCTAAAGGCAACTCAACTAATTTACTGCCAATTCCATATCCAATACCCGAAGCCACCCCGCTGATTACACCACCTTTCAATGGGTCGTCGCCTTTAAGATAATTTGATGTAGCACCGCTGCCAGCATTTACGGCCATCGTACCCCAGAGTCCAGTTCCTGCAGTAAATGCACCAGTCCAGTAAGCCAGAATAAGATCATTTGGATTTACTTCTCCGTTCATAAGCAATCCAATCCCCGCATTCGCACCTGCACCAACAAGACTGGTTATCGCCATAGCTTCAGGTAACAACGGCCACACCATAGCGCTTCCCATTGCAGCCATCGCGCTTTCACATGACACTGGTGTTCCACCACTACAGGCTTTTTCGATTTCAGCCTGCTTCTCTTTTTGCCACTGTTCTATTGTACCTGCTTTATTCGCCTCTGCCGCAGCAAGCACATGTGCCAGCGTGTTATTCTCCACTGTCGTTTTCCCGGTCTGCGCCCCTGCCACCGCAGATGCCGTGCTGTCGCCCGTCAGCCCGCCTGCGATGCCTGCGGCGAGGGTCGCCAGGGCGCTGATGGTCTGCTTTTCACTTTCACTCAGCGCAGCAACATCCTTCCCGTACATCTCCAGCGCGAGCGTGCCCGCCAGCTCTCCGGCCGCAGCGCCCGTGGCACCCGCAAGTGCGTCTTTCCCCTGCACTGCCGCCAGTACGGCACTGGCCACCGCGTGGGCAGCGGCTTTTTCCATCCCGTCGTCCAGTCCGGACCGGTGACCGATAATCTCCGCCACGTACGGTGCGGCCGCTCCGGCCAGCGCGGCGCTGATATCGCCCCCGGCAATCCCCTGTGCAGCAGCGGTGGCGGCCTGGATGGCCCGCTGGATGTCGCTGCCGGTGCCGGACTGAGTGTCCCCGTTCAGTTCGCCCTGCGTCCGGGCGATATCAGACACCTGGCTCCCGATGTCGCTGATAAGCTGCGCTTCGTCGAGCCTGCGCTGCTCTTTCTCCTTATCGAAGATAGCGTCGATGCTGCCGTTTGCATTCGCCGTGTCGCGGGAGAGGGCGGCAGTGTCCTGCGTCTGATTCGCTTTATCACGGACAATCACCGTGCCATTTTCAACCGCAGCACGCGTGGTGCCCTCCGCGCTGCCGCTGCTGCCTGCCCCGCTCAGCATGCCGTTTGCCATATTCCCGGCGAACTGTCCTGCGATACTGCCGCCGGTGCTGATGCCCGCGCTCTGGTGCTCCACGTTGTATTCGGCTGTGTTATGAATATCCCGCCAGCCGAGCGTGCCGGTGTCGAGGCGGTTTTTATCCCCCGTGGCGGTGGAGGCCATAACCCCGCCGTCCAGCTGCGTGTGGCCGCCCACCGTGACGTCAAACCCGCCGGAGCCTGCGACTATCCCGCTCTGCTCCCGCACGGAGGCAAAATCGCTGTCCATTTTGTCGCGGCTGTAGCTGATGCCGCCCGAGCCGGTCATGGTGCCGAAGCTGAAGCTGCCGCCTGCGCTGATGTTCTTCTGGCTGCTGTCGTAGTGGTCGGTGTCCTGTTCGCTGGTAATGGTCAGGTGACGCCCGATATCGGCCAGCACGCTCTCCCCGCTGACCTGCGCCCCGGTGAGATTCGTATCGCGGCCGCTGACGATCGTGAGCGTATCCCCCGCGTTAACCGTGGTTTCGGTGTGGGTGAGGGTGGTGCCGTTCTCCTTACCTTTCCCGGCATTCACGCTGGCGGAAACGTTGATGCCCGCGCCACCGGAGCCAAAGCCAATCCCGATGCCCGCGCTGCTGCCGTGGCTTTCATTTTTGCCTTCAAGCGTTGAGGTGTTTTGAGCTGATATGAGGTTCACGTCGCGGCTGGCCTGAAGCAGCAGGTCGTTTCCGGCCTCAAGCTGGCTGCCCTGCACCAGCACATCCCCGTCCGTCGCTACCAGCGAGAGATTATTTCCGGCGAAGAGGCTGCTGCCTTTCGCCGTCGTCTCCTTCATGGTCTGCGTCGATGTTGAGGACTGGCTGCCGTAAGAGAGGCTGATACCGACCGTGTTGTCATTGCCCGCCTGGTTGCCGGTGGCCTGGTCGGCAAAGACCGCCTGCGCCCCCTGTCCCGCGGTCAGCGCACCTTTTACCGCCTGCAGTGCGGTCAGACGATCGTTATCGGTCTCCCTGGCCTGCTTTAGGGTGCTCACGCTGGTGTTAAGCGCGCTGCCCGCGGTACCGGACAGGGCGAGCGTCAGGCCGGAGGACTTCTGCTCCACGGTGTGGGTCTGTGTGCTGTTGTCCATAGCCGCGGTGATGCTGACATTTTTCCCGGCAAGCGTCATGTTCTGTCCGGCTATCAGGTCAGAGCCGTGTACCGTCAGATCATGGCCTGCGCTGAGCGAGACATTGCCATTTATGGAACCGATGGTGCTGCCGCGATGGGTCACCTCCTGCGCATTATCCGTTACCTTCAGGCTCTGGCTGCCGTAGCTGATACCGATGCCGCCCGTGCCGGAGAGGCCGGATTTTTTCTCCTGTCGCTGATGGCTCTCCTGGCCGTGCTCTTCTGCAGAGGTGACGGTCAGGTTGTTTCCGGCGGCGAGCCGGACATCGTTATCTCCGACAATATCGCTACCCTGAACCCGTAAATCATGTCCCGCCTGCAGGGTGACGCTGTCGCCGCTGAACAGGGAACCCTGCGCCGTCTCGCTATTTACCACATCGTGCGTGGTCACGGTTTTTTTCGAGAACGCGCCGCTGCTGCCGGTGGATTGATGGTGTGATTCAAATTCGCTGCTGTCGATGGCGGCGGTGATGGACATGTCGCGACCTGCGGTGACGGCAAGACTGCTATCCGCTTCGACGGTCGCGGCCTGAGCGTTAACGTCGCGCCCGGCCATCATCAGGACATCGCCCCCGCCAGCCACCTCGCTACCCACCTGCTGCGTGGTGGACTGCTTCAGCCAGTTATTTTTATCCCAGGTCAGGTTATCGCTGGCGGAGGTGGTCACAGTGGTGAGGTTCAGGTCACGTCCTGCGTTAAGTACCGTCTGGCTTTCGCTACCGCTGTTAACGACCTGCGCTCCGGTCAGGTTGAGATCGCGCCCGGCGCTCAGCACAAGCTTCCCGTCGTCACCCTGAACGTAGATGCCCGCAACACGCTCAAGGGTGGTACGTTCAAAGCTGTTTTTCCCGACGGTGCGCTCAACGCTGCGGGTCGTTGTGGTGAGGTTGATATCCCGCCCGGCCGTTGCCAGGACGGAATGGTTACCTGAGATAGTGCCACCGATGTTGTTAATGTCCGTGCGGGCCAGCAGGCTGACATCCGCACCCTGAATGGTTCCCGCGCGGTTGGTGAGGGAGTCTGCGCTAAGCTGAACCCTCTCCTTACCGTGGAGCGTACCGCTATTGACCAGATCGCGGTTCAGGTTCATCACCAGGTTCTGCCCACCCATCAGCGCGCCAGCGCCGTCAACGTCACCCGGCTGTACGCGAACATAAACCTGCGGCACCATCACCGTCTGCCAGCTTCCGTCCGCAAGCTGGACGCGGGTGTTGACCAGCCAAACCATATCTTCCGTCAGCAGACTCATCTGCTCGGCAGTGAGCGCCACCCCCGGAACAAGCTGATGCGCCTTACCGAAGGCAATACCGGCATCCATCAGCGCTTTGAACTGCGTTTCGTCGTCACGGTGATCGCCCAGGTAACGGCCGCCAGTAAGCGCGATGACCTGCTCGCGTACCAGCCGCTGCTCGTAATAGCCGTCGCCAAGACGCTTGTGCATATTGTCATGGTCCAGCGCGAACGCGTCCTGCATGTAGTCGCTGCCCAACCACTCTTTATTGTTCGTGAAGCGTGGGTCGGTCTCGATCAGGTAATGAGCATCGGGGGCTGGCAGCGTGTTAAACAGACTGTTGTCCGGCAGGCGGATGTCCGGGGCGATTGCGCGGATCACGTCGCCCGCTGCGCCACTGGCAGGGGTTTCGATCCATTTTCCTGCCGTATTGCTGGCTGGTAACACCGGGGCGAGTTTTTCCTGTTCCGGTGACGCCGCGTTTACGTCGACTGTCAGGCTGCCCGTCCCATTGAGCGTGGCATCTGTCCCGTGTGCGGTGGTAGGCGAAAGGGTCATGCCGCTGCCCTCGGACTGGCTGTATCCTTCCATTTTCCCCGGCGACAGGGTGATCGATTGAATCACCACGGGGGGCAAATAGTCCGAGGTACTTTTTCCCTGAGAGTCGCCGCCTTTTTTGGTTTTACGGCTGTAATGGGTGACGGAACCTGCATCCGTTATCCACCGGCTGCCCTCCGGCATGACGTTATCCACCGTATCGGCGAAAATACCTAGCGTACCCCCCGCGACAATCTGGCTTTTATCGTTCAGAACATGGTTCGCGCTGATGACCATTTGCCCGCCGGAGAGGATCTTGCCCGGCTCGCTCTCTGCGATGACCTCCTCTTCGATGGTGCGGGTGTAGTTGTACTCGTAAAAGTTGTCGTTGTTGGCGCCTGTGTCTTCCGGCGTGTTGAGGTTCAACAGGTCGTCGGCCGAGTTGTTGTCGACAAACACGCCTTCCTCATCAGCGCTCCAGCGAGTGGGCGAACCCTTGTGCTGGTACTCGTGGATCTGCTCGGTGGAGATCAACGCCACCTCGGTGCTGAAATGGTCGTTGATGTTATTAAGCTGGCTGACGGAGAGCGCCATGTCACCTGCGGACTCAATGGTCGCACTGTGGTTGTTCAGCGTTTGCGCCTGTCCGGTCGCAAAGCCGTTTTCATCCACTCGTCCACCGATGGCGAGCACGCCGTCGCTGTAAATCAGCGCGTGGTCACGGTTGTTGATCGTCTTCGCTCCGATGTCCACGCGCAGGCGTCCGGCGAGAGTTGCCGCCGTACCGTCCTGTGCGAGGTTATTGAGCGTTGTCGCCTGAAGTGAGAGATGGTCGCCATAAAGCCGCCCCGTTCCGACGTTGGTCAGCGTGTCCGCTTTGAGCCACGTCTGGCTGCCGTCGATAAGACCGTAATTACTGAGGGATGAGGAGACAGTCACCCAGGTCGCTCCGGCGGCAATCTCACCGGACGCGGTATTGAGCAGGCTGGCAGCGCTGAGGTCAAGTTTTGCCCCTGCCAGCAGGTTACCGCTGTTTGTCACGCTACCCGGCGTGGTAAAGGTCATATTGCCGTTAGCGATGACATCTCCCGAGTTATCAAAATTCTGCTGGGTGCGAACCATCATGTCGCCGAGCGACAGGATTTGGCCATCGCCGGTCAGGGAGTTGGTTTCCAGCGTGACGCTCTCGCCGCCAATCACGACACCGTCAGTGTTGATGAGGCGCAGAGCCGCGCCGCTTAGCGACAGCGTGCCCACGGCGGACAGTTCGCCCTGAGCGTTATTAAGGGTTTCGACGCGAGCGATCTGCAGCGTATCGCCTGAAATCACCGTTCCCTGCGCGTTATCAAGCTGCTGGCTGGCGATGGCCACATCCAGCCCCTCAATCCCTTTCCCGGCAGCCTGAGTGTTCTGGTTGATCAAGCTGGCAGCGTTGAGCGTTACCGTTGCGCCGCTGCGCATTAACCCAAGCGTATTGTCGATGACCCCCGAAACGGCGTTAACCACCAGGTTGCCGAGAGATTGTATTTCTCCCTCGTGGTTATCAAGACGTTCGAGATTTAACGCCATCGCCTGCTCGCTGACTACGCGCCCGCCTGCGCGGTTATCCAGCGACGCGGCGTGCAGCGTGATATCACTCTTTGCTCCGATCGTGCCGTTCTGGTTATTCAGGCTGGCGGTCGCCAGCTGCATTGACGCCAGGCTGTAGAGCGTTCCTTGCTGGTTATCCAGCTGATATCCGTGTGTATCCAGGAAAATGCCTTTGCCCTGCATCACTCCCTGATGGTTATCGGTATCGCTGCGCGTTGCGAGCGTTAGCACATCCAGCGCCACCAGCGTGCCAGCGATATTGCTGAAGCGGATGGTGTCTAATGTCGCTTGTTTTGTCGCCAGCACGACACCCGCATCGTTTTGCACATCGGCCGCCAGGATCGTTATGTTCCCCTGGCTAACGATCCCGCCAGCGTCGCCGCTTTCGCGGTTGCTGATGCGGTCGACATTCAGGGTAAGATTGCCGCCGCTCTGCACCAGACCGCCGTTGTTGTTATCCAGCCGCTGCGCCGTGAGCGTAAGATCGCGTTGGGCGGTGACAATCCCTCCCTGGTTAATGATTTGCGCGCTTTCTATACGCGCGTCGTCACCCGAGACCAGTGTTCCCTGCGTATTCTCAAGCGCCCCGGCAAGGGCAGTGAGCGACCCCGCCGCGCTGACCGTACCGTTGCGGTTATTCAGCACGTCAGTTAAGTCCAGCGTCATGCTTTCGCCTGCGCTCACAGTACCGAACCGGTTGTCAACGGAGAGCGCATTCAGATGCAGGGTGGCTTCAGAGGCCAGCATGCCGTTGCGGTTATCCATGCGGGTAGCCTGAATCCTGGTTTTTTGCGCACCGGCCAGCATGCCGTGCTGGTTATCTATGGCGCTGGCGAGGACATCCAGCTCGCCAAAGCTGATGATTCCACCGGTAGTAAGGGTGTCCTTGTTTGAAATCGTATTGCCATTTGTATTGATGCGCATTGTCGAACCGGACTGGATAAGGCCGCTATCGTTATTCAACGTATCGCTTTCGAGGGACAGCGTGGTACGGGCTACGATTTGTCCGCTGACGTTGGTTATTGGCTTTATGCTGGCGAGCGAAACATGGCCTTTATCCGCGCTGATAAGTCCATCGTCGTTGAGCAACTGGTCTGCAGTTACGTCAACGTTTTCTGCAGCAGCCAGTATACCTCCACGGTTATCTGCCACAGCTGTGGTCTGAACCGACAGGCTACCCGCGTCTGCTGCCAGGATCTGGCCCTGACGGTTATCCAGAGTGGCGGCCTTAACGGTTATAGCGGCGTTGGCGGCAATGGTACCGTCGCGGTTATCTATACCGTCCCGATGGCTGAGTTCAAGCGTCTGCGTTCCGCTCTGGCTTATCTGGCCTTTTTGGTTTTGCAGCTTTTTCGCGGCGAGCGTGACGGCGTCGGCTGCAAGCAGGCCGCTGCTGTTATCATGGGTGCCGGATGTCGTGATGCGGAGTTGGTCATTCGCGATGACCTGCGCGCTGGCGGTACTGATATCGCCTGGTCCGGCATTGAGCGTAATGTTTTTTGCCTGCGTCAGGCTGCCGGTAGCATCGAGGCCCTGTCCGGAGGCGTTTACGTTACCGCCCGCCGCACTCAGTCCATGCAGCTCAAGTTTTCCGCTGGCGTTGAGCGTTATATCGCCGTCGCTGCCTAACGTGCCGTCTGGCTGCACGCCTGCGGCCAGCGTGCCGATGCTGGCAATCGTGTTGCCCGTCAGGCTGACGTTACGCTGGGCCGCGATGGAACCGCTGTTCTGTACGGCAGCAGTGCCCGAGAGGGCAACGTCAGCCGAGGACCAGATTGCACCGCTGTTTTCAATATGACCATCGGCCGAGAGGGTGATCATTCCGGCTTCTGCGCCAATGTTGCCCGCATTCCGCACTCCGACGCCTTTTTCCGTCCCGCGAAGGCGAATTTTGCCAGCATACATGCCGCCAACCTGCGCGACATCCAGCGCCAGACTGGGTTTTGGCGTGCCGTTATCCGCGAGCGCGGTTACCTGCTCGTGAGCGGCATCCACGCTGTTGCGCCCGGTTGTGACGCGTAAATCCTGTGCATGAATGGCCGCATTTACCTTCACCGCGCGGCCAATAACATCGGTGTGATTCTGGCCGGTTGAATCCAGACCGTTGCCGTTAATGTGGATTTCACCCTGTTCGACCTGGTAGCCCGTTATCTGGCCGTTCTGCATTTGCGCCGTACCCGTGGTGAGCGTGGCTCGTCCGGCGTTGATAAATCCGCAGCCGTCGCAGGTAATGCCTGAGGGACTGGCAATAACGACGTCCGCTTTTTGTCCCGCCACTTCGATAAAGCCGTTAAGGCGGCTCGGATCGCGGGCGTTAACCTCGTTGAGGATTATTTTCGCTTCACCTTTTGCCAGCCATGGGTTGGCTGCCACCATTCCACCAAGCTGGGTGGCCGTGTTTTTATGAGAGTTATTAAGAATGACTCCGTTCTGGCCGACATCGAACTGGCTGTAAGTATTGCGGGAAACGCCGCCCGCTGATGGTGTCTGGATATTCACCTGCGGCGTACCGTTGGCGGTGCTGATAATGGTTGGCTGCTGCTTATTGGGTGCTGATTTATCCGCTACGATTCCTGCGGCCTGTACCGTTAACGCTCCACTTGCCAGCCACAGGCTGAGGCTTATCGCCCCGAGGCGGCAAATAATCTGAGAGTGGTTATGTCGGATACCGGAAGAGGGCGCGCGACCAGAACAGCCCCGAGCCAGCTCCGATACCACCATCAGCATGCCGCGCGCTTTGTTAAAGACGATACGGTAAAGACGTTTGTTCATGTGAAAATCCTTTTATGTTTATCCGTTCAGCGGGTGCGTCTTTTTCCAGTGCTGCAACGCGTCGCGCGTGACTCGTTGGCCGTAAAACGTTTTGATACGTCGTCCTTTTTCTTCACCGCGATGCCAGAGAGAACGGGCCATGTGATGCGGGAAAATCTCATCGCGTAACAGGCGGAACATGTCCCGCGCGTGACCAAAGGGGGCGATAAAATCGCGAAACCACAGACGATCGCCACAGCACCAGTCTTCCTCTGGCAGGAAAATTGCGGCCTCGTTGAGGTAGCGGTGTTCAGCCTCTTCATTCATCCACGCCCAGCTCAGAAAAAAGATCGGGCGACCTTCCTTTTCCACCAGCACGTACTGCTGGCGTTTGATCGCGGGCAGAAGAACAACGGGCAGCACGTGCAACGGCGCATCCCGGTGGTTTAAGGAGTGCATCCAGAGCCAGACCGATGCGCCCAGCGCTTCCGCTTCGTTAAGCGTGTTGCCGAGCACGGACGGGCAATGGACCGTGTATTCGCCATAACGCATCGTCAGAGATCCATATTCAGGTTGAAGCCGAACGTGGCCGGGCTGGTTTTGAAACCCTCAGGTCGGGAGAAAGGCACCCCGGCAAACACGTCGAAGCCCACTTTCCAGAGCGTGCCGCGAAGCCCGGCTGCGCCGCCGGCCAGGTGATTTCCCGTCAGGTATTCCGTGCCGTTGCCCGCCACTTCGCCGTAGTCGGCTGCCAGATAAAATTCGGTGCCCGGGAGAGGGGTCTGCCAGGAGAGATCGTTACGTACCAGCCATCCGCGATCGGCATTCAGGGTGCGTTCACCATCAAAGCCGCGCACGGTCCAGCGCCCACCAATGGAGAATTGATCCTGCGAGGTAAGCGGGGTGTTACTGGTCTGACGCTGCCAGGCAAAGTCGTAGCGGAAATGCTGGTCGAGCAGCTCAAATGGCAGGCTCAGGCGAGCATCCGTGCGAAGAATGCGGCTCAGCGCCGTGGCTTCATCGAAAACTTCTTCTGGCGCAGGCTGTGCGCCAAACCAACGGGTGCCACGCTGATAGCTTATTCCTGCGTCCAGCGTGGCCGGGCCGATATAGTGACGGTGCGAAAGCCCCGCTTTCCAGGAGGAAACGTGCCGACGCTGGACCTCAATTTCGGTGTCACTGATGTAATTTCGCGTTGTGCGACTCTCAACGTCCCACGTGAATGAGGTCTTTTGCGCGCTGCTGCGGTGTAGTACCCGGCTGAGCTGGGCAACCACGCTTTGGCTCTTCCCAC
>OGEK01000866.1_pt1 | contig 26485 bp, 29 predicted proteins | sample 1570641 | NCBI WGS metagenome assembly OGEK01 (sample SAMEA2582136, study PRJEB24529) | metagenome | biome: Human gut stool | place: China | collected 2011
CGTCGTCGATGAGGACGACGTCGCTGCCCTTGCAGGCGAACTCGCGGACACGGAAACTGGACGAAAGCTGCCGGGTGGAGTCGCGGGTCATGGAATATTCACGAATCGACATCCTTATCCCTCCACTCAATACTTCTTCCCGCAGATCTCCTCGAAATCCGCCTTGGTGATGATGCCCTTGCGGACATACACCCGCAGCATCGCCTCAGAGATGCGGCCCTGCGTCCAGCGCTCGGTCAGTTTTTCCTTGTTGCTCATAACTTCGTTCTCCTTTCTTATTCTTCGGTGGTGTTGGTGGTATCATCCGGCAGGCTCAGCGCCACCATGTCTTCCAGAGCGTCCGCAATGCGGGTCTGGTCGGAGACTCCGGCGTCTGCCACGGGCGGGTTATCCTCAAAGGCCTCGATGGCGGCCAGATAGTCCTCGTCGGTGACGCAGGCACTGAAATCGCAGCCTGCCTTGCGGTAACGTTCCACCTCGTCGTCGAAGACCAGCGCGACGCTGCCGTTGATGATGCCGCCGCCCACGATCATCTTGGTGTAGCGGCCCCACTGGTAACGGTCCAGCCACTGCTCAGCGGTAAGCTTCTCGCCCACCGGGGTGATGACGTCAGATTTGTTGTCGTAAATTTTGTATCGTGCCATTTTGATTTCTCCTTTTCTTTTATGCGGTGTAGACGAATACGACACTTGAAGGGTCATCGTAATCTCTTCCCCCGCCTGCAAACAGCAAGTAGTCTCCAACCGTCGCAGAGGAAAGATTCCGTCTTGGATAGTCCAGCGCTGTGACTGTAGTCCGCGTGAGAGAGGTATCACAGGCGTCTACTACATCTGAATATGGAGAGTTACTACCGCCTCCCGCAAACAATGCGTAGTCTCCGACTGTACCGGCAGACATATAGACCCGCGCTACGCTCAGAAGTGTGACGGTCGTTTTTGTGAGCGATGCATTGTAAACGTCGCAGGACGTGTTGCCAACAAAACTGCCAACGCCATCAGAGCCAACTACAAGTCCAGATGTAAATATTGCATAATTCCCGACCGCTATGGAAGCATCACCACCAGAGGTGGAACGGCTCAAATCCGCAGCCGCTGTGCGGGTGAGTGAAGCGCTGTAGACATCCACAACTTTTGTAAAGTCGCCTCCGGCGAAAAGCACCCGACCGCCGATTGTCGCGGTCAGTGGAGAATATCTTGCCACGCTCAGGTTTGTGGCTGCCGTGCGGGTGAGAGTGCCGTTGTACACCTCAACATTTGCGCACTTGGTATTCGAATTCAGATTGGTGGAGGCTCCGCCTGCGAAGAACGCTCTGCCTTCGAGGGACGCAGCACCAATCCACTTCCTCTTGCCGCTCAGTGTTGCAGCTGCTGTTCGTGTGAGAGAAGCGCTATATGCGTCCACTGAATCAACTATATCTGTACTTCTGGTGCCATTAGCTCCGCCTGCAAAGAGTGCATAGCCCTCAACAGACGCGCCGGCATGGCTCTCTCGTACTGTACTCAGCGCAGTAGGCATCGACTTTGTGAGCGACGCGCTATAAGCATCCACGGCGTCATAAATGACTGCGCTATATCTCCAGTATCCATATCCCCCCGCAAACAGCGCATAATTGCCAACTGACGCTGCCACGGTACACCGTTCATCGCTCAAATTCTCAGCCATCCCGACCTTTTCCAGCTCTGCACTGTAGCACAGCCTCGCCTTGCCTCCGACACCGATGTACATCTTCTTGACCTTGCGGGCCTTACCGCCGATGCCGATGTAGGCTTTTTTCATCTTGCGGGCTTTGCTGCCAACGCCCACATAAACTGCTTTTGCCATTTTGAAGTTTCACCTCCTTACACGTACACGATGAGCACCTTGTTGGTGGTCAATGCGCTTCCCGCCCCCGGGTCGGTGGTCTGGGCGGCAAAAGTCAGGCCGTTGACCGAGTTGGCCGTGCCGCCCGCAGAGCCGGAACCGGCGTAGTTGTGGGTGTGGGAACTGTTGGCTTTGCCGTTGAGTTTGGTGTTCATCTCGCTTTCGGTGTAATACCGGTCATCATGGGTATGGCTTGCGTTCGCCTTCCCATTCAGCTTGGTGTTCATCTCGCTTTCGGTGTAGTACCGGTCGTCATGGGTATGGCTGGACGCCGCCTTGCCGTCCACGATGCCTTTCAGCACCTTGCCCTGATTTGCGCTCAGACTCTGGTCGGTGGCCGTGCTGGTCAGGTTGTCCTGTATGCCGCGCCAGGTGTTGGCGGTGGGCGGCGTATAGCCCAGGGCCTCCGTCACGTTGACTTTGGTGATACTGATGGTGCCGCCGGAGTTCGTGATGTTGCTGCCGGTCTTCACGCCGCCAAGGACGCTGGCCGTTGCTGTCGGCAGCGTGTAACCGCTCACACTGCCGCCGACCGATATGGGACCCCATGCCATAGGTCCATCCCTCCTATTTCACAATGTAATAAACTGCCGTGATGGCAGCTGTCGGCGTCTGCTGCGCTCGCAGCCGCAGTTTTCCTGCAAAGCTTTCGGTCGATGTGAGCCCTGCCGTCAGGGCGGTCTTTGCACAGGTCGGTGCTACCACTACGGCCACACAGTCGTTTGCCGTCAGGCCGGACACTGGGATGTCCAGATAATACGGACATCCCGCAGTGCTGTCGCTCGACCAGCCGCTGGCCGGGATGGTCAAAGACATGATGTTCACCTTATCTGCCTTTGTCTTTCCCATCTCTTCGATGCTTTTGGAGGCCGTCTGAGCCACCAGCGCGATCCTGTCCAGCAGCCGGTCCACGGCTTCCTTCAGATGAGCAAGCGTTATCCCCATCTTGTCCTCCTTTAAGAGCCAAACAGTTCATCCAGCATCGCGTTCACTTCGGTGTCGGTCGCCATGCTGGCGGTGATGCGGGCGTCCATGGTCTTTTCCATGTTGGTCACTTTCTGCTTGTCCGCGCTGGTGTAGTCGTTGGTCGAGAGGCCCTTGCCGGCTTCCTTCTGGACATAGCCGCTCAGATCCACTTTCCAGTCGCCCATCTTTTCCAGCACGCCGTCGATGACCATGTACTCGTCGTACTTGTCGGAGGTACCAGCAGTACCCTTCGGGACCATGTAGATGCCAATAATCGTTATCACTTTTCCTCCTCCCTCACGCGCTCTTCGGCGGGTCAGCGGTCAATCCCGAAAAGCTCATTCGGAGTTATGCCCAACGCTTTGCAAATTGGCACAACGTCCTCCGATGTCATCTTCTTCCGTCCGCGAAGAAGAGCATTGAATTTTTTCGGGTCATAGCCTGCTGCCCTTGCAACCGCTGATTGCTTCAAGCATTTTTCATCAATGATTTTATAAATCATCTCAGTTGCACTCATTCTGCACGCTCCTTTCATGTACAAGTTTCTTGGACATTTTTACAATAGCACAGGATTCTTGTTTAGTCAAGAGCTTTGTTCAATTTTCTTGAACTTTCATCTTGACTTTTCAAGACGTGGCCTTTATACTTGCACCAGAACGAGATTTTTTAAGGAAGTGGTTCAAATGTCTTTTGCTTCTCGGCTCCGACAGGCGCGTGAGCAGGCTGGATTTACTCAGCAGGATTTAGCCAAGAAACTTGGTGTGACCAAAAACGCCATCAGCAACTATGAGAATGGTGTAAGCAGTCCAAAGTGGGAAATTCTGGTGGAAATTTTTGATATTCTTCACGTTGACCCCAATTTCCTGTATCAGGATGATTTTTCGTCCGAGCTTGCCGAAGCTCACGTCCTCACTCCCCAGCAGTCCACTCTTTTAGCAGCCTTCGACCAGCTCAACGATGAGGGCCAGACCAAGGCGGTGGAGTATGTCGAAGACCTCGTCCTCACCGGACGTTATAAAAAATGTCCTGCGTCTGGTCTGGGCGCAAAGGAAGCATAAAAAATAACCGCTCTGGCTATACCAAAGCGGCTGATCAGTATATGGAGAAGTCATCATGTTTTCGCCCTATGACAACGCAAATGCCCGCGAAGAGTCCGATGCTATGCAAAAGCTATCCCCCGAAGATAAATCCACCTACGAAGAGTCTATTCAGCGGCTAAGAAAATATATAAATCAACTTTCTGATTCTGATGGCCAGCATTGTAGCCTTTCTTTGCAAGGCGCCCTTTGGCAAATCGAAAAACTCACCAATGAGCTGGCCTTTATGAAGTCACTTTATGACCAAGAGCGCGCAGAATCCAAAAGGCTTGAAGAAAGCAAACTTCAAATTCTCCTCATCCTCGCAAGTCTCTCGGCAAGCGTCTGCGTTGCCCTCAGCCCTTCTTATGATCTTCTTACTCTTGTCGTCGGTTCCGTTGGGGCAGCGTTCGGCTCTTGTCTCCTCCTGTTTTTTGCCTACGGGATCACAGATGCTCTTTATCGCCGACACCCCGACCTTTACGATATGTTCGAGCCCTCTAACAAAAAGGCGATGGCGTTCGCATTGGCAGCTCCTGTTGTCGTAGCCTTTTTATATAAAGCTATCATTCTCTTTGCTTGCAATTAACTTTTTCAAAAAATCAATCGAGGTGAATCTTATGTCCACCCGTCCCCATCCCGAATCTGCCCGCATCATCCGGGAGGCACGGCAGGCCGCCGGGCTGACGCAGAAGGAATTGGCGGAGAAGCTTGATGTCACCATCGGCACGATCGGCTATTATGAGCGAGGCGTAGGCCAGCCCAAAACAGATAATCTCTTTGCACTCTGTAACATCCTGCACATCAGACCCGCCGACCTCCTGAGCGCCGATACATAACCAAACGCCCCCGCCAGTGTTTCCACCAGCGGGGGCGCAAAGGACGCATAAATAAAAAATCCCCGACACGAATATGTCGGGACTGTGAACAAAATTTTAATTTTATATGCGTGTCAATAGAGTTTTTCAACTTTTTTCGTGACATTTGCAACAGTTCATATTTTTTTCATATACAATTCGGGCTTGGCGGAGTATAATATGGATAACAGAACCCGTCGAGCCTCTGAGTGCGAAAGCATTCAAGCGTATCATGGCGGGTCTTTTTTTATACTTTTTATCCATGAGGTTCTTTATGACGTTAAAAATCAAGGATTTCTGCACATATGAGCAACAGTTGGATATTCTTCGCAGACGCGGACTCATTATTCACGATGAAGCCATTGCGTTGAGACACCTTCGCGAGAAAAATTACTATCGGCTCAGTGCATATTCTCTTACTCTACGTTCTTATAATCCTTGTTCTGGTGAGGACCATTTTCATGCAGGTGCATCCTTTGATGATATTGTAGAGCTTTACGATTTTGACGAGCAGTTTCGCTCTGTCGTTCTTTCAGCCTGCACTATCGTTGAAACCAACCTGAAGGCCTATGTTGCATATTATCATTCTCAAAAATATGGACCTACTGGATACCTAAACAACAAAAACTTTGAGGTCCCATGGAATCATGCCAAGTTGCTAAATGCGCTTTCAAAATCTCTGCATCTGCGCAAGGATGAGCCGTTTGTCCTTCATCATCACAATGATTTGAACGATATTTATCCTGTTTGGGTCATCGTCGAGGTGCTGTCTTTTGACCAAATTTCAATGATGTACAAAAATTTGCTTCCCACTGACCGTGCTGCGATTGCGCGCGAATTCTACGGCATTCCTTCTCGAAAATATATCGAAAACTGGACGCACTGCGCAGTTGTTGCTCGTAATATTGCCGCACATGGAGCACGTTTTTACCATCGCCCTCGAATCAATCCTCCTGCAAAACTTCCTAAAAGCATCAATGACTATGGTACAAAGCCATTTGGCTTTATATATGCGATTTATCATCTTCTGCCCACGTCCAGTCGAACACAGTTTGTAACAAATATTCAGGAGTGTTTTGATTCTCACCCGCTGGCAAAACCGTCTGAACTTGGCTTTCCTCTTCATTGGAAAGAAATCCTGATTCAAAACTAATTTTATATCAAATCGAGGTGCTTATTTATGTCCACCCGTCCCCATCCCGAATCTGCCCGCATCATCCGGGAGGCACGGCAGGCCGCCGGGCTGACGCAGAAGGAATTGGCGGAGAAGCTTGATGTCACCATCGGCACGATCGGCTATTATGAGCGAGGCGTAGGCCAGCCCAAAACAGATAATCTCTTTGCACTCTGTAACATCCTGCACATCAGACCCGCCGACCTCCTGAGCGCCGATACATAACCAAACGCCCCCGCCAGTGTTTCCACCAGCGGGGGCGTTTGTACAAAAAAATCCCGGCAGCCTTGTACGAAAAAGCTGCCGGGGCGCGCATGGGACAATGTCGGAGAAAAACGTAGTCAATGACTCTCTGCCTGCTGACACATCCAGTATACCATACCTCATGTGCATCGGCAAGCAAGTCGGAAAGGAGTTTTTATGGCCAAAAATAAAAAGCGTGCCGATGGACGGTATTCCTGTCAGGTCTACCTCGGCAAAGGCCCGGACGGGAAACGCAAATACAAGACCTTCTATGGCTCGACTCTCCGTGAGGCCAGGGCCGCTGCAGATGATTTCCGTTCTGCCGTCAGCAAGGGCATGGACCCGGAGCAGGCCGAAGCCACCTTAGGCACCCTGTACGATAACCTCATTGCCGCCAAAAAGGCAAAGGGCATCGGCCAGAAAAGCATTGACCGACTGGCGACCAATAAGGCCCACTGGGGCGAACTGGTGGATGTCCCGGCGTCTGAGCTGCGCGCGGCCGACTTCCAGAAGGTGCTCAACAACTTGGCCGACTGGCACGACGGCAAGCCGCCTCTCTCCCACTTCACCCTCACCAACCTGCGCGGCAGCGCCAAGGCCGCGTATGACCTCGCCATCCCGGAGATCGTGATGTACAACCCTTTGGTCAAGACCATCACCCCCGCCGGGGCCGCACCGGAGCCGCGCGACCCCCTCACCGAAGAGCAGCAGCGCTGGATCCGTGAGACACCCCACGCCGCCCAGCGAGCCGCCATGCTCCTACTCTACTCCGGCCTCCGCCGCAGCGAGGCCACCGCCCTCACTTGGGCCGACATCGACCTTGACGACGCCACCATCACGGTCAACAAAGGCTACGACTTCCGCGCCAAGAAAGTCAAGATCACCAAGACGCCTGCCGGCGTCCGCGTCGTCAGCATCCCCAAAGTTCTTGTCGATTATCTTCGCACCCAGCAGGATGGCTGCTTCTATGTGCTCCACAACCACAAAGGCCAGCAGATGACCGAGCAGGGCTGGAAGCGTCTGTGGGAAAGCTATATGCGCGACCTGAACGTCAAGTACGGCTACGACGGCCAGCAGAACAAAAATCGCCCGGGCGGCCTGCCCATGCGCATCGACGCCTTCACCCCGCACCAGCTCCGCCATACCTTCTGCACTCTGATGTACTTTGCCGGTGTGGACGTCATGACCGCCCGCGACCAGATGGGCCACAAAGACATCTCGGTCACGCTTGGCATCTATACCGCCCTCGACAAAAAATTCAAGAAGAAGAAAATAAATCGTCTGGACACTTACCTCAAAAAGTCCTGTACACAGTCCGGCTGACTTGTTTCTTGCCCTTTTTGACTTGCATCTTGACTTGCATTTCAAAAAAACTTTCCGGGAAATTAGGGCAATTAGCGCCCACATTCCCCTCCGAAGGCTATCTCCCAGCCAAACAAAAATCCCCGAAAAGCCAGGCGAGAAGCCACTTTTCGGGGATTTTACTTTGGAGCTACTGATCCGATTCGAACGGACGACCTGCTCATTACGAGTGAGCTGCTCTACCGGCTGAGCCACAGTAGCACATTGCGATCTCTGCAACGTGTGATATTTTACCATAAAAGCCGGGAGCTGTCAAGATTGATTCGCAACTTTGTCCCTCTGTGTTTGATTCGGCTCCTTTGCAAGGACGCGGCTCAGCTCACAGACCACAAAGCAGCAGCCGAGAAACACCATCAGCGCACAGTCGGGCGGGAGGCGGCGCATCATGGTCACGCGGCCGCACAGGGTGCTGAACGTTTCCTGCGCCCGCTGAGGAAGGAGAAGATAAAATACCAACAGCGAAAGCGGCAGATGGAGCAGCCGGGCGCGGTAGAGCGGGCGGAGGGTCATCTCGGGCGGGCAGATGGTCCGCACCTGCATCAGAACAGAAAGCCCCTGCACGCTCAGCGCAGCGCAGCACAGCATACTAGCGAACCGGCCGCTTTTCGCAGCCAGGTCACAACCAGAGCAGACCTCCAAAAACATCGCGCATAAAACGCCTGCACCGGAGGGCAGTGATTCTCCCGCTCCTGCGGCCAGCATCCGGAAAAACAGGACGAAACCGCAGAGCTTGAGGTAGGTCTGGGACGCCTGCGCGATGATGCCGTCCAGCCGGAGAGGCTGCGAAGCGGTCGGGACAGCGGGGTGCGCCATTGACCCAAGCGTCCCTCCCAGCCGCGCCAGAAGCGCGGCGGACAGATAGCCCGCCGCCACCTGTGCAAGGAACAGCAGGACACCCAGCTCTGCACTGCCCAGCATGGACTGCCCGACAGCCAGTATCACAAAGGACGGGCCGGAACAGACACAGGCCGGAAGGAGCGCATCGGCCTCACGCGCGGTGAGCTGCCCGGAGCGGACGGCCCCGGCGGCGGCACTTGCTGCGGGAGCAAAGCCGCCCAGAGAGCCGATGAGCAGCACCCGCCCAGCCGCCGGAGCGCGGACCCCGATGAGCCTTGCAACTGGGCAGAAGGGCAGCCCCAGCGCATCCGCCGCCGGGCATTGGATGAGCAGCGTGGACACGATGAGGAACGGGAACAGCGAAAGCAGCAGCGGGCCGCCGCAGAGCACCAGCCCCTCCCGCAGGGCCTGTGCGCAGGCATCCGGCGCGGCAAACGGCAGCAGACCCGTGGCCAGCGCCATCAAAAAATACCCCACGCCCCGGATTTTCTCTTTCTGAATCATACGCGCACCCTCCATTTCCATATATATGTGGTAATTGGCAGCGGTTTGCATGGCGGGAGGGAGCAGCGTGGGAAGGAAACGAGAGCAAAAGCATTCCCTGCGCGGCTGGTTCCGGCGGATGTTCCGTCAGCCGCCCGGGGACTTCTACGGACGGGCTTCGGTCTACCTGAGCGGCAGAAGGATGGAGATCGAGCAGTTCCGGCGCATCCGCTCCTACGAAGAAGGCAAGCTCTGTCTCGAACTGGGGCGCGGCACTCTGACGGTCTACGGCAACGATTTGAAGATAGAAACACTCTCCGCCCGGAGGCTCACCCTGCGGGGGCAGATCTTGCGGACCGATTTTTCAAAGGAATAGGAGCTTTCTACCATGGAATGGACTCAGCTCTGGGCAGGCGTCACCTTTGCGGCGCAGAACGGCGATGTCGAAGGTCTGCTGACTGCTGCGGCCGCAGGCGGGCTGCACCTCTCCGACATCGTTCCCCGGCCCGGCGGGTTCTCGGCCCGGTGCGCCGCATGGCATTATCGGAAACTGGCCGCTCTGGCCCGCAGACGGCGGGTGCGGCTGCGCATCCAAAAACGACGGGGTCTTTTCTTTTGCATCCGTCCCCTTCTCCGGCGGCGGGGACTCTGGGCCGGATGCCTTGTCTTTCTCCCTCTGCTGCTCTGGCTGCAGGGCTTTGTCTGGTTCGTCGAACCGGTGGGCCTGACGCCCGGCCAGCAGGCGCGGGCCGCCGTCGTCCTGTGGGAGGCAGGGCTTTTCCCGGGAAATGCCGTCACACAGGAAAAGCTCACCGCCGGAGAATACGCCCTGCTCCAGAGCGGTGAGTTTTCCTGGGCCAGCCTCAACTTTATGAAGGGAAAGCTGGTGGCGGAAGCGGCTGCGGCTAAACCGGTGCCGGACATCGCGGCCGGGACGCTCCACGGCCTCCGGGCCAGGGTGTCCGGCACGGTCGTTCGCACCAACCTCGTCAGCGGGACGATGCTCGTCGTCCCCGGCCAGGCCATAGAAGCCGGTCAGGGCCTCATCGGGACAGCCCGCGCCGAACGGGACGGAACGCTCATCTTTCAGCCTGCGGCGGGCAGCGTCCGGGCGCAGTTCGAGTGGGAAAACGAGCAGGATACTGCCCTCCTGCTGCCCATCGAACAGCTCACAGGGCAGCAGGCCGTGCATCGGACGCTGTTCTGGGACGGTCATGCGATCGCTCTGCCCTCCCTGCATCCTGCTCCAAGCAAGGCAGAGGCCGAAGCCATCGTCCGACACTACCAGCCAGAAGTCTTCGGACATCCCGTTCCGTTTTTTATCGAAGAAACGACATATTATCACAAAACCCCCACTAATTTAGAGCGGACCGAAGAGCAGGCTCTGGCTCTTTCCAGACTGCAAAGTAAACAAGCTTTACAGCAAAATTGGCCTGATTTTGAGCTTCTGGCCCGCAAAGAGGACGTCTCCGTCGAAGAAAACACCCTCCACTACCGGGTCGTCTACACCATCACCGCCGACATCTGCAAATGAAAACGCCGCACAGCCCCGAGCACATCTGCTCCGGCCATGCGGCGATTTATGATTATGGATTTTTGTTACTTTTCTTCCGGAGTCGTCTCGGCCAGAAGCTCGTTCAGGTCGAACTCATACTTCGTGTGGCAGAAGTGGCAGACCACCTCACACTTCGGGTCTTCGTCCCGGAGCTTTACCAGCTCTTTGCGGCCAAGGCTGAGGAGCATATCCTTCGTGCGCTCCTCGCTGCAGTCGCACTGATACTTCACCTCGCGGGTATCGAGGACCTGCGGGTCGAAGCCCGCCATTGCCAGCTCCATCATATCCTGCGGGGTCTTCCCTGCCCGGAGCATCTCGGTGACGGAAGGCATGGCGGCGATGTTCTGCTCCAGACGGGTGATCTCGGCATCGGTCGCGCCCGGCAGGAGCTGCAGCAGATAGCCGCCGGCGCAGGCGATGGACAGATCCTTGTCCACCAGAACGCCCAGCGCACACACGGTGGGGATTTGCTCGCTGTAGGCGTAGTAGCTGGTGATGTCCTCGGCGATCTCACCGGACACCAGCGGCACCTGACCCACCGTCGGCTCCTTCTGGAGCTTGTTGTCCCGGATGACGGTCAGAACGCCGTCTTTGCCGACTGCGCCGCCCACGTCCAGATGTCCGTTCTCCTTTGCGGGAAGCTCGACCAGCGGGTGGTCGATGCAGCCTTTGACGTTGCCGTGTGCGTCGGTGCAGGCGATGACGACACCAGCCGGGCCGCCGCCGGACACGCGCAGAGTGATGGAATCGCCATCATCCTTGAGCATCGCACCCATCAGGGAGACACCGGTGAGCAGACGGCCAAGGGCTGCGCTGCAAGTGGCGCTGGTGGTATGCAGCTTTTCTGCCGTGCGGACGATCTCAGTGGAGTCCACGCCACAGAACACGACACCGCCGTTTTCAGAAATGCCGCGGATAAGATTCGACATATTATTGTTCCTCCAGTTGGGTATACTGTTTGACTGCGCAGAAGAAATAGCGCTCGCTCTCGTCGGTCAGAGGGCCAAAGCTCTCGCCGTCGCAGACGCTTTCCAGCGCAAAACCATGCTTTTCCAGAGCGGCGCGGATGGTGTCGAGGTCGTAGGTGTACTCGTAGAACTGCTCGTGGAAGTGCTCCCCCGTCTCGCGGTAGTCGATGTCCACGCTGATCTCCACCCGGCGGTCGGCGGCGCTGTAATGGTTGCGCCAGACGCAGGAGGCGTCCTCTTCTTCAAACGTAAAGACGTTTTCGCCCAGCACGTTCTGGTGCTTATAGGGCGTGTTCATATCGAACAGGAGCACACCGCCTTTTTCCATAAAGAAACCGGCGTTGGCGATGGCTTTGTCCAGGTCCGGGATGTGGTTGAAGGTGTCGAAGGTGGACACCGCACCCCGGATGGTGCCGTAGAGGTCGAGCTTGAGCAGGTCCTGCCGCAAAAGAAGCAGGCCGCCGGAAAGGCCAAGCTGCTCAGCCTTGTCCCGGACGACGCAGAGCATCTCCTCCGACTGGTCGATGCCGATCATATCGTAGCCCGCCTGAGTGAGCATCAGGGTCAGCTCTCCTGTCCCGCAGCCCAGGTCGGCGAGGATGCCGTCATGGATGCCGTGGGCTTCCAGCTCTTTTTTGATGTGGGCATACAGGGCCTCGTAGTCGGCCTCGCCGTTGAACTCATCGTAAAAATAAGCAAATTCGTTGTAAGCCATTGCGTTACTCCGCGTCCTCTGCGTTTGCCTCGTACTCGGCGGCGACGGCTGCGTTCAGCACAGCCTGCAGCTCCGGGATGCCGTAGCCGCTCTCGCCGCTGGTCAGCACCACCTTCTGGCAGCCGTAGGGCAGGCAGAGCTTTTCGAACTCCTCCTGCGTCTGGGCCAGCTGGCTCTTCTTGAGCTTGTCGGCCTTGGTCAGGGCCACGACGAAGGGAATGTTGTGGTAGTGGAGATAATGCAGCATCTGGATGTCGTCGGCGCTGGGGGCGTGACGGCAGTCGATGAGCTGGACCAGCAGGGTGTGGTGGCGCTGAGCCTCGAAGTAGCTGTTGATGAGGTCGTCCCAGCGCTCACGGTCGGCGTTGCTCACCTTGGCATAGCCGTAGCCGGGCAGGTCCACGAAGTAGCAGTCATCCACCGCGTAGAAGTTGATGGTAGCCGTCTTGCCCGGCGTGCTGGACACGCGGGCGAGATTCTTGCGGTTGCAGAGCTTATTGATGAGGCTGGATTTGCCCACGTTGGAGCGGCCGGAGAAGCTCAGCTCCGGGCGGTCGCTCTCGGGCAGCTGGCTGGAAATGCCGTAGCTTGCAATGAAATCCGCTTTGTTATAGTTCATAGCTTCGCTCCTTTCGTCTCAGCAGACCGTACCCGGCTGCGGCTTTTCAGCGGTCTGCGGCAGGGCCGCAGCCTCAGCGGGCTTTACCTTCCTGGTGCGGGGGTGGCCCGCAGACACCGTCTTGGGCTTGAGGAGGGCTGCGGCGAGGACCTGCGACAGGTTGGACATGGGCAGGAACTCGATGTTCTTCTTGACCTCGTCGTCCACCTCGTACAGATCGGACACGTTGTCCTTCGGGATGAGGACGGTCTTCATCCCCTCGCGGTAAGCGGCCATGCTCTTCTCGCGGAGGCCGCCGATGGGAAGCACATTGCCGTGGAGGGTGATCTCACCGGTCATGGCCACATCGCCCCGCACCGGGATGCCGGACAGGCAGGAGATGAGGGCCGTGGTCAGGGTGACGCCGGCAGAGGGGCCGTCTTTGGGGACTGCACCCTCCGGGGCGTGGATGTGCAGGTCGCACTTCTTGAGGCGCTCGGAGTCGATGCCGTACTCTGCGGCATGGACGCGGGCATAGGTGATGGCCAGCTGGGCACTCTCCTTCATCACGTCGCCCAGAGAACCGGTGACGGTGATCTTGCCGCTGCCGTTGTCGATGACCTGCACCTCGATGGGCAGGGTCTCGCCGCCGATGCTGGTCCATGCCAGACCGTTGGCGATGCCGATGGCATTGGTGCGGTTGAGGAACTCGGGCTTGACCATGCGGGGTCCCAGCAGCTTTTCGAGGCTGGTGCCGGTGACGGAGACATTCTCCGCCTCGCCGGAAGCGATCTTTCGGGCGCACTTGCGCAGGACGCTGGTAATGGTGCGCTCCAGATTGCGGACGCCGGCCTCGCGGGTGTAGCCGTCGATGATGCCGTAGAGGGCGCTCTGGGAGAAGGTGACCTTACCGGTCAGGCCGCAGGCATCCAGCTGCTTGGGGACCAGATGCTTCCGGGCGATGTTGTACTTTTCCACCCGGGTGTAGCTGGGCAGCTCGATGACGTCCATGCGGTCGCGCAGCGGGCCGGGGATGGCGCTGAGGTCGTTGGCCGTGGTGATGAAGAGCACATGGCTCAAATCAAACGGCATATCGATGAAATGGTCGTTGAAGGTGCTGTTCTGCTCGGGGTCGAGGGCTTCCAGCAGAGCGGCCGCCGGGTCGCCCCGGAAGTCGCCTGCCAGCTTGTCGATCTCGTCCAGAAGCATCAAGGGGTTCGAGCTCTTGGCAGAGATCATGGCGTTGATGATCTTGCCGGGCATCGCGCCGATGTAGGTGCGGCGGTGGCCGCGGATCTCGGCCTCATCCCGCACGCCGCCGAGGCTGATGCGGACATACTTGCGGTTCAGGCTCTCGGCGATGGAGCGGGCGATGCTGGTCTTGCCGACACCCGGAGGGCCGACGAGGCAGATGATCTGGCCCTTCACATCGGGGGCCAGCTTGCGGACGGCCAGCACTTCGAGGATGCGGTCCTTGACCTTCTTCAGGCCGTAGTGGTCTCGGTCCAGCACGCGCTGGGCCTTGGCGATGTCCAGATCGTCCTCGGTGAAGGTATTCCAGGGCAGGTCGAGGCAGGTGTCCAGATAGGTGCGGATGACCGTGCCTTCCTGATTGCTGCTCTGCATTTTGGAGAGGCGGTCCACCTCTTTGAGAAGCTTCTTTTCCCGGTCCTCGTCCAGATGGAGGGCCGTGATCTTCCGTCGGTACTCCTCGGCCTCGGCGGTGGTATCGTCGTCCTCGCCCAGCTCCTCGCTGATCATGTGGAGCTGCTCGTGGAGGTAGTAGTCGCGCTGGTTCTTGTCCATCGCCTCGTCTACCTTCTGGGCGATCTCCTTATCGATCTCGAGCATCCGGCGCTCCCGGTGCATCTTCTCGATGAGCAGATGCAGACGGCCCATCAGGGTGCCTTCGTCCAGAATGGCCTGCTTATCCTCGAAGCGGAACAGGAGGTTGGCCGGGATGTACTCGGACAGGAAAGCGGCGTCGGTGCTGGTGGTGATGGCAAACACCACGTCCTTGCCGATGTGGGGGTTCAGAGCCAGCAGGTCGTCAAAGCTCTTTTTGACGTTGCGGACGAGGACATCCGCCTCCGGCAGTTCCTCGGGCTTCGCCATCTTGACCGGGGCCGGGCGGACGGTGGCCAGCAGGAAGCTGCCGTCGTCCTCCATCTCGGAGAGTTTGGCGCGGTATTTGCCTTCGACCAGGATGCGGACGAGGTCGTCCGACACCCGCATCACCTGCTTGACCTCGGCCACGACGCCGTAAGTATAGAGGTCGGCGGCCTTGGGGTCTTCGACCTTCATCTCTTTCTGTGCCACGAGGAAGACGTCAGAGTTGTTGCTGACGGCCCACTCCACGGCGGCGATGCTCTTCTCGCGGCCCACCTCGAAGTGGAGCAGATTGTTGGGGAAGACCACCAGCCCGCGCAGGGCGATGGCCGGAAGGTGGAGGACGCTCCGCTCCACCTTGACCGTAACTTTTTCAGACATAGTACAAAACCTCCCAGCCGTCCCTCGGATGCGAGTCATCCATAAGGGCGGCTTTTTTGTAGGGTCATATCAAATCTATCATTTTATTATAGCGAAAAATGTTTGCAGATGCAACTGCTCAGCGCTTTTCCCGGGTGTTGTAGCCCAGTCTGCCCAGTGCGGGCAGGATGGCCCGGAGGGTCAGCGACGTGAGGGCGCCCATGACAAGGCCCAGCACCAGCATCACCGGCGCATAGTACAGCGACATGGCCGAGGACAGGATGAGCCCCGCGCCAAACAGCTGGCCGATGTTGTGGGACAGTGCGCCGCAGACCGACAGGATGAACCATGTGGGCCGGAACGGGAGCTTATAGTAGAGCACCCACATCACCAGCAGGGACAGCAGTCCGCCGCAGAGCGAGAGGAAGCCTGCCGTCCAGCCAGAGACGAGGAAGACGAACAGCGCCTTGAGCAGGTCGAGATAGAGCGCCTGCCGCGCCCCCATGAAGAACAGTGCATACATCACTACGATATTCGCAAGGCCCAGCTTCATGCCCGGCGCAAGGCCCGGGATGACCAGTGTGCCTTCGATGAAGGAAAGCGCCATCGCCAGCGCGAACAGCAGGCCGGAAAGTGCGATCTCGTGTGTTTTCTTCGGGTCATGGTTTCGGTTTGCCATCGGCTCTCCCCCTTTGCTGCATCGGTCATTCTTCGCCGCCGGCGGTCTGCTCGTACTGCTCCTGCTCTTCCACAGCGGCTTCCCATGCGGCGAAAAGCTCGTCCTGATGGAAGCGCAGGTCGCTGAGCTCGTCGCTCTTTTCCCGCAAAAGCTGGGGGTCGTTGTAGACTTCCGGCGAGTTTATCTCGTTTTCCAGCTCCACTTCGCGGGCGCCGCAGGCTTCCATCTCGTCCTCGCAGGCTTTGATCTTAGCGCGCAGCTCGGCCCGGCGGCGGCGCTGCTCTTTGCCGTAGCCTGCCTTGGCGGGTTCGCTGCTCTTCTCGGCCACGGGGGCGGGAGCGGCGCGGCCCATCAGGGCGTCATAGCTGGGGTAGATGACCGCCTTGCCGTCCTCGAGGTAGAGGATGGGGCAGGCCAGACTGTTCATCAGGTGGCGGTCATGGGTGACGAGGAGCAGCGTGCCAGTGTAGGCCATCAGCGCCTCGGTCAGGTTCTCGCGGGTGTAGATGTCCAGATGGTTGGTAGGCTCGTCCAGGAACAGCAGGTTCGGGCGTTCCAGCACGATCTCTGCAAAGCGCAGTCGGGCCAGCTCGCCGCCGGACAGTGCCTCGCAGGGCTTGAAGACCGTCTCGCCCCGGAAGCCCAGCTTTGCCAGATGGCTGCGGACTTCCAGCTCGGTCATCCGGGGGTACTTGTTCCAGATGACGTCGATGACGCGGCCCGCGCCGATGCGGTCCTGCTGCTGGGCGAAGATGCTGGGCCGTGCGCCGGTGCCAAGGCGCACCATGCCGCCGGAGGGGCGGCGCTTGCCGTCCAGCACCTGCATCAGGGTGGATTTGCCTGCGCCGTTGGGGCCGGCGATGATGAGCCGCTGGCCGCGGCAGACCGTATAGGTGAAGGGCTCCAGCAGGGTGCGGTCGCCGATCTTAATGGTCAGGTTCTTGAGCAGCACCAGCTCATTCCACGGCTCCACGTCGTATTCGAAGCGGAACTTGAGCTGGTTGGTCTCGTCCTGAGGGGCCTCGGTGATCTCCAGCTTTTCCAGCTGCTTGCGGCGGCTCTGGGCCATCTTGGTGGTGGAGGCGCGGACGAGGTTGCGGTCGATGTAGTCCTGTAATTTTTCGGCCAGCGCCACGTCGGCGTCGTGCTGCTTCTGGCGCAGGGCGTCGGCGGCTTCCTTCTGGGGCAGATAGGCCGAGAAGTTGCCCTTATAGGTGGTCATGGTCTGGAACGAGACTTCCCAGATCTTGGTACAGACGTTGTCGAGGAAATAGCGGTCATGGCTGACCACCAGAACGGCACCGGAGTAGCCCTTGAGGTAGTTTTCCAGCCACTCCATGGTGGCGAAGTCCAGATGGTTCGTGGGCTCGTCCAGAATGAGGACGTCCGGCTTCTCGAGGAGGAGCTTGGCCAGACGGAGACGGGTCAGCTCACCGCCGGAGAGGACGCCCACGTTCTTGCTCCAGGTATCCTGTGCAAAGCCCATGCCGGACAGCACCTTCTTGATGTTGACGTCCATGTTGTAGCCGTCGGCGGCGTCGATGATGTTCTGCAATTCGTCGTGCTTTTCGAGAAGGGAGGCGTCGTCGGGAGAGGCCGCCATCTTCTTTTCTAGGATCTGCATCTGGGCCATGGCGTCCAGCACAGGGGCGAAGGAAGAGCGCATCTCCCCGTAAATATCCAGCGTGACATCGAGCTTTGCGTTCTGCTCCAGATAGCCCAGCGTCACGCCGTGGGTCACGCTGAACTCGCCGTCATAGTCGGTGTAGACGCCGGTCAGGATTTTGAGCAGGGTCGTCTTGCCTGCGCCGTTCTGGCCCACGATGCCGATGCGGTCTTCTTTTTCCACGCTGGCGCTCACGTCGTGCAGGACGACTTTCTCGCCAAAGCTCTTTCCGAGTTTTTCCAAATGAATCAGCATATCGTTCTTCCGTGTTCTTTTCCAGTAGGGTGGATCGAGACATTCCCGCCGTTACAGCTGATGACGGCGGTGCTTGAGGCCGAGGTTCGCCAGCTCTTCCGGCTCCATCACCAGCGGGTAGAGCTCTTCCAGCGAGGCGATCTCGTAGGTGGGGCTCACCTTGCCCGGGTTCTCGGCGTGGCCGGGGTTGAACCAGCAGGTGTCGAGGCCCGCGTTCACGCCGCCCTGAATGTCGCTGGTGAGGCCGTCGCCCACCACCAGGACGTGCTCCCGGTTCTCCACGCCCAGAGCGCGGAGGGCGGAGTCGAAGATGCGGCGGCTGGGCTTCTCGCTGTCCAGCTTCTCGGAGATGAAGACGTCCTCAAGGTAGGCCCCGATGCCGGATTCTGCCACCCGGCGGCTCTGCACCTTCTCGAAGCCGTTGGTCACGATGGCCAGCGTCGCCACCTCGGAAAGCTCCCCGAGGACGTCCAGCACATTGGGGGTCATCAGGTCGGGGTGGGAGGACAGGTGGTCGAGGTAGCAGCGGTTCATCTCCACGCCGTCACCGGCTGCGTTGATGGCCTTGAGGAAGCGGGTGAAGCGCTCCCCCATCAGCTTGTCGCGGCGTATCTGGCCCTTTTCCAGCTGACGCCAGAGCTCCGAGTTGATGTCCCGGTAGGTCTGCACCGTCCCGGCGTCCGGCTCGATGCCGTATTCCACCAGCGTCTCAGCCAGCGCCTTGTTCTCGGCGGCGTCAAAGTCCAGGAGCGTATTGTCTGCATCGAAGAGGATGCAATAATATTTTGCCATGTTTCTTTCCCTTCTCTATCATTTTTCGAGCCGCCTGCCGCCTTGAGCGGGCGCGGCTGCGGTGCGGTTTGAGAACAGCGAGAAGCCAGCCCCGCCCGGCAGAGCTGGCTTCTCGTATTTTTTATCATTCCAACGTCATTTCATAGGCTTCTTCGTCAGACTGGTCCGGCAGGTTCCCGCTGCACTTGCAGTGTGGCGTGCAGGCGCACTCTTTTGCGATGCACTTTGCCATCTGCTCCTCCGTCACGCCGTTCTCGACGTTTTCCCAATCCATGTCGTAGTAGTCCACGCTGCCGTCGGTCACATCTTCTGCGCCGGGCAGGCCGAGGACTTGCATTTCTTCACGGAACATCCGCTCGCCTCCTCTCGGCTCAGCCTATGCGGCTTTGCAGAGGAAGGTGCGGGGCGTCATTCTGCCTTGCTTTCGGCTTCCTTGCTGGCGGAGGCTTCCGACTTGCTTTCGGCCTTGGATCCTGCTTCGCTCTCGGCCTTGGACTCTGCCTTAGACTCAGCTTTGCTCTCAGTCTTGGATTCTGCCTTAGACTCAGCTTTGCTCTCAGTCTTGGATTCTGCCTTAGACTCAGCCTTAGACTCGGCCTTGCTTTCGGACTCCGACTCTGCCTTGGAGCTGCCAGACGACGTGCTGGACGATGCCGACGACGAACTGCTGGTGCTGTGGGAAGAGCTGCCCGAACTTGCAGAGGAAGACGAAGAGGATGTACTGCCGGAAGGACCGGCATGGGACGAGGACGAACTGCTGGTGGAGCCGGACTCGCTGGTCACACCACTGCCGATGGTGATGGTCAGGGTGTTGCTGCTCACCTTGCAGTCGTTGTAGGTGACGACGGCGTGGATCTTATAAGAAGCGTTGACCATGGAGTTGTCCACCACCACAGTGATGCTGGACTTGCCGGCAGCCTGCGTGACCTCCTGACCGTTGGCGTACCAGCGCAGGTTCTCGGTCTTGGCGTACTTGCCGCTCAAGGCAGCCTTGAAGGTGTAGGAGCTGCCCACAGCGCCCTTGCCCTCGCTGGTGATGTGGACGGAGGCCGTGCCGAAGACTGCTGTGACGTCCAGATTCTGCTTGAAGTCGGTGTCGGTGCGGGTCTTGCTGGTGAGGCCGTCGCTCCACTTGACGAAGACGTGGCCCTCCGCCGGGACAGCGGTCACGGTGATGGATTTGTCGGGGTCGGTGACGGTGTAGGTCACAGAGCTGTTGCCGGTGTCATTGCCGACGCTCAGAGTGCCGCCGCCGTTTCTGTCCACACGGTAGCGGGCCTCGAACTTTTTCTCCTCGCTGGTGCTCTCGCTCGAAGAGCTCTCCGAGCTGCTGGCGCTCTCGGCCTGACTCTCGCTGGAGCTGACAGCCTCCGAGCTGGGAGCGGCCACGGCGGAGCTGGGGTTGGAGACATACTCCATGGTGCGGGTGGGGATGTTGTTGGTGTCGGGGCGGCGGTCCTCGGTCTGCAGGGCGTGGGTGCGGAGATAGTTCAGCACTGCTTTGAGGCCGGCGCTCTTGAGGTGGATGTCGCCGCTGGTGTAGTAGTCCGCGATGCCGTAGCCGTCGCTGCCCTTGAGGGCCTCGGCGGAGTTGAGGAAGCGGACGCCCAGCTGCTCGCAGAGATCCAGAAGGGCCATGTTGAAGTCGTCGATCTTGGCCTGGTCCATGTGGGGGTAGTTGGAGTGGTCAGCCGGCACCGGCGGCACCGTGTTGACGATGATGTCGGTGTAGGGGTAGCTCTGCTGGATGGCCTGAATGAGGGCCGTGTAGTGGGCGATGAAGTCCGAGACTTCCATCCCGGTGTCGTTGGTGCCGAAGGACATGACCACACGGCGAGGCTTCATCATGGCCACCGCCTGAGGGATGGTATAATGGTTGGAGTCCTTCTTAAAGGTAACGATGCCCTCGTTGAGCGCTACCTGGGTGCCGATGCCCTCTTTGGCGCAGAACTGCTGCAGGGAGATGAGGCCGTTGTTATAGAGGCGGACGGTGTTGGAGTCGCCCAGAAAGAGGGTGTCGTTCAGATAGTCCGTGCCGGCGTCGGCGGTCTCCGTCAGCAGAGCAGTGGAGGCGTTGTCGATCTGGTAGTGGCCCGACAGGTCTTCGCCGGAGGTGGGGTCTGCCACAGACTCCGAGACGGAGGGGGCAGGCTCCTCGCCGCCCTTTTTAAGGAGGGTGGTGGTGATGCCGAAGGTCAGCAGCACCGCCAGCACGCAGAGGATGCAGACCAGAACGGCCCGATGCTGCATGGGAGTCATGGTTTCGTTTTGTTGTTGTCTTTTTTGACTCATAGATTCAGTCCCTCTCGTTTCAGGAATGGGAAGGCTCGTCCACCGGGCGGAGAGCCCAGTCCGTCAGCTCTTTGCAGTCAGCGGCCATGAAGACCGGCGCAAAGGGGGCGACCTCTTCCCTGCCGCCGTAGCCGTAGAGCACAGCGGCGGCGTCCAGGCCGCAGTTCACAGCGCCCTGCATATCGTCCCGGCGGTCGCCCACCATCAGCACCCGCTTGCCCTGCATGACGGGCTGGGCGAGGACGTGGCGGATGACGTCGGTCTTGTTGTCGCGGCTCTCATCCATGGACGCACCGCCCACGAAGGAGAAGTAAGGCGCAAGGCCCTGCTCTTCGAGGATGGGTCTCACAACATCGGTGGGCTTGCAGGTGGCCGTGCAGAGGGTCAGGCCCGCAGCCTTGAGACGGCCCAGCATCTCCACCACGCCGGGGTAGACATCGCCCTCGTGGCAGCCCTTGGCGGCGTAGCTCACGCGGTAGCGCTTCGTGGCCTCCTCGATTTTTGCAGGGTCGGAGAAATGCTCGCCGAAGCTCTTGCGGAGGGGCGGGCCGATGTAGCGGCCAAGGTCGCTCCGGGCAACGTCAACGCCCATGGAGCTGAAAACTTCTTCCAGTGTATTGAGAATGCCGGGGGCGGAATCGATGAGCGTACCGTCCACGTCAAACAGGATCGCATCGTAGTGCAGCAAGGTCAGGTTCCCCTTTCTCTTTGGATAAACATTATATAGTATAGCACAGATTTCGATATTCAGCAATTCCAACAAAACACTTTTCCGACTTTTATACATATTTTTAGGCAGCCCCGCCCCGGAAAACAAAAACCGCCCACCCATTGCGGGCGGGCAGTCGCATTTTGACATCAGTTCTCGGTGGTGGTGCAGTTCCCCGTCGAGGGGTAGTAGAGGTTGTTGGCGATGAATTCCAGCTTCTCTTTCAGAACCAGCTCAAGGTTCGCCACGGCGTGGACCATGTTGGTGGCGGAGTCGTTGACTTCCAGCAGCTTGCACAGGTCCAGCTCCTCCATACTGAGGGCGGCTTTCATCTTCTGGGTCTCGGCGCAGAGGATGTGGCTCAGGGCCGACTCCTGCAGAGCGATGCTCTCCATCAGGTCGACGACGGCCTGGTCGAAGGTAACTCTCGGCAGCGCGGGGCAGTCGCAGGAAACGCAGAGGGTGCAGTTGGTGGTATCAGCCATAAGAAGGACCTTCCTTTCTATAATAGGAATAGGGCGCAGTCCATCCTATGTGCCTCGCCGCCCGGATGTCACTCCGGCTTTGCGCTCTTCTGTACCTTCTCGATGGTGTCGCGGTAGCCGCCGGAGCCGTACTGGATGCAGCGGTTGATGCGGCTGATGGTGGCGGTGCTGATCTCCACCGCCTTTACGATCTGGTCGTAGGTGCTGCCGCCGAGCAGGAGTTTGGCCGCTTCCAGACGCTGGGCCATATCGGAGATCTCCTTGACTGTGCAGAGGTCTTCGAAGAAGTTGTAGCACTCCTCCCGCGTCTCCAAACTGAGGATCGCGTCGAACAGTGCGTCGGTGGTGGGGTTTCTTCTGGGGTTCTTGTCCGCCATAGCTGCCTCCTTTAGGGCAAAGTGCCGCGGGGTGCGGCACAGTTCTTTCTATTACTCTGTTACTTTAGCGCTTGAAAGTGTAAAAGTCAAGTATTCGGTCTTTCTTTCCGGGGGTTTAGCAGATTTCACCTGTGGAGGCATTCAGTTTTATTCATCTCACATCTGAACAAAAATCGCCTAAATTTTCTTATTTTCTCCCCCGCAAAAATGGCACAGTCTCCTAACTTGCCCAAAATATATTGACAAGTTATGAAATCAGGACTAAAGTATACACAATCATTCGGCAAATGCAATGAACAGGACATGACTTTTCGCATTCCCTGCGCTCAGAGAGCCGCCATTCCGGTGCAAGACGGCAGCACAGTGCGATCAGCCCTCACCTGCGAGCAGCCTGTGCGAACCCGCTTGCGGCAGTAGTGCATGGCCGTTCAGCCCACGTTACAGGGCGGCGTATCGGCGGCCAAACGCCTGTACGCGCAAGCGGCTGCTCCCGAAAGCAGCAAACGAAGTGGTACCGCGGAGAACGACCGGTGCAGATGCACCGTTTGGCCTTCGTCTTCGAGGAAGATGGGATACATCTTTGTGTTCTGTCTTTCATGAGGACGGAGGCTTTTTTCACCCCTCCGGGCCGTTTCGCCTGCCCTGCTTTTGGGTACAGCCGCTCTGTCTGGCACATTGCCGGTTGCCGGTGTGAAAGAAAGGAAAGAGGTATAAAGAAATGAATACGCTGGTCATCGTTTTGATCGCAGCCGTGTGTCTGTTCGGCGCTTATACGCTGTACGGCCGCTGGCTGGCCAACAAATGGGGCATCGACCCCACCGCCAAGACCCCCGCAGTCGTCCACGAGGATGGCCGTGACTATGTCCCCACCAACGGCTGGACCGTGTTTGCACATCAGTTCAGCTCCATTGCCGGTGCAGGTCCTGTCACCGGTGCCATCCAGGCTGCTGCTTTCGGCTGGCTGCCTGTCCTGCTGTGGGTGCTGCTGGGCGGCATCTTCTTCGGCGCTGTCACCGACTTCGGCGCTCTGTACGCTTCCGTCAAGAACGACGGCAAGAGCATGGGCATGCTGATCGAGAAATACATCGGCAAGACCGGCCGCAAGCTGTTCCTGCTGTTCTGCTGGCTGTTCTGCGGCATCGTCATTGCAGCGTTTGCTGACATGGTCGCCGGTACCTTCAACGCCTTCGGCGCCGACGGTGCTCTGGTGGAGGCTGCGCAGACCAACGGCGCTGCCGGTATGGTCTCCATCATGTTCATGGTCTTCGCTGTCGTCTTCGGCCTCATCCAGAAGAAGTTCAACTTCTCCGGCTGGAAAGAGAGCGTCATCAGCATCGTTTTCATCGTGCTGTCCTTCGTCATCGGTGCGAACCTGCCCATCATTCTGGGCAAAGCTGCATGGAGCTACATCACCTTCGTCTACATCTTCTTTGCCGCTGTTCTGCCCATGTGGCTGCTGAAGCAGCCCCGTGACCACATAACCACCTTTATGTTCGTGGCCATGATCGCCGGTGCCGTTGTGGGCCTGCTGGTCGCTCATCCCACCATGAACCTGCCCGTCTTCACCGGTTTCACCAACGAGAAGCTGGGTACCATGTTCCCCATCCTGTTCGTCACCGTGGCCTGCGGTGCTGTCTCCGGCTTCCACAGCCTCGTCTCTTCCGGCACTTCCTCCAAGACCGTCGAGAACGAGAAGGATATGCTGAAGGTCGGCTATGGTGCAATGATCCTCGAGAGCCTGCTGGCTGTTCTGGCCCTCTGCGTCGCCGGTGCTGCTGCCGCTGCTGACGGCACCCCCGCCGCCGGCACTCCCTTCCAGATCTTCAGCCGCGGCGTCGCCGGTTTCTTTGAGATGTTCGGTGTCCCCGCTTATGCCGCTACCGTCTTTATGACCATGTGCGTTTCCGCACTGGCTCTGACCAGCCTTGATGCCGTGGCCCGCATCGGCCGCATGAGCTTCCAGGAGCTGTTCAGCGTGGACGACATGGAGCACGCTGAGGGCTGGCGCAAGCTGCTCTGCAACGTCTACTTCTCCACCTTCATCACTCTGGTGTTCGGCTTCATCCTGACCAAGATCGGCTACGCCAACATCTGGCCCCTGTTCGGCTCTGCAAACCAGCTGCTGAGCGCTCTGGTCCTGTCTACCCTGTGCGTCTTCCTGAAGGTCACCGGCCGCAGCAACAAGATGCTCTTTCCCCCGCTGGTCATTATGCTCTGCGTCACCTTCACCGCTCTGGTGCAGCGTCTCATGGCGATGGTCAAGGCCATCAGCAATGCCGCTGCTGTCACCATCCCTGCCGGTGAGACCACCTGGGGCGCTGTGTTCATCGCCAACGGCCTGCAGCTCATCCTGGCTGTCCTGCTGATCGTTCTGGGCCTGAACATCGTGTTCCACTCCTTCTCCGCCTACAAGAAGGCAGAGCACAACAGCGAGGCCAAGGCCTGATCTGTTGACTGCTGAATAAGCAAAACGCCGCTGACGGTTCGAAAGCCGTCGGCGGCGTTTTTGTTCTGTTCCGGTTACAGCATCTTCACCATGATGATCTCATCCCGATAGGTGCCGTCCTTCAGCTTAAAGGCCCGGGGCTGGATGCCATAGCGCTCAAAGCCAAACTTTTCATAGAGATGGATGGCGCGGCTGTTATCGCTGTACACCCCCAGCTCCAGCTGCTCGAAGCCGTTGGCCCGGGTCTGGTCGATGGCGAGCTGCATCAGATAGCTGCCCAGACCGCAGCCCCAATACTCTTTCCGGACAGAGATGCCCATTACGGCACGATGGCGATACTTGATGTGCGGCCGCACCTGTGCAACCCCAAACTCCCCCACCAGCTTTTCTCCGGCAAAAGCGCCCACCTCAAAGTTCACAGGGCTTTCCACGCAGCCTTCAAGCTGATTCTGCATCGCTTTCAGATTCGCGCCTTCTTCCGGGTAGCGGGCCATAAAATAGGTCTCGCTGTAGGTCGCATAGCGGAATGCATCCAATGCCTCAGCATCCTCCGCGCACAAGCTGCGCACCGTCAGCACTTCCCCGCTGGGCAGCGTAAATGTTCTGGGTTCGATCTTCATGTTTCCCCTCTCCCTTTTCTGTCATTTGTTCTATGATAGCATACTTGCGGCCTGAGCACAAACAAAAGAGCCGCAGCACCTTGTTACAGGTACTGCGGCTCTCGTATGCTTCAGCAGTAGAAGCTGAAATTACTTCACCATGCTTGCGACTTCAGCAGCGAAGTCGTCAGAACGCTTCTCCAGGCCCTCGCCCTTGACGAAGTGGGTGAACTTGATGACCTTGATGTCGCCGCCCAGGTCCTTCGAGACCTTGGCAGTGTACTGACCGACGGTCATGTCGCCGTCCTTGACGAACTCCTGATCGACCAGGCAGTTCTCCTTGAAGTACTTCTTGATCTTGCCCTCGATCATCTTCTGCTTGACAGCGTCGGGCTTGTTGGCGTTCTTGGGGTCGTTTGCCATCTGAGCGAGGAGGATCTCCTTCTCCTTGGCGACGACCTCAGCGGGGACAGCAGCCTCATCGACGTAGCTGGGGTTGGCAGCTGCGACCTGCATGGCAACATCCTTGCCGTATGCAGCGAACTCGTCCTTAGCCTCGATGCCGTTGGTGGTCTCGAAGTTGACCAGGATGCCGTGGGTGCCGCCGCCGTGGACGTATGCAGAGCAGACGCCCTCGTAACGGACGAAACGGCGAACCTTGATGTTCTCCTTGATGACCAGGATGAGGTTCTTCAGAGCCTCATCGACGGTCTCGCCGCTCTCGGTCTTGCATGCCATCAGAGCCTCGACATCAGCGGGGTTCTGCTTCATGATGACCTTGGTGGCCTCCTTGACGAAGGCAACGAACTTGTCGTTCTTGGCGACGAAGTCGGTCTCGGCGTTGACCTCGATGACGACGCCCACCTTGCACTCGGGGCAGTAATCAGCGTAGACCATGCCCTCGGCAGCCACGCGGCTTGCCTTCTTGGCGGCGGTAGCCAGACCACGCTCACGCAGGATCTCGATCGCCTTCTCGAAGTTGCCGTCAGCCTCGGTCAGAGCCTTCTTGCACTCCATCATGC
>OGEK01000877.1_pt1 | contig 25952 bp, 13 predicted proteins | sample 1570641 | NCBI WGS metagenome assembly OGEK01 (sample SAMEA2582136, study PRJEB24529) | metagenome | biome: Human gut stool | place: China | collected 2011
AAACATTGCTGTTGATGGTGTGAATAATAAGATTACTATGGGGAATGGTGCAAACCCTGTTACATTAGATGGCGCTAATGGTCATTTGGATGGTTTAACTAATACAACATGGGTTCCAGGTGTAACAAAAGCTACTACTGGTCGTGCTGCTACAGAAGATCAATTGCAACAAGTATCTGATGCAGTAGGCGCTGGTTGGAAGGTAAATACTGGCACCGTTGCTGGTTCTAGTGGTGTATCTAATGGTGCTGCTTCTACAAAAGTATCTAGTGGTGAAGAAGTAAAACTTCAAGCTGGGGATAACCTTGTTATTGACCAAAATGGTAAAACAGTATCTTACTCCTTGAATAAAGATCTTACTAAGATGAATTCTGCAACCTTTGAAGCAACAGGTGGTAAAACAACTGTTATCAAAGGCGATAGCATCGTTCAAACAGATGGTGGTAAAACAAATACATCTACTGCAGCGGGTAACACGGTTGTTGATGGCAATAAATCCACTGCTACAACTGCAGCAGGTACTATTATCACTGATGGTGCTAAGACGAACACATCTACAGCTGATAAAAATGTAATCGATGATGGTGCAGGTAATAAATCTACTTTCACGAAGGATGGCGTAACGATTACAAAAACTGGTAAAGATACGGTTTCCTTGACTAGCAATGGCCTCGATAATGGCAAGAATAAGATTGTGAATGTGGCAGCTGGTGTGGCGAATACAGATGCTGTCAATGTTGGTCAGTTGAAAGAGTATGCCGCTAAGTCCACTACTGAATTGACTGCTAATAATGGTGAAACTGCAGGTAGTACGACGGGCAATATCGTATTAACTAAGACAACTGCTGCCGATGGTCATACAATTTATGACAATAAGTTGAATGATAAGATTACATTAGGAACAGATCCAACTAAGGCGGTTACAGTAGATGGTACTACTGGCACGGTAACAGGCTTAACTAATAAAACTTGGGTTCCAGGTCAAACACAACCAGTATCTGGTCGTGCAGCAACTGAAGACCAATTGAAGGCAGTTGATGATCAAGTTAAAGCGAATAAAGACAATATTACTCAAAATACTAGTGATATTGCAGACAATAAGCAAAAGATTGCAGATAACAAAACTGCTATCGACAAAAATGCTGGTGATATTGCAACTAATAAGCAAAACATTGCAGATAATAAAACTGCTATCAACAAAAATGCTGGCGATATTGCAACAAACAAAGCTAATATTGCCAATAACACGGCAGCTATCGCTCGTAAGATTTCCTTAGGTAGTGATGATGGTGATACAACTGAAAAATCCTTGAGCACAGGTGATGTGAAATTTAATATTAAAGGTGCAAATGGTATTACAACTGCAGCTACTGGCGAAGATGTAACTGTTAAATTGGATGATGCTACAAAAGACAAAATCGACAACGCAGCAAATAAAGACTTGAGCAACTTGACTCCAGCTGGTGAACAACAAGTTAAAGATTTAGCAGCTTGGAATGTAGTAGCTAACAATGGTACTGCTGAAAAGGTTCAAGGTGGCGATACAGTTAAATTCATCGATGGTGATAATGTTTCCATTACACAAAATGGTAAAGAGTTCACTGTTGCCACAAAGAAAGATGTAACATTTGATAATGTAACAGCAAACCAAAAAATTACAGCTCCAGAAGTGAGTGGTTTAACAAACACAACTTGGGTTCCAGGCCAAACAGCACCTGTAAGTGGTCGTGCAGCTACTGAAGATCAATTGAAAGCAGTTGATGATCAAGTAGCAGCAAATAAAGCTAATATCACTAAAAATGCTGGCGATATTAAAACAAATAAAGATAATATTGACAAAAATACAACAGCAATCGCTCGTAAAATCTCCTTAGGTGGTGACACTGGTTCTACTGATGAAAAATCCTTGAGCACAGGCGATGTGAAATTCAATATTAAAGGTCAAAATGGTATCGTTACTGAAGCTAATGGTGATGACGTAACTGTTAAATTAGATGATGATACTGCAAATAAAATCAACAACGCAGCAAATACTGATTTGAGCAACTTAACAGATGCTGGTAAACAACAAGTTAAAGATTTATCTGCATGGAATGTAGTGGCTAACAATGGTACAGCTGAAAAAGTTGAAGGTGGTAACACAGTTAAATTCATCGATGGTGATAACATCTCCATTACTCAAAATGGTAAAGACTTCACAATTGCCACAAAGAAGGATGTAACATTTGATACTGTAACTGCAAATCAAACAATTACAGCACCTAAAGTGAAAGCTACAGATGGTGTGGAAACTCCAGAAGTAACTGGCTTAACTAATAAAACTTGGGTTCCAGGTCAAACACAACCTGTATCTGGTCGTGCGGCAACTGAAGATCAATTAAAAGCAGTTGATGATCAAGTAGCGGAAAATAAAACTAACATTGGTAAAAATGCTGATAATATTGCGAAAAACAAAGCTCAAATCGATAAAAACACAGAAGCTATCGGTCGTAAGATTTCCTTAGGTGGTAACACAGGTTCTACTGATAAAAAATCCTTGAGCACAGGCGATGTGAAATTCAATATTAAAGGTGAAAATGGTTTAACAACTGTTGCTAATGGTGAGGACGTAACTGTTAAGATCGATGATGCAACAAAAGCAAAAATCGATAATGCAGCAAATCAAGACTTGAGCAACTTAACACCTGCTGGTAAACAACAAGTTAAAGATCTATCTGCATGGAATGTAACTGCAGCTGGCGGTACTGTTGAAAAAGTACAAGGCGGCGATACTGTTAAATTCCAAGCTGGTGATAATCTTGAAGTTAAACAAGACGGTACTACTTTCACATATAGCCTAGCTAAAGACGTGAAAGGTCTTAACAGTGTAACTGTAGGGGATGAAAATGGTCCATCTACTAAGATCACTCCTGCTGGTACAACTGTAAAAGATGCAGCTGGTAACGCTACAACAGTTAATGGTGCAGGCATGACTATTAATCCTGCAAACTCTGCAGCTAGCCCTGTATCCCTTACTGTAGATGGCTTGAACAATGGTGGCAACCAAATTCATGGTGTAGCACCTGGTACAGCTGACACAGATGCAGTAAACGTTAGCCAATTGAAAGAAACTAAAGCTGGTTTACAACAAGCTATTAACAATGTAGGCGTTGAAACACAACGTGTTGGTGCTCATGCGGCAGCTATGGCAGCGTTGAAACCAATCCAATACGATCCATTGGAACCAACTCAAATCATGGCAGGTATTGGTAACTATCGTGGTGAAACAGCGGGTGCAATCGGTCTTGCTCATTACAAAACTGAAGATACTATGTTCAATATTGGTGTTACACTTGGTTCTAGCCATAACATGATTAATGCTGGTGTAACTCACAAATTCGGTGGTAGCCGTGATAGAAAAGATGCGATTCCAGAACGTTATAAAGCTGGTCCTATCAGCTCTATCTACGTAATGCAAGATGAAGTAAGTCACTTGCGTTCCCAAAATGAAGAGTACAAATCCAAGCTTGAACAACAACAATCTGAAATTGATGCATTGAAAGCAGCAGTTAACCAATTGTTGGCAAATAAAGCATAATCATATTGTACATATAGTTAGAACTATGTATATCCCGTGAATGGATATGTAAAACTAGAAAGAGCCTTCCTCGAAAGAGGAGGCTCTTTTTAGTATGAAAACAAAAATAATTTATTAAAGATATATCTGTAAAATAAAATAGTCTGAAAATTCTAATTTAATAATTAATAAAATTATCAATAAAACTGTATATAAGGAACGATTTGTGAATATTTTTAGACGATGATTGATTTTGTAATATTTTGTAATGGAATCTAATATTTTTTGCATTCTCAATTAGAAGTATAAAAATTCATATAATATGCAATTTATTAAGGTGAATTATAAATGAATTATGATAATACTGCGTGTTTAAGTATACTCTATGCATAATTGAGATAATATTAAATATCCAAAAAATACACTTTTAAATTGAGAAAATTAGATAAATTATGATAAAATAAAAGATAAGTTTTATAAATGTAAAGCTATGTAGCTTTCATTATTTCCAGACTGAGAGAAGTATGGAACATATGATTCATATAGTTGAGGGTTAGTAATTTAAAGAAGGAAAATGTATGAATAAGATATTTAAAGTCATTTGGTCTAAGTCTAAACAGTGCTACGTTGTAGTATCTGAAATGGCAAAAAATAAAACAGGGAAAAAGAAAATCGTAGTAGCAAGTATCTTGGCTGCTTTAGCTATTCAAACTGCAGGCGTAATTGATGTTGCTGCGGCACCAGGAGATAAACCATCTGCAGCTATTGCAGATGGCACTGTAACTAGTGGTAAAACTAATGGCCTAGCTATTGGTAATTTTGCTAGTTCTGAAAGTCACCAATCCATTGCAATTGGTTATTATAGTGTAGCAAATGCAGCAGAAGCAAATCCTGCATTACCTGCTACAGCGGTGGGGGCTGGTGCTCAGGCAAAAGGTCAATCTACGGTTGCATTAGGGCTAAAAGCTTTAGCAGAAGCTGATAGTGCTACAGCGTTAGGCTCTAAGACTAGTGCTACTGGTGATAGGTCTGTAGCTGTTGGTATTAGTGCTGAAGCTAAAGGTAGATATGCGAGTACTTTAGGTGCTGAGGCTAGCGCTGTTGGTAATGCCACAGCAGTAGGGGCTAAATCCATTGCGTCTCAGGATGCTGCTGTAGCAGTTGGTACTGATTCTAAGGCTACAGGTAACTATGCAAGTGCACTGGGAGCTGATGCAACAGCTTCTGGTAATGATTCTACCGCATTTGGTCATGGTACTGTAGCATCTGGCGCATCCTCTACTGCATTGGGCTCTAGAGCAAAGGCCGGAGGTGTTGCTGGTGTAGGTATCGGTATGTTAGCCAATGCGACTAATCAGTATGGTGTCGCTATTGGGGGCGAAAGCTCTTCAAGTGCCGACAACAGTATTGCTATTGGTAGAAAAAGTTCTGTCACAGGCGAGAATGGTATAGCTATCGGTGCTTATACTTCTTCAAAAGGTGCAAATGGTGTTGCTGTTGGTACTAATGGAACTAAGTCTGATTTAGGCGGTGTCGCAGTTGGTCAAGCTGCTCAGTCGATTGCCTTTAACAGTGTTGCTACTGGTATGAATGTAACTGCTAAAGGTGCTAACTCTGTGGCGTTAGGTGCTAGTGCTACAGCCAATGATGATGGAACTATTGCCATTGGTTCATATGGATCTACGCCAACGAAAGCTACAGGCAATAGAGCTCTTGCAATCGGCTCTGCTACGACAGCTAATGGTTTAGAATCAATTGCCATAGGTAGTCGTGTTAATTCCACATCTCAACATTCTATTGCTATTGGTACTAGAGCTAATGCAAGTGCAGTTAAATCTGTTGCTATTGGTCCTGATTCTAGCGTTACCGTTGATGGTGGTGTTGCCTTAGGGCGTGATTCCGTTGCTGATGTAGCAGGCGGTACTGCTAATAAGGGTTATAATCCTAATACAAACCGTACAGATGTTTATTCTGGTTTGAATGGCAATGTACTTACTAGTACAACAGGTGCCGTTTCTATTGGTAATGGTAGTACTGTAACACGTCAACTTACAGGCCTTGCAGCAGGTACAAGAGATACAGATGCAGTTAACGTAGCCCAATTAAAGAGTGTTAACCTTGCATTCTCTGGTAATGTAAATACTGGCAATGTGAATATTGCAAAGAGCACATTAGGCCTTAAGGGTGATAATACATATATTACAACATCTGCCAACGGTCAGAACCTTACAATTTCTGGTAAAACACAAAATATTGATGTCACAAATGGTCAAGCTTCTGCAAATGCTGCAGGCATGGCTGATTCTAGAAATGTAGCAGATGCTATCAATAAAGCTATTTCTGCCAATGCATATCATTGGAAATTAGCGGCAGACAGGGATTCTAGTGCTCCTGAAGTAATCAATAAATCAGATACTGTAATCTTTGGTGGGGACAATAATATTACAGTAACTCGTAGTGGCAAAAAAATTACTACTTCTTTGAATAAGGCGATTACTGTAGATACTGTGAAAGCAAATAATTCCGTTACGGTTTCTTCTGGTGGCAATCAAATTACTCTAGATGGTACAAATGGTTCTGTAAAAGGTAGAAACTTTACTGGCGATTCATTTAAAGCCGGCGATAATGTATTGAGTAATACAACGCTTCAAATTGGTCCGACTACTGGTAGTAATAATGTGACCATAACTCGTGATGGTTTAACTGCAAAAACTGCTACGAAAACTGTTAAGTTTGGTACCGATGCTATTAGTGCAGGGGGACAGCAAATTACCAACGTTTCTAGCGGTGGTAATATAGGTACTAATGCAGCGAACATTACAGATGTAAAGAATGCTGTAGATGCTGTTACATTAAAATTAGATACAAACTCTAAAACTGGTACTGTTAAGCTTAGTGAAAGTCCACTAAAAGTAATTGGTGCTAATGGTATTAGAACTGATTTAGTGGGTACGAATAATGGTAGTCTTGTTGTTGGTCTAGACAAGAGTACGGTAAATGCTACAACTAAAGGTATTGGTTTGACAGGTGATACAGGATCTACAGGTCTTAAGTATCTTAAAGACGGTGATGCAACCTTTAAAGTGGCTGGTGATGGCGATCTAGTTACTACTAAGGCTTCTGCTACAGGTGTACAAGTAGCTGTTGATTCTGCTAAAGTAAAAGATTTAGCTGTAGGCGCAGTAACTGTTAGCAAGGCTAATACAACAGATAATCCTATTACAATTACACCAACAGCAGGTACAAATACTAAGGACTATGCAATTGGTATTGATACAACAAAATTAGCTAATCAAACACAATTAACATACAAAGCTAATGGTGCTAATGCAAACAAAGTGTCCTTGGCAAATGGTTTAAACTTTACAGATGGTACTTTTACAAAAGCTACGGTAGGTACAAATGGTACTGTAACTATTTCTACTGCCACAGAAACTATTACTAATGACGCTGATGGTAAAGCTAAAGTAAATAGCCCTACAGATGGTTTAGCGACTGCTAAAAATGTAGCAGATTCTATAAATAAAGCTGTAGATGGCTTGTCTCAAAATCTTACTGTTTCTGATGGTGCTACAGATGGTACTGTAAATCTTAAAAATCAAAAACTTACTATTTCCGGAACGAATGGTGTAACTACAACTGTAAATGGCCAAACTGTTACAGTAGGTCTTGATGCAACTACAAAAACTAAAGTAGATAATGCGTCCACAGCAGTAGCTCGTAACATCTCTCTTGGTGCAGATAGCGGCACAGCATCTAGCCAATCCTTAAAAGATGGTGATGTGGCATTCAATGTGAAAGGTGCGACAGGTGACTTAGTATCTACGAAGATGAATGGTAACACTGTTGAAATTTCCACTAAACGTGCGGCAATTACTAGTGATGCTAATACAGGCGCAGCATCTGTAACAGGCGATGATGGCTTAGCAACATCTAAAAATGTAGCCGATGCTATTAATAAAGCAGCTGATGCAGCTAAAGCTGGTGCGGCATGGAATCTTACAACAAATTCCAGCACAACAGATAAAACATCTGTTCAAGGTGGGGACACAGTAGATCTTATCAATGGCGATAATATTTTAATCACTCAAGATGGCACAGATAAAAAGAAAATTACTGTAGCCACAAAGAAAGATCTTACAGTAGATTCTATTACTGCTGGTAACACAGTAATGAATACATCTGGCTTAACAAATGGTACGACTGCTATTACAGGTACTGGTATCACAACAGATAAAGTAACTGTAGGAGGTATCTCCATTGATAAAACTGATGGTATCAACGGTGGTAACAAGACAATTACTAATGTTGCTAGTGGCGGTACAACTGATACTAATGCAGCAAATATTGGTGATGTTAAGCAAGCTGTTGCTAACTTGTCTCAAAACTTAAATATTACAGATGGTACAAATAACGGTACTATTGATCTTAAAAACCAAAAACTTAATGTAGCTGGTACAAATGGTGTAACTGCAACTGTAAATGGTCAAACTATTACAGTTGGTTTAGATGCAGATACTAAAACTAAAGTTGATAATTCTTCTAATGCAGTAGCTCGTAATATTTCCCTTGGTGCAGATAGTGGTACAGCATCTAGCCAATCCTTAAAAGATGGTGATGTAGCATTCAATGTAAAAGGTGCTACTGGTGATTTCATTTCTACGAAGATGAATGGCGACACTGTAGAAGTTTCTACAAAACGTTCCACTATCAACAGTGATGCTGCAGGTACTGCTTCTGTTACAGGTGATGATGGCTTAGCAACTGCTAAGAACGTGGCCGATGCGATTAATAAAGCGGCTAGCCAAGCTAAAGATGGTGCAGCATGGAAACTATCTGCTAATGGTGATACACCGACCACTGTAGCCGGCGGAGATACTGTAGACTTTACTGGTGATAACAATATAACAGTTACACAAACTGGCAAAAATATTGCTACCACATTAAATAAAGACCTTAAGAAATTAAACTCTATTTCTCTTGAAAATGGTGTGGGTGAGACAATCAAGTTTGATGCAATTAATGCTAGTGGTAAGTTTGGTGATCCAGCTGTAGGTAATTATACACAAATTGACCGTGATGGTATTAGAATCAATAATGGTATTGATGTAAATCAACCGAATACAGCAAATACTTATTTAGATGTTGGTTCTTTGTCTTTACAAGCTGGACCTAATAGCAGTTCTCTTGATTCTAAAACACTCATATTTAATGATGAAGATGGAAATCTTGCTCAAGGCAGTGCCCAAGGTATGGCATTCCGATCTGCAGCAGGTAAAGAGGTTCAATTTACTCTTGATGAAATCAATGCTGGTGGCAACAAAATTAAAGAGGTTGCGGAAGGTACAGATGATACTGATGCAGTAAATGTAAAACAGTTAAAAGATACTGTAGCAAGCCAAACGTTGACATACCGTGCTAATAGCGCTGCTGATACAGATGCTAAGTCTGTTAAATTATCTAAAGGCTTAGACTTTGTAGATGGCACAATGACAAAGGCTACTGTAGATAATGATGGTAAGGTAACATTTGATATTAATGATGATACTAAGACTAAGATCAATGATTCTGCAGCGGCTGTGAGCCGTAAGGTTTCCCTTGGTGCAGATAGTGGTACACCGTCTAGCCAATCCTTAAAAGATGGTGATGTAGCATTTAATGTAAAAGGTGCTACAGGTGATTTCATTTCTACGAAGATGAATGGCGATACTGTAGAGGTGTCTACAAAACGTGCTACTATCGATAGCAATGCCACTACAGGTGCAGCATCTGTAACAGGTGATGATGGCTTAGCAACAGCTAAAAATGTAGCAGATGCTATCAACAAGGCAGCTAAAGCAAGCACTGATGCAATCAACTTGAAATTTGCTGGCGATACTAATACCTCCGCCGGTGTTGTCAACCTTAAAGATGATACATTGGGTATCAAAGGCGACGGTAAATACGTAACAACTGATGCAGATGGTAAGAATTTAACTGTAAAAGTATCCGAAGCAGAGGTTAAGAAATCTGCTGTAAGTGCAGTTACAGTAAGTACTGATACAACTGATGCGGATAATCCGTTGACTGTTACAGGTACACCAAGTGCAGATGGCACAACTAAGGACTACAAGGTAACTATTGATGGCACTAAAGTTGCGACTAAGACTAAATTGTCTTATAAAGCAAATGATGGTACAGCAAAACAAGTATCCTTGGCTGATGGCTTGAACTTTAAAGATGGCACGTTAACAACTGCTACTATTGATGATGCTGGCGTTGTTAAATATGACGTAAAAACAGCATCTATTACAGCCGGCACAGATGGCACTGTTACAGCTCCTGCTACAGATGGTGTAGCAACAGCTAAGAATGTAGCAGATGCTATTAATGCAGCTAAAAAAGCATCTAAAACAGAAATTACTGCTAATGATGATGAAGCGGCCAACGCAACAACTGGTAATGTAAAATTAACATCTACAACGGCTGCAGATGGTCATACAATTTACAATGTAAAACTTAATGATACATTGACATTTGGTACTGGCGCTAATGCCATTGTTATTGATGGCACAGCGGGTAAGGCTACTATTGGTAGTGCAGCTATTGATGGTGTCAATAATACAATTACAACTGGTGGTAATAAGGCGGTAATGTTAGATGGTTCTACTGGTACAATTACAGGTAAAGCAGCTAATATCGGTGGTGTCACTGTAGATGGTACAAATAACCATGTAACAGGTCTCGCTAATACGACTTGGGATGGCAATGCTGTTTCTGGCCGTGCTGCTACAGAGGATCAATTGAAAGCAGTAGCTGATGCTGCGGCTAACCAAACATGGGAAATTACAGCTGACAAAGATGCTGCTACGTCTGGTAAACAAACTGGTACTAAGACAAATGCCAAAGTAGGTAAAGATGCAAAGGTTACGATGATTGCTGGTGAAAACATCACAATCAACCAAAATGAGCGTGATTTCACATATTCCTTGAATAAAGACCTTGTGAATATGAACTCTGCAAGCTTCAACGGTACTGGTAATAACACAACTGTTATCAATGGTGATTCCATTACACAAACTGCTGGTACGCAAACGAATACATCTACTGCAGCTGGTAATACAGTAACAGATGGTGCTAAGTCTACCGCAACAACAGCTGATGGTACTAAGATTACTGATGGTACAAAAACAAATACTTCCTCAGCAGATAGCACAGTTATCGATGATGGCAATGGTAATAAAACAGCTCTTACTAAAGATGGTGTAACAATTACTGCAGATGGTAAGGATCCTGTATCCTTAACTAAAGATGGCCTCGATAATGGGGGTAATAAAATTTCTAAGATTGCAGATGGTACAGATGACACAGATGCTGTCAATGTACGTCAATTAGAAGCTAAGTCTAAGGCGTCTAAAACAGAATTGACTGCTAATGGTGGTGAAAGTGCTGGTAGTACTACAGGCAATATTGTATTGACTAAGACTACTGCCGCTGATGGACATATCATTTATGACAACAAATTAAATGATACCGTTACATTGGGTACAGATCCAACTAAGGCAGTAACTGTAGATGGTACAACTGGTACGATTAAAGCTGGTGATGGTGCCAATGCAGTTGCTATCGATGGCAAAAATGGTTCTGTAAAAGCTGGTGATAAGATTGCTCTTGATGGTAAGGATGGTAAGGCTACAATTGGTACTGTAGGTATCGATGGTAAAGATGGCATCATTACTACTGGTGGTAATAATCCTGTTGCTGTAAATGGCAAAGATGGTGTTGTTACAGGTTTGACTAATAAAACTTGGAATCCAAATAATATTGCGTCTGGTCGTGCAGCTACTGAAGATCAAGTAAAATCTGCTGTTGAAAATGCTGGCTGGAATGCAACTGTTGGTACAGAAGGCTCTGGTATTAATAGCACACCAACGGCAACTGCTGAAAAAGTAAAAACTGATGAAACAGTTACTTTCAAAGCAGGCAATAATATGATGGTTAGCCAAGCAGGTAAAACGATTAGTTATGCAGTAAATCCAGAACTCAAGGATATGAAGTCTGCTACATTTAAAGATGCAGCAGGTAACACGACTGTAACAGATGGTAATGGCATAACAATTACACCTGGTAGTGCAAACCCTAATAATCCTAATGCAGGCCCTATTTCCTTGACTAAGGATGGTCTCAATAATGGTAATAACCAACTTAAAGGCATTGCACCTGGTACAGATGATACTGATGCAGTAAATGTGAGTCAGTTGAAAGCATCTAATGCAAGAATTGGCGATGCTATTGGTCAAGTAGCGGGCGAGGTACAACGTGTAGGTGCTCATGCAGCAGCAATGGCAGCGTTGAAACCAATTCAATATGACCCATTGGAACCAACTCAAGTGATGGCTGGCGTAGGTAATTATCGTGGTGAAACAGCAGCGGCCTTAGGTCTTGCACATTATACAAACGAAGATACAATGTTCAATGTTGGCGTATCTCTCGGTGCAAACCGTAATATGGTAAATGCTGGTGTAACTCACAAATTTGGCTCTAGCCCAGAAAAGAAAAATATTCCTGATCGTTACAAAGCAGGCCCTATTAGCTCTGTGTATGTAATGCAAGATGAAGTATCTAGTCTCAAGAAAGAAAATAGCGAACAAAAGACTGTTATCGCAGATCAAGCAGCTCGTCTCAATACGTTGGAAGCAGAAAATGAACGTCAACGTCAAGAGTTAGCTGAAACTAAACAAGGTTTAGAGGACTTGCGTGCAGCAGTTAGCCAATTGTTAGCATCTAAAGGCTAGTAATTGATAGTTCGTATCAAAATCTAGGCTAATATAAAGTCTGATCAGAAATAAAAGAACCTCTTATATACTGATATACCTAGTAGGGTATATTCGGATACTATAAGAGGTTCTTTTTGCAATTTTGATATAGATTATTAAATATAATCATAATATATGAATGACTTTTCATATATTATTGTGATATAATACAGAAGATATTAGGAGTTAGATGTTAGCTCTACCTTGTACGATCTTGCATGAATAGGAGATACTATGTTAGACCGCATACAACGATGGCTTTCCATAGATTCTATGTTGCCTGCTGCAGAACGATTAGGCCCTGTAGGGACTACAAAGCAGCTATATGGTAATTACTTGAAAATAGCTTGGCCAGCTACATTACAAGGCTTAATGTTACAATTTATGACCGCCATCGACTTAGCAATGGTTGGTGCTCTTGGTGCATCTGCTCTTGCTTCGGTAGGGATTATGGGACAGCCAGAGATGGTGATGCTCATATTCTGTCGTGCTTTATCGATTGCGGTAACGGCTATTATAGCTCGCCGTCACGGTGAAGGCGAAGTAGATGGCATGAATGCCGTACTTAAACAGTCCATTCTGTTGAATTTCTTGATTTATGTACCTTTATTAGCGATATGTTTCTTTAATTTAGAACATATCTTACGCTTTACCGGCGCTGAAGATGGCTATATTGAGACGGCTGTTTGGTATGGACGGTTTATTGTTATTAGTCTTATATTCCAATCTTTTAGTCAAATTGTAGGGGCTGCCCTTATTGGGTATGGCAATACAAAGGTTATTTTTAAATCCAATGTAGTAGGGAACATACTGAATACTATAATGAACTTCTTCTTGATTTATGGTATTGGCTTTTTCCCTGAGCTCGGTGTTATGGGCGCTGGCGTTTCTACCATGATCAGTAGTGCTGTCATTGCGCTATTATTACTGCGTACGATTTCACAACATACGACTACGGGTTTAACCTTGCGGCATCCTTCAAAATGGAAGTTCGAACGAACGGTATTACATACCATGTTCCACGTTGGTGGTAGTTCACTAGGGGAGCAGTTCTTTGAACGTTTTGGTATGTATACGTACACCATGATTGTTGCCTCCTTAGGTGCCGTACCTTTAGCAGCACATTATGTATGTATGAATTTGATGGATATATTCTATTACTTTGCGATGGGCCTCGGCTTTGCAGGGGCCTCTCATACGGGACAGTGTCTTGGTCATAAACGACCAGATATTGCGAAGACGTATGGTAAAATTGGTGCCCGCATCGGTCTAGTAGTAGGCATTGTAAGTGCTCTCATATTTATTGGCCCTGGCGATCTATTAGTACAGTTGTATACTCGTGAAAGTGAAGTCGTTACCTTAGCGGGTGCTTTAATGGGGATTATGGCCATTGCAGCATTCCCTCAAGCGTTACAGCAAGTTTACTCTGGTGTTCTAAAAGGGGCAGGGGATACATATTACATTATGAAATATTCCCTTGTTAGTGTAGCTATTATTCGGCCTATCATTACATATCTATTGTGTATTACATTAGGTTTAGGGCTTTTAGGCGCATGGTTATCCTTGTGCTTTGACCAGTCCTTACGATTATGTTGCTCCTATATCCGATTTATTCGTGGTGCATGGCAGCATAAGATAGTTTAATCTTACATGGAAATGATAGGAATATTAACTTTGACTATCATTTAAATAGTATTTTTTCATATAAAACCTAAATTTTATAGTATTCGATATAGAGCTTTGGTATAGATAATATCTGTGTTTTCTACTACTTATCACTTTCTATATTGAAAAAATTAAAATAATTTATGAAAGGTTTATGAAAAAGTTCTTGCATATTCAATTTGTTTGATGTACAATACGAAATGTGGAAAAAATGACACATTGGGGAATGTGTTATCGGACCAGAAATCTATGATTTCATGTATATATGTAAGGGATATATATAAGAAACAAACAAAAACCGCCTTAGTTCAACTAAGGCGGTTTTTGTTTTATAAATGATTCTGTTCAAGCCAAGCGATACATGCGGCTTTTCCTGCGGCAGGTAGCTCTTGGCGTAAGCGTTTTGCATCTTCTCTAAGTTTAGGGATATCGATACCTGCATTAGAAAGCTCTGCACAATGGCCTACAAGCCAACTTTCAATTACAGTAGGATCAGCCTCCATATGGAATTGAAGACCTAGAATATGTGTGCCTACGGAGAATGCTTGATTTGGGCATAACTCTGTTTTAGCAAGTCGCACCGCACCTTTAGGGATTTCAAATTCATCACCATGCCAGTGAAGAACTGGTACATTGCCTAGCAATGCTAGTGGGGAGGAGGCCCCTTCAGGAGTGTACTCTAGCGGGCCAAAGCCAATTTCTTTCTTACCATGCTTCATAGGTCCTACGTGACCACCCATGATACGGGAAATGAGTTGAGCGCCTAAACAGATGCCTAGCAATGGCTTTTTACTATTAATACGATCTGTAATAAATTTGATTTCATCTGTTAAGAACGGATAGAGTTCCTCATCGTACGCGCCAATAGGGGCACCGCAAACGATGACTAAATCAGCCGCTGTTGCATCATAGTGTTCAAAATTGGCAAGGGGAGCCTCGATGTATGTTAGTTCAAACCCTCGATTAGTAAGGACTGACTCTAAAATACCGGCATTTTCAAAGTTAATATGACGTACAATATAAGCTGTTTTGCTCATGGTTCCTCCTATATAGCTCGATATAACTCTATATATAATAGTAATTTCTACAAAGTATGTAGTATCAGTATATCATATTCTATAGAATTTATTGTGTGATGAAAATCATGATATATAAAAATACTAGGTAAATACTGTCTTATTAACAGATATAGATATTAAAATTCAGGAAAATACATTTTGTGAAATTATATCGAAAAAAGTCGTTGACATAATTTAGAAAATGTTTATAATGATGAGAGTAACATGAAATCCCATAGAGAGGGAAGACATGCCTTTTAGTTCATGAAGGTATTGTAAGGAGGAAGAACATGAACAAGTATATTGCTGAATTTATTGGCACAATGATTTTGGTATTCTTTGGTACTGGTACTGCCGTTGTAACAGGTGGCTTTACTGGTGGTCTTGGTTTGGGTTACTTGGGCGTTGTAGCCATTGCATTAGCATTCGGTTTGACAATTGTTGCTGGCGCATACGCAATCGGTCACGTATCTGGTTGCCACGTTAACCCTGCAGTATCCATTGGTGTATGGCTTTCTGGTCGTATGTCTGCTAAGGATTTTGCCGGTTATGTTGTAGCTCAAGTTATCGGTGCTTTCGCTGGTACAGGTTTGTTGAGTGTAGTCGTAAATGGCTCTGAAACACTTTCTGGTTTTGGTGCTGATGGCTACGGTACATTAAGTGCAGTTGGCCTTTCCATGGGCGGTGCATTTGTAGTGGAAACATTCCTTACATTTGTATTCGTACTTGTAATCCTTGGCGTAACAGCTAGTGAAAAAACATCTGCTCTTGCAGGTCTTGTAATTGGTGCTACATTGACAATGGTTCACTTGATCGGTATTCCGTTGACAGGTACATCTGTAAACCCAGCTCGTGCATTAGCTCCAGCTGTATTCACTGGTGGTGAAGCATTGGCTCAAGTATGGCTCTTCATCGTGGCTCCTTTAGTAGGTGGTGCGATTGCAGCTGTATTCCATCGTGCATGGTTTTCTGTGAAAGAAAACTAATTGAATCTATAACGCCTACGGAAACGTAGGTGTTTTCTTTTATTCAGTTGAATTTAAAGATTTGCTAAGATAAGTATAAGATATATCTTAAAAAAATAAAGGATTAGCTCATCTATCCTATAATTAGAACCTCAATATTCCTATATTATAAAGATAGTTATATTTCTGAATTTAGAATTTATAACATCTATGTATAGATAAATTTCGAAATCCTCATGATAATTTCATAAAAGATATTGAAATTTATCGAAAAGTTGTGTAAAATGAAAGTATATTATTACCAAAGGCCTGTGTATTGTTAAAGGCTGTTATTGGAGGGAATTATAATGAACAAAAAATTATTAGCTTTATTGGCAGTTGCTGCTGTAGGCGTATCCGTAGCTGGCGCAACTCCACAAACTCAATTCAACAAAGGTGAATTCCAAGTTGATCTTGGTGCAGCAAATGTTGAAACTAAAACTGAAGGTTTTAAAGATGCTCACAAATGGAACTTTGATGGTGGTTTGACTTATGCTTTGTCTGACAAAACTGCTGTTCAATATGGTTACCATGGTTTAAATTCTAAACATCTTGATACAAATATGCATGAAGTAAACTTGGTTCAATCTTTGAATAAAAACTTCGCTGTATATGGTGGTTATGCACGCATCCATAATAACGATGGTGATGGCACTAACAACATTGCACAAGCTGGTGTAATTGGTAAAGCTAACCTTGGCTCCAAAGTTGAAGTTTATGGTAAAGCTGGTGTAGGTACTAAGAAAACTACAACTTGGGAAGCTGGCTTAGGCTACAAAGTAAACGAAGACTTGGATATCAACGCTGGTTACCGTTATATCAATACACAAGATACTGATACTGAAAACGTATCCTTCCAAGGTCCTGTAGTTGGCTTGTCCTACCGTTTCGGTGGTCACAAAACAGTGGCTCCTGTAGCTACTCCAGCTCCAGCACCTGTATACACTCCAGCTCCAGCTCCTGTAGTAGAAGCTCCTGTATACAAAACTCCTAAATTGGATTACTATGTACAATCCATCTACTTCGATTCCGACCAAGATGTAGCTCGTGCAGACCAATATCCAAACTTAACAGCTGCTGTAAATGCTGCTAACCAATACTCTCAAGACCAAGTTAAATTGTTGGGTAATGCTGATACTGACGCAACTCCTCAATACAACGTTGGCTTGTCTGAACGCCGCGTACAATACGTAGCTCAATACTTAGTAAACAACGGCGTATCTGCTGATCGTTTAATCGGTATTGCTAATGGCGACACTAAACCAGTTGCAACTAACTCCACTGCAGCAGGTAAAGCTGAAAACCGTCGTGTAGACGTTTACATTCATCGCTAATCTTCAATCTAATTTAGATTAGACATACAATATAGTCCACCTTCTATCATGCTCTCGTGTTCATCGGGGGACCGAGCATGTGATAAGGTGGACTTTTGTGTTATACTAAGCTTGCATACAATCGTAGGTCATACAATGTTCATTAAGTTTTGGTAATGTATGCGTTGTGAGTATAGTAAAGTAGGTTATATATGAAAAGATTTAAGTATTATAAACCGCTCATAGGGGCCATAATATTGGCGGGTGTTATGATTATGATGGCACTGCATATCAGCGATATTGCTAATGCTATTGATGCCGTCGTTACAGCTTTTGTTCCGCTTATAGTAGGTGCTTGTATCGCATTTGTGCTAGATATTCTAGTGGTGCGTTATGAACGCTGGCTGTGGCCCAAGAGTAAAACAGGTTGGAAAAATAAAATTAGACGACCTTTAAGCCTCGTTTTATCCTTTGTCACAATCAGTGCTATCGTCTATTTTATTGCTCGCATGGCGATTCCACAATTGATTCACTCCATGTCGATCATCGTGGCTTCTTCGCCACAGTTGTATACAGATTTCCAATCTTGGATGCAACATCTTACATCAACTATTCCAATGGCATCCAATCAAACATTGATGGATACCTTGAGTGGTGAAAGTGTTGTGAAGTATACGCGCGAGTGGGGCACAAAGGGTGGTACATACCTTGTGAATGCGATGGGGACAGCCTTATCGTGGACTTTGAATATAGGTTTAGGTTTAATCTTTGCCATTTATATGTTGCTCGATAAAGAGCGACTTATGATGCAAGGTAAACGAATCCTAAAAGCCTATGCATCTGATGAGTGGGTTAATCGTGTTAGTTATGTGACACGCGTAGCTGTTCAAACTTTTAGTAACTTCTTTGTAGGTCAGTTTATAGATGCCTTGATTTTAGGTATTATGGTGGGCATTTCATTGTGGGCATTTAATATCGAATATGCTACTACGATTGCCTGTGTTATTGGTCTTACTGCATTAATTCCATTGCTAGGTATTTATGTAGGGGGCGTTATAGGCGCAGTTATCTTACTTACTGTTAGTCCTATGGATGCATTAATCTATGTGATTATATTAGAGGTTCTTCATCAAATTGAAAGTAACTTTATTTATCCTAAGATTGTAGGTAATTCCGTTGGTTTACCTGGTTTGTGGGTATTTGCAGCCGTTATCGTAGGTGGTAGTTTAATGGGGGTTACTGGCATGTTGATTGGCGTACCTTTGGTGGCAACATGTTACAAATTACTTATGACTGATGTAAACGATCGACTTGCATCGAATGAAGGTTTATAGTATATTGTCTAAATAATATATCTATTTATGTATGTTTTGTGTGCTGTTGCATATAGCACGAAATTATAGTAATTCTAGTATACGGATGGCTTTTACCATAGGTGAAAGCATTGTATATAGTAGGAGGATATGTAATGAATAAAAAGTTGATTTCTATGGCATTAACTGGTGTATTGGCAGTTGGCGTATTGTCCGTTGCTACACCTAGTGTGGCAGATGCACGTAAAACAAAACCAGAAACAAGTACTGATATTTCTGTACAACGTGCACCAGGCGAATCCATGGTTATGACTATGAGTAAAATTGGTACTATTTTCCAAAATCGCTATCCTAATGCAGCACTACATTCTGTAGAGCTTAACTCCAACGATTTGAACTATGGTTACAAAGTAGTAGGTTATAGTAAATATCATCAATACAAAATGAAAATCGACGTAATCACTGGTAACACTTCCGATATGGAAGAGGGTGGCAAACCTAAAAAAGTTATTGGTGAGATCTTCAATAAGGATAAAGTAATTGAAGCAGCTCAAGCTGAACGCGTTGCAAAACAACAACTTGGTGCTGATGCAGTTGTAAAAGGCTGGAAAATTGAAGCTCATGAAGGTAAAATCCTATACTATATGACAATGCATCAAGACGGTAAAAAGACTGTAGTTACTGTAGATGCTGAAACAGGTGCTTATGTAGGTCAAACTAAATCCAGTAAATTACCTCCTGAACCAGATCAAGGCTTCGATGGTCGCAGAACAAACATTATTTGGGATAACACTATTGATATGGGTCGTTAATCCATTTAGAATATTCGACATAATAAAAGGACTGTGTTTATACACAGTCCTTTTTGTCGTTATTACATTGTTATTACGTAGTTATTATGTAGTTAGTATTACCAACGGTGTTCGTAGTATACTTGTGTCCACATAATTACCTCTACAAGAGAAGGGTGTGGACTCATAGTTTCACCTACAGTGATAACGGATTTAGGATCCATATCACGAGTAATACCTTTTTCACGTAATCGTTTTGTACGTTCAGAAGCGATTTCTTCATTGATAGCTGTCAATGGTGTTACACCGCTATTCATAAGGTTAACGTAAGGTTGGAATAAGATGGAGGCTTGAGGGCCTGTTACATGCATACCAAGGATATGATTTGTATCTTTATCGACTACGATTTTTACAAAGCCATCATTTACATCACCAGGATTAATACCCATTGCATAACCTTTAGCTGTGGAGGAGTAGTAGTTTTTACCTACGCCTACATTATAACCAGCTTTAATAGCTTCGGCTTCAGTAAGACCTACGCTACCGATTTCAGGGTAGGAGAAGGTAACCTTTGGCAATGTATCATAGCGTGCCCAACGGAAATCTTCTTCGTTTTTTGCAAAGTATAGATTATGGGCGATAATATCTGCTTCATAGTTTGCGCGATGACGGAATGCAGGCTCGCCGTTTACATCACCTAATGCATAGATACCATCTACAGATGTTTCGAGGAATTCATTTGTTTTGATCCAGCCTTTTGGTAATGTTTCAATACCTGTATTTTCAAGGTGTAATTCTTCGACAGCAGGGCGAATACCGGCAGCAACTAGAATTTCTTCAACCTTTGTCTCTGTAATTTCACCAGTAGTACGATCTTTTGTGACTACTACCTTGAGGCCATCTTCTTGACGGATTTCAACAGTGTCTTGGTTCAATATAACATTGATGCCGCGAGCACGATAGTTTTGGAGAAGATGTTCAGACATCTCTTCGTCTTCCTTAGGTACAAGACGTACATTATGCTGAATGATGGTAACTTCAGTACCAGCAGCATCAAATACATGGCCAAACTCTACACCGATAGGACCAGCACCGAGTACTGCAAGAGATTTATATGGTTGTTTAGGGAATTTATCGCCAAAAAGGCTTTCACTAGAAAGATAACCTGCCTCTTGTAAGCCTGGTACATTCGGAATATTGCTATAGCCACCAGTACCAAGAATAATAGTAGGGGCTGTGATTTCTACAGTACCAGAGCCATCGTTGAGATGAATGTTCATAACCTTATCGGATACAAAGCTAGCTGCACCACGGTATACGTCAACATTATCGAAAGCGTTGTAATAATCGTAGATGCCTGCGGATTCGTCAATCTTAAACCATGTACGTTTAGAAACGGTGTCCCAGTCCATAGTAGCATTGCTAACATTAATACCGATTTTTTTGAATTCTTCTACCTCTTGGATTGCATTAGCTGCTGTAACCATAACCTTTGTAGGAATACAACCGCGAGTTAGGCATGTGCCACCAAATTTGCCTTTTTCAATGATAGCTACTTTTTTACCCACTTTGATAGCAGCATCAGCTACGATGGTTGCACCACCTGTACCAACTACAATAATATCGTATTGTTTCATGTTGATTCCTTTCTATTTATATCTATTAATAGTTATTATCATTAACTCTATTATAACATTATATTGAAGAAAATCAATATAGATGATTGTGTTCAATATAAACAATTATGATTAATATAAATATCTATATTGTTTGTTAGAGCATGTTCTTTATATTATACACTGAGTAGTACTGAAAGTAGTATAGTAAGGCTGATTTTTTATCTATTGAACACAAAAAAAGACGGTCCCGAAGGACCGCCTATAGGTGTTAATCCCAGTTTTCGTGATAGCCACGTTTTGCATAATCTGCAGTAGCTGTGAAGAGAATATCTGTACTGGAGTTAAGTGCTGTTTCAGTGGAGTCTTGTAAAACACCGATGATGAAACCTACACCTACAACTTGCATTGCAATATCATTGGAGATACCGAATAGAGAACAAGCTAGAGGAATTAGAAGTAGGGAACCACCAGCAACGCCAGAAGCGCCACAAGCACCGATTGTAGCAATGACAGATAAAAGGATTGCTGTAGGGACATCTACAACGATACCAAGTGTATGTGCAGCAGCTAATGTCATGATTGTAATTGTGATCGCTGCACCACCCATGTTGATAGTAGCACCCAATGGAATGGATACGGAATACATATCAGGGTTAAGTTTTAAACGTTTTGCTAAATCAAGGTTAACAGGAATGTTTGCTGCAGAGCTACGAGTAAAGAACGCATAGATAGCAGATTCACGCAAACATTTAAATACCAATGGATATGGATTGCGACGAAGGTATACAAAAGATAGAAGTGGATTTACTACTAATGCTACGAAAATCATAGAACCAAGTAGTAATACGAGTAATTGGAAGTAGCCGATTAAAGCTTCAATACCATTAGTAGCGATAGAGTCAGCTACGAGACCCATAATACCTAGAGGAGCAAAGCGGATAATCCAACCTACTACAGTTGTAATAGCTTGAGCGATAGACTCCATTACTTCTTTAGTGTTCATTGGGGCATGGCGTAAAGCACCGCCAATGATAAGTGCCCAACCTAAAATGCCGATATAGTTAGCGGTCATTAAGGCTTTCACAGGGTTATCAACAATATTTTTTAAAAGTGTTTTCATAACCTCTACGATCCCTTGTGGTGGAGCAGCATCAGCTGCACTAGCTGCAAGGTGTAATGTAGTAGGGAACATAAAGCTTACGACTACAGCAAGTGCTGCAGAAAGGAATGTACCTAATAAATATAATGTGATTACAGATCCCATCCCAGTCTTTTGACCAGAACGATGTTTACTGATAGCTGCAATAACAAGGAAAAATACAAGGATTGGTGCAATCCCTTTTAAAGCACCAACAAAGAGAACGCCTAATAAAGCTAATTCATTTGCCACTTCTGGCACGTATAGAGCTGTCAAAATACCAATAATCAAACCTATGATAATTTGTTGGATTAGACTGACTCTATTGATTGATTTTACAAATCGATTCATAGTACACTCCAATACTTAATAAAAACTAATAAAAGACCATGGAAAAGATATCTTTTCAACATGGACATATGTCATTATACAACGAACATAGATTGGTGGCAATAGAGAATATCATAGTCATTAATATATAGTTAAATTGGATCTACTGTGACTGATAACGATATTTATTTTGTAATATGCTAGTTTTAATAGTAGTGAATATATTACTTTAACTAAATATGTGCTCTTTACATAGTTACTATATATAGTATATATAATAGGATTCTTTTGATAGGCGTCATAGTATGATATACTATGCGAGTAAAGAGTTTGAATATAGTTCTTGATTAGTGAAAGGACCATAATGAATACGAAAGAATTTAAAACATATGCAGATAAAGAAGAGTTTGTGCAAGGTGTATTCTCTAATATTGCTAAGAATTATGATTTGATGAATACAGTCTTGAGTTTTGGCCAAGATTATTACTGGCGCAAATTTTCTGTAAAAGCAATGAATATAGGTCCAAATCAACGAATACTTGATGTAGCTTGTGGTACTTGTGTATTTACAAAAGAAGCATTACGTCAAGAACCAACATTAAAGATAGAGGCTTTGGACTTTAATAGTGAAATGCTTGATCAAGGTCGCGTACGCATTGAAGATGCTGGTTTACTAGATCAAGTTAATCTTGTTCAAGGTGATGCAATGGCATTACCATATGCAGATAATACATTTGATGCGGCTATGAGCGGCTTTGCAATGCGTAATGTACCGGATATTAAACAGGTATTGTCTGAAATGCAACGTGTTGTAAAACCAGGTGGGAAAGTAGTTGTGTTGGAGTTAGCGAAACCAAGTATGTTTGGTTTCAAACAACTATATAATTTCTACTTCTCCTATATATTACCTATTATAGGTAAATTGAGTAAGGATAACTCCTCCTATGCGTGGTTACCAGAATCCTTACGTAGATATCCTCATCAAAGTGAGATTCTTGAAATTTGGAAATCTTTAGGATATGAAAATGCCACCTATCATGAATTGACAGGCGGCATTGTAGCGGTCCACGAAGGTGTGGTACCAGAAAATTCTATTGTAAATAATAAGTGATATTAGCGTCTTGAGAAACTACTAATGATCCTTTTTCAACAGGAGTAGCAGTTTCGAGAGACGCTTTTAACATTACTGCGTTACGATAGTAACCAGAGTCCATAGAGCTTGTTTGAGGTGTACTGATAGAAACTGTTTTTACAGGTCCTAATGTACGGCCAAGGGCTGCAGCAATAACCTCAGCTTTATGACGGCTGTCTTGAATTGCTTCTGTAGTTAATGAATCAGATAGTTGTTGAGATACATCATTTTGGAAAGAAAGGTTGTTGATATCATTAGCCCCAGCGCTAACAGCAGCATCAACGGCTTTCCCTACATTATCAAGATTATTGATTTTTACAGTTACACGATTAGACACATTATAACCTGTATTGATTCGTTTGCCATCTTGGTAATCGTTAGTAGGGTTAATAGAAATATTAGAGGTATAAATATCTTTTTTATCGATACCTAAATGACCTAATTTACTAATCAAATCACTCATGATGCGGTCGTTGTTAGATTTAGCAGCATTGATATTAGTGTTTTCACTAGTAATACCGAGTGTTAGAATTGCGTAATTAGGTGCTACAGAACGAGAGGCTTGGCCAGTAATTTGAATTTCAGAAGAATCAAAAGTACCTTGTGGAGCAGCAAAAGCTGCAGTAGCCATAGTTGCACATACAGCAGCAATAGCAACTGTTTTGGATAATAAACGTTTGGATAATTTCATACTCAATCTCCTTACACTATTATAGTATTAATTATAACTACTATAATAAAAGACTAAACTGAAATATAGTGCTCATTCAAAATTAAAATATAGTACTAAATAGTATATAACTATATAAGTGCATAAGTGAAAGAGTCTATATTACAGCTACATTATACAAAATAGATTGTGTAAAATCAATCTTTAGTTTTTAGACTAGAAAATGAATGCGTAATGAAAGTTGTGTGAAATTGAGAATTAGGGGTTGCCATTATATTTTGGTTATACTATAATATGCATACAGTCGTTCGAGCGACTGTTTCTTAATGAGTGTAGCAATGCACTTAGAGGTTCAAAAGAACTTCAAAAAAGATTATAAAATGTGTTGACATGAAAATGTTCACATGTTATTATAATCAAGTCGTCAGATGGCGCTTCACTGAAGCGTGAAACTGATAACAGATCTTTGAAAACTGAACAATGATAGGTAATCAATCATATGATTGAACATATGCCAGAGTGCGGGTTTTGACATAGTCAAAACCAACCATAATTCAAAGTTACTTAAATGTAACGACAACAAATAATGAGCTATTCAAATAGCTTCAAGATATCTTGGAGAGTTTGATCCTGGCTCAGGACGAACGCTGGCGGCGTGCTTAACACATGCAAGTCGAACGAAGAGCGATGGAAGCTTGCTTCTATCAATCTTAGTGGCGAACGGGTGAGTAACGCGTAATCAACCTGCCCTTCAGAGGGGGACAACAGTTGGAAACGACTGCTAATACCGCATACGATCTAATCTCGGCATCGAGGATAGATGAAAGGTGGCCTCTATTTATAAGCTATCACTGAAGGAGGGGATTGCGTCTGATTAGCTAGTTGGAGGGGTAACGGCCCACCAAGGCGATGATCAGTAGCCGGTCTGAGAGGATGAACGGCCACATTGGGACTGAGACACGGCCCAGACTCCTACGGGAGGCAGCAGTGGGGAATCTTCCGCAATGGACGAAAGTCTGACGGAGCAACGCCGCGTGAGTGATGACGGCCTTCGGGTTGTAAAGCTCTGTTAATCGGGACGAAAGGCCTTCTTGCGAATAGTGAGAAGGATTGACGGTACCGGAATAGAAAGCCACGGCTAACTACGTGCCAGCAGCCGCGGTAATACGTAGGTGGCAAGCGTTGTCCGGAATTATTGGGCGTAAAGCGCGCGCAGGCGGATAGGTCAGTCTGTCTTAAAAGTTCGGGGCTTAACCCCGTGATGGGATGGAAACTGCCAATCTAGAGTATCGGAGAGGAAAGTGGAATTCCTAGTGTAGCGGTGAAATGCGTAGATATTAGGAAGAACACCAGTGGCGAAGGCGACTTTCTGGACGAAAACTGACGCTGAGGCGCGAAAGCCAGGGGAGCGAACGGGATTAGATACCCCGGTAGTCCTGGCCGTAAACGATGGGTACTAGGTGTAGGAGGTATCGACCCCTTCTGTGCCGGAGTTAACGCAATAAGTACCCCGCCTGGGGAGTACGACCGCAAGGTTGAAACTCAAAGGAATTGACGGGGGCCCGCAC